>OLPN01002013.1_pt1 | contig 16796 bp, 15 predicted proteins | sample 1672601 | NCBI WGS metagenome assembly OLPN01 (sample SAMEA3136704, study PRJEB25190) | human gut metagenome | reverse complement strand
GTACCATCGACGCCGGCATGAACATCCTGAACAACATGATCGACGGCCTGGAGAAAGCACACCAGCATCTGCTCAAGGGCCTGGACGTCTTCAAGCTGAATGATACGTTCGGCTTCCCCATCGACCTGACCAAGGAGATCGCTGCCGAGCAGGGCATCGACATCGACGAGGACGGCTTCCACGCCGAGATGCAGAAGCAGAAAGAGCGTGCCCGCGCCGAGCGCCTCAAGAAGAATATCTCCGGCTGGAGCGAGGACCTGTTCGGCGGCCTCACCGCCGAGCCCACCGTCTTCACCGGCTACGACACCCTGTGCGGCGACGCTGTCGTGGTTGCCCTGAGCGACGAGGAGACCCTGACCGACGCCATCGCTACCGATGAGCAGGCCAAGGAAGACGTTCTGGTCGTTCTGGATAAGACCCCGTTCTACGCTGAGATGGGCGGCCAGGCTGCTGACCACGGCGTCATCACCGGTGCAGAGTGCTCCCTGCGCGTGCTGGATGTCAAGAAGACCCCCAAGGGCTACTACGTCCACACCTGCGTGCTGGAGAGCGGCATCGTCAAGGTGGGCGACCATCTGACCGCCCGCGTGGACAAAGAGCACCGCATGGCCATTGCCCGCAACCATACCGCTACCCACCTGCTGCAGGCTGCTCTGCGTGAGGTGCTGGGCGACCATGTCCATCAGGCTGGCTCCTATCAGGACGCCAAGATCACCCACTTCGATTTCACCCACTTCAGCGCGGTCACTCCTGAGGAGCTGGCCCGTGTGGAGAAGATCGTCAACGACAAGATCTTTGAGGCCATGAACGTCACCGTCAAGGAGATGCCCATTGAAGAAGCCAAGAAGCTGGGTGCAATGGCTCTGTTCGGCGAGAAGTACGGCAAGGTGGTCCGCGTGGTTGATATCGAGGGCTGGTCCACCGAGTTCTGCGGCGGCACCCATGTCAAGAACACCGCCCAGATCGGCTGCTTCAAGATCGTGAGCGAGAGCTCTGTGGCCGCTGGCATCCGCCGCATTGAGGCTGTCACCGGCAAGAACCTGCTGTTCCGTGCAAACCTGCAGGAGGCTATGCTGCACACCGTGGCGAACACCCTGAAAGCCAACAACGTTACCTCTCTGCCTGTTCGTGCCGAGGCTGTCATGGCTGAGAACAAGGCGATGACCAAGGAGCTGGAAGAGATCAAGGCAAAGGTTGCTGCCTCCAAGGTGACCAGCCTGTTTGATAATGCGGAGGAAGTGGATGGCGTGAAGATCGCTTCCGCTTACTTCACCGGCACCACCGGCGACACCCTGCGCGGCATGTGCGACAGCATCCGTGACAAGGCTGTGAACCCCGTGGTGGCTGTGCTGGTAGGTAAGGCCGAGGACAAGATTACCATGGCTGTCACCGTCAACAAGCTGGCACAGGAAAAGGGCCTGAAGGCGGGTGTGCTGGTGAAAGAGCTGGCTGCCATCGCAGGCGGCAAGGGCGGCGGCAAGCCGGACTTTGCGATGGCCGGCCTGAAAGACGAGACCAAGATCGACGAGGCACTGGCTGCTGTCAAGGGCATCGTGGAAAAACAGCTGGGTTGATTTTAAATAAAACCGAAAGGAGCAATTCCCATGGAAGATTGTCTGTTTTGTAAGATCGCGGCGGGCGAGATCCCCTCGAAGAAGCTCTACGAGGACGATCAGGTGGTTGCCTTTTATGACATCGCCCCGCAGGCGAAAGTGCATTTTCTGGTCATCCCGAAAAAGCACATCTCTTCTGCTGCTGCACTGACGGAGGCCGATGGTGCGCTGCTGGGCCATGTGTTTGCCGTCATCGCCAAGCTCGCCAAGGAGCAGGGCCTCGACAATGGCTACCGTGTCATCTCCAACGTGGGCGAGGACGCGGGCCAGACCGTGAAACACCTGCACTTCCATGTGCTGGGCGGCGAGAAACTGCCCGTCTGAAATTGAAAGAGAGGGAATTGTTATGGCTGAGACTTATACCCTGCATGTTGCGGGCCTGACCCGTGAGCTGACCATCTGCAAGGTGAACGACCACATGGACATTGCGGCCTTCATCATGCTGGGCGATGCAGAGCTGACCGTGGCTGCTGCCACCGAGCTGCTGAAGAAGTGCCCGGATTTTGATATCCTGCTCACCGCGGAGGCCAAGGGCATTCCTCTGGCTCATGAGATGAGCCGCCAGAGCGGCAAGCCCTACGTCTGCGCGCGCAAGGGCGTCAAGCTCTATATGAAAGACCCGGTGGTCGTGGAAGACAAATCCATCACCACCGAGGGCAAGCAGAAGCTGGTCATTGATCGCAAGGAGCTGGACGAGATGAACGGCAAGCGAGTCCTGGTCGTGGACGATGTTATCTCCACGGGTGGCTCCCTCAAGGCACTGGATGCTCTGGCAGAGCAGACCCAGTGCACCATCGTGGGCCAGGCGGCTGTCCTGGCTGAGGGCAATGCAGCGGAGCGCAAGGATATCATCTACCTTGAGCCGCTGCCTCTGTTCCTCCACTGATCGAATATGCGTCGGCCGCTCTGCGTCTTCTGCGTTGGTACGCTGGGGGTAGAGTTGGTGTGCGCGTTTTTGCCGCAAACGGGGCTTTTGCTGCCGTTTGCGGCATTTTTTGTGCCCGCGCTGCTCTGGCTGCTCTTTGGCAAAAACAGCCGGGGCTATGGCGTCTGCCTGCTGCTGGGGGCTCTGGCCGGGCTGCTGCTCACGGCTCATACCCGGCAAAAGCTGGACCGTGTCCACACCGCTTACGCCGATCGGGAAGTGACCCTGACCGCCGAGGTGGAAGAGGTGTCGGCCTCCTATTACCCGGGCGTCGTCCATGCGGTGCTGCGGGTGGAACCGACAGGCGGGGAGAAGACCGCATTCCGGATGGAGTGTGTCTGTATGCCAAAGTGCACGGCCGGGGAGCGGGTGCAGGCCCGCTTTGCGCTGGAAGTACCAGCCCGGACACAGCAGCTTTCTTCCTATGCGGACGGCATTGCCCTGAGCGGGGAATATCTCTCAGGAATGAAGCGCCTGGGTCCGCGTGAGAGCTTCCGGGCCAAAACGGCGCGGCTCCAAAGGCGGCTGAGCGCGGCTCTGCGCAAGGGGATGGCACAGGGCCCGGCGGGGGTGCTGGCGGCCATGGTGCTGGGTGACCGCACTCATCTGTCCAAAGACCTTCGCAGTGCCTACCGGGCGGCGGGTCTTTCCCATGTGCTGGTGGTCAGCGGAATGCATGTGTCCATCCTCTGCGGCAGCGTGTTTGCAAAATACCTGCCGGAAAAGAAAAAGCGGGAGCGCGGTTATGCCAGCCGGAGGCGGCAGGCGTTGTTCAGCGCTGCCATGGCCCTGCTGCTGGCCGGGGTCACCGGGCTGACGCCCTCGGTCCTGCGGGCAGCCACGGCGGTATGGGTCAGCGCGCTGGGCGTCTGGGTTTACGGCCCGCCGGATGCCCTCACCTCGCTGGGCGTGGCAGGCGTCTGGATGACGCTGGGCAACAGCTACGCCGTCTGTGACATCGGTTTTGAGCTTTCTTTTGCGGCAGTGCTGGGCACACTGGCCGGGGCGGAACTGGCCCGGAAAAGCCGCCGCTTCCCGCTGCTGCGGAACGGGGTGTGGGAGACGCTCTGCGTTTCTGCCTGCGCCAGCGCGGCCACTTTCCCGGTGCTGGTGCTCCGGGGGTTGAGTGCCAGCTTGTATGCGCTGGTGTCCAGCGTGGCCGTGCTCTGGCTGGTGGAGCCCGTTTTACAATTGGGCCTTGCCACGGCTCTGCTTGGCTGCTGGCCCGCGCTGGCCCCGCTGCACCGGGTGTGCTCCCTGTGCGCGGCCACGCTGGCAGGGTGCTTGAACCGCTGGGCCCTCTGGGTATCCGGCTGGCCCGGGGCACAGATCTATTTTGACACTGCCTGTGCCGCCCTCGTCTGCCTGCTGCTGTTGGGGCTGGGGTGGCTGGCGTACCACTGGCGTGTCCGGCCGCGGGTGGCACTGCCCTGTCTGGTGCTGACGGCGGCGCTGGCCATCGGTTTGGGGAACGTCCTGAACCGGGAGATCGTCCGGGTGGAGCTGGCCGGGAGCCGGAACGCTCCGGCCGTGGTCATCACGCGGGGAGAGAGCGCCGTGGTGCTCTTCCGGGGCGGCAGCAGTACCCAGCAGGCGGTGGAAACGCTGCTCGCCCGGCGGGGCGCGCGGGAAGTGGAAATGCTGGTAGACCTGCGGATGAACCCGCGGACGCCCTGCACGCTGGAAGCCAGAGAGCGGATGGCAGCAGACGAGATGCCCCGCTATACTACCCGCCGTGCTCACAGCAGCCCGGCAGAGCTGGAAGTGCTGCGAGTACAGAATGGCTGCATCGTCCGCATCACGGCGGCGGGGCGGCAGTTTGCTGCCCTGAGCGGGAGTGTCCCGCTGGCAAAGCCTGTCCGGGTTGACTGGCTGCTGGCAAGCCCGGCCCGCCCGGACGCGGTGCGGTACACAGACTGCCTGACACTGAGCAGTGCATACCGCTGGATGGAGGAAAACGCGGAAACAGAGACCGCCTCCTGCCTGGCGCTCCGCCCCGGCGGCGGGGAGCGGCTTTCGTGAGCGCTTTTCAAAGCGGGTGGAATATGATAAAATAGCACTTGACAAAACAAAAAGGAGGCCAGCCTTTTGGCAACCGAAACAAAACTCCGGCAGCTGGCAGAGCAGGGCTGTGCGGTCTACTATTTTTATTCCAGCGAGCGGTATCTGGTGCGGCGGGCGGTGGCAGCTGCGTCCCAGCTGCTGGCAGCAGGGGAGGACGAAGAGACCACCGTGCTGGACGGAGCGACCCCGGGCATTGAGCAGCTCATCATGGCGGCGGGTACCATCTCGTTTTTTGGCACCCGGCGCGTGGTCGTCCTGCCGGAGATCGACCCAAGCGCTTACAGCGACAAAGACCTGGACGAGCTCTGCGAGACGCTGGGCAGTCTGGAAAACGCCGTGGTGGTGCTGGGCACCGTGTTTGACCTGGAACGCAATAAGCTCAAGCTGGGCAAGCGGGCGCAAAAGCTCATCAACCAGTGCAAAAAGCTGGGCTTTACCGAGGAACTGGCCAAACCCAAGCCCTATGAGCTGAAGATCATGATGATCGAGCGGGCCAGGGAGCAGGGAACAAACCTGCCCGAGGGCGCGGCCGGTGCTTTACTGGAGCGCTGCGGCGAGGACCCGTTTCTGCTGGAAAATGAGGTGGACAAGCTCTGCGCCGTTTCCGGCTACAAGACCGTTACCACGGCCATGGTGGCCGAGATGGGCACTGTCAGCCTGGAAGCAGACGTGTTTGAGATGATCCGGATGATCACGGCCAAAAACGCCACGGGTGCCTGCAAAAAAATGCAGACACTGCTCCGCCTGCAGCAGGAGCCCATTGCCATTACAGCGGCCATGATCGGCAGCTATGTGGACCTGTACCGGGTCAAGCTGGGGGCGGTCCGGCGGAAAAACTACAGCACGGTCTTCAAGGATTTCGGGTACAGGGGGAGCGATTACCGGCTCAAGCGCTCGGCGGAGACAGCCGCCCACTACACGCTGCCCCAGCTGGAAGCCTGTATGCAGGTGCTGCTGGAGCTGGATAAAAGTTTGAAAAGCCAGCCTGTGGACGACGGGGTGCTGATGGAAACGGCCCTCTGCCGTCTGGCACTGGCGGGGAGCAGCCGATGAACGAAGCAAATTTTGTACACACCAGCCGGGTGCTGATCGTGGAGGGAAAATACGATGCAGCACGGCTTTCCCATTTGACCGACGCCATGATCCTGCTGACGGACGGGTTTGCGATCTATAAGGACAAAAAGCGCCAGCAGCTGTTCAAGGCGCTGGCGAAGAAGAACGGCCTCATTCTGCTCACCGACTCGGACGCGGCAGGATTCCGCATCCGCAACTACATCACCAATTTAGTAGGGGCGCGGAATGTGGTGCAGGCCTATGTCCCGGCCATTCACGGCAAGGAGAAGCGGAAACCCCAGCCCGGCAAAGAGGGGCTTCTGGGCGTGGAGGGCGTGGACGACGCCATTGTGGTCAAGATTCTGCGGGAAGCACTGGGCGCGGAGGCCGATGCGGAAGCCCCCCGCCCGGAGGGACGGCAGATCACCTATACCGACCTGTACGATTGGGGCCTTTCCGGCACGGCAGGCAGCGCGGAGCGGAAAACAAAGCTCCTCAACGCGCTGGGCCTGCCGCCGCGCCTCTCCAAAAAGGAGCTGGTGGAGGCGCTGAACCGTCTGTACAGTTTTGAACAGTTGAATTCCATGCAAGAAACACTCTTTAAAGATGAAGAATAAGACGATTGAAAAACCCGGTAATCCGGCGGGGATTGTGCTATAATAGTAACATTATGCGCACTGGGTGTACGGAAACACCTGCAGGGCAAAAATCCGGCTGCACAAATCGGTGCGGCGGTGGAAGAAAGAGGAGAAAAATCATGGAACGAGAAAAACTCAAATCAAGACTTGGGTTTATCCTGCTTTCCGCGGGCTGTGCCATCGGCATCGGAAACGTATGGAAATTCCCCTACATGGCCGGCCAGGGCGGCGGCGGCGCGTTCGTGCTGTTCTATCTGCTGTTCCTGGTCATCTTGGGCCTGCCCATCATGAGCATGGAGTTTGCAGTGGGCCGCGCCAGCCACAAGAGTCCGGTGCGCGCCTATCAGGCACTGGAAAAGCCGGGCCAGAAATGGCACATCCACGGCTACTTTACCCTCATTGGCTGCTACCTGCTGATGATGTTCTACACCACCGTGGCCGGCTGGATGATGCATTACTTCTACATGACGGCTGCGGGCAAGCTCTCCGGCCTGACCGCGGATGAAGTGGCAAGTGCCTTTACCGAGATGCTGGCAAGCCCCGGCATCATGGCGTTCTGGATGGTCGTGGTCGTTGTGTTCGGCATCTTTGTCTGTGCCCGTGGCCTGCAGAACGGCTTGGAGCGTGTGACCAAAGTCATGATGATCGCTCTGCTGGTCATCATGGTCATCCTGGCCGTCAACAGCCTGTTCATGCCGGGGGCAGCTGAGGGCCTCAAGTTCTATCTGGTGCCGGACTTTGCCCGCATGAAAGAGGTGGGCGTCGTCAACACGCTGGTGGGTGCTATGAACCAGGCGTTCTTCACCCTGAGCCTGGGCGTGGGTGCCATGGCCATCTTTGGCAGCTACATTGGCAAAGAGCGCGCGCTGCTGGGCGAGTCCGTCCGTGTGGTGGTGCTGGATACATTCGTAGCCATTACGGCCGGCCTCATCATTTTCCCGGCCTGCTTTACTTATGGCGTGGACCAGACCTCCGGCCCCAGCCTCATTTTTATCACCCTGCCCAACATTTTTGCCAACATGGCCATGGGCCGGCTGTGGGGCAGCCTGTTCTTCCTGTTCATGGCGTTTGCGGCTCTCTCCACGGTGCTGGCCGTGTTTGAGAACATCATCTGCTGCGATATGGAGCTGATGCACTGGGACCGCAAAAAGTCCAGCTGGGTCAACCTGTTCCTCATCATTGCCCTCTCACTGCCCTGCGTGCTGGGCTACAACCTCTGGGCCTGGGATGGCTTTGCCATCTTCGGCGGCGCCGTGCTGGATCTGGAGGATTTCCTCGTCAGCAACCTGTTCCTGCCGCTGGGTTCGCTGGTCTACCTGCTGTTCTGCACCTCCCGCTATGGCTGGGGCTGGGAGAACTACAAAAAAGAGGTCAACACCGGCGATGGCCTCAAAGTGCACGACTGGATGCGCGGCTACCTGACCTACGGTTTGCCGGTCATCGTGCTGTTCATCTTTGTATTTGGCCTGTACGATAAATTCCTGGCGTAACCCGGCAGCCGGGGCCGCTGTAAATGACCACTGACCCCTAAGAGGCGGCCCTCCTTCCCGGAGGACTGCCTCTTTTTGCTTCCACAGGAGGAAAATGATCATGTATATTCTGATCTGTGATGACGAGCCCGCGGTGGCCCGGCAGGTGGAACAACTTGCCCGGCAGCACCTGGAACAGCGGGGCATCCCGGTGCAGTGCACCGTCTGCACCCGGGGCGAGGAGGTGCTGGCCCGGACGGACCTGGCCCAGTACCAGCTGGCCCTGCTGGACGTGGACCTGGAGACCATGACCGGCATTGCACTGGGGCGGCGGCTCAAGCAGCAGAACCCGGAGCTGGTGCTGGTGTACATTTCAGCCTATCTGGAGTTTGCTCCTGAGGGCTACACGGTCCGCGCGTTCCGGTATCTCCTCAAGCGGGATATGGAGCGGATGCTGCCCAGCTGTCTGGATGCCGTGCTTGCCGAGCACAGCCGGGAGTGCCGGACGCTGCCCATCCGGCAGGGGCGGCGCGAGACAGAGGTACCGCTGGATCAGATCTATTATCTGGAGAGCGACCTGCGCAAGATCAATGTCTATGGTGAGACGCTCCACAAGCCGCTCTGCTCCTACTACGGCAAACTGACGGACCTGCCCGCCTCCCTGCAGGAAGACGGTTTTTTGCGGGTCGGGCGCAGCTTTGTGGTCAACATGCGGTATATCCGGCAGATCAGCAATTATAAAGTGATGCTCCAGAACGGCGTGGAACTGGGCGTCAGCCGGAACGGCTATGCAGCCATCCGGGGCGCTTATCTGGAGTGGAAAGGGCAGTTTGGCGATGAGCTATGAGTTGAAGATGAAGCTGCTGATGCACCTGGTCTGCATCGCGCAGTGGGGCGTGTTTGCCCTCATCCACTGGGAGATGCTGGGCAAAGGAAAGTGGAAACATCCCTTTGCCTGTACGGCGCTGGCATTGTGCGGGATGCTGGTAATTTCGCTCTGGATCGATTTCGGCTTTTTCAATGCCGCTTCCATTGCGTTCAACGTGCTGTACCTGCTGGTGACATCGGCGTTTTTTGGCGGGACCATCCGCCAGAAGCTGATGTCCTGCATGACCAACGGCGTGGTCTGCCTGCTGACGGAAAATACAGTCATATATCTCTATACCTATCTAGAAGCGGTTCCGCCTGCGCAGGTGATCCGGCAGCCGCTGGGCGTTCTGCTCATGGCAGCGGCTATGCTCATCGTGGGTGGCATCACGGCTCAGATGGCAAAGCACTGGGGCCAGAAGCAGGCGCTGGAACCGCTGCAGCTGGTGGTTGCCATGTTCTTCCCGGGGGTGGTCGTGGTGCTCAACATGCTGCTGATGGTCTCGGGCGGCCGGTTCGATGCCACCCAGTTCAGCGTGCTGTTTACGGTGGGGCTCACGGTGGCGGTGTTGGTGCACCTGCTCTTTGTCCAGATGCTCAACGAGCAGGTGGTGCAGAAAAAGGATTCTCAGTACCGTGCCACATTGGAGCAGGAGCGGGCGGAAGCCCTGATGGAATCCTACACCACCCAGCGCCGCCTGACCCATGAGTTTGCCAACCATCTCGAAGCACTGAGCCTGATGCTCCAGCAGAACGACGTGGCCGGGGCCCGCGGCTACCTGACCTCCATCAGCAAGACCATCCAGATGAACAGTGCCATCCTCAATACCCACAACCCCCTGCTGGACGCTCTGCTCAGCAAAAAGTACGAGGAAGCAGCCCGGAAAGGGGTCATGATGTACTTTGACCTCTCAGACCTGAAAGACATCCCGCTGGATCGGACGCATCTGGTCATCGTGGTGTCCAACCTGCTCAACAATGCCATTGAGGCGGCGGCACAGGCGGCCCCGCCCGAGGTGCATGTCCGGATGAAGAAGACGGAGGGAGAGCTGGTGATCTCGGTGCGCAACCGGGTCAGACAGAATGTGGAGATCCCGGAGGGGCAGCTGCCCCGTTCCACCAAGCGTGAGCCTGGCCACGGCATGGGGCTGGCCAATGTCTGTGCGGTGCTGGAGGCGCACGACGCCGAGTACACCCTCAGCTGCCGGGACAACTGGTTCCGCTTTACCTGCGCGTTCCCGACCAACGGAATATGACATCCTGAGATGCAGAATATGACAACTCCCGTGCAATGGCGGCACAAATCTGATATGATAAAGGCAGTAAAGGCGACCTGAGCGGGAATGGTGCTTTGATTGCGGCCGGATTTTTCCGGGGCGTCTGCTGATGCATAAGGCCCTGCGATGCGTGTGTGCAGGGCCTCTGGCCTTTGCTTTCCGAAAGTCTGACGAGGCTCTTGGCGGCAGTCTGGGGATTGCTGTACATAGAGAACTTGACCGCTGTGTGGCTTGCGGCGGGCGGCACCGTGTGTGGGAACGGGGTGCTGCCCGGCGGGGCTATGTGGTTTTGCAGGTCAAGAGCTTCGCCGGGCTTTTTCTTTTTTACCGTTTTGTCATATTTCACGGTTTGTTTCTTGTTTTTTCGCCGGGTGCATGGTAAAATTAAGATATTCTTGAACAAGAAAATTCACGAAACTTTAAATTTTACGGTTAAAATACCCGGAAAGAAAGTGGGCGGAGCGGATGCGAAACAAACGGGCCGGAAAGGCTGTGGCAGCGTTGGCCATGGGAATTGTGGTGGCCGCGGGTCTGGTGGCTGTGGGCGCAAAGGAATCCGGCCCCAGCCTGACGTATCATGAGCTGCTGGTGCTGGCCGGGGATAAGACTCAGGCGGCCTCCGCGGAGCAAGACCTGGAAGCAGCGTCTGGCCTGCCGGAAGCCATCGGGGAAGAAGCGGCCGCTGTCAGCAAGTTAAAAGAAGAGCTGGAAGAGATCAACGCGGAAAACAGCGCTTCCAGTGAGGCCGTGCCGGAAGAGATGCCGGAGTCCGAGGCGGCTGCCTCGGAAGAAAGTGCCTCGGCGGAGAGCACCACCCCGGAGGTTTCCTCGGCCTCGGAAGCCGCCGCGTCTTCCGTGCCATCCAGTGCGGCGGAATCCCATGCCGTGTCCGAAGCCGCCAGTGCCCCGTCCAGTACAGCGGCCAGCAGTGCCCCCACTGCAGAGGAACTCTGTGACCAGAAGGTTGCGGAGTATATCCGCCAGATCGAGCGGCTGCAGGCTCGCAGTGAAAAGCAGCTTTACAGTATTATGCTGTCGGCCTATAGCGAGTATATGTCTCACCCGGTGGAGGAGCGGAACCTTGTGACGAAAGTGTCTGTGGTCCTCTCCAAGAGCGGGGAGCTAACGGCCGCCCAGAACCAGTGTGACGCGGAGTTTGCGCAGATCATGGCTGCCATGCGGAAGACCCTGCGAGAAAATGGCCGGGATGAGAGCATTGCGGATGAGGCGGAAAAAACCTATAAGCAGAAGAAAAACGCCCTCATCAAAGAACTGACCAGCCAGGCCTACAGCGGCGGCGACGGCAGCGGCCAATCCGGCAAATGGCTGGCCGAGCACGCCGATGGAAACATCGTGGACTGAGATGAAAATAAGAAAAACAGCGCCGCTGCGGCTCTGGGAGAATTTCCTGAGAAATGCAGCGGCGCTGTTTTGCAGATGAAACACTTTCGTGTCCTGAACTTCACGGAAATCGATTTACAAACCTGAAGAGATATATTATAATAAAATCGCTGTGTTTCGATAACACAACCAAAGGAGGAAAACTTGGTGCTGGTTACTCTGATTGAGAGCGTTTACAATTTTTTGTGGGGAGATCTGCTCACTCTGCCGCTGGGCGGGGTGACGCTCAACCTCTCCCTTATGGTCATTCTGCTGTTTACGGCGGGCATCTATTTCACACTGCGTACCCGGCTGCTTCCGATGCGGCTGTTCCGGGATATGCTGGACGCTGTCTGCGAGAAAAAGCAGGGGAAGCAGGGCGGCCTTTCGTCGCTCCAGACGCTGGTGGTCTCCACCGCTACCCGGGTGGGTATGGGCAACCTCGTTGGCGTGGTGGCGGCGGTTTCCGTGGGTGGTGCAGGGGCCGTGTTCTGGATGTGGGTCACGGCGCTGCTGGGGGCGTCCACTTCCTTTGTGGAGTCCACGCTGGCGCAGAAATATAAGGAGCCTGATCCGCTTTATGGCGGCTGGCGCGGCGGCCCGGCATTTTATCTGCACAAGCTGGCAGAGCGCAAGCGGGGGAAGCCACTCAAAAAATCTGTTGTGGCATCGTTGTTTGCGGTGTCCGGACTCATCTGCTGGTGCGGCATCAGCCAGGTTATCAGCAACTCGGTGAGCGAGGCGTTTTCCAATGCGTTTTCCATTCCGCCGCTGGTGACGACCCTTGCGCTTACCGCGCTGGCGGCAGTCATCGTCCTGCGGAAAGATGCAACGGTCAAGAGCCTGGATGTGATTGTTCCCATCATGGCGGGCTGCTATTTCCTCATGACGCTCTATGTTGTTTTCACCAATCTGCCGCAGCTGCCCGGCGTGCTTGCCCGCATTTTCTCGGAGGCATTTGGCCTGCGGCAGGCAGCCGCTGGCGGCTTTGGAGCCGTGGTTATGAATGGCGTCAAGCGAGGCCTTTTTTCCAATGAAGCAGGTTCCGGTTCTGCTCCCTGCGCGGCGGCGGCTGCCGAGTGTGACGACCCGGTCAAGATGGGATTGGTGCAGGCGCTGGGCGTTCTGATTGACACCATCGTGATCTGCAGCTGTACCGCTTTTGTAATGCTGCTGGCTCCGGAAAGCGTGACCGCTGGACTGCAGGGCATGAATCTGTTACAGGCAGCGATGCAGTACCATCTGGGCGGCTTCGGAGTGGTGTTCATTGCCGTCACGCTGGCACTGTTCAGCTTCTCAACGTTTATCGGGATTTTGTTCTATGCACGATGCAACGTGGCTTATCTCTTTGGCGACCATTGGGGCTGGCAGACCGCCTATAAGTTGCTGGCACTGGCGATGATGCTGGTGGGCGGTATGGCAGCCTATACGGTCGTATGGGATTTGGGCGATGTGGGCATCGGCCTGATGACCATTTTCAATATGATCGCTCTTTACCCCCTGTCCGGCGAAGCTTTGACCGCTCTGCAGGAATATGAGAAGAAAAAGCACCTGAAATAAAGATCACGGAAATAGAAGAAATAAAGACACCGCACCCTGCTTGTAAGATGCAAGCCAGGGCGCGGTGCCTTTTTTGCTGGAGGAAAATGAGAGATAGAGGGGCATTCGATCGGCTTAATTGCTGAAAAGTATAAGGTTGTCAGAAGAGAAGCACAGGAACTTATGGAATGAGAAACCGCTGATGGTTCAGAACCGATAAGAAATCAGACAATTTGTAAAGAAAGCTCAAGCTGATGCGATTTTTTTTAGATAGTAATATAATGAGGACAAGGCGAAAACTATTGATTGTTGACGAGACACGTGATAAAATAATATGAGACTTAAAATGTGAAATAATGTCATTTGATGAAATATATTTATTACTGACAGGATAAAGCGGCATATTAAATCAATTGAACGATACGTATGAATATTGAATACAAATTTCGTCAACAAATATTGTCAGATTTCTGAATTCGGAGACTTAAAATGAAATGACTGCACGGGAGAAAAGGAAAAATGAATGCGGTGAGTTTAGAGAATAAGACAATTTTAGTCACAGGGGAGTGTGAAATAATAGGGTCAACCAAGAAAACCTACGATAACTAAATGGTTTTGACGGCTTGAGTTGTCCTTCAAAAGTTTTATTTGTTAAAAAACTGCAAGAAGCGGGAAATCCTGAGGGTTATATGTAGGTGGCTTTTGGAAGCTCTGTTTTGACCCACAAAAAGGAGCAGCAAATAAAGATTGAAGGAGAGTTCAAGCCTACGGTGGATTGTCTTTGTGCGACCCGCCGTAGGTTTGTTTTGTCCATAGGGAATGGGTGCAACATTAGCGATAAAAATGTGAGGATGGAATAGAGTAATGGATTCAAAGAAAGAAATACAGCATGTATACCTTGTGGGGGCGAAGTCATTGGGGGCTTACGGAGGTTATGAGACCTTTGTCTACAAGCTCACAGAGTATCACCAGAATGGAATGAATAAAGAATATCCGATGAGCAAAGGATTGTGGACTAGCTCGGCGCTGGGCGTTGCGGCATATGCTGATGAAATAAAATTATTCATAGATGCAGGACAATTTAGTGGCAACACTGGATAAAGAGTATAAAAAGAGTGGCTTTGCATTACTGGGTCCATTAATTCTGACGGCTGATGGACGGTGCGATAACAGCCCTCATTTTCCTCCCACGATTGACCATGTCCGCAAAGAACTAAAGACATTTGAGAAAGAGGAACGCATTATAAGACAAGGGCTATATCGGCCTTATTGCGGAATTCGCTTTTTTAAAAAACTAATTCAGGAAAAAGTGCTTAAACGAGATGTTCCAATCCATCGAAATATGGAGTTTTATCAATATCAGAAACAAGTCGTTTTGCAAGGCTGCTTTATTGTTTTTTCCGAGAAAGCATTTAACTATGTTGAAGGGTTTGACGATAGGACATTCTTATATTATGAGGAACCAATACTTTACTTGAATCTGATGAAACATGACTTGGTTACGGTATATGATCCTGAAATTGTAATCTACCATAAAGACGGTCGCTCAACAAATACGGTTGCAAAAAAGGGCCGCGATAAACTGCTGTTTATAAATAGATGCTATCAACAATCTGCAAATATATTATTAGACATGTTAAAAGAAACCTATAAGGAGGAGCGCTAATGGTAATAAAATATAATCGAAAAACTCTTCCGTATAGAATCCTTTTGGCTATATTTTTAATAGTTGAGATGCATTATTTTAGTCTGTTCACACTCCCGAAAGGATTAGAATTTATAAATTATACTAATAAATCAAAGTGGATTGGGGCTTTATCGGTTATTGTTGCATTTGTTTGCTATAAAAACCATAGGGCTGTATTGGCTAAATACACAAAGTTCCTAAAAAAATATTTTGCTGTAGTGATTTTTTCAATTGTATGTATATCTCTTTATACTATAATAAGGTATCCACTTAATCCATTAATAACTACATATGGATTCGCAAGCTACTATTTGTATTCTTTTTTGGCAATTCCGATTCTATATATTTTCTCTGTGGAAAATGGATATGAAAGTTTGTTTGAATTGTTTAATTTTATTGCTGTTGTTATGTATATAATAACAATAATTCAGGGAATTGCGTACATAAAAACAGGAAGTCTTTTATTCAATGCATCGTCTGATTCAATTTCGGGTGGAATGATAAGAGATGGAAAGGTAAGGTTTAATTCAGGGGCACTTGCATTTCTTATGATTATATACAATTTCTATAAATTATATAATTATAGAAATATAAAAAAGATCAAGAAATTGATTCCGATTATTTCGATTGCACTAGGAATGCTTTCGATTTACTTTACAGGAAATTCTAGAATCATGATCTTCTCTGTTGCTCTTATTCTAATGTGGATGATTGGTTATACTTTACCATGTTTTGAAGAAGCTGCTTATTTTGAAATCTATAGAGGTGTATTCTTTTACTGCGTAGGTGCTTATATAAAACAATCTGGTAAATGTGATATTAAAGTGGATAAAAGGGCTCCTTATATTTTTACTTTTATAGTTGCTTGGATTATGGGCACAGTATTGTATCATATTTATGGATATACTTGTTTACTTACTGAAAGTAAAACGGCCATTTTTGTTGGAAAAATTTGCATGACAGGGTTTCATGCGACGGTTGTTCCGATTTGTTCGATTTCATTATTTACCCTTTTTGCAAGGATGAAGACCGCAGTGAATCATATGATAAATGGTATGGCCAACACTGTATTTGCATCATATTTGATTTCTGACTCGGGCTTAGTTCGGGATTATTTGTGGCATGATTTACTTCACATTGATGATTTTTGGTATCAGAAGAGTTTCTTTCCGCTATTTGCTATAGGATGTGTTGCTTTGACAATGCTTGTTTGTACCTTGATTGATTTACTTAGAATTAAATGGATTGAACCTATTTATTTAAATCAACTAAGCAAGGTGGAAAATTTAAAAATGCGATTTGATGGCCAGTGAAAATTGAGTATGTAAGATATTATCAAAAAATCCAAATGTCTATAAAAAGACGGACAGGGGATTCGTTTATAATCATTTTGTACAGAATAAAGTAAAATTATTGATTCTTAATCTGTTTTTTCAGAGGGAGGAGAAAATAACTGCTTCTTGAGAATTTGGGTAAGAGGTGCTATACTAAAGCTACTATAATTTTCTGGAGGTTATTTATTATGCCCAGAACAAAAGGTAGCAAGAATAAACCCAAGACTATGACTGCTGATTTTGCAACACAGATTGCGGAAAAGCAGTCCGCGAAGGAAGCACTCACAGCGGAAATCGCATCCATCACCGCCAACATTGACACTTTAAAGGCTAACCTGAAAGAGAAGAAGACTGCTCTGAAGAAGGCCGAAAAAGAAGTGGCAACGCTGGAAGCAAAGAACTTCTCTTTGATAAATTCGGCTAAGTGATATGGAGATTCTGTACAATGTATGGGAATTGCGATGATGAAAACATGTGTAATTTAATAATCCTGTTGATTTTAAGTATTGGAATATTGGCACTGCTGGGAATAAGTAAATACTCTTTTCAGAAAGCCTGCCTGAGAAGAGAAATTCGATGGCCAGATTTAGGAATTGCTGATGACTGGCAGTATGAAATTCTTACAGAGGCATATAAAATAAAAAATGAGCCAAATAGAAAAATTACAATTACGGCATCTGATGGAGTACAATTAGTTGGTCACTATTATGAAAGAAAGAAAAATGCGCCAGTCATAATCTTTTTTCATGGGCTTTGGGGTAATTGTTATACGAATAGTGTGCCAATCTATAGAATAACAGAAGAAAAAGAATGGAATCTTCTGTTGGTGAACTTACGAGCACACAATGAAAGTGAAGGTGACGTTTCAACACTTGGCGTTTTAGAAAGATACGACTGTCGTGATTGGGTGAACTGGGTGGTTTCCGAATATGGCGAGCAGACGCCAATAT
>OLPN01002006.1_pt1 | contig 16834 bp, 19 predicted proteins | sample 1672601 | NCBI WGS metagenome assembly OLPN01 (sample SAMEA3136704, study PRJEB25190) | human gut metagenome | reverse complement strand
TTTTATGCAAGCTTCTTTACTCACAGATTTTATCAAATGTAATGTGCATAGCATAACTGCAATAATCCATACGATCCTGATTCCTATCGTATTATTCTGCTTAATCTTTGGCAGGTAATTTTCTATAACAATAAACTTGTTCCATAATAGATTAATCCAATAAATAAATCCTCTATATCTGCTCCCATATGTGTCAATTTAGCCATACCATTATATAGCAATTCACTGAAAATCCATCATTGTATAAATCTGTAATAAATAAAATTTCACTTTTCAAGTCGCCAATAATTACATATGGCGACTTGAGGTCAGCGTGCAGCTATTTTTACACCAAATCCAGAAAATGAGCTAAAAAAAGAGACCCATACCAAAAATGATATGAGCCTCAAAAAAGCCTATAAAATCAAGCTTTCTATTTAGAACTTACCAGCCTTTGCAGCTTCCTCTACGGATACAGCCACCCCATATAATAAGGTATTTTATTACATTTTGTGTCCTACGTGTGTCCTACACACTACTATTTAGCACAGTTTATAAACACACTTTCTGTCTGGGAACATATTTCAACGATTGCTGAACCATATGAATATATGCATCTGTCAACTCGATTCTTCGTATCGCAATATGCTCAACTTTTGATGTTCCATGCGCTTTAAATGAATCAACTCCATTTCTATAGATGCCACAGTCCAACAAATCAAGTTTGTTTAGCAATTCCCGTCTTGCTTGCCCTCTGCTTAATCGAAGTAATCCCCTTTTCTTAATCGTTCTAATCTGTGCAACGCTCAAATTTCTGCTCTTAGCAATATCAACAACCGGCTTTTCATAAATAAAACACTCCTTTAAAACACTCTGTTCGATTTGTAATGTATATCGTTCTACAATATTCCATAAGACATTTGCCTGATACTTGTCGTATGCCTTATCCAACACATCGTGTTCAAAATCATATGGATCTCTGACACAATCACCGAGCGTTGCATCTCCGTTATCCGAAACAGGAGCCTCCAGGTATGCTGTGCTTTGCATATACGTTTCTATTCTGTCAGCTTCTTCCAACGTAATTCCCATGCGTGCAGCAGTTTCTTTTCTTGTTGGATTTCTTTTTAATTCCTGTGATAGATTCTGAGCCATCTTCTTGTAACGTCTTACTTTCCATGTAACACCATCCGATATATGAATTGCAGAGCCACATTTTTGTATATAACGAATTATAACCTGCTTTATCCAATATGTGGCATAGGTCATAAAAAGCGTATTTTCACCCATTTTATAATGTTGTACTGCTTGTAAAAGCCCAAAGTATGCCTCCTGAAGCAGATCTTCCATATCCTCATATGCAGTATAAGGCTTTACGATTTTACGAATAAGCGGCAAATTTTGTTCATATAGCATCTGCATATTATCTGTTACGTCCGAACCGTTCTGAATCTGCTGTACTATCTGTTCATTTGTCATTGTTCTACACCTACCTTTTTGCTATAATAAAGATAGATATACCCGATCAAAGAGGAGTGCGCTTCTATTCCATTTAAGAATGCACTTCTCTTTCTTCATTATAATGCGCATTGATTTATTTGGAAATGACTAAATATAAAAGCCTTTTTTTATTTTTTTAGGAATTTGAGGGACTTAGTAGCCGCCCGGTGGTCTTTCTGCCAGACCCCCTCCCCCAAATACAAATAAATAAGCAGAATCATTTGTGATCCTGCTCATCATTCATCTATGCTTCTTTTAATTCCCTCTTGTATTTATAATAGGTGTTCCTTGCAAGTCCTATCATTCTCATGCATTCAACATCTGACAATTGCCCATCAAAATCTTTACTATATTTTCTGATCTGCTTCTTTGCTTCAATGGATTTCTTTGTGATCAACTTGGCTCCCGGCTTCTGCCCAATCTGCTTGCCATTCAACCGTGCCGTAGCTATCCCCTCTTTGGTTCGCTGATGCAAATCATCTACTTCCTTCTGTGCCTGCTCAAATGCAATCTTAATCTGCTCCTTTGCTAAAGTCATCAGATACTTATTAATGCCCTCAAGAATATAATCAACATTCGTCCCTGTCAATGACACATTATTCTGTAACGCGCTTTTGTAAGTGGCGGTATTTATATGCGGTTCTTTAAGAAAGACAAGCTCTACTCCCTTAGTATACAATTCCTCATACAATGCGAATCCTTCATCTGAATCTCTACTCATTCTTGATACAGAATCAAATACAATCGTGTCTCCAGCTTTTATCCTTTTATATAGTTTATTCCATTCCGGACGATTCAATGTCGTACCGCTATAAGCTTCCGTTACAATAACCGCCGTATTATATTCAGCCCTAATGTTTCTAATCTGTCTTTCAATACTTTGCTGCTTTGTACTGATTCTGCAATAACCATATATACACATACTCACCGCTCCTTACAGTATCATTTTTGTCGTTCGTTATTTTTGATACTATAATTATATGTCTTATTATTGTTGTTGTCAACATGTTTTAATACTATTCACGCATACATTACTTTTGATACTATAAATCAAACATTTAATTGTAAAATAAAACCTGGTATGCTAAAATACAGTATAGGAACAATTGTGTTGCAGGGTGGCTGACCTCTATTTTATTTTACATAGAATGGGGGTGGTGCTGATGAACAAGAGATTTGATTTTAAAGACCTCATGACCTTTGGTCTGTTCATTCTTGCATTACTGACATTCGTATTTACGTTTATCAGATAATGTTTTAGAGCATAGAAAAACCACCCCAAAAACTTTGACTGAGTACTAGGGTGGATTTTCTAACTAGATTTACGAGGCCAACCACTTGTGGGCAGTTGTTCCTCTTTTATTTACATTAACTATAACACGACACGTTCCAAAAAACAAGTAGCATTATCAACCGTATAGCGAATTGTCAACATAATATGCTCTACATATTTTGAGCACTGTTTAAATACACATTGCAATTACCAAGCACTTGCATATGCTTCATTTACATATATTTTGTAACTACTAGGATAAATCGTTTCGTAATCATTATCATATGGATAATCAAAAGAAATATAATCAACACTTTCATCTTTCAAACAATCTGCATAGGTATAGTCATATCCAATAACATTATTTCCTGCGTCATAAAATACAACAGCTACCTTAACAAATTCATAATCCATTCCAGAATTATTGAAAATCTCTGCAGTTATATTGTCAGCTCCTCTATTGGCTTCAACATCAACTCCGCTTACCTTAGATTTTTCATAACTTGCCTTGCTAACAGAAAGAGTAATTTTAAAGTCATCATACGGAACATAATCGTAATCCGCATTTGTTGGAGCAGAAAAGAATAATGCGCACTCTTTCCCGCTTTCAAAAGCCCTAGTGAAATCGCTAGATGTATCTATCATTCTTCCGTTCGAGAAATAAACAAGCTTTGCGTCAATATCAACCATTACTTCATTATTGTTTTTCAATATCGCCACAACACCTTTTTCTGTGTCTTTCAACGTTACAGAAACATTCTTTGTTGCTTCGCTTGCACTAAATTTATGTTTTACCGTAACCTTGCAAGAAAGCGTTTTCTTACCAACTTTAGCCTTGATCGTTGCAGTTCCAGATGATATTGCAGTAACAACGCCACTTTTGCTTACCTTTGCAATGCTTGATTTTGTAGAACGCCACTTTATCTTCGCTTTCGTTCCGGTAACTTTTAACTTCTGTGTCCTGCCAACGTCAAGCGTGATTGCCTTTTTGTTCAGCTTAACAGTTGCCGCCTGCGCAACAATCTGTGTCCCCTCCGCAAGTTGAAATGGAATCGCCGAAATCAAAACGGCAAACGCCAACCCCATTGCTACCAATATTCTTTTTGTTCGCTTCATAATAACGCCCCTTTCCCTTGTGATACATTGACTATACCACAAGGGAATCAGAGTGTCTATGTTTATACCGGAAATGGTGATATTCCGGTACGATTAAAATACTCTTGTGCGCTTTTTCGTGTGCTATCAAAGATAACTTTTCCGTCAAGTGAAATCTGAATCGGTCGATTGTTGCCTACACTTGTCTTTAAAAGTGGCTGAATAACTTCCTTTACAGCCTGTGCAACTCCGAAAGAAACAGACGATACAATCTGGTCGTTATTCATTACTGCCGTATGACCGCCAAGCGTACCGACAAGTTCCGGTCCTGCTTCTCTTGCAACGAACATCTGTCCCATATTTGGCAATCCACCGACTGCGTATTTCTTAATCGGCTTCCAGCTTCCACCGGAAAATACACCGCCATCAGCTTTTTTTGTACTCTTTCCTGTAAGTCTAGCTGCGAAATCTAAAAACTTATTCTTAATCTCATTTACAAACGATGTAATTTTTGCTGTAAAACCGCCAATCTTCTTATCGGCAGGTCTTATATTATCCTGTGTTTTTGTTAGTTTACCTGTGTAGTTATCTAATTTTTTGTCACTGCTTTTAATCTTGTCTTTATTTTCAACAAGTTTAGCCGTATAATTGTTTAATATCTTGTATCCTTTAGGAATCTTATCTTTGTCATTAGATAGGTTTGCTGTATAGCTGTTCAAAGACTTAAGCTTTGATGGAATTAAATCCTTATTTTTGGACAAGTTTGCCGTAAAGTTCTTTAGCGATTTGTCGCTTAATTTTATCTTATCTTTTGATGCATTGAGGTTTGCAGTAAAATCATCCAACCCTTTAAGCTTCTTAGGAATCGAATCTTTGTTTTTTGATATATTTGCCGTAAAATCATCCAATCCTTTAAGTTTCATAGGAATCGAATCCTTCTTTTTTTCCAATCCTGCCGTAAACCCTTTTAGTTTTTTGTTTTTAATTTTGTCATCAGCAGATGTTATTACTGCTTTTACTTTTATTTTCTGTGGCTTTGATTTTGCATACCCATTTACCACAGAATAAATTTCGGAAGTTGAATGGTTGGATATAACTTTTTTCTTGTTTTCCGCTCTTACCCTTTCATTTCTTTTTTGCGTATTCACAAACCTGCGCGCTTCATCCGGCATTCCTGCTATTCCGTGGCCTTTCTTTTCTTCCTCTTTTTTTTCTTTTTGCTTTCTATACCAATCCGTATTCTCAGCTAATCTTTGTTTTCCCTTTTCATCTGAAGGATAAGCATTTTTGTGGACTTTGTTTTTTTCTTGGCTTTTTGGGACTAAAAGCGTTTTCTTTTTTCCGTCCCATCCAGTTACTGTAATCTTTTTTCCAAGCTTCAAGTCAATTTCTTTCTTAAAGTCCTTGATTGCTTTTTTCATTTTATCGCTTTTTTCAACAAAAAACTTTCCAAGCGAAATTCCAACCGAAACCGTTACTCCACCAAGCAAAAAATACGGATTTCCGCCTGACATATAAAATGCCGCTCCGCCAGCCGCCAATGCTTCAACACAAGCAGAGGTAAAATCAAATTTTTTATTTGAAAGCTGATAAGCAATGGTTTCAGCAAATAATACTAACCCAAGTCCATTAAGTATGAAATTTTTCCCCTTACCTTTGCCACCGCCTGTAAATCCAAGTATCGAGCAAAGCGCTGCTGATATTGTAGGCGCAAGTTTTCCTCCTGCAAGTCCAAGTAATGTAATAACGCTACTCGGTGATAAATTCGTGAGAAAAGTTTTTAGTCCATTGAAAATATCTCCCCAACTCAAATTATTAAAAAATCCTTGAACAAACTTCCAAAAACCATCAACCCATCCGTTGATAGCTTCTGCGCACTGCTTCCACTTAAATTTCTTAAAAAAACGGTTAAAGCCATGTGCAAGATTTGTTCCAAGTGTTTTGAAATCAAACTTATCCGTAAATCCCTTTGATGCAAATATTGCAGTATTCAACGCCCCTGCAATCACATCTGCGGTTGCGGTAAATACACTATTTCCCTTTTTATCTTCTGAAAACAAACCATTAAGAAACGATGCGAGCCCACTACCAAAGCCGGACGCTTTAGCATATATTTTATCCCATTCGATGCCGCCAACGGCTTTTACAAGGGAATCTCTGATAGATTCTCCAAGCCCTTCAAGGTCTTTGATGCTGGATTTAAATTTTTTAAATGCGCTAGGAGTTTCGACCCATGTTCCGGTACCTCCACCACCCGAACCGCCAGAACCGCCACCGCTTCCACCATTTCCAGAACCGGAAGTGTTATCTTTACTCTGCTTTGAAATAACCTTTAATTCATCAAATGCACGAGTTGCCTGTTGGATTTCCTTTTTTGCCTTCTTGGCATTCTTTGCGACATCGCCTGTGTTTTTCCCCGCGCTTCCTGCGGCATCACTTAAATCGTCCATGGAATCATATGCACCATTTAGGCTGTCAGCAAGCCCAGACGCACCTTTTTTACTAACTTCAAATTTCCAACCAAATATTGATCCAAGGGCATTTAATACAATCTCGACAAACGAGTTTACTTTTTCTGCCACAATACCCAAAACCCTAAGAAAAGGTTTAAATGCATTTATAGCAATATCTCCGACTGTTTTTCCTAAATCCTTAAAGCTTTCTTTTACCACAGTTAGAGTATTATGCCAACTATCACTCGTCCTTAAAAAGTCTCCTTGTGCCGCTTTCGTTCGTTCAAGTGTATATTCATAGCGCACAACAGCTTTTTGCGCTTGATTCATCGATTTTACTTTTGCGTCAATGCCTTTTTTCATCAACCACTCATTTAAGGTCGCTTGCGTTAAGTCAACTCCATAACGCCGCATAGGTGCTGTAGTACCGGTAAACACCGATTGCAAACTCTTGGCAACATCTTCTTGGCTCACGTCATAGTATGAAGCGAGATCTCCGGTTAATTCCGTTAGTGTGATTGCCATCTTTGCCATTTTACCTTGTGGTATATCCAATGCCGTTCCTAATGATTGAAATCTTCCAGCGAATTGTTTTACGGACAATTCAGACATTCCAAACTTTTTGATGGAAACTTTGCATAGGTCATCAACAAGTTTTTCGTATTTTCCAAACGCCTGTCTTACAACATTGTCAGCTTCAGTAACGGCAGATGATATGTTAATGGCATCTCTAAGTAGCCTAAATACTCGGAATAAAGACCAGTACGTTGCATACACTTTTCCGATTGCAGACGCAAGAGAAAACGCGGATTTTCTTGTGAAATTTACTCTATTTCCGAACAAGCTAAAACTGTTTGCCAAGCTGGTTGCAGCAGTTCCAGATGATCTTCCTGTCCTCGCCAATCTTGATAAAGCTTCTGTCATTCTTACAAGATTTTCGCTTACCGCCGGCGCCTTGGAGAGTTCATTCATTAAGTTTTTGAGTTCGACAGTGAGCCTTGGTAAATTTGCAACCGCCTGTGTTGATGCTTTCCCTCCAAGTCGACTTATTGATGTAACAAAGCTTGTCAAACTTGCAGTATCAAATTTTAACGCCCCTATACCATTGATTTCCTTGTTAAACAGCTGTAATCCGGTTGCTAATTTAGGCAAGTTACTTATTGCACTCGAAATCTGTTTTCCACCCAACTTACGCATGGATGCTGTGATTGCATCAATGGATGTACTCACTGAGCTTTCAATGCGTACACCAGATAATTGCTTATTCAATATGGAAATATTATTATTTACAATTTTAAGATTCTGAGATAAATTTGTTATAGTACTTGAAAACATCGTTAAACTGCTATTTGCACTAATTGCACTTTTGGTAATACTGCCAAAAGATATAGCTTTAAATCCACCAAGTGCAGTTTTCAATGCTATCAAGCGATTTACAAGACTATCAATCGCCGCATTTGCAGTTTTGGCATCTGATGTAATCTGTATTTGTAAGCTTTCTAATTCCATCGATTAACTTCACCACCTTTTATGATCGTGCTCTGTTCTCAATGGAATCTGGCATCTTATATATAAATTAAAAATGCCGCAATACTATGGAAATTCCATGTATCACGGCATCTTGTGCTCTCTTTTAAATTATACAATGATTAATATGGCTATTGCAATTGCTTATGATGGAAAATCAACAATCTTCCCGTTATAAGAATGTTCAATTTCACGCCGCCGTAACTCAATCGGGATCATAAGAAGTGTAAACGCCTGTACACGGGATTCACCATCTTTATTTTTCTCTGACCATGTGATAAAATCATCAAATGTCTTAATATTTGGGTACTGCTTTCCTATAAAAGCTTGATATTCTAATAAGGTTTGCCTGGTTTCTTTCATGAGAAGTTCAAATACACTTGAAACAATCCCTGATTCGTTCTTCTTTGAATTTATGTAAATGCGACCATCTGGCGCACACAGGGCAAGTTCGTCTTTAATGCTCCTCTCGTCTAAATGATGCACCGGCTCAAAATCGAGCGGGTTTAACTTTTTAAAATTGATAACAACGATTTTACCATTACACAGTGTTTTTCTACGATCTAACATACTGCACCTCCAATTAGTGATAAAATATCAAGAACATATACCGTTAACATAATACCAAATCCAACTTTTGCCGCCTTACTCCTGCAATTTTTCCAAAAATCAATCACAATAATGAGCAGCAGTACATTCATAATAACCAACGGAACAATCAACCAAAATTTTGTCATATATATCCACTCTCCCATCTTACACATTAACAATAAAACTATGCACCAAACCATGGTTTTTCCTAGCACAACGGACATGAAAATTTTTTATTTCTTCATTTCCAGAAATTTCTCCCCACTTTCGCCCGCATATAGGACATCTAATATCTTTTCCTACAATCATTGCTTGCGGCAATTTATTCATTTCAACTCAACTCCTTCCTCAACAATCTAACTCCGAAACAAACATAACCTCTGCTACATCATGCTCGTCCATAAACTCCAGAATTCACTTTTCTCGCTTTCTCATTCTTTATACCTCTCAAGATTCGCGTTACATAAAAACGCATATTTCTCCTAAATCAGTTCTCCACTATTCAAAATTGGTAATACAGTATCATTAATTGGATTAGTCACTCCTAAACGCGGCAACTCCTGTGCGGTCAATACATTTGAATGATCGTCATGCGGCACAGAATCCTCAATAGAAATCTGATCTTTATAAGAAAGCCAGTTTTTCATGAGAAAAATTCCTGATGGTGGAGATATTTTTCCCCCTAGCATTGCTTGCTCAAGAAAAGCTCCTATAAATGATCTGGCGGATTGTATCAATTCTTGCTTATACTGAGAACAATTCTCTCCATTGTTCCATCTAAAAAGCGTCGTTCTGCTTATATGCAAAGCCATGCAAAGAGACTCAATGCCCGGACGAATGCTTGATCGTTCACAAAATTCAAAATAATCATTTATGCGATTTGCTACTTCTTCGTCTGTTTGCGGTCTCCCCATATCATGTAACTCTTTCAGAGATGAAACAATCTGCTGAACAGCCGCAGGCTCAATATCATCTAATTTTGCTTGTGGATAGTTATTTCTTGCCATCATCTACACCTACTTTCTATAATTTTTATGAAAAATCTTTTTTATGATGTTACTTGTGTCTAACTTACTTAGTGCTTACGCCCTCTTTCTGTTATAGAAGTTATGTATCTTTCGGTGACAACTGCCGCATAAGGTACATATATCAGTAAGTACATTTTCGTGTCCAAGATTCTTATACGTGATGTGATGTACTTGTACACTCTTGATTTTGTTTAGCGGTCTGCCACACATGACACAGCCTTGATCAATTGCAATACGCTCTTGTCGCTTATGCTCCCATGCCTCAGATTTCATATACACTTTGTATTCTTCACTTTGCTTATTCACGATATAACCTCTCAAACTCTTCCAACTCAGTCATAACCAGATTAACGATAAATCGACATCTATCATATTTCGTTGTCAATACATCCGCTTCATTGGCAATCTGCTCCCATAGCGCCGCATCATCTGTTTTGACCTTATCGATATACTTTTTGTGAAATTTCCACACATCCCCATACATTGAAAAATAGTCCATCATCTACACCTGCTTTCTAAAAACGTTACAAGAAAATGTGATTAAATCTAATTTTAACAATTTCTGTATCCACTGATTTTACTGTGTTTGTGTAAACTATGATTTTTATATGTAAATTTTTAAAACAAACTCTTATGAAAACTTTACATTTACTTTGCACAAGATGCACATTTTTTAATCAAATGGAGTTTCTAGTCCATCACTAATCGAAGAAAAACCAAAATCTAACGTATATCCTTTTACAATGTTTCTTGCTGTTTTTCCGTCTACAGTTCCACTCGCAGCAAACAATCCCTTGCCCTTTAGTTCCGAGAAGAAATTTCCTTTATTTTCACATCCATAACCATTATCATCACACCACTTGACATACGCATCATAAATATCCTTCGCTTTACTATTACGACCTGTCTTATTCAAGCATTCATTGATAAAATTACCAATTTTATCAGAATCTGTCCTATAAGAATTCGTGGCAGACCGTACAGCCTCTGGTGGTTCTAATCCCTCTTTTCGATACAACCGCAATCCCTCGATACACCAATTAAGAATCCCTGATAATTCCCGTTTTTCCCGCAATCGATCTTTCAAATGCTTGTCCTGTTCATGCGGTTCAAAATGCCGGTCAAAGCTGATCACATTGATTCTTCCACTTGAAAACACTGTGTCATCCGTGATCGTTGGAAGATAATTCGTGTTAATGACTAACTTAAACTTAGGGATAAACTCAAATTCACGCTGATGCAGATGTCTTGCTGTAATCGAATCACGTCCAAGCAATGACTTTAATAGTGCCGTATCAAATAACATTCGCTTCGGCGGTTCTGATGCATTCACAAACCGACATCCGGCCAGCCTTGCCACATCACCGGACGCCTGACGGCTATCAAGGTTCTGTTTTACTGCCAGTGTTTCCGGCTTCATGGTCAGAGCATAATCACCCAAAAGATAAATCAGGGTTTCACAAAATGTAGATTTTCCATTTCTCGTTGTGCTTCCATAAAGAATGAAACATGTTTCTTGCTGTGTATTTCCAGTCAGCGACAATCCAGCTATTTTCTGAAGGTAACGAATTTTTTCACGATCCCCCTGCATGATTTCAAGTAAAAACTTTTCCCATTCATCACACACTGTTGCTGGATCATACTCGACATTGCAAATTTTTGAAAGAAGCAAATCCGGATCATGCTTTCTAAACCGTGGCGTATTTTTCGACAAATCAAGGGTTCCATTTTGTAGATTAAGCAAATAATCATTGGTGTCCAACTGTTCATTTGTAAAATAATGAATGTCCCGACTGTCCTTTAACATCGCATCTCTGTTTCGCAGATTGCATAATGGAGTTACCGCCTTTAAATATTTTCCATCCGCATCAACATTCACTGCATACCGCACAAGTGCATCTGACAGCAATTTGGCAGACTTCCGGGCGCTCAATCCCTCGATATCATCAATCCAGCGTTTTCCGTCATATCTCATAAAATCTTTTCTTGACGGGTTATATCGATGTTGATTCTTGAAAACTTCAGCAAATAATCGACCAAAACCTTTGTCTGTTGTTTCATATTGCTCGGCGTGTATTTCTTTAAGAATGGTTTCCAGTGATTTTTCCTGTTGACTCATAATATTCACTCGTTTTTCTGTAACGGATTTTATCATCTGTTCAAATTCCTGTTTGCTATGTCCTGCTTGAAAATAATCCGATATATCTGCTTTAGGAATGTCTGGCATAGGAACAACTATCTTTGCACTCTTTGCCACATTTTGCACATCCTGCAATATTATATTAGCCGAATTCATACCGGCATCATCATTATCGGCTAAAATGATCACATTTGCATTTTGCACAATACCGGCGATTTCAGGATTCCAATCACACGCCCCGCCACAACAAAATGCCACATAACCGTGTTTACTCAATGTATTAACGTCTTTTTCACCTTCTACGACAAATATAGGCGCATTGTCAGCCACTGCTTTATTTATAGCTTTAATATTACCGTATATGGCATTAAAGGATTTTCTTGACATATTTTTTGGTAATCCATATGTAAAACAATCATTCGACAGTATTCCATATATGAATTTCTTGCCATCTAGGCGAATCTTAGTATAAGCATAAGAACCGTTACAAGAAACGTAATTATAAACAGCCTCAATTTTACGCTTTTCTCTGCTCTCAACATAAAACCGCCAATTGCTTTGTTTTGAATACTCCAATTCATAAAATGTATCCTTTTTTTCAAGTCCAGCTGCAGATAAAATACTATCCAAGTCACATCCTGCATGACACCGAAATAAGGTACACTTTCGCCCCTTGGTAATTGTCAGCGATGCCTGCCTATCATCATGCGCCGGACATTTAGCTTGTGCCCGATCGTTGTATCGCTTCGTAACCTGAAAATGTTGTAAATTACTTTCATAAATCTCAGTATCCGTCACACGCAGCACCTCATTTCTTCCAAGAGAATCCTGATCTCGTCGCATTTTTCATCTGCGTTCTGCATTTTTAGTTCATATTCATGCCATTCTTTACTATCGCAATCATAATTATCCCGTAACTCAGATAACAGATCTCTGCTTAGTATTAAAGCCGCTTGCATATCCCTTAATTTTTGAATCTTCATTGCTTGTATACCTCATCTTCGCTGTAATTATTGAATGTATACGGATCCGAAATATATACCTCCGGCTTCTTATTAAAAAAAGTAATTGTCAAATCTTGCATTCTGTCATCTGCGAGTGCAAATGTTAAAGTAAACGTATTTTCGTATCTATCACAACATATCAAGTTATCTGCATGAAAATTATGTAACTGCTTTTTCTTCTGTAACAGTTTTAATGATACTCGTGTGATCTTCATATCTATACCTCAACTTTCTCCGGCATTTTATAGCCAGTCAACTTACAAAAAGGCTCTGCAAATATAACGTAGGAATATCGCCTTGAACCTGGTCTCTTATAGCAAACTCCAAAATCAACCACTTTATTTTGAAGTAACAACCGCAACGTCTGGCAATCCATTTTCAAAACCCGCGCTGCTACTGCAATAGGAATTACACCTCTTTGAATCTCCGACATAGCCTCACCACCTATTCCGCTGCTAATTCATCAATAATTTTAAAAATCTCAACCTTTTTATCATCTGAGAACTCATATCTCAGTTTTCTACTAAAATTTCCATCTGTAATGTTTAATGCGTTAGCGATCTGCCATAATTTTACTCTTTTCAACTTTGCATAAGCCCTTACATCTTTATTACACATAATAAAAACCTCTACTTTCTATAATGTTGTTGTTGACTTTTACACTTGCAAGTGTTAATATTCCTATATGGAATATTTAAATGTTTTTATTCCATTTCTTCTCGAGTGATTGAATTATATCACTGTAAAAGAAGCAAAAACAAAAATAAGAAAGGAAATCTATATATGGAATATTTTATATTTTTTATTCCATGTTGGAATATTTTGTATGGACGAAGATAACGTATATAAACAATTAAGAGAATCCACTGAAACAGATCAATCCTCATCTATAACCCAAAGCGAACTTGCGAGTATTTTTTCTAAAGAAGGAAATCCTTTATCTCAAAGTGTAATTTCGAAATTAGAATCAAATACAAAAAAACCACCTTCAACATCTATTGATGTGTTAAAGGCCTACACTCAACATTTTCATGTAACGAGTGATTATTTGCTTGGATTATCTGAAAACAAATATGCAGACGAGAATTATCAAATGATAACAAGAACCATTGGATTATCTGATGAAAGTATAAATACATTAAAAAAAATACACTCTGGAAATGCAACTGATGATTTCTTTGACACTCTCAATTTCTTGATTAGCAAGGATTTTGGATTATTTATTCGTTTTATAGATGCAATAGAATTATACTTTGATGAATCATTTGATACTTCAATGACATTTGAAAAAAATCGGGCTGTTCCAATTAACGCTGGCGACAATTCTTCTATTTTATATAAAGAAGAAAATGAAATTCTAATCGGAAGTTATGACCAAAAATTGTGTAATGGTGATGGTGGATATCGAATTAGAGGCATACCAATTTCAATCATCAAAAAAGGGTATTCTATGCAGGCTATTCAATTAATTCTTGAAGAACTTAAAAGGGAAAAAAAGGAGAGTGATTAAATGGCTCTATTAAAATGCCCCGAATGTGCGCATGATGTATCAGACAAAGCAGTTGCATGTCCAAATTGCGGCTATCCTATGAATATGCCAAGTACAACAAAGCCGCGCATACGCAATGGACGCCCAACTAAAATGCCCAATGCATACGGATCAATAACAAAAATGTCCGGTAAGCGCAGAAAACCATATCGGGTACGTGTAACAGACAGATGGGTAATTGATGATAAGACCGGAAGAAGTAAGCAACTCCGCCCTACTCTCGGCTATTTTGAGACGCGGGAAGAAGCTATGATAGCTTTGGCTACATACAACGAAAATCCCTACGATATAAATACCGACAATATTACATTTTCGGAAGTTTATGAAAAATGGAGTGACGGATATTTTCGAACATTATCCAATCCGTCCAGTGCAAGAACAATCAAAGCCGCGTATTCTTACTGTAACGGTCTTTACAATATGAGAATGCAAGATATAAGGGTATCGCATTTAGAGGGCACAATTATTAACGCTCAAGTTGGTGATTCTACCAAAGCAAGAATTAAAAGTCTCTTTAATATGCTATACAGATACGCCGTCGCAAATGATATTGTCGAAAAGGATTATGCCTCTGTCATGTTTGCGAATGGAAATCCGATAAAAAGAAGTCGATCTCGTGATGTTATACCATTTACGCAGGAAGAAATCCAAATGTTATGGAATAATCTCGAAGAAATTCCATTTGTTGATATGATCCTAATCGAGATCTATAGCGGCTGGCGACCTCAGGAATTAGCTATATTAAAAGCGGATGATGTAGATATAACAAGTGGAACCATGCGCGGCGGTCTCAAAACAGATGCCGGCAAAAACAGAATTGTGCCAATTCATCCGCTAATAAAGCCGTTAATAGAAAAACGTATGTCGGAAGCTGCTACCCTACAATCAGAATATTTATTTAATGATACAAATGGTCAGCAAGGTACATATATGACGTATGATAAATACCGAAGCCGCTTCGACAAAGTTATGAAACGCTTAAACTTAAAGCACCATCCCCACGAAACGCGACACACATTTATAACAAAGGCAAAAGCCTGTGCCGTAGATGAATATATCCTAAAACTGATTGTTGGTCACGCTATCGCTGATATTACCGAAAAGGTATATACTCATAGAACCATCGAACAATTAAAGAACGAGATGGAAAAAATCACAAAGTAAAGGAGTTGATGTAATATGATTGTAAGAATCAAAAATACCCCATGGCGGCAACCACAGGGTATAACCCAATCTATGTAACCACTACGAAACACTAAAAGGGTATGCTTATTATAGCATACTTCCGCAAAAGAAAGGAAGAAAAATATATGACTTTAAATGATATGATGAATAAACTCTTTTCCGCTAACGGAAAATTAGAAACCGTACAGACCACAGCATCACATTTATATAACATGATTGGAAACGCCAAAACCGATGCCCCAGAAGATTGTGCAGTATTCTTTCATACAAACCAAAACACGATTCTTGCATTATTATCGGTCATTATCGATTATGTAAATGATGCAAATACTATTTTAGATGAAGTAGAAAACGCAGATGTAACAGAAAATATTTAAAGAAAGGAAGGAATTAAATTATGAACTTTAAAAAGATGATAATTGAATTACTTGATAAAATCGATGATTCAAGGATTTTGCGTTATATCTACATAATAATTTCTGACATTGTGAAGGAGATTGAAAAACAATAATCCTATATATAGGATGTAGATACAACTGCTCCCCTTTGTTGGGGAATACTACTACTTACGAAGAAAGGAAAAGAAAAAATTATGGTTGAACTTATAAAACGAGATATTCCGTTTATATGTACAGTTTCTGCTAAAGATCTAAATGCTGCAGATCGATTCATGCTTGAGAAAATCCATAAAGTATCTGTGGATAATTTTATACTTGTGGATCACAAAAAAGATTGCATTTTTATAAACAAAGACTTAGATAACGTTTCCGAAATCAAAGAACTGATCATTAAAATCATGCATTCAAAATATCTACCTGAGAAATTATTGGACAGATTTCAAGAATTAACGAATGATGATGCCGACCGGATTTTAATTAGAATCTTTCATGATTGGTACGAAGAAAAACGAAAAAAATCATTACATGATTCAGCCTTGGCAGAATTAAAGAAATCTAAGAGCTTGCGCATCCATTGGACCGTGAAGCGAAATAAAGAAATTATCCATGAACTCTTTGATATTGGGTTTGGGATTTACGAGAAAGATGCCAAATGTGATTATCAGCAAGGCGCAGAAAACGCTTTCATGTATGGTTATCTTTTAGGTGTACAATCGCAGAAGGCTAGCTCATAATCAAACAAAATTATCCTAACCGTTATAATAAAACGCTTAAGGGTGTCTGTATTCCGGACACCCTCTTTTTATATCTAAATCCGGCGGAAAATTTGCGTCCTACCGTTTGTGTCCTACGTGCGTCCTACGTGTGTCCTACGTGGCAAAATTTAAGGCTATCGCGGAACATTACGAACCACGATAGCCCTTGATTTTACTGTATTTCTTAGAACTTACCAGCCTTTGCAGCTTCCTCTACGGAAACAGCCACTGCTACTGTAGCACCAACCATTGGGTTATTACCCATTCCGATCAGACCCATCATCTCAACATGAGCTGGTACGGAAGAAGATCCAGCGAACTGTGCATCAGAGTGCATACGTCCCATAGTATCTGTCA
>OLPN01002002.1_pt1 | contig 16850 bp, 20 predicted proteins | sample 1672601 | NCBI WGS metagenome assembly OLPN01 (sample SAMEA3136704, study PRJEB25190) | human gut metagenome | reverse complement strand
AAAATTAAAAAAATGCTTGAAAAATAAAGTTTAATATGATAAAGTAAAATAAAAATAAGAAAGGAGAAGAACAATGATTGATTTAATTTTAATTATAATAATTATTGTAAGTTTAGCAAAACCAGATATTTTACTTTCTAAAAAAATGAAAGAAAAAGCAAATGAAGAACAAAAAAATATACTTACAAAAAACCTAAGAAAAATATATGCAATAATGGTTGCATTATTTGAATCACTTGCACTTATGAGATATAAAGAAACAGTTGGAATAATTTTAACAATTGTCTTTCTTATACTATTTTTTGTTATATCAGTGCCAGCAATTAAAGAAAATTCAAAAATAACAAAAGAACTAAATGGATAATTGAAATCATGCAAAAGAGGAGAAAAAGTATATGATTATGAAAAAAAATAAAATAGCATTAATATTATTAATAATGTTATTAATAGCATTAACACCACTAAAAATAATACAAGCACATAATGTAGAACTAGATCCAGAATCTTTAATATCATTACCAATGATGATATTAGGAGGAAGTGGAACCGTTACAATAAAAAATACAGTTACAGACTATACATTATACTTTCAAGCGGTAAAAATAGACAATTCAACATATTCTCAAATAAATCAAGTTGAGGCAGAAGGTAAAAACAAATTAGAGAAATTAAAAGAAGAATATAAAGCGTTAGAAACAGAAGTTAAGACACTAAAAGAAACATATAATACAGCATATGATGCATACGCTGAAGGATTAAAAAATACATCTCTAACTGAAACGGAAAAGGAAAAGTTAAAAACAGATTATGAAACAGCAAAAAATAATTATCAAGATAAAGTAAAAGAATATAATGATAAAGTTGATGAATATAACAACATAGCTACAGAGACAAATAATAAAATAAATGAATTAACACCTATGTATATTGAAAATGACTGGGTAAAAGCGACAGATAACAATATTTCAATAGATACAAAAGAATTTACTGGAAAACAACCTTATACAATATGGATAAAATTAGTAACAACAGAAGGGACATATTATGACGAAGGAATTTATACTGTAACAGGAACAAAAACGGAAGAAGATACCAAAAAAGAAGATGATGTAGTTGATGATTCAAAAAATAATGAAAATTCAAATAAAGAAGAAAAAAATAACTTAATAGAATTCCAAAATACAAATGATAACACAACTGCACAGGGAAAATTACCATTTACAGGGAAAAATAAGATTTATTTAATTAGTATAGTGTCTATAATTATTATAGCAATAATTTCTTATAATAAGTATTTTAAATATAAAGATGTCAAGTAATAATATTATCAAATTTATAAAATGTGATACAACGGAATAGCTGATGTATCGCATTTTTTGCGTTAAAATTCATATTTGAGATTGTGAATTGTAACTTTTTATATTGATATAATTAAAATAAAATTCAAAAAGGTATTGACAAACTAAAAGTTAGATAGTATAATCAAACAAAAGTTTGATAAAAACTACGAAGTTATATAAAAAGGAGAGAGAAACATAGAAACAAAAAATATATGTGAAATATACACAGATGCTAGTTTTGACAGTAATATAAATCTTGCGACATATGGAATAGTAATTATTCAAAATAGTAAAATAATAAAAACATTTTCAAAACAATGCAAGAAAAAAATAGAAAACTCAACAGAAAGTGAAATATTTGCTATATTTCAGGCAATGAACGTAATAGAAAGTAATTTAATAAAGCAAATTAATAACAAAAAAATTATGATAAAAACAGACTGTTCTGGAGCAAAGCAAATTCTGGAAAGTACTAATGGAAGAATATTCAAACAAGATATTGAATTATATAACAAAATAAAAGAAACATATAGAAGGATTTTAGTTAAAGCAAACACATATAATAAAGAATTTTCAGTACAATGGATTCCAAGAGACCAGAATAAGAAAGCACATAAATGTGCATATAAAGCATTACAAAATCTTAAAATGCAAGGATGTAATGCTATAATAACAGAGAAAAAAACACTTTTGAAAGTGTTAAAAAAATTTAAAACAAAGCAATGCAAAGTACTAATTTATTTATGTTTGATTGCAAATGAAAACAAAGAAGTTATAAGAACACAAAGGGATGTGGCAAAAGCATTAGGAGCTACAGCATCAAGTATTTGCATAATATATAAAGAACTTATTTCATTAAATATATTGAAAAAAATATGTAATGGAAAATATTTGTTAAATTTAAAGTGAGACTCAAAATGAGTATAGAATAAATTTTAAAAATATGGTAAAATTATTAAAAATATAAAAATTGAAAATAAAGGAATGATACAATGGAAGTAAACGAAACAATGTCAAAACAAATAACAGAAACAGCATATCTAACAACAGAAAACACAAAAAGATATAGACCAATACTAAGATACTTTTATGAACAATATGAAAGAATAAACTACATGCTATACAAAGAAGACGTATGGAATGAACTACAAGGCAAACCAAACTTTGAAAACTACACAATAGAAATGTGTAAAAATGACTTAGCAGGACTAGTAAATTTGTGAAACCTAACAGCATTGCAAGACACAAACAATGTATTGACAGTAGAAGAATTTAAACACAGAAAATATAGAAAACATAGAAAAAACATCATTAAGAAACGAAACTGAAGTATTAAGTTTATGGGAAAACTTAAACAACGACTTCAAAAGATTAAATCAAGATTACCAAAAAAAAATAGTGTAAATGCTATAATATAGTAAATAACTAAAGATGTAGGTTGTTATAATGGAAAACTGATTAAAAAATTAATTATAAATAAATTCAAAATTCACTTTTTACGTAAACAAAACATAAAATATAGCAAAAACGTAAAGAGGGAGGAAGAAAAATGTCAAGTTACATAATAGAAGGAGGGCACAAACTAGAAGGCACAGTAAAAATATCAGGATCAAAAAACTCAGCACTACCAATAATAGCAGCAACAATATTAAATGCAGGCAAAACAACACTATACAATGTACCAAACATACAAGACACGCAGATGATGTATAAAATACTAGAAACATTAGGAGCAAAAATAGAAAAGAAAAACGGAAAAATAAAAATAGACACGTCAAAAATAGAAAAATTCGAAATACCACCAGAACTAATGCACAAGATGCGTTCATCAGTAATACTAGCAGGAGCATTGATAGGACGATACCAAAAAGCAACATTCTCATATCCAGGGGATTGCGATATTTAATTGATACATCGGACAAGTTTAAGATAAATGAGTGGATACAAGAGTTTAAGTAAATAAAAAATAAAGTCTTAAATGTAAAATTTTATGGCTTTATTTTTTTGACTTTAAACTATACTAAAAATTATTTTAAAAGAAACAAAATCAAATGTAAGGCGAAAGGAGATGTAGAAAAATATGGCAACACAAAAATTAAAAGGACTATGGATACCAGTAGAAATTTTACTAAATGAAAATTTATCAGATAAAGAAAAAATAATATTATCAATGATTTTATATTTAAGTGAAGAAACTAAAAGTTGTTTTGCAAGCAATAAATATATTGCAAATATAGTAAATGTAACATCTGATAGAGTATCAAAAATTATAAGTTCTCTAAAAGAAAAAGAATATATAAGTGTTAAATTAAAATATAAAACAGATAGTAAAGAAATAGAAGAAAGACAAATTACACCTGTAGTCGAAAACATCAATAGGTATAGTCGAAAATGTCTAGAGGCTATAGACACAAATAACTATTCAGCTAGTCAAAAACAACTAGACCCTATAGGTGAAAATGACAAAGATATAATAAATAATATAAAAAATAATATAAAAAAAATAATTATAATAAAGGCGACACACATAAAAAGAAAAATATTCCATATAGAAGTGACAGATGTTATGATGACTTCGATTGGAATAGCTTATATGCAAATTATAAAGAGATTACTGCTACTTAAATATTTAGCTAATCTCTCTTAATTTGCCTAAAAAACTATTTATAGTTTTTTTGTACTCAAAATAAAAATGGGCTTTTTTATTTTGAGTGGAAAGGGTGCAGGAATTCCTGCCACACTAACACTTTTTGAAGCGGTAGGCTGAAAAGTGTTGTAGTGTGTTACAACACATTAGAGAAAGCAGAAGATTTTAGTTTATCTCTGTGTTTACTCATTAGATTAAAAGAAGGAGGTTACATGAAATGAGTTATGTAATTATAAGAAACACCAAGTACAAAAGAGAAAATTTAAAAGGAATATTCAGACACAATGAAAGAATAAATAAAAATTATTCAAATGACAATATAGATAAAGAAAAATCATATTTAAATTATTCGCTAAAATCACCACAATATAGTTATGAAAAAGAATTTGACAGAATAAGAGAAAAATATAATTTAAAAGGTCAAATAAAAACAGTTAGCAATATAGCTTGTGAATATATAATAACATCAGATAAAGAATTTTTTGAAACAATAGGAGAAGAAGAAACGAAAAGATATTTTGAAACTGCATATAATTTTGTAGCTGAATATAAAAATTTAGGAGAGCAATATATAATGTCTGCAAAAGTGCATATGGATGAGGAAACTCCACATATGCACTTGATTTTTTTACCTGTTGTTCATACAAAAGATAAAAAGGTAATGACATTGATAAATTAGCTTGTAGCGAATTTTGGAAAGCTAAAGATAGTTATAAAGAACTTCAAAATGCTTTTTACGATTATATGATATCTAATAATTTTGAACTGGAAAGAGGTCTGAAAAAAAAAGAAACAGGAATAGAACATATAGATTTGAAAAGATATAAAGAAATAACTAATTTTGAAAAAACAAAAGAAACATTAAAGAATATAAAATTAGAATTGCCGAATGTTCCAAATATTGATAATATTAATATCAATAGATTGTCAAAGAAAAGAGATGAAAAGATTTTGGAAGAAATTATAAAGCCAAAAGATAATGTTATTCAAAATTTATATGAAGATAATATAGCATTGCATCGAGAATTAACAAGACAATCAAAAATTATTGAAGAAGCGGAAAAATATCAAAAAGAAAGAGATTCAATAATTAAAGATAATGAAAAATTGCACAATCAAGTAGAAAATATTCAAGCAGAATATAAAGAAAAAGAGTTTGATATGGAGTGGAAATATAAAAGAAAAATAAGAAGTTTAGAAAAAGAAAATAACCATTTGCACAAAGTAGTAGATAAGTTTTATGAGACAGTAGAAAAATTTATAGATTGGATTTGTCAAAAAATTGGTATTGGAGAATCTAAAGAATTAGTTAGAGAATTTGAAAAAAAACTAATACTTTAATTGACCCAGAAAAACAGATAAGAAAAGAAGAAAGAAAAAAAGAATGGGACTTGGAAATGTGAGAATTTTGAATTATTTTAAATAATTAAAAAAAAGATAATTTACTATTTGCAGTATTTATATGTCCAAAGTCTAATATGGGTGATACTCAAGATTATAAAGAGGTATTCACTGATATAATTTCAGATAGAATAAAGGAAAAATACAAGAACAACATTTTACATAAATTGACTTCTCGGTAGAAATTTGGTATAATATAAATATAATGTGGTGCAAGACACAATTAATATAAAATTTTAGGAGGAAACTATATGATGAAATATCAAGTAGTAATAGAAAATTCCATGGATAAGTTGGAAGCGGAAGTTAATAAACTTTTAAGTGAAGGATGGCGGCCACAGGGCGGAATCTCTATGATGGTAGCACCAAACTTTGAACAGCGTTATGGAAGGATATCTGTAATATTGCAAACATCATCTTTTCGCTTTGCACAAGCATTAGTAAAAGATTAATGTAAAACAAACACCTACTTACTTGCATAAGTAGGTGTCTATTATGAAAAATATTATAGAAAAGATAAAAAAGAAAATTATATTGATAAATTAGCTTATAGTGAATTGCGGGAAAATACCAGAAAAAAAGAAATTCAATAATAGCCGAAAATAATCAAGTAGATAATATTAAGGCAAAATATAAGAAAAAAGAATGGGATTTAGAAATGTGATATTTTGTAAAAAAAGTTGAAAAGGTTGTATACTATAAATGTAGGAGAAAAGCATGAAATTTAAAGATATTATTAAAAAATTAATAAATAAATTTTTAATTAAGCAAAAAAGTTTACTAACTATAAATTTTGATAAATATACAGAAATAGTAGAAACAATAGATGATTTAGGATTATCAAAAGAACTAGAAAATAATATGCCTCAAGATTTAGAAGAAAAAATAAGTAGATATAATAGTATTGAAGATGTATATAATTATCAATTAAAAACTAAAATTTCAGAACAAGATACACTAGAAATTGTAAAAAGTTTTTTTGAAAGTATAGATAATGATATATCAATTAAAATTAATGAAATACTTGAAAATAAAAGTAATGATGTATATCTGGAAGTGAGTAAATATGATGGTACAGGGGAAGCAAATACAGGAAATTCAGATAATAAACCTATTAGAGTATTTGCCCCAATAAGAGGAGATTTAAGAGATTTGTACAATTTGGTGCATGAACTTACACATACTTTGGATATAGAAAATGGAGATACAGATACTAGGAAAGTGTTAGGCGAGGTAGCCCCACAATGTATGGAAAGAATGTTAGATCAATTTTTAATAAATATGTCTGAGGATGAAAAACAAAAATATTGTTTTGATACAAATACATTAAATGAAGATATTAATAAAAGAAAATTAACGACTTTCATATCTAGATACAGAAATGTACAATCTTTAAATCATAAACAAGGAAATAGAATACTTGATTCAAGATATATGTTAGCACAAATATATTCTACAAAATTTATGAAATATAATCAAAGTGAACAAAAACAGAGAATTGCAAAATTTATTAAACACGTTGAAACAGATGAGTTTGAAATGGCAAATGATGACTTTGATATAAAAATAGATAAGAAAAATTCATTACAGAGAGGATTTTTAATAAGTGATTGTTTAGATGAAGCAAATAAAATACCTAATATTATGGAGATAAAAACAGGTAAAGTAAGAGTATTAGAAAATCATAATGGAAAAAAATTTGATTTACATTGTTATAAAAGTAATAACGAAATGTATTATCTAATTGCAATTCCAGAAAATTTTAATGAAAATTGTAATATTGTTGTTGAAAGTTATAATTCTGAAGGAAAAACCAAATCCACATATAATGAAAATGTTGTTGAAGCTTTATATAAGGAAAATGCAATTGAAAATCTACTTATGGAAGTAATAACAGATAGCCCAATAGTATTACCAATTACATCTGATATTATAGAGGAAAACGATACTCAGCAACTATCTTTAGAAGCAATAAGAAATGAAAAAACGGATTTAAAATTTATGCAATGCATTCAAGATGCCAAAGAAAAGATTGAGCAAATTTCTTCAAAAAAAGTATCTGATAAGGTATTTTTAAATGGATATTCTGCATCAGGAGTTTTTGCCCAAAGATTTGCTTTAATTCATCCTGAAATTATTGACAGATGTTTAATTGGTGGTGCTGCAGGGACTATTCCAATACCTTCAGAAGAGTTAGAATACCCATTACGGAATAAAAAATTATAAAGAATTATTTGGAAAAGATTTTAATATAGAAGAATATAAAAATATCAAGTTTGGATATTATGTTGCAGAAAATGAAGAACGTGAAACTGCTAGTTGGGATACTAATGGAGATAAAATAATAAGTTCTACACAGATAGCATCTCCAAGGCATGATATGTCTTATAGGGCTATTACTACACCAAAAGAAGTAGGAATATCTCAAAGAGCTTTATTAGGACAGACAATGAATGAGAGATATAAAAATAGTATAGAATATTATAAAAATAATGGATATGATATTTCAGGAATAATTCTAAAAGGAGCTAATCATGCTGGAATTTTTAATAGTAATGTAAATCCTAGTGCTGATTATCTAAAACAGCAGCTGATAAACTTTTATTATAAACATAAACCATTAACAGCAAATCAAGAAAATTGTGCATCAAAGATGAATGAAAGTTTTCAAATTGCTAGAAATAACCATAGTCAAATAGAAAAATAAATTTAAAATAGAAAGTCGATGGATGAGACTTTCTATTTTGATATTTCAGCTTTTGTAATGTATATATTACTTAAATTCTTCAATTTTATTTTGAATTTATCTAATTGTTCATCATTATAGCTATCTCGTAATTCTCTAGCTTTTTTTGACCACTCTTTAAATTTCTTTTCAGTAAATTTTTTTGGATGATTATAGTGTAATCCATGCATTCCTTTATATTCTCTGTTATATTCTTTTAAAATTGAACTATTTTCAACCTTTTCTTTATGCTTATTTGTAGCACCAATTTTCTTGCAAGTTTTTCCTGTATCTAAATATAGATTATTACAATATTTTTGGTCATTTCTTGCTTTTTGATATGGATTATTATTAGTAGTTGCGGGTATAAATAATCTTCCACAATTTTCACATTTATTGATAACAAAGTTGTTTTGAATTTACTATCAAGAAAAAGTGCATGTGTGGGTTTAGTATTAAAATAATGTATGTCAAAGACTCTTTTTGTTTCATATAAGAATAGTTTTTCTGGAACACTTAAGCTTCTAACAAGAGAATTATTAGAATATTTGTTTATTAATTCTAATCTTTCTTTTAAATCTGTTTTCTTTTCCATTAAATTTTCAATTAGTAAATCTCTTATTGTTTCAAAGAATTTCATATATTCATTATGCTTTTTATTTGATACCTTATCTATTTCTTGTGTCCATTTGACCAATAAAATTTCAGGAGTATATTCATCTTCTTCTAGTTCTCTAAATATTTCACTTGGATAATATTTGGAATTTTCAATAAGTACACCTATTTGTGATTTAAACAATAAATCACTTCTTAATGTTTTTGTATTATATGTTTTTACAATTATATTTATTAGGACTTGCGTATAAAAATGAGTATATGGAGAAAATTCTAGACAAGCTCTTACAACTTGAAACATTTTAAAGAAACAATCCATTTTTTCTTCTTCTAAATCAGTTTCTTTAGCATAACATACCAGTTTTATAAATTGAGAATAAATAGCCTTTAATTTTTTAAAATCTTTATTATTCATTACAGCAAATTCGTACAATTTATCTCCAATATTATATTCAAAATCGCGAATAACACCAAAATATTCTCCTGTATTTTTTAGAATAATTTTATTACCTTTAATTGTAAAATTACTTATCATATCTGCATTTCCTCCATTTAAAGAATAGAATATAGATATTTCGATTTTTAACTTATCTATAGACTTTGTAAAATCTATTTACAACACTATTTTAGCATCTTATAATTGATTTATAAAGATAGAAAATAGAATTTACAAATAATTATTTTCTATCAATTACACATTGAAAATTGAATATCAAATTACAAGTACATATAATGATACGTCTGTCTGGCTAACGTGATGTAAAGGGGCGGTTCTACTTACGGTGAAAATGAGGGCAAATCTCATATGGGTGTTTACCACTTGTAGTTTTAGGAATAAGGACAAAAAGTCTATGAATATAAATTAGAGAAAGGTAGGTGAATACTCTGGAAGAGGCAAAGAAAAGTAACGAAAACAAAAAGAAAAAAGATAAATTACCATTTGCAGTATTTATTTGTCCAAAATCAAATGTTGGTGAATTAGAAGATTATAAACAGGTATTCACCAATATTATCTCTGATAGAATAAAAAAAAAATATAGATAAAAAGTAAGAACAAAATTTCGTAAAAATATTGAAAAAAATTTAGAAATATGATATAACTAAAATATCGAATGAAACAATATAAATTTAAAGGAATTTCAACTGTTCGGAATTTCCGAACAGTTGAAAAAAAGGAGAAAATCAATGGGAAAATATGGTCAATTAATTCTATATAAAAAAAATAATGGAAAAAAAGATATAGAAGTAAAATTATATGATGAAACTGTATGGCTTAATCAAAATCAATTAGTGGATTTATTTGAATCAAGTAAAGCAAATATAAGTGAGCATATCAATCACATATTTCAAGAGGGAGAACTAATAGAGGAAGAGGTAACAGCTGTATTTCCAACATTAACAGGAAATGGAAAGACATATAATGTGAAATATTATAACTTAGATATGATTTTAGCAATTGGTTATAGAGTAAGAACAGATATAGGGACAACCTTTAGACAATGGGCAACGGAAACACTAAAAGAATATGTTGTAAAAGGATTCACTTTAAATGATAAATTATTAAAAAATGCTGGAGGGGGAACTTATTTCAAAGAATTACTTGCTAGGATTAGAGATATTCGTACATCAGAAAAAGTATTTTGGAGACAAATACTTGATATCTATGCAACAAGTATAGATTATAATCCAAAAGCAGAAATTTCAATAGAGTTTTTTAAAGAAGTACAAAACAAAATGCATTGGGCATCACATGGGCATACAGCAGCAGAAATTATAATGCAGAGAGCAGATAGTGAGAAAGAGTTTATGGGATTAACTAACTTTGAAGGAGATACTCCAACATTACAAGAAGCAACTATAGCTAAGAACTATTTGACAGAAGAAGAATTAAATGTGTTAAATAGAATTGTCAGTATGTATTTAGATTATGCGGAATTACAAGCTTTAAATGAAAAACCTATGACTATGAGAGATTGGGTAAATGAATTAGATTATTTTATAAAAATGAATAGAAAAGATGTATTAAAGACAAAAGGAACTGTATCTCATGAAGAAGCTTTAGAAAAAGCAATATCAGAATATAAAAAATATAAAAATAGAATAAGTTTGAATCCAACAGAGGTAGAATTACATTATTTAGAAGCAACGAATGAACTAAAAAAATTAACTGATAAAAAATAAAAAACACCACCTACGGCACATTCGTACTTTCAGTAGTTCATTAATATTATACGAAAAGGTTTGTGAACTGTCAAGGAATTTTTGACAATTCAACTGGTAGCAAATACTAACCAGTTGGTTATAATTTCTAACCGAAAGAAATGTTATTGATACATCATAAAAACGGAGGTATGTTATGAAAAAATCTAATGAAGAAAAAAGAGTAATAATATATTGCAGAGAAAGTAGAGATGACTATGGAGAAAACTATGATAGAATAGAAACACAAAGAGATTTACTTGTAAAATATTGCAAAAGTCATGGATATACAAATATAGTAGATATCATAATGGACGATGATAAAAGTGGAACAGACTTTAGTAGATTTGATGATATTAGAGAAAGAGCACGAAAAAAGGAAATAGATGTAATAGTTTTCAAAAACTCTGCAAGACTTGGAAGAAATCAAAAAGAGGCGTTAGATTTTGTCGAATATCTAGAAGAACAAGGTGTAGAAATAATATTTGAAGATGAGCAATACAATGAGGAAATGTTTGGTTTGTATGCATGGTTTAATGAAAGAAGAGCAAGAGATGACAGCAAAAATATAAGAAGAAACTTAAGACACAAGATTGAAGAAGGCGATTTATTAGTAAAAGCAATATATGGATATAACAAAGATGGAAAACAATTAATTGTAAATGAAGAAACAGCCCCAGTAGTTAAAGAAATATTTGATCTATATTCTAAAGATTGGGGTTATCAAAAAATAGCAACTTATCTAAATAAAAAAGGAATACCAACTCCATCACAATCAAGAGGATTTGCAAATGCAAAACAAACAGCTAATTGGAAAGCACAACATATTGTAAGAATATTAGATGATAGAAGATATATTGGAGATTATGTTGGAGGACATACAGAAAAATTAAGTTTTAAATCAAAGAAAACAAGAGTAAAAGACCAAGCAGAATGGACAATAATAGAAAATCATCACGAGCCAATTATTGATAAAGAGTTATTTGAAAAAGTACAAAAAATCAGAAAGAAAAGAAAAAAGGAAAGTGATAAATATAATAATGTATTCAAATTTGTAGATGTAGAAAACAATTTATATTCAGGACTTTTATATTGTGGAAGATGTGGAACTCCAATGTATAAAAGAAAAGGAACAAGTGGTACAAGAAAAAGACCAGATAGCTATCTTTGTAAAAAATATAGTAATGAAGGTGCTATAAAAGAAGACATCAGAAAAGATTATGGTTGCAAACCACACAGAATTAGAATAGAGTATTTAGACCAAATAGTAAATGCATATATAGACAATTTAATAAGTAACCCAGAGTTTAAAAGTTTTGTAATGGATAATGTAAAAGCAATTAGTACAAATAAGTTAACATTAGAAAAAGACTTAAATAAATCAAAGCAAACTTTAGAAAAATTGGAAAAACAATTTAAACAAGTATATGAAGATAAGTTAAATGATTTAATTCCAGAGTTCATATATAAGGATAAAAAACAGGAATTAGAAAAGAAAATAAAAAATGAAAAAGAGAAATTAGAAGAAATACAAACAAAGTTTAATACATTAAATAAGCTAGAAGACAAAGAAGATTTAATATTTAAAGCAATAGAAGATATAAAGAAAAATGGATTAACTAAAGAAGAATTATCAAGACTATTTGATAAAATAGTAGTATTTGATAAGCAAGAAATAACAGAAGATATTAAACAAGAGTATAACTTAAATGATGAAATGTATAGAGAGCTCTATGAAAACGGAGGTATAGCATTTCATTTAAAATTTATATACCCACAGACTATCACAAACAGGAGGGTGTGATATAGGTTCAAGACCAATAGATTTACACCTAAAAAGTTTTGAAAAACTAGGAATACAAGTAAATCAAAACCATGGAAACATAGAATGCAATGCAGAAAAAATAAAAGGAGAAAAAATTGACTTAGATTTTCCAAGTGTGGGAGCAACAGAAAATGCAATACTAGCAAGCATATTAGCAGAAGGAACAACAATTATAACAAATGCAGCAAGAGAACCAGAAATAATAGACCTGCAAAATTTTTTGAATAAAATGGGAGCAAAAATAGTAGGAGCAGGAACAGACGAAATACAAATAGAAGGTGTAAAAAAACTAAAAGATATTAGTTATAACATAATGCCAGACAGAATAGAAACAGGGTCATTTCTATGTTTTGCGGCTGCAACGAAAGGAAATATAATATTAGAAAACGCAAATGCAACACATATTACTCCGATAATAAGTAAATTAGAAGAAGCGGAATGTAAAATAGAAACAAGTAAAAATAAAATTAAAATTATTGCACCTAAAAAACTAAAAGCAATAGATATAAAAACAATGCCATATCCAGGTTTTCCAACAGATATGCAATCAGTATTTGCATCAATGCTTACAATAGCAAAAGGAACCTCAATAATAGTAGAAAACATATTTGAAAATAGATATAAATACACACAAGAATTAAACAAAATGGGAGCAAAAATCACAGTAGAAGGAAAAAGTGCAATAATACGTGGAACACGAAAATTATATGGAGCAGATGTTAAAGCAACAGATTTAAGGGGAGGAGCAGCACTTGTATTAGCAGGTTTAATAGCCAAAGGAAAAACACAGGTGGATGATATAGAATATATTTTGAGAGGTTATGAGAAACTAGATTATAAATTGCAAAATTTAGGAGCAAATATCAACGTAGAATAATTTCATTGGCTGTGAACTGCAACACAATAAAAGTACATTTTGTGATTTTTTTGTAAAAACTATAGAAATATAGTTTTTTTTTTGATACAATATATACTAGGATTTTTGGAGGTGAAAAAATTGACCAAAGAACAAAAAAAACAAATAGATGATTTATATAATATGACAAATAAATTAACCAATGATATGACAACAAATATAATCAATAAAGATAAAGAAGAAAAGAAAAAAGCAAAAGAACGACAAAAGAGAATAAAACAAAGAAAAAAAACAGAAAAAGACAATAAAGACAAATTTGACTTTGACACAGAAACAGTAATAGGAATAACAAACAAAAACAATAGAAATAACAATAAAAATAGCAATAAAAACAAAACAACACAACCAAAAAAAATGACAAAAAAACAAGCAAAAATAGAAAGAAAAAAAAAGAAAATAAAAAAAATATTAAAATTGATAATATTAATAGCACTAATAGCAGGAGGAACATGTTTTGCACTAATATCACCAATTTTTAATATAGAAAAAATTGAAGTGACAGGAAACAACAAAATACCTTCAGAAACAATAATAAGTTTATCACAATTAGAAAATAGTCAAAACATATTCAGATTCAATAAAAATAAAACAGTAGAAGAAATAAAAACAAATGCATATATAGAAAATGCAAAAATATCAAGAAAAATACCAAATAAAATAGAAATAAACATAGAAGAAAGAGAAGCAACATACAATGTTGAATTCTTAAATGGATATGCATACATAAATAATCAAGGGTATATTCTAGAAAAAACTGAACAAAAAATAGAAAAACCAGTAATAAGAGGAATATCCACAGAACAAGAACAAATTGTGGAAGGAAACAGGCTAAATGACGATGACTTAGAAAAACTAGAAACAGTAATACAAATAATGAATATATGCAAAAGTTATGAATTAGATACAAAAGTATCAAGTATAGATGTAACAAGCACAAACGATTATATATTAGAAATGGACGAAGAAAAAAAGACAGTACATTTAGGAAATGACTCAAACTTAAATAACAAAATGCTATATGTTCCAGCAATTTTAACAGAAAATAAAGGAAAAGAAGGAACAATATATTTAAACGGCGACATAAACAACAACTTTAAACCACGATTTAGAGAAAAAGTTTAAAAATAAAGGAGCGATATAAATGACCAATAAGAAAGCAATTGCAACAGTCTTGGGAATTATGTGCTTTGCTTTAACTGCAGGAATATGCATACAAATAAAAACTGTAAAAAACACAAATTCAAAAGTAAGTCAAAATTATGAAGAAAACAACCTAAGAGCAGAAGTATTAAAATACAAAGAAAAATATGACAATATTTTAAAAGAAACAGAAAAAATAGATGCACAACTACAATCACAAATAGATACTGCAACAACAAATAACTCGGAATTAGAAGAAGCAAAAAATCAAATAAACGATGGAAATAAAATGATAGGATTAACAGAAGTAACAGGATCAGGAATTATACTAACAATAGCAGACAGCGAAATTGACACTAATTCAGTATTAGATGTAAGTGATTTATTAATACATGATTTAGATTTATTAAAAGTAATAAACGAATTAAAAAATGCAGGAGCAGAAGCAATATCAATAAATAATCAAAGAATAATTTTAACAACACCAATAATATGTGGTGGAAACACAATAAATATAAATGGAGAAAGAATAGGCTCACCATTTGAAATAAAAGCAATAGGCTCACCAGAAGCATTAGCAAATTTATCAAGACCAGGGGGATATCTAAGCAAACTAGAAAAAAGAGGCATAAAAGTTAGTACAATAAAAAAATCAAATTCAATAACAATTCCAAAATATACAGGAGTATTGAATTTTAAATATATAAGTAATAGTAATTAATTTTGCAAATCAAAAAATGGAGGGAAGCAAAATGAAAAAAGGCAAAATAACTGTATGTATAACAATAGCAATTGCGTGCTTTGCACTAGCAATAGTAATGTCAATGCAATTTAAAGTAGTAAAAGAAACAGACATAACATCAATAGAAACAATGAGAGAAGAAGAACTAAGAACTGAACTTGCCAATTGGAAAAAAATGTACAAAGAAGCCCAAGAACAATATGACGAGAAATCTGCTAAACTAGCGGAATACAAAGAAAAAGAACAATCAACAGAAGAATCCTCAAAATTAGTAGAAAAAGAACTAGAACAAACAAAAATGTATTTGGGGAAAACTGATGTAGAAGGGCAAGGAATAACAATAAAAATTCAAGAAAATACAAATCAGAACAATAATAGTGAAGAAGAAAGCGTAACACCAATTTCTGCAGAAGATTTGTTAGTAATTGTAGACTACCTAAAACTTGCAGGAGCAGAAGCAATATCAATAAATGACCAAAGAATAATAAGCACATCTGAGATTGTAGATATTGGAAGTAACTCTATAATATTTGTAAATCAACAAAGAGTGTTAGCACCATATACAATAAAAGCAATAGGAGATTCAACAAAACTAGAAAGCACATTACTAGGAAATGGCGGATATGTTGAAGAATTAAGAAATTATGGATTTCAAGTTGATATAACAAAAGGTAAAGTAAACATACAAAAATATAGCAAGGATATGACGCATAAATACATTAAATAAAATTAATAAAAAGGAATGATAAAAATGATTTTTTTAGTTATGATAATAGCATGTATTTTAGGAGTAGCCGTTGGACTAAATGCTCCAATAATATCATATACATACTCAAGTTACTTAGCAATAGCAATAATTGCAGCACTAGACTCAGTGTTTGGAGGAGTGGCATCAGTAATAAACAAAAAATTTGATATGAAAATATTTATTTCAGGATTTTTTGGAAATGCAGTTCTTGCAATATTATTAACAGTATTAGGAGAAAAACTAAATGTAGATATATATTTAGCAGCCATAGTAGTATTTGTAGGAAGAATGTTCAATAACCTAGGAATAATTAGAAGATATTATGTCGAAAAATGGACGGAAAAAGTAAAAAATAAATCTGAAAAAGTTGAAAAAAAAGATAAATAATATATTTAATAATAAATATTACAAAAACATTACAAAATTATTACAGAAATATAACAAATTCTATTGACATTTGAAAAAAAATGTAATATAAATACATCAAGAAATTTATAAAAAAAGATGGGGGAATTAACTTGGCTATAGGTGATATTATAGTTGGTGTAGACA
>OLPN01001993.1_pt1 | contig 16887 bp, 15 predicted proteins | sample 1672601 | NCBI WGS metagenome assembly OLPN01 (sample SAMEA3136704, study PRJEB25190) | human gut metagenome | reverse complement strand
CAACAACTGTTATATATAAAACAAGGGTGAGAAGCCTGATTTTCAGGCTTGCCACTCTTGCATATCATAGAAGAATCTTATTTACAGACTTTTTCTCACAGTCTCGCAATTTTTGACGTAGCATATCTGATTTTTGATCTGATTGCAGCCCTCTTGTTTTTCTTCTTCTCACAGGGGAATCCCTTATTTATCCTTTACGGAATCCTGACTCTGACTCTTTGCGGAGGCGATGCGTTTCATCTGGTACCACGAATCCTGAGAGCTGTACGCGGAAGCAATGACAAAATAAAAAGACAGCTGGGAATCGGACTGCAGGTCTCATCGATTACCATGACTGTCTTTTATATTATCTTAATGTACATCTGGAAACTTACCTTCCCGGAACTTGCCGCCCCGGTAAGCATTGAAGCTATCGTCTGGATATCCGCCATTGTCCGGATCGTGATCTGTCTGTTTCCTCAGAACAACTGGTGTTCTGAGGAGGGAAATCTGAAATTATCTGTCATCCGAAACGCTGTCTTTGCAGTGACTGGTATCGGGATCATCATCCTGTATGCTATGTCCGGAAACACCTATGGCTACCATATGACAAGAATGGTTGCAGCCATCATCATTTCCTTTGGCTGCTATCTTCCGGTAACTTTATTCAGTAAAACAAAACCAAAGGTAGGATTACTGATGATTCCGAAAACGTGCGCATACATGTGGGTAATCGCCATGGGGCTTCAACTTTTATTTTAGTCTCTGAAAGGCGCAGTATCTGCTGTGGGAGAATTCCGTATTATTTTGCGCTGTCAGCATCAATCACAGACTGGATCTGCTTCATCAGTGTATCGTAGTTGTCCTGATTGTCGATTCCGCCGAGCATCGGTTCTCCCACAATATTTCCATTTCGATCAACTAAGATTGTGGTAGGAAATGCCATGATATTGGAGGCATATTTTCCTGCTGCGGAATCAGAGTCGATGGACAGATTGCGGTACTTCGCACCCTGGCTTTCGAGAATCGATGCCGCTTCTTTTATCGCATCTTTATTTGCATCAAAGGTTTCTGTGTTGATGCCTACAACCTCGCCTCCCATGGATTTGATTGCATCGTTTAATTCGTTCAGCTTAGACAGCTCTGCGACACAGGGTTTGCAGCCGGTAAACCAGAAGTTAACGACGGTCACAGCATTGTTGGAAAACAGACTTTCGTCAACTGTGTTGCCGTCATAATCCTGACCGGAGAAATCCCGGAACGGAGATGCATCTTCGGAATTATTTTCGGCATCGGTATCCTCAGATGTTGTTGTGTCGTTTTCCAGCTCTGCGATCTGTTCCTCGATTTTTCGTATCGTTTCAATATCATCTGTCAGTGTTTTCAGCTCATCCTCTGAAAAAGAGTCTTTGTTGGAGTCAACGGTGTCTGCCAGATAATCTGCATAATTTCCACTTGGATCAGCCGTGCTTTTATTCATCATGCCAAATACTTTGTTCCATACCTCCTCATGGTCTGCAAAAATCTGGTTTTCCTGCTGATATAAATCATCCAGCTTCGTGCCGGAAGTTCCTGTAGTTTCTGTACCGGATTTTGTACCGGATTCTGTACCGGCTTCTGTTCCGGCTTCCGTCTGGGTTGTCTGTGTTTTTGTTGTGTCTGCTGCTTCTTTTCCGCTGCATGCGGTAAGTAATAATGCTGCGCTGAGTGTAAAAACAGGAATAAATATTTTTTTGGTTTTCATAAATCATGTCTCCTTAATAAATAGTATAAAGGTAATTATTCAGTAGTCACTGTACCGCGAGGTGTTTTGGCATGAATATGCCAAAATCCCGAGACATACAAGCCAAAATGCCATCACCGAAGGTGATTTTAAATGTATTTTGGCTCGTAACTGTGAAGGTACTGAACAGTTACGTATAAAATTGCTAATCACTGGTTGCTGATATCCTTTTTCTGACACGGTTTTCCCATAAACCGGTAGTGGATCGCATCTTTCGGGCAGGCTCTGATACAGGCTCCGCACCGGATACATTCCGGATGATTCGGTGTCCGGCACACATCAATATCCATTTTACATGCCCGGGTACACTGGTTACATCCGACACATTTGCTGTCTTCGATCTTTATATTCAAAAGACTGACTCTGTTAAATAAGGAATAGATCGCGCCAAGAGGACAGATCCATTTACAGAAGGGTCTGTAAAACATAATGCTGAGTACGATGACCGTAATCAGAATACAGAATTTGAATGAAAACAGTTTTCCCAGTGCAGACCGTATTGCGGCATTTCCGATGGAAAGTGGTATCGCCCCCTCAAGAACACCCTGCGGACAAATATACTTGCAGAAGAAGGGATCTCCCATTCCGATCGAGTTTGTTGCAAGCATCGGCAGAAGGATCACGAAAACAACAAGGATGATGTATTTCAGATACCGTAGCGGCTTCAGCCTGGCTGTGGAAAATTTCTTTCCGGGAATTTTGTGAAGCAGATCCTGAAACCATCCAAACGGACACAAAAAGCCACAGATAAATCTTCCCAGTGTCACTCCGAGTAAGATCAGAAACCCGGTTATGTAGTAGGAAAACTTGAATCTGGATGATCCGACAACCGCCTGAAAGGCTCCGATGGGACACGCTCCCGTGGCAGCAGGACAGGAATAACAGTTTAACCCGGGGACGCATACCGTTTTCGCCTTGCCCTGATATATTTTGCCCTGAAAGAAATTGGGAATATGAATATTGGTAAGCAGTGTGGCCGCTGCCTGTATCCATCCACGTATTCCGGCTATTTTCTTTGATCGTAAGTTCTTTTTCTTATCCAATTCCGACACACTCCAGACATAATTTAATTGCTTTTCCAAGCACTGCAGCCGCTTCCCCTCTGACCGCACCGTAGCTCATCATCGCTATGCCTGTGATGACCAGAACAATTTGAGATATTTGTTTGCACTTCAAAATATGGTTGCTCCTTTTATTTGTTGTATTGATTGACCAGCTGACTTCGATATTATACAATAGCTGTTGTAAAATAATTGTTAAGAAATGGGCGGGTGAAGAAATTTTGAGATTATTAATCGTTGAAGATGAGAAACAAATGTGTGACACGGTTGCCAGAAGTCTGTACGCTGCCGGGTATGAGGTGGATACCTGTTACGATGGGGCGGAGGCTCTGGAATGCATCCTGGCAGAGAATTATGATCTGATCGTTCTGGATCTCAATCTGCCCGGCATGGATGGGATGGATCTTCTGAAAGAACTCCGGAAGGAAAATGAGGAGACGAAGGTTCTGATCCTGTCTGCAAGAGGGCAGATCGCAGATAAAGTGGAAGGACTTGATGCCGGGGCAAATGATTATATGGAAAAGCCGTTCCATCTGCAGGAGCTGGAAGCACGGATCCGCAGTCTTACAAGAAGAAAATTTGTGCAGAAGGATGTCTGTCTGGAAAGCGGCGGGATAAGATTCGATACCATCAAACGAGAGGCCTATGCAAAAGGAACCCTGGTTTCCCTCACAAGAAAAGAGAACGGAATCTTGGAATATCTGCTTCTTCACCTTGGTAGACCGGTAAGTCAGGAAGAGTTGATCGAGCATGTCTGGGATGCATCTGTGGACAGCTTCAGCGGATCCATCCGCGTACATATGTCTTCGCTCAGACGTAAGCTCAGGGCTGTACTTGGATATGATCCGATTCTGAACAAAGTGGGTGAAGGCTATCAAATAAGAGAGGAGTCCGATCGATGAAAAAAATATCGCTGCAGTGGAGACTTACCTGTATCATTACCCTGTATATTGCGTTGGTCTGTGGTTGTCTGACGCTGCTTGTCTATAAAAACGGGATTTATTATATCGATTCCCTACAGGAGACTGTGGATGCCCGGGGAGATGATGTCGGAGAGCGTGTCGGGGATGGCGACACAGATGATTCGGATCAGATATATATCAGCATTCCGGAGGATAAGTGGGATGAGTTTGCAAAGGATTTCTCTGTTCAGGTGTACAACAATAAAGCGGACTACAAAAAAAACAGTTTGATCCTTTCGGCTTTACTGGCGCTTCTTGGCGGTGTAGCTACTTATTTTATCAGTGGTCATGCACTCAGACCCATTCGTGAATTTTCTGAAAAAATCGAGGAAGTACAGGCACAAAATCTGGCGGATTCGCGAATTGAAGAAAATAAAGTGAAAGAACTGAACCAGCTTCGTATTTCGTATAACAAGATGCTGGAACGTCTTGCGGGTGCTTTTGAGATACAGAGACAATTTACGGCAAATGCAGCACATGAGCTTCGAACTCCTTTATCTGTTATGCAGGTACAGCTCGATGTATATAATTCCACTCCACATCCCGGCAGCGATGGTGACACCTTACAGACGATAAAGATGGTTACGGAACAAAACGGCCGGCTCAGCAAAATGGTCAAGACACTGCTCGATATGAGTGAACTTCAAACGGTAGGACGGGATGAAACCATTGCCGTTGCTGATCTTGTCGATGAGGTATTGGTGGATCTGGAACCGCTCGCCCAGGAAAAGGAAATAAAACTGGTTGGAAACTGTAAAGATATCACTATGATCGGAAGTGATATTTTGATTTACCGGATGGTATACAATCTTGTTGAGAATGCGATCAAATACAATCGTTTCGGTGGGCAGGTTACTGTAACCGCATATCAGAAGGGGAAAAATATCTGTCTGTCCGTAGAAGATACCGGAAGCGGAATTCCGGATGAACTGAAGGAACGGGTGTTTGAACCATTCTTTCGTGTAGACAAATCCAGAAGTCGGGAGCTTGGAGGGGTAGGCCTGGGACTGGCTCTGGTTCGTGAGATCGTGCGTGTACATGACGGTAGTATCACCGTTCAGTCCGGCTCGTCCGGCGGAACGGTCTTTGATGTGGTTTTCACGCAGTAATTAACGCCCCCACTGTACAGGTGGGGGCGTTGGCTATACAGGAGTTGTTTACTGCAGATCCAGTGCTTTCATACTCATCTCTTCCAGCAGCTGGGATTTTACTTTATACAGCTTGTCGGACAGATCCACATATACTTTCTGTGGATTTACAAGACGGCGTGTCTCCGGCCACAGGGTTTCCTGCTCTTTTTTGCAGATTGCCTGCATCTCCATAACAGAAGGAGAAGTGTAGACACACAGACCTTTCTGGAATACCGGAACGAGAAGTTCACGCAGGGTGTAAGTGCCGCCTTTGATCTTGGTCTTTTTCCAGGTTTCAATCGGATCAAAGATGATCATATCTTTACTTTCATCAAAGGTTTCGTTAACCATACAAATCAGATCGGCACGGATCTTGCCGGTTGCTTTGTCATAGATACGGTAAATGGTTTTATTTCCCGGGTTTGTGATTTTTTCTGTGTTTTCAGAAAGTTTGATCTTCGGTACGAAATCTTCATCGTCCTTATCTTTGATGGCTGCCAGTTTGTAGACACCGCCGAATGCCGGACAGTCTTTGGAGGTGATCAGGTTCGTGCCGACACCCCAGGAATTGATTGTGGCGCCCTGGGCTTTCAGGCTGTCGATCAGGTATTCATCCAGGTCACTGGAAGCGGAGATGATCGCATCGCCGAATCCTGCAGCTTCCAGCATCTCGTAAGCTTTCTTTGACAGATAAGCCAGGTCACCGCTGTCGATACGGATACCGTATCCATGGAAGTTAGGGTCTTTTTCTTTCATTTCTTTGAAGACACGGATGGCGTTTGGCACACCGGAGTCCAGAACGTCATAGGTATCTACCAGAAGCAGGCAGGCATTCGGATACAGATTTGCATAGGTTTTGAACGCGGTATATTCATCCGGAAAGCTCATGATCCAGCTGTGTGCGTGTGTACCTTTGACCGGGACACCGAACATCTTTCCGGTCAGCACGTTGGAAGTTCCCACGCAGCCGCCGATCACAGCAGCTCTTGCACCGTAGATACCGGCATCCGGGCCCTGGGCACGGCGAAGACCGAATTCCATGATACCGTCGCCCTTTGCAGCGTAAACCACGCGAGAGGCTTTGGTGGCGATCAGACTCTGATGGTTGATGATATTTAAGATTGCAGTTTCCACCAGCTGTGCCTCCATGACAGGAGCAACTACTTTTAAGAGCGGTTCTCGCGGGAATACAACGGTTCCTTCCGGGATGGCATAAATATCACCGGTAAAGTGAAATCCTCTCAGATATTCCAGAAAATCATCATCGAACAGATTCAGCCCCCGCAGATATTCCACATCGTCCGGAGAAAAGTGCAGGTCACGGATATATTCGATGACCTGTTCCAGGCCGGCTGCGATGGCATAACCGCCGTCACACGGGTTCTGTCTGTAGAAAGCATCAAATACAACAACCTGATCGGTAGGGTTTTTAAAGTAGCCCTGCATCATGGTTAATTCATATAAATCAGTTAATAAGGTTAAATCCAGCGCTCTCATGGCGTACCTCCATATCGTTATTGTTGTCCGATCAGACTCGGCAACTTCTGTAACTGTTCGGTGTCAGTATATACATCCGGTGTACGGGGCAGATGTTACAGGCGCTCTTTGTACTTATAATAGAAGATACAGAACAGTTATCAATTTTGTATAGTATACCATTTTGAAAAAATAAAGTAAACCTGTGGGAGGGAAATGGAATGGGAATACGTCTGAAAAATGTGGAGATGGAAATACGAAAAAAACGCCCTGAAAACAGGTTGAAAAAATTTTTAAAAAAATTTGAAAAAAAAACTTGCATTTTTCTGAGAGGTGCTATATAATACATCTTGTCGCTGAGCGATACAGATAAAAAGCAAAGCACAAAAGACAATGGGCTATCGCCAAATGGTAAGGCAACGGACTCTGACTCCGTCATTTCAAGGTTCGAATCCTTGTAGCCCAGCTCTAAGCCTTGGATAGTGATCCAAGGCTTTTTTTCTTGCTTTACAGAAAAGTGCTCTCCGGCAAAAAACGCTCCGCGAGGATGCGCCGGGAAGAATCCCGGATCGGCAGGAAGAGAAACGAAAGATTACAGGAGGAAGGGTCACGATGTATGCATTTGAAAGTAAAGTCCGTTACAGTGAAGTTGGCGAGGATACCAGGATGACACTTTACAGTGTGCTGAATTATTTTCAGGACTGTAGTGTATTTCATTCGGAGTCGGTAGGAAGAGGTACGGCCGTGCAGGAAGAATTGGGAAGAGCCTGGGTGCTGACCGGCTGGCAGATCGAATTCAGGAGAGCAGCTGACCTTGGGGAAAGCATACGGATCTCCACCTGGCCGCATGGATTCCGGGGATTTGTCGGAGAGCGTAATTTCCTGATGGAAACACTGGATGGGGAAGTCCTGGCTTGTGCGGACTCAAGCTGGGCATATATCGATGTGAAAACCGGACATCCGGTAAAGGCATCAGAGGAAGAACGGGCAGCATATCCGGTGGAGGAGAAACTGGATATGAAACCGCTGGGAAGAAGAATCCGGATTCCGGAGGAGCGGCAGGAGATGGGAGGCTTTACCGTCCGCCAGTATCATCTGGACTCCAATCATCATGTAAACAATGCACAGTATATCCGATTGTCGCAGGAATACATCCCGGCTGATTTTCGAGTGCAGAGACTGCGGGCAGAATATAAGAGACAGGCAGTGCTTGGAGATCAGATTTTCCCAATGGTTTCGAAAACAGAGGACAGCTATGTGGTTGCTTTATGTAATGAAGAGAAAGAGCCATATGCGGTGGTGGAATTTTCCTGAACATAAGAAGTGAAAAGTAGAGAGATATATAAAGAAATTACCAGGAAATGAAGAAATTACTGGGAGAAGTCTGCAAAATATATTATAATGAAGCAGAAATAAGCAATGACAGAATGAAAAGATTGCCATTTCGTGAAATATGCAGGAAACAACAGATATCAGATGAATGGCTGACGAATGCAAGACAGTCTGAGATCACACAAATACACACGCAGGAGTCTGCGTGAACACAGTTACGGAGGAACGATCATGATTGAATTAGGAAGAAGACAGAAATTACAGGTAGTAAAAAAAGTGGAATTCGGTGTCTATCTTGGAGAAAAGGCAGATGCGAAGGAACAGGAGAGGGTTCTTCTGCCGGCAAAACAGGTACCGGCGGAGACAAAAGTAGGCGATGAACTGGAAGTATTTATCTATCGGGATTCCGCAGACCGCCTGATCGCGACGACAAGAGTACCGGCTCTGGAGCTTCATCAGACAGCAGTGGTAAAAGTTGCGGAAGTTGGGAAAATCGGAGCATTTCTGGACTGGGGTCTGGAAAAAGATCTGTTGCTTCCATATAAAGAGCAGACCGTAAAGGTGAAAAAGGATCAGGAAGTGCTGGTTGCCTTGTATATCGACAAGAGTGACCGGCTCTGCGCGACCATGAAAGTATATCCGTACCTGAAAACGCAGTCTCCGTATGTGGTAGAAGACCAGGTAGAGGGAAGAATCTATGAGATCAGCGACAATTTCGGAGTTTTTGTGGCAGTTGATGATCAGTATTCCGGTCTGATCCCGAAGACAGAGGCGCAGGGACAGTACCGTCCGGGTGAGAAGGTAAGCTGCCGTGTGACAAATGTAAGAGAAGACGGCAAACTGAATCTTTCTCCGAGAAAAAAAGCATACCAGCAGATGGATGAAGATTCCGAACTGGTGTTAAAGGTAATTGGTGAGTATGCAGGTGTGCTGCCGTTTGATGACAAAGTGTCACCGGAGGTGATCAAGCGGGAATTCGGACTGAGCAAAGCGGCATTTAAACGTGCGGTCGGTCATTTGTTAAAAGAGAAGAAAATCAAGATCCAGGATAAACGTATTTACTTGATTTTTTAGGCGGCAGTTGCTATACTATACAGTATATTTTGGTAACACTTTGCAGTCAGGATCCTGTGGAAGAAGCGGGAAGATGTAAGGTATGACTGTTGACAGTAAAAAGATAGTATGCAGTTGGAAAAGAAAACAACTGTCTGAGTAATAAAAGGAGGATTATCGTTGGACTCGATAGACTATTATAACCGGTATGCGGTGCCCTATTATGAAGAAACAGTAGATGCGAGCATGGAAGAGGTTATGAAGCCGTTTGTGGAACTCCTGTCCGAGGAGTCGGAGAATGCAGAAGTATTGGATCTGGGATGCGGTTCCGGAAGGGACACCCTGTTATTGGAAGAATATGGATTTTATGTAACACCGATGGATGGCTCAGAAGAGATGTGTAAACTTGCAGAGGTAAACACAGACAAAGAAGTATTGCAGATGACCTATGACGAGATGGAATTCGATGATGTCTTTGATGGGATCTGGGCGTGTGCCTCACTGATTCATCTGACGGAAGATGAGATGCGCAAGGTTATGAAGAAACTTGTACAGGCGCTGAAGGAAAACGGTGTACTTTATTTTTCCGTACATAAAGGCGACCGGGATGGAATCTATCATGGACGTTATTTCCATGACTACAACAGAAGGGAACTGCAGAGTCTGATGGAAGAATATCCGGAACTGGAAGTGGTTGATATATGGACCACACAGGATGTGCGGTCAGAAAAGTCGGATAAGCTCTGGCTGAATGTACTGGCACGAAAAACAGGAAAAGAGTAAATGCAGGAAAGTCTGGACGGCGTAGTACCGGCCAGACTTTTGCGTTTTATTTGGTACAGGATATAGGAGGAAAACCGATGGGATTTACACATTTGCATGTGCATACGGAATACAGCTTGCTGGACGGTTCCAATAAGATCAAAGAATATGTAGCCCGGGTGAAAGAACTGGGGATGGACAGTGCGGCGATTACAGATCACGGTGTGATGTATGGCTGTATTGATTTTTATCGGGCGGCAAAGGAAGCCGGAATCAACCCGATCCTCGGATGTGAGGTCTACGTGGCGCCCGGTTCCCGTTTGGATAAAGAGATGCAGCACGGAGAAGACCGGTATTATCATCTGGTGCTGCTGGCGGAGAATAATCAGGGATACAGTAATCTGATGAAGATTGTTTCTGCAGGTTTTGTGGAAGGGTATTACTATAAGCCGCGAGTGGATCTGGAAGTTCTGGAAAAATATCATGAGGGGATTATCGCGTTAAGTGCCTGCCTCGCCGGTGAGATTCCCAGATTCCTGACCCGAGGTCTGTATGAGGAAGGAAAAAGAGCGGCACTGCGTTATCGGGAGATTTTCGGAAAGAATAATTTCTTTCTGGAATTACAGAATCATGGAATCCGGGAGCAGGAGATAGTCAACCAGCAGCTGGTGCGTATGAGCAGTGAGACAGGGATCGAACTGGTATGTACGAATGATGTACATTATACCTATGCGGAAGATGCAGGCTCCCACGATATCCTTCTTTGTATCCAGACCGGAAAAAAAGTGCAGGACGAGGACCGTATGCGCTATGAAGGTGGTCAGTACTACGTCAAATCAGAAAAAGAGATGGCGGCACTGTTTCCATATGCGCCGCAGGCTCTGGAAAATACAAAAAAGATCGGTGACCGGTGTCATGTGGAGATCGAATTTGGCGTGACCAAGCTGCCGAAATATGATGTCCCGGACGGCTATACTTCCTGGGAATATCTGAATAAACTTTGCTGGGAGGGGCTGGAGGAGAAATATCATCCGGTGACGGAAGAACTGAAAGAGCGTCTGACCTATGAATTAAATACAATTAAAACCATGGGATATGTGGATTACTTCCTGATCGTATGGGATTTTATCAAATATGCGAGAGATAATGATATCATGGTAGGACCTGGACGTGGTTCTGCGGCAGGAAGTATCGTTTCTTATTCTCTGGGGATCACACAGCTGGATCCGATCCGGTATCAGCTGCTGTTTGAACGTTTCCTGAACCCGGAACGAGTATCCATGCCTGATATCGATATTGACTTCTGTTTCGAACGGAGACAGGAAGTTATTGATTATGTGGTGAGAAAATACGGGAAGGACCGTGTGGTGCAGATTGTTACTTTTGGTACGATGGCGGCTCGCGGCGTGATCCGTGATGTGGGAAGAGTGCTGGACTTTCCGTATGCGCAGGTGGATACTATCGCAAAGATGATCCCGAATGAGTTAAATATCACGATTGACAAAGCACTGAAAATGAATCCGGAACTTCGCAATCAGTACGAGGGTGATGAGCAGATCCATTATCTGATCGATATGTCCAAACGCCTGGAGGGTCTGCCGCGGCATACGTCGATGCATGCCGCCGGCGTGGTGATCAGTCAGAAAGCAGTGGATGAATATGTGCCGCTTTCCCGTGCCTCAGACGGTTCGATCACAACGCAGTTTACGATGACGACGCTGGAAGAACTGGGACTTCTGAAAATGGATTTTCTTGGATTGCGCACGCTGACCGTGATCCAGAATGCGGTAAAACTGGCGCAGAAAAGCGAAGGAATCGAACTGGATCTGTCGAAGATTGATTATAACGACCAGGCGGTACTCGGAATGATCGGAAGCGGAAAGTGTGAGGGTGTGTTCCAGCTGGAAAGTACCGGTATGAAAAACTTCATGAAGGAGCTGAAACCGAAGAGCCTAGAAGATATCATTGCCGGAATCTCTCTGTACCGTCCGGGTCCGATGGATTTTATCCCTCAGTATATCAAAGGAAAAAATGCACCGGATCAGATTACTTATGACTGTCCGCAGTTAGAGCCGATTCTGGAACCGACCTATGGTTGTATCGTTTATCAGGAGCAGGTTATGCAGATTGTGCGTGATCTGGCCGGGTATACGCTGGGACGAAGCGATCTGGTACGGCGTGCCATGGCAAAGAAGAAAGCAGCGGTCATGGCAAAAGAGAGGGAAAACTTTGTGTACGGCAATGAGGAAGAAGGTGTTCCAGGCTGTATCGCAAACGGAATCAGCGAGCAGGTGGCAAATAAAATCTATGATGAAATGACGGATTTTGCCAAGTATGCATTTAACAAATCACACGCTGCAGCCTATGCGGTGGTATCGTATCAGACTGCCTGGTTAAAATATTATTATCCGGTGGAGTTCATGGCGGCGCTGATGACCTCGTGTATCGATAATCCGTCTAAGGTATCCGAGTATATCTTAAACTGCCGTCAGATGGGGATCAGGATCCTGCCGCCGGACATCAACCGCAGTACCGGCAGCTTTTCTGTAGAAGACGGCAGCATCCGGTATGGAATGGCGGCTGTGAAAGGAATCGGAAAGCCGGTGATGGAAGCAATCGTGGAAGAGAGAGCGCGGGGCGGTTTATTTTCCTCACTCAAAGACTTTTGTCAGAGGTTAAGCGGAAAAGAAGTGAATAAGCGGACCATTGAAAACTTTATCAAAGCGGGAGCCTTTGACAGCTTTGGCGGAACGAGAAAGCAGTTTATGATGATCTATGTGCAGGTGATGGATACGGTCAATCAGGAGAAAAAATCTTCGATGACCGGTCAGATGAGTCTGTTTGATATTATGGGAGAAGAGGATAAAAAGAGCTTTGAGATCCGCCTGCCGGATGTGGGAGAGTACGCGAAAGAAAGCAAGCTGGCATTTGAAAAAGAGGTGCTTGGTGTGTATATCAGCGGCCATCCGTTGGAAGAGTATGCAGATGTCTGGAAAAAGAATATCACGGCAGCTACCTCGGACTTTTATCCGATGGAAGAGAGCGGTCTGCCCAAGGTGAGAGATGGAGCGAAAGTGATCGTCGGCGGCATGATTACAGAAAAAACGATCAAATATACGAAAAACAATAAAGTTATGGCATTTATCACACTGGAAGATCTGGTGGGAACGGTGGAAGTAGTTGTATTTCCAAGAAATTATGAAAGAAATGCCGCACTGATCGAGACGGATTCCAAAGTGTTTATCATGGGAAATGTGTCGGCGGAGGATGACAAGGCGAGTAAGCTGATCTGCGAAAAAATCGTCTCCTTCGATCAGGTGCCGCGGGAACTGTGGATCCAGTTTGCCGACCGGAAACAGTACGAGCAGGAGGTAGCAGAACTCTATGATACCCTGCGCCAGTCCGACGGCGGCGATCATGTGGTGGTGTATCTGCGGGCAGAAAAACAGATGAAACATCTCCCGGCCTCGCGAAGCGTGGAAATCGAGGATAATCTGCTTGGTATTTTACGGGAAAAATACGGCGCGGAAAATGTCAAAGTTGTGGAAAAGAGTATTGAAAAACAGCTTCATATGCATTAAAATATAAAACGATAAGGCGATAGAGCCGGATGATGCGTTATCCGGTATTAGATTAGATATATTAGTGGAGGGAACATTATGGCAAAAGAACTCAAGACCATTGGCGTATTGACAAGTGGAGGAGATGCTCCGGGAATGAATGCTGCAATCCGTGCGGTTGTTCGTCGTGGGCTGAGCAAAGGACTGAAGATGAAAGGTATCCTGAAAGGATATGACGGATTGCTGAATGAAGAAATCATTGATATGACTGCAAAAGATGTATCTGATATCATCGGTCGTGGTGGTACTATCCTGTATACTGCACGTTGCGCAGAGATGAGAACAGAAGAAGGACAGAAAAAAGCAGCTGATATCTGCAAAAAACACGGTATTGACGGTCTGGTAGTTATCGGTGGTGACGGTTCTTTTGCAGGTGCGCAGAAGCTGGCAAACCTGGGAATCAACGCGGTTGGTATTCCGGGAACCATCGACCTGGATATCGCATGTACAGAGTATACCATCGGTTTTGATACCGCTGTGAACACTGCTATGGAAGCAATCGATAAAGTACGTGATACTTCTACTTCTCATGAGCGTTGCAGTGTCATCGAAGTTATGGGAAGAAATGCAGGTTATCTGGCTTTGTGGTGTGGTATTGCCAACGGTGCAGAAGATATTCTTCTTCCGGAAAAATATGATTACGACGAGCAGAAGCTGATCAACAATATCATCGAAGGAAGAAAACGTGGTAAAAAGCATCACATTATCATCAATGCAGAGGGTATCGGACATTCCAGCAGCATGGCAAAACGTATTGAGGCAGCTACCGGTATTGAAACCCGTGCAACGATTCTGGGTCATATGCAGCGTGGTGGTAATCCGACATGTATCGACCGTGTACATGCTTCTATGATGGGATCTTATGCAGTAGATCTGCTGGCTGAAGGAAAAACAAAACGTGTCGTTGGATACAAAAACGGCGAATATGTGGACTTTGATATCAATGAAGCACTGGCTATGGAAAAAGGTATTTCCGAATATCAGTACGAAGTTGCAAAATCTCTGTCTGCAAACTATTCCAAATAATAAGGCGAGAATAACGGCGGCATACCTTCTGAGTCGGTATGCCGCCTTTTTGCATTGCATGTCAATAATTGGTCCGGTGGACCGATTTTGACTCGCGGGCAACGAGTCAGAGTCCGTGCTTGCATGGAACTTATATAGAAAACAAAGGAATGGGTATACTATGATAACAAGCAGCAGTAATGCGCAGGTAAAACAGATGATCCAGCTGAATAAGAAAGCCCGGGAGCGCAGAAAACAGGATGTTTTTATTGTGGAAGGTCTGCGGATGTTCAGGGAGGTTCCAAGGGATCGGCTGGTGAAGACATATGTGTCTGAAAACTTTCTGGAGGATCCGGAGCATGAGGCTCTTTTACAGGGGATTCCTTACGAAGTGGTGAAAGATTCGGTGTTTGCACAGATGAGTGATACACTGACACCACAGGGGGTGCTCACGGTTGTGCGACAGTATCATTATACTATGGAGGAACTGATGGGTGAGAAGGAACATCCGTTGTTTCTTGTCCTTGAGGATCTTCAGGATCCGGGAAATATGGGGACGATTTTCCGGACAGCGGAGGGAGCCGGGGTGGACGGTATCTTTATGAGCACCAATTGTGTGGATATTTATAATCCCAAAACAATCCGTTCTACTATGGGTTCTGTTTACCGGGTACCTTTTGTGATCGCACCGGATCTTCAGGATGTATTTGCATGGTTCAAAAAGCAGGGGATTCGTTCTTATGCGGCACATCTGAAAGGAAAAGGCTGGTATGATGAGCAATCGTATGTCGGAGGAACCGCATTTTTGATTGGAAATGAGGGAAATGGTCTGACAGATGCAACAGCCGGTCAGGCAGACTGTCTGATCAGGATTCCGATGAAGGGGCAGCTGGAGTCTCTGAATGCCGGGGTGGCAGCAGCTATTCTGATGTATGAGGCATCCAGACAAAGAAGAAAGGAGTATAAATAAAAATGAGTGAGAAGATGGATAAGAAAGCTTTGAAGAAAAAGAAGAAGAAAAAATCCATGGTGATGAAATCGGTGGTTCTGATCCTTTTACTGGTTGCTCTGGCAGTATGTATTTTCTTTCTGGTGAAGACTTTGAAAAAGGATCAGGCGCAGGGAAGTACACAGAAACCGGATACGGAGCAGAGTCAGGATGGCGCAGATGCTACGGATGATACGGAAACAGGAGACGATGCTTCTTCTGACGCACAGGATACGGCAGCACCTGCAACAGATGCAAAAACGACGGCGATGGAGCAGGCCGAGTATCTGGCAACTACGTATGATTATGATGGTGCGATCGAGACGTTAAATGGCGTGGAGGGTGCAGCTGATGACCCGGAGATCACGGCAAAGATCGCTGAGTATCAGGCAACGAAGGACAGCTGTGTTCCGGTTAACATGGATGAGGTGACTCATATTTTCTATCATTCTCTGATTGTGGATCCGGATCGTGGTTTTGCGGGAGATGACAGTATTGCAGCCGGTTTCAAGCAGTGGATGACTACGGTGGATGAGTTTAATAAGATCACGCAGGCAATGTATGATAACGGATATGTGCTGGTTCGCCTGAGAGACCTGGTGGTCGAGACAACGGATGCGGATGGTACAGTGCATTTTACGCCAAATACGGAACTGAAGCTTCCGGCTGGTAAAAAAGCATTCGTGATGTCGTTGGATGATCTGAGTTATTATCACAGTTACGATGGAAGAGGTATTGCTTCGAAGATCGTGCTGGATGAAAATGGAAAACCTACCTGTGAGTATGTGCAGGCGGATGGAACAACTGTAACGGGCGCTTATGACTGTGTTCCGCTTCTGGATCAGTTTATTGCAGAGCATCCGGATGCATCTTATCACGGTGCGAAGGGTATGATCGCGCTGACCGGTTATGATGGAATCCTGGGTTATCGTACGGATATCGCTTATAAGACTCATGAGAATCTGACCGATGATCAGCAGGCATGGCTGGATGCACATCCGGACTTTAACTGGGATGATGAGTGTGCTGAGGCGAAGAAGGTGGCAGACGCGATCAAGGATGATGGCTGGGAATTCGCAAGTCATACCTGGGGTCATATCCGGATCGGGGATGCAAGCATGGAGCGGATCCAGACGGATACGCAGAAGTGGCTGGAGTATGTAGCTCCGTTGGTTGGCGGAACGGATACCATTATTTTTGCACATGGACAGGATCTGGCGGACTGGCATGATTATACAACAGATAATGAGAAGTTTAATTATTTGAGCAGTCAGGGCTTCCATTTTTATTGTAATGTGGATTCGAGTCAGTATTTCTTACAGATCCGGGATAATTATGTGCGTCAGGGCAGACGGAATCTGGATGGATACCGGCTGTGGAATGATGTTCACGGAGATGTGAACCGGACGAGTGATCTGTTCGATGCGAGCCAGATACTGGATCCGCGGAGGACGGATGTGCCGGCACTGTAAACTATAGAATGTGTTTAATGCCCTGTCGGGGGGAAGCTTTCCGGCGGGGCGTTTTTTATTGCGTTGGATAGCAATCATTGGTTTGGTGATCCGATTTTGATTTTGGTGGATATACCTATTGGAAAACCGGACGAAAGTCCGCACTTACCCGATAAGGCCAGCCAACCGCTGGCAACGCCGATCTGAGCTAAGTCCTAAGAAGAACTAAGATGCCAGTTCGCGGAGAGCCGCTCACTGTCAAGTTCTTCTAAGGACTGGATCTCA
>OLPN01001992.1_pt1 | contig 16895 bp, 19 predicted proteins | sample 1672601 | NCBI WGS metagenome assembly OLPN01 (sample SAMEA3136704, study PRJEB25190) | human gut metagenome | reverse complement strand
CAATATGATGATTTTCTTTTTCATATCAGCTCAACTCCTTTGTCAACTTTCGATTGAGATTTCACCTGTTTTAAGAGATTTAATAACTGTTATATTTTGTTATTGAATTTCTCACAAGCCCTTGAAAATACTAAGTTTGTGACAGGTGAGCTTTCCCTTAGACTTTCCCTTGTGTTATATCTTCCCATACAAGTTTACGAACTCTGATAAGGGAAAAAGTAAGGGAAGGAAAATCTTATAAAACAGTATAACACAAAATAAGACTGACATGGTGAACTGATTGAAATGCTTCGATATTTTTGATTTATTTGAAGGAGATACAACATGAATACCATTTATGCAGAATACAACATGTACAACAACAGCATTGACATTTATACATCTGCCGGATATATGTTACGCATTGACTGTAATAAGGCGGAGGATGGTCTAAGAACTACACCAAACTCACAATGCTCATTAAACGCACTGGCGATTGATGAACCTCTAGAATATGCAAGATTATATCTAGATGGAACAATGCAGATGTGGGCAGATGCAAAAGACTATCTGAATATGTGATTACATAAAAAGAACGAGGGATATCATTATTCCTCGCTCTTTATCTTTGTTAACTAAATCTTTCCTTCAATCTCAAAATATTTCCTTCAATCTCCGATATTACCTCCATAAACTCATCATCACTGCCGCCTGTCGGATCTGGTAATCCCCAATTATCATCGAAATCCCTGCCGATATATGGACAGCCAACATCACATCCCATAGAAATAGCAATGTCTGGTGTTGGAATTTTGTCATATGTCTTACTGTATTGTGTTTTCTCCATGTCTATATTGTACAGCTTCTTCATAAGCCTAACTGCATCCTGATTGATTTGTGGCTTCGTCTCCGTTCCAGCAGAATAACACTCCAACACATCCCCTGCGAGATGATTTCCCAATGCCTCCGCAATCTGGCTTCTGCATGAATTATGCACACATACAAATACAATCTTTTTCTTATTCATAAAAATCTCCCTTCAAATGATTTGCTATTTTTACAAGTGTCAACATAACCGGAACCTCCGTCAATACACCAACTGTTGTTGCAAGCGCTGCCGGACTTGTCGTTCCAAATAGTGCGATTGCTACTGCTACAGACAGTTCAAAGAAATTCGATGCACCAATCATTCCTGCCGGAGCTGCAACATCAAATGGTAATTGTATAATCCTGCACGCCCCAAATGCAATGAAAAAGATAAAAAATGTCTGAATGATAAGCGGTATTGCGATTAATACAATGTGAATGGGATTTGACAAAATAACCTCTGTCTGTGAAGCAAATATAAGTACAAGGGTAAGCAGCAATCCTATTGTTGTCACATTGTCGAATTTATGCACAAATGTATTTTCAAAATACTCCATTCCTTTAAACTTAATCATCCCGACTCTTGTAAGTACTCCTCCAACAAGCGGAATAACAACAAACAGAAACACGCTTATAAATAATGTGCTATATGGAACACTTACATTTGAAACTCCAAGCAGGAATTTTACAATTGGTACAAATGCTACCAATATAATAAGGTCATTAGTTGCAACCTGAACTACTGTATAAGCCGGATTTCCGTGTGTCAATGTACTCCATACAAATACCATCGCTGTGCATGGTGCTGCACCTAGCAGGACTGCACCTGCCAGATATTCTGTTGCAAGATGAGCAGGAATAAATTTTCCAAACACCACAAATAAAAACAGATATGCAATTCCATACATAGTAAATGGTTTTATGAGCCAATTAACAATCCATGTAACAATCAGACCTTTGGGATTTTTCCCAACCTGCTTCACACTCTGAAAATCAACCTTTAACATCATAGGATATATCATGATCCAGATTAAGATTGCAATCGGGATGGAAATTCCGGCAATCTCCATTTTACCCAATAAATCTGGTATGATTGGAATGAATTTTCCTATCAGTATTCCTATTACCATACACAGAATTACCCATATTGTAAGATACTTCTGGAAAAAGTTAATGCCTGTGGCTTCTTTTTTCAATTGTTGTCACCTTCCTTATAATAGTTTCTTCAGATTCTCATTTTTCACTTCATCTGACATCCAACCAATGACTGCAAAATTACCGTCTGAATGTTCAGAGATTTTCTTTATCCATAATGCTTCCTGACTTGCTTTTGCTTTCAGCAAAGGATTCGTTGTTTCCGTTTTAGCTAATGATGAATTTACAATCCACCATTTTACCGGTATTTTTGCACGTTTCAAATCTTCCTCCAGACGCATTGCCTCATACACAGGCGTTGCCTCTGCAAGTGTTACGATGATTACCTCCGTCTCATCAGAACGAAGTCTTGGAAGCAGTCGTTTCACAGATTCCGGAATATTTCCGCCATGTGTTCTTTCCACCTCTTTATGGTATGTCTGCGATGAATCCAACAATAGAAGCGTATGTCCGGTTGGTGCTGTGTCTATAACAACAACTTCTTCATCCGCTTTATCCACAATCTCAGCAAATGTACGAAATACTGCAATTTCCTGTGTACAAGGTGAGCGCAGATCTTCCTCGATATATGCAATGTCCTCATCTGACATGTTTTCTCTGGCTTTTGAAAGAACTTCATCCTGATATCTTTTCAATTCTGCTTTTTCGTCTATACTGCTCATAGTAATATTAGAGCTTTCTGAAATAACATATTTCAGATGGGCAGCCGGATCAGTTGTTGCAAGATGTACTTTAACACCTTTGTCGGCAAGCCCTGCAGCAATCGTTGCAGCCACTGTAGTTTTGCCTACGCCACCTTTTCCCATAGTAAAGATTACTTTTTTCTTTGAAATATACAGATCGTCTATTACTTTTTGAAAATGTGGCAGACTTAGTTCCTTGAAGTCCTGTTCATCCACATTAACATCATCATGTGTCAGTAATGACCTGATTTGCCGGGTTCCCATAATGTTATATGCCCTGAGTGGTACAGAATACATTTTCTTTATGGAAGAAAACTCTGGCATATTATTTAAGGCTTTCTGCTGTTTATCATACAGTTTTTCAGATACTTCATCTGTATGTTCCATAAGCATTCCATTTATGACCATGATCTGGTTATTGATACGAAGCTGTGACAATTCTAACGATGCACGATAAGCCTCTTTTAATGGTGTTTCTTCAGGACGGGAAACGAGTACAAGTGTTGTTTTATCTCTATCAGCAAGCGTATCTACCGCTTTTTTATAAACTTTCTTCTTATCATTTAATCCTGAAAGCTGTCCCAGACATGATGCACCATGTGTGCTTTCACTTATAAACCCACTCCATGCAGATGGAAGTGCCAGCATTCGGAGGGTATGTCCGGTTGGTGCTGTGTCAAATATGATAAAATCATATTTTTCTGCTGTTTCCTTATCTGTAATAAATCTGGAAAACTCATTAAATGTAGCTATCTCTACAGTACATGAGCCTGATAACTGTTCCTCCATATTTTCAATTACAGAATCTGGAAGTTTTTCCCTGTATGGTGCTATAACACTTTCCCTATATTCTGCCGCTGCCTGCACAGGATCAAGGTTCGCTACAACCAGATTGGGAACATTCTTTATCTCAACACCTTTATTGTTAAGAACTGTGTTAAATACATCCTGCAGATTAGATGCCGGATCTGTACTGACAAGTAATGTCTTTTTTCCTTCATCTGCCAGTTTTACAGCAGTAGCACACGCAACAGATGTTTTGCCAACTCCGCCTTTTCCTGTAAAAAAAATATATTTTGTAAGACCTATAATATCTGGGTTATATAATTCCATCATAATTTCTCCTTTCTTACTAGCAGTTACCGCCACAGCAACAGCCTCCCTGTAATGTTGCATTCTCAGGAAGTAAAACACTTGCCTGAAGTTCAAGCAGATTAAGAATTTCTTCATTTGCAGGATATCTTCCGGTAATTACAATTTCACCATCCACCAGTGTGACCGGAAGTCCTTCAACACCTTTTTCATTTACATACTGGTTTACTGTATTATTCTTCACAAATTCCATTGGTGTACTTTTCAAATTGTACCTTTCAATAATAATTCCCTTATTTTTCAGATTATTTAATACTGTTGTAATTCTTAAAAGCTCAGAATCAACATTAACTCCACAAAGCCCGGTTTCACAGCAAAGTGCCGGTTCGTAAATACTCATTTTCTTCATAGTTGTTATCTCCTTTTAGATTGAATTATTGAAATCTTTCTATATGTTGTGTTAAATGATAGCTGATGCCATATCAATATATGAACATCAGCTATTACATCCGCAGCCTGAATTATTGTGGCATATGCATTCCGACTTTGACTGAAACATTGTAGAAAGCCTGTTCTGCAATTCTCCTAATACTTCTTCATCAAGTGAATAATAAATATTCTTCCCCTCTCTGCGGTCTTTTACAATTCCTGCCTCGACTAAAAGTTTCATATCATGCGACAATGTCGGTTGTGTAATATGGAATGCTTCAAGTATCTGGCAGGCACATAATTCTCCACAGGAAAGCATATCAACAATCCTAAGTCTTTTCGGATCAGACAATGCTTTAAGGATTTTGGCTGTCTCTGTATAAATCTTTTCCAAATCAATCACCTCATATAGAAATATTTCTATATATCAAAATAAACCATAAATAGAAAAATGTCAATATGTTTTGTGCAGAAATTTTATCTTGTTCTATCTTTTTTCTGCTTATAACTATATTGTTGAGATTGCGTTGTATCCTTTTTTAACTTATCCAATTTTTCATAAATTGTTTCAGCCTCATCAAATACTATTTCTAAATGATCACTTGATTTATTCCAATCCTCAACTTTCTGCTGATATTCTGCATACGCACTTTTGGTTTCCTTATAGCTTAAGTAGAATTCATTCATATTCTCAAATCCGTTATTACGAACCATGTTTGAAAGCCCTATCTTCAATCGGTTGATATAATCAGTCTTTTCATCTATTTTTCTCTGCAACTCCGCTTTTCTTGTAATCTTCGCCAATCCTTTCAAATCCGACAATTCAATCTCAAGATTACCTCGTTGCTGTTCAGCCTGAAAGATAAGACTATTCTGATTATCAAGCTCTGCTTTTATCTTCTTAAGCTTCGGATATGCGGCTGCCTCCGGTGTCATTACAGGCTTATCTGGTATCTTCTGATGGGTAATGGTCTTGTCTGGTTCTGTAACAATAACTTCCTTGATTGATTCTTCTTGCGTTGATTTTATATCATCAACATTTGCAGTTTCTTCCATAATAGGAATATTATCTGTGTTATCGATCACTATATAGCTTAATATATCTTTGTTATCAGCTTTTGGAATATCTTTATTCATTATTTTGTTCTTAATTGTTCTTGCGGCTTCAAGCACCTTCGATATCAACAGTACCAGCTCTGTAATCGCCATATTCAGTATCAATGCTAATCTTTGAGGTCTGTTTCCATACAGTTCAATCGACCGCTTTATGGGTTCTGTGATATGTTCCTTCTTTATCTGTAGGATATCTTCCATAGGAACCTCGCTTATGATAGCCCTGTCAACTTCCCGATTCCAGTCCATCCGCAGTCTATTATCCTTCTCAATCTGTTCAGCTTTAGGATTATTCTTCCCAATCTTCTTAGTAGCAAGATATGGACCATTGCGGTCAAATACTGTTAATCTGTCTTTTTCATCCGTTACCCAGCGATTTATCATTCTGGTGTAGAATAACTTTACCTCGTCCAAAAAATCTTCCTGCTTGAACCTCGTATTCTTTGAGGTAAACAGCTTCTTTTCATAAACCTCGCCTTTTTTGATAATCTTACATCTTTTACGAATATTCCCTTCTTCATCAAGAATTTCTTTCTTGGTTCGTACATGATTTCCATGTTCATCATAGAACATATTTCTTGTGGCAGTCTTTATAACGGGTTCCGCTAACAACTGCCTTTCTGAAAAGATAAGATGTATATGGAAATTTGTCATACGCTTATTGTGGTGAAGTGCTGCAACACATTCCACACCATACTTTTCTTTGAATTTATCCGTAAACGATTTTAGCAGCATATCTGGCATTCCCTGTTCATAAAGTGATTCAGGCAGGGCAATGATAAGCTCCCTTGCTTCGATACACTTTCCATCAACACCGCTTTTCTTAAATTCCTGCTGGCTGCATCGTGCAAGCTCCGTCCAATAGTTTCTGTCAGTTGTTTCATAAACCGCATACAAATGTTCCTGCTTTGCATGGCTTGATATATAGGTTATTCGTCCTCGGACATTCGACAGCTTGGTCATCTGTATAAATGAATGTCTTGTTGTCAATGTGCTTTCTTCTCCTTCCTCTGATAATTGGAATGGAAGACGAACAGATAATAAAAGTGGTATTGTTGTAAACTCATTACCGTATCCGGCATAACCAAATGCGACAGCATTTGTATAAGTCACGCTTGCGTGGCTTTGCCCCCTGCAAGGGCGAAATACGCTGAGCATAAACCGTAGGTTTGTGCGAGGGGTGTATTTCGCTCTCAAACGCCGAGGGCTTTGATATCTTATGATTTGTCAGTCTTCCATTCCGTTAATTGGTTGTTGCATATCAGAAGAAGCACATGTTATAATCCTTTTGCGTGTAGGTATATCATGGCTTCGGTCTGATATATCAGTGGCGGTTTCATTAGAAGCCGCCTCTTTTAAATTGTCACTTTTCTTGTGACTGCTTTTACGCTGGTCTTATCTCTCAAGTCTCTGCCTTCGTTGACTTCCATAAACTTTTCCAGCATATCCGTCTTTATGAGAACTTTTCTTCCGACCTTTAGAACAGGAAGTTTTTCCCACTCAACAAGTTTTCTCAGGGTGTTTCTTCCAATTCCTGTATAATCGGCAGCATCTTCTATAGATAAAGCAATCTTTCTTTCCGTCATTTAATCATCTCCTTTCAAATTGCATTATGCAATTTATTTTTCTGTCAGTATATCGCGTTTATATTTCATTGTCAAGCGTTACGAAATTATAAAGATAATTATAATGTTGCATATTGCAATTTTAATTTTTATATGATATAGTATGAACATACCGAAAGGAATAATCGAAAAGGAGGCAGACAACATGAAGGATAAGGAACTTCGCCGGATTATCGGTGAGAGGGCTAAGAGCCGCAGAACAGAATTAAACCTTACACAACCTTATGTTGCAGACAAGATGGGAGTCACCGCTTCCACCATACAGCGTTATGAAGCTGGAACAATCGACAATACCAAGAAGATGGTACTTGAAGGACTTTCCGAGGCACTTCATGTATCTGTTGAATGGCTCAAAGGCGAAACTGACAGCTACGAAACAGATATAACAGATAAGAAAGAACTTCTTATAAAAGACGCTATGACAGGTATTATCGAAAATCTTCCAACAAACCTTGATAATGCAGATGGAGATTTCGCCAAGAATCTGTTGCTGGCAATATTAAACGAATACAAGCTCTTTGCTGATTCATTTACAAATGCCTGCAATAACTTCAAGGGAAATACAGAATATGCAGATGTGGCAGCCAAGATGGGTTTTGAATCCAATCAGGAATACAATGAGATAATGTTTTTAAGAGAGATAACCCACTCTGTTAATGCATTCAATGACATAGCTGACATCATAAGAACATATTCCAAGAATCCGGATGTGGCTTCGCAACGACTATCTAATCTCTTAGAAGATAATTCCGAATCTGTATAGAACGACAACCGGAGTTATGATACAATGAGCACAAGCGAGTCAGGCTGTTTACAGATTTGACGAGCGGCGAATTGGCTTATGGACTTATCCATAAGATGCCTACACGCAAGAAGCATTTCATCAGTTCCGATTGTCGAATATCGAAAGGAGATACACGATTATGGCAAAAGGATCTGTAAGAAAAAAAGGAAAGAAATGGTACTACCGCTTCTATGTAGAAGATCAAAGCGGCAATCTGGTTCAGAAAGAATATGCTGGAACAGAAAGCAAGAGTGAAACGGAAAAACTACTCCGTCAGGCAATGGATGATTATGAGGATAAAAGATTTGTTGCTAAAACGGATAATCTCACTGTAGGAGATTTACTTGATCTATGGTCTGAGGAAGAACTGAAAACAGGTACATTAAGTAATGGAACTGTTGAAAACTACCTTGGTGCAATCAGAGTTATCAAGAAACATCCTATTGCTGACAGAAAGTTAAAGAATGTTACTGCACAACATTTACAGTCATTCTTTGATTTACTGACATTTGGTGGCGAATATCCGGATGGAACTATCAAAAATGGCTACAGCAAGGATTATATTCATTCATTTTCCGCTGTATTACAGCAGGCTTTCCGATTTGCAGTATTTCCAAAGCAGTTGATTACTTTCAATCCAATGCAGTATATCAAGCTGAAAAAACAGGCAGAGGATGTGGATTTATTTTCGGATGATGATATTGAAGAAGGTGTTCAGCCAATTTCACACGAAGATTACCAGAGGTTAATAAAATACCTTGAAGAAAAGAATCCCCCAGCAATACTGCCAATTCAGATAGCATATTACGCAGGACTTCGTATCGGTGAGGTTTGTGGTCTTACATGGCAGGATATTAATCTTGAGGAACAATATCTGACTATCAAAAGAAGTATCCGTTATGATGGAGCCAGACACAAGAACATCATTGGACCTACCAAACGTAAAAAGGTAAGAATTGTTGATTTCGGAGATACACTAGCAGACATACTGAAATTAGCACGAAAAGAACAGCTTAAAAGCCGGATGCAGTATGGTGAACTCTATCACCGCAATTTCTACAAAGAAGTGCAGGACAAAAACAGAGTGTATTATGAATATTATCATCTGGATGGAACACAGGATGTTCCTGAAGAATATAAGGAAATATCATTTGTCTGCTTAAGACCGGATGGTTGCCTTGAATTACCAAGCACACTTGGTCTTGTGTGCCGGTCAGTTTCCAATAGGCTGGAGGGATTTGAAGGATTTCATTTTCACCAGTTAAGACACACCTATACAAGCAACTTGCTTTCAAATGGAGCAGCTCCAAAGGATGTGCAGGAACTGTTAGGACACTCAGATGTCAGTACCACTATGAATGTCTATGCTCACTCCACCAGAAAAGCTAAGCGAGATTCGGCAAGGCTTCTCGACAAAGTGGCAGGCAATGACTAAAAAGAAATTTCCCTTATTTCCCTCACGATTATCTCACAAGGGCAAAAATAAGGGAAAATACATATCATTTCATCATACAAGGCTCTGCAAGCCTTGAAAAATAAGGAAAGTTCATGAAATCTCTCCACAAATTACGATTTATCTATTTGCATAATCAATCAAAATCTTTTTGCAACTACTGCAACGATAAGCTTCACAATGAGGGATTCCTGCTGAACCTTTACTCAATTCCAGATCGTCCGATTTTTTAATACGAAAAAAACTTTTGTCGGATTATCAACTGCAAAAGTAATGTCTCGTGAACTCATTAGGTATCCTCTTATCATTTCATCACCACAATATGGACATTTCATGAAGATTCACCTCCTATAAATTCCGATTTCCCAGCTCATTAAACTTCGATTGTTCTAATTCTCTTTTTTTTATTATATCATTTCATTGTTCCTTTTTCTATACAATTTTCAAAAGGGCAGTCCGAAGACCGCCCTATCTATTACACATATACTATATCTCTCAACACCACTTATTCCGCACAGTGCCAGATATTGTTCATCATTCCTACCCACTGCATTTGATTCTCCGACTTCAACTGCTCCGTCACTCCCTGCTTTGCTTTCATCTGTTCCACCAATCGCTCCATCATCTGATAACATTCTTCGTCCGTCTGGTGCAGATATTCATTTAAATTTCCATCCAACAGCAATTCCAGATACAATGCTCTATGGTACTCTTTCAGATACTCTGCTCGCATCTGTCCGTATCTGCCGATTTCATAATGCGTTCCTTCCGGAAGTCGGATGTCTGGATAATACAGACCATCCTCTCCCAAAGTGTAACTGATTCCGTTTTCTCCAATGATGTGCTTTCTCAACACTTCTGTTTCTTTGATTTTATCCGTCATATCCATCTATCTCCTTATCTGCTCATTCTGTTCTGATAGCTTCTCTGCAAACGCTTCTGCTCTGCCTGTAACCGTTCCGCTTCTTTCACATTGTCAATAATATCCTGTATTTTGTCAGCCCCGACATACTGTTTCACTCGTTCCAAATCCTCCGCTTTCTCCTGCAAATGCTCCATTGTTCCTTTCTGCTCCTTGATTTTATTCTTGTACCATGCAATATCATCTTCCTGCTGATTTACCTTTGCAGTCAGCTTCTTAACCTGCTCCATCAGACCGACACACTTGATTGTCAGACTTTTTACAAGTTCCTTTAACCTTGTAATCAATGGCAATGCCACCTTTTCACGATAGGCTTTTGCCGACTGTACCACTCCCGGCTCTGGAAGCTGCCATTGTTTTTCCTCGTCATAGACTCTCACATTACGCTCCAGAGCGACCTTAGAACCTGCCATAGCTTCCAGTTCTTTTTGAAGCTTCTGCTGTTGCTTTTCTAATTCCCGGTTGCCGGACAACCGCCTTTCCTTTTCCTGCTCCAAATCCTCATTCTCGGTAATCAGGAGATTATTTTTTGCAGATAAACTGTTATAGCTCTGCTTCGTGGCTATATATGCTTCTTCCAGTTCTGCATTATCTGCCTTAATTTCCTCGTTCCGTCTTTGAAACATATCTCCCATCTCTGCCAATTCTTCCGCACGAGCAAGCTGACTGTCTACCATTTTACTTGCTGTCTGCAAAGCCTGTTCTGATTGTGCAAGCTGACTATCAAGCTCCGCAACCTCTTTCGCTCGCTCCTGCTTCTCATAATCCAGCACCGACAGATGTTTATTGTGCGTACCCTTCTGCAGCCATTCAACACCATATCGTTCCATGACCGCCGCCAGTTCCTTTTTCTCGGATTCTATCCACTGGTTCCATTCTGTTGCTCCTCTGGTACCGCCCTCAAATCCCTGCTCCGCCAATGCCCCTTTCAGTGACACTCTGGTATCAAGTCCTCGCTTACTCCCGGTAATAACCGGAACAAAATCAATATGAATGTGCGGTGTTTCCTCATCCATGTGCAGATGTGCCGAGAATACATGAAGATTCGGATTCCTGCTTTGAAAGTCTGCCATGAAGTCAATAAGTATCTGCTTTGCCAGCTGCCCCTCCTCACTCCGTGCATTCATGTCATCTCTGTTTCCTATCTGGAAAATCACTTCATAAAACAGTTTCTCCTGCTTCCCCTGCCGGATTTTCTCATAATAGTTATCAATCTTTCTGTCACTCCGCTTCTGCTTCGCATTGTACCTTTCCAGAGCTTCGTCAAACAGTTCATGATACACTGCCTTTATATCCTTGTGGCAAAATTCCACATTGTCACGGCTTCTTTCTTTATCTACATTCTTTGCTGAAAATGCTCTTGTATTGTGATTCACAGAGCCTTTCCCCATCATTCCGCTAATCGTTCTCTCCAATAAAAACCACCTCGCATCTTTTTTTACCTGTATCTTTTAGTGCCGGATACGGCACAGGCTTTGTTACTTTCGTCGAAAGTAACGCAAAAGCACTTTTGACAGCTACCGCCATCAAAAATGCAACCTGACAAGTCAGGTTTTGCGCCCTGCCGGGAGCTTTTATGCCTGCGGCAGTTGTGCCCGTTCCGGTCACTTCATCATCGCTGCCACCGCACCATTTTCCCTTAACCGTATCCTACGGGTGCGTGCCACGCTCCCGTTTTATTCGTCTAAGGAAATTACCATCGGAAGCTGTCCGGCACACCTCGCCTGTCCAGATATTCCCTGCGTGCCTTTTCCTTTTCTTCCTCTGTCGGTGCAGTTTTATACTGCGTATACAGCTCTCTCATTACCAGAGCATCCATCTTTTTCTCTAATGCCTTAGCTATCTCCGGCTCCGTTTCTTCCTGCCCTATGAGAAAATATCTCACGAGCAAAAAGAACAATTCCTGCGAAATCTGCACATTCTTCATTTCAATCCACCAATCCTTTCTGCAAGACCGCAACAACGCAATGTCTATATATTTTGCAACCTTGCAATGTTCAAGACCGCATTTCTGTATACTCTGCATTGTTGCGTTCTTCCCTTATTCCAGCTTTACTTTATCCAGTTCCCAGTACCATGCGTTGTTGATTTTTCTTGCCCGGATACCCAGCTCTTTCTTTGCGTTTTCCAGTGTTCGTTTAGAAATTCCCAGTTCATCTGCCCGGTCAAAGATTTCGTTGCTCAAAACCGCATTCTGTGTTTCCGCAAGTTCCCGTAACATCTGCTTTGCCTGCTCCATTTTATTTGCCTTTGGTGCAATGCCGCCAAGCACCTCATCCACCGTAATCTCATAATCTCCAATCCACTGAAAGCCTTCCTCTGATAAGGCAAATGCTTTTGGATGTCCAAATGCCGCAAGGTTGTTTTTAATCTGAACAACTGCTCTGGTATTCGGTTCTCCCTCTACCCTGCCAACCAGTAATACACTTCTTGCCACTGCGAAAAAATCTATGGAACCCATGCCCCGGTATGCCGCTTTATTGCCGGAAGCCTTATTCATATGACCGATAAGGATAATTGCACACTTTGTTTTCTCTGCCAATGCTCCTAATTTCTTTGTCATATCCCTTGCTTCGTTTGCTCGGTTCATATCCATGCCACCGCCCAGATAGGCTTGTATCGGGTCTAAAATCAAGAGCCTTGCACCAGTCCTTACAATCGCTTCTTCCAAGCGTTCATCTACCATAGACAGTGACTTGTCACTTTCATCAATGACGATAATTCTCTCGCAGTCTGCCCCGGCAAGCTCTAATCTTGGTTTTACTGTATCCGCAAGACCATCCTCCGCAGTCTGGTATATTACATTGACCGGCTCTGTGACCTTCATATTTTTATCCAGTGCTTCGCCCTTTGACAGCTTTGCTGCCAGATTCAACACCATTGTTGTCTTTCCATCCCCCGGATCACCTTGGATAATTGTCAGCTTTCCATAAGGAATGAACGGATACCACAGCCACTCAATCTCCTGCGACTGTACCTCCGACATTCTAATCATCTTTAACTCAATCTTCTGTTCTGTCATTTTCTCCTCCAATTTTAATTTTATAATTGCTACCGGAGAAAACCTCTGCTATACTTAGCTTGTATATACATAGGATAACAGAGGTTTATCCGGTTATCTTTAGTCCTGACAGTTGCCGCTGTTGGGACTTTTTTCTTGTTCATTATCCAGCAAATCTGCAATTCTCCGTTGCTGATTCGGATATAAGTGACCATAAGTATTTAGGGTAATTCTTATATCCTTATGCCCTAATCTTTCCTTTATCAGAATCGGCTCAATCCCTTTGTTGATGAGATATGCTACATGCGAATGCCTTAAATCATGCACCCTGATTTTCTTTACTCCGGTTTTTTCCATATTGTGCTTCATCTTATGCTGTACCGCTTCCTGCACGATAGGGAAAAGTCTTTCATTCTCCGGCATACCATAATGCCCTTCAATAAATTGCTTTATTTCCTGCTTCAAAAATTCCGGTATTTCTATTGTTCGCACAGATTGTTTTGTCTTTGGTTCTGTAATCACATCCTTTCGTTCTGTCCTATAGTACGTTTTTGTGATGCTGATTTGATTTCTTTCAAAGTTTATATCTGCCGGAGTTAATGCAAGTAGTTCTCCAATTCTACATCCAGTCCAGAAAAGAATTTCAAAGATGAGATAATATCTTGTTCCCGGTTCTATAGTCTGAATAAACTGCTGATACTCCTCTGTTGTCCAGAAATCCAAGCTTCTGCTGTCCGAGTTTCCCATCCGCTTTACCTTCTTGCATGGATTCGTATGCAAATCGTAAATTCGTGAAGCATGAGTAAACAAACTGGTTAGCTGATTTTGTATCATTCGCAGATATGATTCCGAAAAACCTTTTGTCTGCATTTCATTCTGCCACTGAATAATCTGCGAAGCTGATATTTCACTCATCATTTTATTTCCAAAATACGGAATAATATGCTGTTCCATCATATAACGTTTGTTTTTCATGGTACGTTCTTTGAGTTCATTCTGTTTGTCCTCAAAATATACCTCCATAAATTCACTCAATTTCATATCCATACTTCGACTGCTATTGAGTTTTTTCTGTCGCTCATATTCCAGAGCTTCCTTTTTTGTGGAAAATCCTCTCTTTCTTCGTTTTTTCTTTTCGCCCTTTGCATTCGTTTCAAACCACTGGGCAGTCCATTTCTTCGTGTCTTTTTCTTTGTAAGCCATTCCTTTCTTCTCCTCTCTTAGTTCGCAGCCAGCTCGTATCCGAACATCTTTTTTGCCCAATATGCTCTTGGAATCCGTCCTGCCATTGTGATATATCCCTGCTCCGCAAGTTCCTTATTCATTGCCTTAACCAACTTGTAAGCATACGACTTGGAACAATCCAGTTCCTTAGCCACATCATCCGCACTCATCATATATTGATAGTTCGCCATATATTCATCCTCCCTTCTCATTCTACAATGCCGTTACAACTCTTGTATTTTTGTTGTGTACGGTTTTCGTAAATTCATATTATCACTGTCCGTAAATAATGTCAATACTTCGTAAATAATATTTTACGGTTTTCGTAATTCTAAAATTATGTAATTTTCACTTTTATGTTTTTCGTAAATGTGATATGATAATAATTGAGTTTATGTTTTTCGTAAATGTGATATGATAATAATTGAGTTTATGTTTTTCGTAATTACTTTGTCTATGAAAATAGGAGGTTGCTTATGGGCGATGGAAAGAAATTAAAAGAGTACCTTGATGAAAAAGGTACAAATGTACGCAGAATTGCAAAAGAAACCGGCATTAGTGCCACCACGTTATACACGATTATTCAAAAAGATTCCAATATCCGCTTTGACTTTGCTCTCCGACTTGCCAATGCTTTAGATATTGATGTGAATGAGATATGCTCTGCAAGTCCTTTCTCTGGAGCTATTACCGAAGAAGAAATATATCCCACTCTCCCAGATGGATTGAATGGAGCCTTGGATGCAAGCAGAGTCAAAACCTACTTGAAAAACTCTCTCTATCCACTTATGTACCTATTCGGTAAAAATAGTATGCCGGATGTGGATAATCTTCTGACTTCCTTTTATCAGTTGGATGATGAAGCAAGGAAAGAAGTGGTCGAAACGATACAATTTAAGCTGCAGTATCATAGAGATCCCGAACGAGCAGAACAGGTAAAACAGATTAAGGGATGGTAATTTTATAACACAAATGCTATTATTAAGATATTAGAGATATATGCTACAAGGAGATAAGATATATGGCAAATGATAAATCTTTTCTAACTTATAATCAACAAATGAAGAAACTTCGTAAAGATAAAAGAATTGATTGTAACGGAACTCCACACAAAATATCATTAGTACGCTCCGGCTACTTTAATATGATTAATGGCTATAAAATGCCTTTCACTTGCGGTACTGATGCTCATGGAAATCATATCTATTTTCCTAATACAACCTTAAGTCAAATAAATAGTTTAAAGAAATTTGATGAATCGCTTAGACTATTTTTACTTAAGTACATCACTCAAGTTGAAGAAGAAGTTAGGACTTTAACAGGTTACAAATTTGACCAATATAATGAAAACGGAAAAATACCGTGGTATGAAACAAATGCTTATTCCACCAATGTTACTTTGCAATCAAAAATGAATACTATCTCTTCTGCATATTCTGAGCTAAGCAAAAGCAAGTCAGAATATGTACAGTTTTACATGAAAAACCACGAGCAAATTCCAACTTGGATTATGATTAAAGTTGTGAATTTCTCTACTTTCATTGATGTGCTTCAAAATAGTAAGACAAATGTAACTCACGCTATTTGTAAATTATATTCTATGTATGATGATAATAATTTGTCTAATGTCAAACTATTAATTGGTAGCTTACATTGGTTAAGAAGAGTAAGAAACTCCTGTGCACATAACGAACGGGTTTTTTGTATTCATCAAACACAAGCACGAAACAATTCCGCAAGCGGACGAATTTTAGACCCTTACTATGCACAACTTCCTACATCATACAGCAGATGTACAGAGAAAAATATTTTCGATATTCTCGTATACTTTAAATATTTTCTTCCAAAAGAAGAATTTGCACCAATGATTATGGAATTAAAAAATATGTTAATAGAACTGCAAGGCACTTTACAGCCAAATGCGTTTGACAATGTTAGAGGTCAAATGGGAATAAAAAATTTGAGCGTTCTTGATACATTAATTTCTTTACCAAAATCAAAAATTGAATATCATAAATTCGATACTTTATAACTTACATTAAAAAATAAATATTAACTCTTGTCATAAATTCTTAAATGTGGTAATATACTAACACAGAGAGAGCCATATTGATTATGGCTGAAAAACACTCATGCACATATGTGTATGGGTGTTTTTTACTTTTCTTCAATCTATGCATATTTTTTGGCACCGTTTGGGCACCACTGACACCGTTTTTTATATTCTAAAGTTGCAAAAAGGCTCCCAGAGAAATCTCTGGGAGCCTTGAATTTACTGAATAATATTTAATTACTCGATGATAGTAGCAACACGTCCAGATCCTACTGTACGTCCACCTTCACGTTTGTGAGGTTCTTAAAATCCCATTATTTTCTGTGATTTTCGTGTCTATATTGTCCTGTATTGTGGATTTTCCAGGCTATATTTCTATTCTCTTCATTTTCTAGTATCAAAATGGTATCACAGCCAGATTTTTATGAGCCGTCAACTTTCCGGTTGCAGATTCCTGTCCTGACTGTTATAATCGAAACATGGGTGCTATCATAACGGTAGGCGGTTAGTCCTTC
>OLPN01001973.1_pt1 | contig 16996 bp, 14 predicted proteins | sample 1672601 | NCBI WGS metagenome assembly OLPN01 (sample SAMEA3136704, study PRJEB25190) | human gut metagenome | reverse complement strand
TCCCGTTTTTACATGTAAATACAACATGGAAATTTAAAGAAATGATTGAGTTTCGTGATAAGACAGCAAAAGATCTTGGAATCGAGATGCTGGAATATATTAACGAAGATGGTGTAAAGCATGGAATCAATCCTTTCGATCACGGTTCAGCTTATACAGATATCATGAAAACACAAGCTCTGAAACAGGCTTTGAACAAATATGGTTTTACAGCAGCTTTTGGCGGTGGCCGCCGTGATGAAGAAAAGAGCCGTGCAAAAGAACGTATCTTTTCTTTCCGCAACGAAAATCATGCGTGGGATCCGAAAAATCAGAGACCGGAAATGTGGAAGCTTTATAATACTGAGATCAACAAAGGCGAGAGCATTCGTGTTTTTCCAATCTCCAACTGGACAGAAAAAGATATCTGGCAGTACATACAGAGAGAAAATATTCCGATCGTACCTCTTTATTTTGCAAAAGAACGTCCGGTGGTATATCGTGACGGAAATATCATCATGGTGGATGATGAGCGTATGCGTCTGAAACCGGGAGAAAAACCGGAGATGAAAAAAGTACGTTTCCGTACACTGGGCTGTTACCCTCTAACTGGAGCCATAGAATCTACAGCTCGCACTGTAGAAGAGATTGTAGCGGAAATGCTGGAAACCAGGCTGAGCGAGCGTTCTTCCCGTATAATTGACCACGACGGTGATGCCTCCATGGAACAGAAAAAACGAGAAGGATATTTTTAACCCCTATTATGAACCATTCTGACGATACCTCTTATTTTTACCATTATGGACATCGACTCATACCTGAACGAACACGAAAATAAAAGCCTGCTACGCGTACTTACCTGCGGTTCCGTGGACGACGGGAAATCTACACTCATCGGACGCCTCCTTTATGACAGCAAACTGATTTTTGACGACCAGCTGGCAGAGCTGCGCAAAGCCAGTGAAAAAAATGGAACTGCTGGAGCAGGTAAAATTGATTACGCCCTGTTGCTGGACGGCCTTAGAGCGGAACGGGAACAGGGAATAACCATTGATGTAGCCTACCGGTACTTCACCACCCCACGCCGCAAATTCATCATTGCCGACTGCCCCGGACATGAACAATACACCCGGAACATGGCCACCGGAGCTTCCACGGCAGATGCCGCCATCATCCTGATTGATGCTCGCCATGGAGTACTCACACAAACGAAACGGCATGCGTTCATCGTCTCTCTTCTGAAAATACGGCACCTCATCGTAGCCGTCAACAAGATGGATCTTTTGAAATACTCTGAAGAAAAATTCCGGAAAATTGAAGAAGAATTCGGAAGCTTCACGCAACAGTTGAATATCCCGGATGTTCGTTTCGTTCCCATTTCCGCCATTGAAGGGGAAAATGTGACGCAAACAACAGGAAAAACGCCTTGGTACCAGGGCGATCATCTGCTTTCCATTCTGGAAACGCTGGATGCCAGCGACAGCAGGAATCTCCGGGATTTCCGCTTTCCGGTACAGACAGTCATACGGCCCAATCTCGATTTCCGGGGGTTCGCCGGCTCCATTACCTCCGGCTCCATCCGCAGGGGTGATCCTATCGTGACGTTGCCTTCGTTTCAAAACAGCCGGATCAAAAGAATCGTTACTCCGGACGGAGAACTGGAAGAAGCATTCTCTCCCCAAGCCGTCGTATTGGAACTTGAGGATGAAATAGATATCAGCAGCGGTGACATGATTGTCAAAAAAGGGAATCTCCCCCATATAGAGGATCGGCTGGAAGCCCGTGTCATCTGGATGTCTGAAAAACCCCTTCTTCCCAGAAGCAAATACATTATGCGCCATGCGGGCAGAAATATCCAGGGGAGGATAGTAGAACTCCAATACGACATAGACGTCAATACACTGGAAAGCCGCCATGCAACGCAGCTTCCTCTGAATCATGTCGGCCGTATCGTCCTGGAAACCAGTTCCCCCTTGTTCTATGATTATTACCGGGATAACCGTTCCGGAGGAGCTTTCATCCTGATTGACCCGCTGAATAACGTCACAGCGGGAGCTGGTATGCTCCGCCCCCCTCACAGAGATAAGGTTCCCGAAAAAGAAAAGGAACAACTCCAAACATTCGTTTCAAGCGATGAACGCGCTGAAACCTTCGGGCATGGTGGAAAACAAATTTACGTAGCGGGAGAAGACAGCGAACTGGCACGCAGCTTCGCCAAACAGCTGGAACGGGAACTCCATCGGCTCAAGGCTCATACCTACGGTCTGGATTTCAAGGCAGAAGGCGTATGGGGCAGATCCGCTAGAGAAATCGTCAATGCCTCAGGCCTGCTGGCCGAAGCGGGGCTCATGAGCATTGCAGTGCTGCCGGGCCTTCCCATCCTGCCCAGAAAAGCAAAGGGAACCTACTGCATCTGGCTTGGGAATGTCGTCTCCGCGCCAGAAACGGCAGACCGCATCCTCCCCCCTGCGAAAGCAAACGAAAATACTGCGTTTCTTCTGGCGCGCACTCTCTATGTGGAATTTTAATTTTATCCCATTTAAATACCTGTTCTACCATTTTATGAAAACTCTGCCTCTTGCATTAGATGCTCTTCTTTGTATTGGCGCTCTCCTGGTTCCAGCATTTCTGGCATCCTGTCGGGAAGCATCCGAACGGCAGGATCAAATACGCTTTGGCCTTTTTCCCAACGTAACCCATGTCCAGGGGTTGGTTGCCAGGCATTTCAGCCGCACGGGGGAGGGATGGTTTGAAAAACGCATCTTTGAACGGACGGGGAAAAACATCTCCATCCTATGGTATGCCTACAACGCCGGCCCCAGTGCCATGGAAGCCATGTTCGCCAATTCCCTGGATTTTACCTACGTTGGTCCGAGCCCTGCCATTAATGCGTATTCCAAATCCAATGGAACTCTCCTGCAAATAGTAGCAGGAGCCGTACAGGGAGGGTCCGGACTGGTCGTCCCCACCCATTCCGAAGCACGAACACAAAAAGACTTTCAAGGGAAAATCATCGCTACCCCCCAATTGGGCAATACTCAGGATATAGCCTGCCGGACATGGTTGGCCCTGGGAGGCGTAGCAGTCACTCAATCCAAAGGAGACGCAAGCATACTTCCTACCCCCAATCCAGAACAGATATCTCTCTTTCGTCAAGGAAAACTAGACGGATCCTGGACTGTAGAACCATGGATTAGCCGCCTGGAAAAGGAAGCCGGAGGCAAGCTCCTGTTTCTTGAAACGGATGCCGTAACTACTGTTCTGACAGCCCAAAAGAGAATTCTGGAAAAACAGCCGGACGTGGCACAGGCCATTATTGAAGCTCACAGAGAACTCACTTTCTGGATTATCGAACATCCCCAGGAAGCTCAAAAAATCGTCGTAGAAGAACTGAGGGAACTCACCCGTTCCAGCATTGATCCCTCTTTAATTCTCCATGCATGGCCCAGGTTAGTTCCCACTAATAAAATATCCGAAGAAAAGCTCCAAGCATTTGCCAAGGATACGGTACGGACTGGATTTTACAAGGAACTTCCCCGTGTCGAAGGCATCATCCGGAATGATAAAAATAATCCCAGCCATGAGTAGATTATCCATACGAAACGTTTCCAAAAGTTATTTTTCCAGAAAAAAATCGCTTCTGGCGCTTTCTTCTGCCAATCTGGACATAGGGGAAGGAGAATTCATCTGCCTGGTAGGTCCAAGCGGTTGTGGCAAAACAACTCTGCTGAATATGATCGCCGGTCTGATCAAATCGGATACGGGAAGCATTTCCTATGATGGAGAAATAATCTCAGGTCCTGGACCGGACAGGACAGTCGTTTTTCAGGATTTCGCCCTGTTCCCGTGGTTAAACGTGCTGCACAATGTAGAATTCGGTCTCCGATTTACCGGAATTCCCCGCAGAAAACGTTGCCAAATAGCTTTGAAAAACCTGAAATCAGTAGGCTTGGACAACTTCACGCAAGCTCGTATCCATGAACTCTCCGGAGGAATGAAACAACGCGTAGCCATAGCCCGGGCTCTTGCATTGCGCCCCAGGGTTCTTCTGATGGATGAGCCCTTCGCGGCATTGGATGCCATGACCAGGGAACAACTTTATGCGGATATCCAGGCCATTTGTGCCGGACATGGGATTACCGTCGTCTTTGTTACTCATAATGTACGGGAAGCCGTATGTCTGGGAGACAGAGTCATTTTATTTTCCTCCCACCCTGGACGTATTTGCGGAGAATTCTGCATTCGTTTGCCGGGACCGCGACAAATCAATGATCCGGGAGTAGCCCGGCTATCCTCAAACATCACACGTGCATTAAAATTGGTTTCCAGAACCGCAGAAGAAAAACAAGACACACAGACATCATGCATTCTTCCATAAAAAGCATCATCCAATCCTCAGTATTCATCTTTCTAGCTATAGCTATATGGGAATACGGGTCTCTGTCCGGCTGGTGGAGGCCTTTCCTATTCCCGGCACCTTCCACCATAAGCGGCTATCTTGAAGAAGCAATCAGGGACAACTCTCTCTGGTCCGCTACGTTCGTTACCATTAGGAGACTGTTCCTGGGGTACCTGGCAGGAATCTCCATCGGGATTCCAGCAGGACTTTTATCTGCCCGTTTCCAAATAATAAGAAACACCATCGGAGTTCTGGCACTGGGATTTCAAGGGCTTCCCAGCGTTTGCTGGGTCCCTCTGGCCATCCTATGGTTCGGGCAGGAAGAAGCGGCCATCTTGTTCGTTGTCATCATGGGTACTGTCTGGTCAGTCATACTGGCCACAGAAAATGGACTTGCCAACATCCCTCCAATTTATGCTCGCGCAGCTCGGACAATGGGAGCCGGTTCTGCCTACACGCTGCTCTTCGTCACGCTTCCGGCCTCTGCACCATTCATCGTCAGCGGCATGAAGCAAGGTTGGGCCTTCTCCTGGCGCTCCCTGATGTCCGCAGAAATTTTTGTTCCCATCCTGACAGGATTGGGATTGGGACAGCTCCTGCACTTCGGAAGAGAACTCAATTCCATGGAGCAGGTCATGGGAATCATGTTCGTTATTATTCTCTTAGGCCTGCTCTCAGATAAACTCATCTTCTCCCCCCTGGAACAATCTATCTACAAACGCTGGGGGACAAATCTAGCTTAACCCACAGAAAATATTATGATTAAAGAAGGATACACATCCAACGAACGAATCAAGGAGGAAAGCGATTTCCTCAGAGGGAATATCTCTAACCTCCTCCATGACGATAGCATTACCCATTTCCCGTCCGAAGAAGAATTTCTGCTGAAATTCCATGGAATCACCCAGCAGGATAACCGAGATGAACGGCTTATCCGAAAGAAAAACGGACAGGGACGAAATTGGTTATTCATGTTGAGGTTACGCCTCCCCGGAGGCCGTATCACACCCAGTCAATGGCTGGCTGCGGAAACGCTAAGCGACCAATTCGGTAACGGCACTCTTAAACTTACGACACGCCAAGCCATTCAAATCCACGGAGTCGTCAAGCAGGATTTGAAACAGACCATGAAAGATATCCATCACGCGGCCATCACCACGATTGCCGCCAGTGGAGACGCCACACGCAATGTCATGGTTTCTCTGCACCCGGAAGATTCCGGCATCCATGAGACAGTCTTCAATCAAGCCCAGGAACTCTCCCGAAAACTGGAACCGCAGACACATGCCTATCATGAAATATGGCTGGATGCCAAACGAATCTACTCGGGCGAGGAGGAGGAGCCTCTGTACGGTCCCGGATATTTGCCGCGCAAATTTAAAATCGCTTTTACGCTTCCCCCGGAAAATGATGTGGATGTATACGCCCAGGACTTGAGCTTCGTGGCTATTGAAAAAGAGGGAAAACTCCTGGGATATGATATCCTGGCCGGCGGAGGAATGGGCTATGCTTACGGCAATCCCGGATCTTTCCCCCGCCTTGCGGATATTATCGGATTCTGTTTCCCGGAACAGGTGGAGGAAGTAGCCCGGCAGGTGCTTTTGATCCATAAAGAATTCAGCACCCGCAGCAACAGAAAAACATCCCGGCTCAGGTACACCATTGCCGGTAAAGGGCTGGGCTGGTTCACTAACGAACTTGCAACACGCCTTCCATTTCCTCTTCAAGAGGCCAAACCTTTTTCATTATCTACGAACGGAGATGCCGCAGATGTTCCTGGCCGACAAACCATTGAAATTGAAGGCGGCCGCATCCAAAATTCAAACAGGCAACAGCTTAAAACCGCTTTTCACGAAATAGCTTCCATTCATCAAGGAGATTTTTTCATCACAGGTAATCAAAATCTGGTCATTGACGGCATCACACCAGATACTGCCGTGCGAATCAAATCCATCATTAGGAAGTACAATCTTCTCCCCAACGATTCGGGACTCAGGCGCAATTCCTCCGCTTGTACCAGCCTGCCATTTTGTCCGCAGGCTCTTACAGACTCCGAAAGACTACTTCCAAAACTGGTGGATGAACTGGAATCACAGTTAAAAGAACTGGGGCTATGGGACGAAGAAATTTCTATACGCATGACCGGGTGTCCCAACGGATGCTCCAGGCCGTATCTGGCAGAACTGGCTTTCGTCGGCAGAGGTCCGGGCAAGTACAATATCTGGATGGGCGGTTCCAGAAGAGGAGACAGACTAGGCTTCGTCTATCAGGAATCTGTATCCGTAAAAGAAATCGTAGACGTGCTCCGACCAGTATTTGCACGTTTTGCGGCAGAACGCAACCAAGGGGAAGGATTCGGTGACTGGAGCATCCGCTCATTACATCCGCAATCTTTATAAAAGCATAAACATCCGGAGCCGTTTTTGCCGTAGACGGCTCCGGGACAAATCCTGCTATATTTGAAAATCAAAGAGATATTCCAGAAAACAAAATCATGAAACCTTTTTCTCCCCCCTCTAGGAAAAGTATTCCTTCGTCGCCGCCAGGAACTCTCATTCAGCCCATCTCTGCCGCAACGGCATAATATTTTTATTAAAGACCTTTAGAATCTTCCTTCTCTTCCTTCAAATCTCCCTCCGCTCATTCCGCCCGGCCGACGCTGAAACAATACACGGCGGGGTTAATCAGGGCCAGGGGAAGATAAAACACGGCAAAGGAAAGCGAGCCGCCATACAAAACCAGGCACAGGATGGACATGACAAACAGCACGCTGATTTTCAAGCTCCGCGCCCAGTCCAGACGATGCACCAGCCAGACCAGGGCGGCGCACACAAAACCAATAACCGCGCACAACACGCCGCCCAGGGTCAGAAACTGCATGTAGCTGGAACAGAACTGCTCCAGCCACCGCACATTATCCGGACCCGGAGGATTCCCTTCCCAGGCAAAAACACCCGGCGGCAACAGCACCCACAACAGCACGGAAAAACATACCAGACGGTCCGTATTAAGGCGATAAGTCATGCGCTTTCATGATACCATTTCCGTGCACGGGATAACAAGGGAAATCGCCCGTGCGCCGCGGTTCCGGGAACGGCAGGATTTACAAGGGGGCAAAGGCGGACTCTCCGGCTCCATTAACGGCTATTCCGTCTATTTCCACCAGCCAGCCGGGGCGGCAGACAGGGGCTTTCAGCATCACATGCGGCACAGCGGCCAGCGGAGAGTCCATCAGCCGGTTCCGGACCGTTTCCCGGTCCGCCCAGTCGCGCAGGTACACTACGGCCTGCTTCAGGTCGGACAGGCTTCCCCCGCTCCTTTCCATCAGGGCGCTCATATTTTCCAGGGTGCGGGCCGTCTGGCCCACCACGTCCCCCGGATGGACAATGTTTCCCTCCGCGTCAATACTGGCGGTGCCGGAAAGGAAATAATGGGAGCGGTCCCCGTACACAATACGGACGCCGCGCTCAAAGGCCACCCGGTACACATGCGTGGGGGACAGGTAGTCCGGCGCTTCCATGTACCGGACCTGCCCGGGCTCCAGCCCCGCGATGCCCAGACTGTCCATATGCAGCAGGCGGCCCGGCAGCTCCGTACAGCCTTCAATGCCGGTACTGGCGATGAAATGGCTCTCCGGAGTCAGCCCGTAACGGTCAAAACATCCGTTGCGGCCTTCCACCAATCCCCGGTAGTTGTTGTCAATGTCCCGGCAATAAATCCAGGTGCGGTGAATCAAATCCGGCACGGTTCCCCCCTGTAAGGCGGCAATCCGGTCCAGCCAGCGGAATTCCTCCCGCATCTGGCCGCAGCTGTCCGGGGAGGAGAATTCCCTCTTGCCCGCCAGGAACAGCCGGTAATGCGCCCGGATGGCTTCCACGACCGTTCCGCCCTGTTCCGCCATATGCCTTTTTCCCAACATTCCGCCGATGTGCCAGGCTTCCAGAGCCACGCGGGCCCCGTTCGCAGGGGGCTGGCCAACCATGGAAACATAGGAGTTCCTCTCCCCTATCATCCGCCGCAGCGCAGCCGACTGGCGCACCGGGTCGCTGACATGGAAACGCAACAGGAATTCATCTTCCTCCCCTCCCCCCAGATTGCGGTACCTGGTCATCAGGGAATGCAGTTCTTCCTCAAAACTTGCGCCCGGCTCCGCCGTCATGCAGAAGAAGCGTTCTTCCGCCCCGTTTTTTCCGGACCATTCCAGTTGTTCAGGTGCATTCGCCGTCATCATGCCCTCCCGCCCCTTTACAGGGACTGCACGTAATTGATCAAATCCTCCAGTTCACGGTTATTCAGGGAACTCGTCTTCCCTCGGATATCCCCCGGATTGCATGTCGTGATGGCTTCCCGGATCGTCTTCGCACGGCCGTCGTGCAGGTAAGGGGCAGTCCGCCACACTTCCGCCAGGGAGGGCACCAGAACGCTTTTACCTTCATCCAGCCCCGTGGCCGTCCCCGTGGACACCAGTTCCTTGGTAGTGAAGTAAGGATGGGGGTGGCACCGCACGCACCCGGCTGTTTTAAACACTTCCCTGCCCCTCCGGGCAGATTCGGACAAGGAACCCCTTTCCACGCCGGGAGCATGGCACTGGGCGCACCCCTCCCCCCCTGTCTGCTGTTTGGAAGGGGTATGCGCCACCAGGAACGGGCTGGGAACTTCCTTCATGTTTTTCAGGTATGCATTCACGCATTCCGCCAATTCACCGGAAGGTTCCAGAAACTGGATGTGCACAAAGCCTGCCGTCACGGCCACTTCCGCAGAGGCGCGGACGCCCAGCGTCATCACCGGGCTTGTCCGGTGGGAAAGGAACATGGTGCGCGTATTTTTCGGGTTGCCCATGCCGTCATTCAGCAGATCCCAGTTCAGGCCGTCCACCCGGCCGTCCGGGTGGCAGGTGGCGCAGCTCTGCCACCCCTGGAAGCAATGGGAGGCATCATTAAAATACCGTTCCCCCAGTTTTTCCCGGGAAGGCCGGAATTGGCCGTTCAGGGGAATTGCCCTGGATTTGCAGGCATCCTTCAGGGAGACTTCCGCCAGAGAATCAGAAAAGTAGCCGGCTACATAAACGTTTTTCCCATCGGAGGCCACGGAGCGCGGGCCGTTCAAGGGCAGCGCGATCCGGGTGCGGAGACCGTGCAGGAAACCAAGCCTTTCGGAAACCGGCTCATTGCCCCGGCCTTCCCGCTTCATGCGCTCCAGCAGGGCCGGGAAATCAATTACGGAGAGTTCATGCGTCCCCGCATGCGTCACAAACAGTTTTCCGCCATCTCCGGAAAAAGAAACGCCCCACGGGTTGGCCGCCCCCGCATCCGGGTCATCCAGCAGAACGGGATGGGGCTTGTCCGGCTCGTCCGTATCGATAACCGTCACGGCATTCGTGTTCATCCAGCCGCGGTCCAGCTGCGTGGTGGGCACCTGGTACCGGCTCAATACATGCGCCACGGCCAGATAGCGGCCATCCGGGCTTATCGCCATGCCGCGCACGCCCTGCGTCCCGTTGGAAAGCGGGAAATGGACAGCTTTTCCTTCTTCCACCAGAGTCAGCGCGGCAGCCGTGAAATCCCCGTCCGCAGCCCCGGCCGGCAAATGGCCGGCAGCCCAGATTTTCCTGCCGTCCGGAGAAACGGCCAGCGCTACGGGTTCACGGGGGACATTCCAGGAATCCAGCACGGTTCCGGTAGCGGCGTCCATTTCCAGCACGCGGGAATCAAACCGGCAGGCCACATACAGCTTTTCCCCCCGCACCACGGGAGACATGGGCGTATGCCCGGCAGGAAAAGAACGCTTCAACGCCCCGCTTTCCAGATCCACTACTTCTACTGCTCCGCGCGGGCCGCCTTCCGCCACATAGGCCGTTGCTCCATCCACGGCCATTCCGTTGGGAGGCTGGGCCAGCCGGATGCTTTTCACCTTTTCCCCGGAAGCAGGATCCACCAGTTCCAGCACGCAGCTCTCATGCCCCAGCACGGCAACCAGGTGATCGACGACCTTCACATCCACCGGAGCCAGCGGGCCGGAAGCAGCATCCGGTCCCTGCCTGCATGAAATGAGGGCCAGCAGGCAGCAAAGGGCAGTCGCAAAAGCGCGGAACATTTTTGTCAGTTTCATGGCAATTTCAACAATCAGTCTTCTATGATCACCCGGAACCCCACATTGTACACCGGACGCCAGCCGGGATATCCCCAGCGCCAGGAGGACGTGGCCCTCCTGGGACGGTCATACCAGGAACCGCCGCGCACCGCACGGGGAACACGGGAGTCCAGACCTTCATTGCGCCCGTCCCCTTCCTTCCAGGGGTAAGGCCTGTATTCGGAACGGGTCCATTCCGCGGCATTGCCTATCATGTCGTACAATCCGTAGGCATTCGGCGTGTAACTCTTGACGGGGGCCAGGTGGAGCTTCCCGTCATCGTATTTCTCATCCCTCGGCACGAAGTCCCAGAAACGGTTGGGATTTTTAATCGGCCTGGGATCCACGCCGGAAACGGCCAGTTCCTTCAGCGTCACGTCCCCCAGGTTGGCATACGCGGAAAAATCCGCATCCCGCTCCCCGAAAAAGAAATCCGTATCAGCTCCCCCCCTGGCCGCGTATTCCCACTGCGCTTCCGTAGGCAAGGTCACTTTTTTCCCGGTTTTCCCGGAAAGCCAGCAGCAAAATTCCATGGCCCTGGCCCAAGGCACCCGGATGACGGGAAAACGCGGATCGGCATCCATGTCGTAGCCGGGCCTCACCTGGTCCTTGTAATGCATGTCATACCATCCGTTAGCATACTCCGGGTCGAAGCGGCGGTATTGCTCCAGTGTCACTTCCGCCTCTCCCATCCAGAACGGCCTTTCAATCCCCACCGTGGAAACAGGACGTTCCGCCGGTGTTTCCCGTTCATTCCCCATCCTGAACTTCCCTGCGGGAATGCGGCGGAATGTCATGTTCACGCCGTCGCCCAAATCCACAGTCAGCGTTTCATTACGCGGTTCCGGAACGGGAACGCTCTTTCCTCCGGTGCGAGCAATGGGCTTCCCGGCGTCAGGTTTGGAAACGCCGGCGCTTCTCCGGAACAGGGAATCCTTCATCGTCACGTAATTACGTTCCGCTCCTGAAAATCTGCCGTGCAGGTCATAACGGCGTTTCAGCAGCCCTTCATTGCGCTCTCCCGGCCATTCGCCCAGATAGGGGGCGTTCATGTCCATCCACGTGACCAGGCGGTTCCAGTCCTCCTGCGGCATTTCCACGCCATGGTGGCCTTTTTTAAGGAGCTGGTAAAGCTCCGACGTATCCGCGAAAAACTCCGTGGGGGCCAGCCCCAGATAGTTCCCCTCCGGGCCGTTGCGGCGCACATAGGGGTGCAGGTTCCAATAAGAGACGGAACCGGGGGCGGGAGCCCCCTTGACGGCCTCCAATGTCATGAAATCCGGCACTCCTCCACGGGCCTTGCTTTCCGCTGTGTGGCAGCGTATGCAATGGCGGTCCAGCACGGGCTGCACTTCATTCATGAAGGAGAAAGTGCGCGCCGGACCGTACCACGGAACAATAGGAGCGGGTTTCTGGCGGGAAGCCATGACGGCCCTGGCGGGGGGAGCGCAGTTCTGCCGTTCATGGCAGCCGATGCAGCTGAGCGTTTCCCCCGGCATGGCGGTAAACCAGCTCCGCATCAGCGCCAGGGCGCGCCCCTCCCCGTCCAGCACCTGAAGCGTCAGAGGCTGGCAGGCGGGAGCCGTAAAGATGGCGGAACCGTCAGGATTCACGGGCACGGTGCCGTACAGCACTTTCAAGTCCCAGTTGCTTTCCATGCCCATGGCATAGTGGCTTCCCGTATTGCGGGGGCTGTACTCGGACATAAACACGCGCAGGGCCTTGGCTTCCCCTCTGGGCACTCCGGCCATGGCGCGTCCCCGGTATACGTCGGAAATATAAACCGTAGCCGTCTTGTTTTCCGTCTTCACCCGGTCATGCAGCACGGGCGGTTTTTTGCGTGGCCCCAGGGGCGCTGGGTCTGCATAGACGAAGTAGGAGGAGGCCGTGAGAGGAACGATGTTATCGTATATGTCGCACCAGACCACATTGGTCACGCCTTGGTTGCCGGAGGGGGAGGAAACGGCCAGGAAACACTCGTCATTCAAAGGATAAGGTTCTGCGAAATAAGGAGTCTTCAATCCCTGAACCAGCTGATCTTTGGTCACGTTTTCCACGGGCTTTCCATACCCCGGAATCTTCTGAACGGCACCCTCCGTGGCGGTGCGCCCCCTGTTCACATCAAAGAGGACCAGTTCCCCCAGCCTCTTGACTCCATGGTGCCCGCTGATAATGCCCGCAAACATGCCCGGCCTGCCGGGGAGGGGCCGTGCGTTGAACAAGCTGTTGGGCCAGTAGGAGTTGGAACCATAGTATTCCTTCTGGTCGCTGCCGTCCGGATTCATGTGCATCAGCACGCGGCTGAAATAGTGGGCGCTTTCCGTGTACTCCCAGCGCAGGAACATCACCCTGCCGTCCGGCAGCATGGTGGGGAACCAGTTATTGTCCTGGTCAAAGGTAAGCCGGCGGGTCGTTTTCTTTTCCCGGTCGTAAAGGTGGAGGTTGCCCACGTAATCCACCCCGGCCACGCAGGGCACCCCCTGCATGCCGGAAGTATTGACGAAAATAATCCGGCCGTCCGGCAGGTAGCAGGAATTATAGCTGTCCGTATCCGCCGGCATATGCGCGGTAAGGGATTCCTTTTTCCCGGTTTTCAAATCCAGCTCAAAAACGTCCCAGGGCCTGCTTTCCTTCTTGCCGAATCCGTTCCCGGTGAACATGAGCTTCTCCCCGGAAAAATCAACATCCAGATGCCCGACCCAGCGGTCGTCCGCCAGCAGCTGCTCCACAGGGGAAGAAGAGGAAACCCCGTTAAATTTCACAATGCCGCTGCGGTATCTGCGCCCGGGCCCCGGCATGCTGGAAATACCCTGCCAGTTCGCCGGACGGTCATGATTGAAAGAACTTTTCCCGGACGGATTGAAACGCCGCACGCTCACCCATTCCTTCAGGCCGTTCTGTTCCGGCAGGGCTTCAATCAGGGCTTTTCTCCGCAGATCCACCATCTCCCGCAGCAGGGCCGCCTGTCCCGGCCCGGCCTGCTCCACCCACCGGTCCAGCGGCCCCAGCTCCTTCTCCCACTCATCCAGCCGTGCCAGGAAACCTTCCGCACCGGCGTACCGTTCCCCGTACTTGTCCCGGTTTCGCTTCACCGCGCGGCGGATGGCCGCAGAGTCATAATAGGCCGCCAGCTTCTTCAGCCTGAGGAAACGGACTCGTTCCTGAATGGCTTCCTGATGCTTAACCAGGTCATCCCAGGAAGAAACAGCTCCAATACTCTCCGCGGGAACGGAAAGAATTTCCGCCAGCGCGGCACCGGCTGCCTTCCCGTCCGGCCACGCCTGAAATACGGGAACCAGCAAAACCATCGCATCCCCGCAATCGTCAGCGGCAGCAGGCTCGGAAAGGGAAGCCGCATATTCCGCCGTCCGCGTCCATACCTGCCTCATCCATGCATCCTTTTCTTTCGCGGAAGGCTCAGGCGGGATTACGGACAGCTCCCGCAACCAGGGCTGCAAACCGGAAGCGTGGAGCATTCCGGCACACAGCAAGACGCAGGAACATGAAAAAAGACGCAGAAAGGAAATATAATCAGGCATGGCATACGGTTTTAAAATAATACGCCAGGGAAATTCTTTTTCATTCAATAGGAAGACTACTTTACGGCATTTTCTCTCAAACGTCAGACAATAAATGAATAACTTAATTGATTCGGATTTCTAGACCGGAAGCCAAACGTGAATTTCAAAAGACCCCGGCTGAAATCATCGCGGGAGTGGAAGTGGAACCGGGAGGAATGAAACTCCATGAAGTGGTCCGTCCGCTCAACGACATCGCCGTCCGTTATGAAGTGGCAGCCCTCACGATAGCCGAGCCGATGCCGCGCCTGGCGATCAGGATCAGAAACATGCTCAGCCAGCTCCCTCTGCTGAAGCCGGACGCCCCGCCGGCCCAGCCGGGCAGGAAACGGAAAAATTAAAATCATCCTGCCGTCGATTCCCGGTCTTTGGAAAAAGCAGGCAGAGGAAGAAAGGGACAACCGGACATTCAGGCATCCTCCAGCATCCGGGGGCGCAGCAGGTACACCTTGTCCCGGCGGCGCACCCGTTCGGGAACCGCCAGATAGACGGTTTCTCCCTTTTGAGCGGCTTCTACGGGCTCCATGCCCTCTGCCGTCTCCCTCCGCATGGCTGCCACTTCCATGCGGACGGCTCCCGTAGTGGGGCCTGTTATGAGGATGGTCTGCCCCGCGGACAGGCCGCCGGCTTCCAGGAACAGGGCCGCCACCCCGTTCTTCTTATAAAAGTTCTCTACCCTGGCAATGTGGATCTTCAACAGGGCAGCGCGGCTGTTGGCGGAACCGCTCCATTCCCCCCACTTCACGCCCAGGTAATAGCCGCCTTGCCAGAATCCCCGGTTGAAAACGGATTCCAGCCGTTTCATCCACGCTTCCGCCCTGTCCGCGGAAAAGGTTCCGTCCTGGCATGCCCGCGCGGCTTCCCGGTAAGTGCCCGCACGGCCCCTGCGATCTCGGGGGCCGTGCTCACCAGGACGTCCGCCCGGCTGAGCTCGTCTGCCGTTCCGAATCCGTAGGTGCACCCGACAAAGGGAATGTTTCCGTGCACGGCCACCTCCTGATCGTGGTGCCGGTCGCCGACCATGAGGTGGGGCTTCGGGTAACGTGCGCAAATCTGCCGGTAGATCTGCCACTTCTCCAGCCCTTCGAAGTCTTCGGCGCACCAGGCGCCGGTGAACAGGCCGCCGAGGCCGAATGCGGCAAGGTGCTCGTCGCGGTAGGAGCCGCTGCAATTTGAGAGGAACACGAGCGTGCATCCCTCCTCGCGCAGGGATTCCAGCATGGCCTTCGCGCCGGGGTACAGGCGCCCTGCGCCCGCCGCGAGCAAGCGGCGCATCTCCTCTCCGATGGCGGCCGATGCGCGCTGCCAAATCGCTTCGGGCAGCTCGGGCATGAAGGAGGCCCACATGGCGGCAGGGGAGTATCCGAGCCACGAGGCGATCTCCTCATCGGAGAACGTACGCGGGGCGGCCCAGCCATCGGTTACCAAGGCAGCATAGGCGCGGCGAAACGCCGGGCCGTACAGATGCATGGAATCGTGGAGCGTGCCATCGTAGTCGAAAAATACCGTGCCGCCCATGGGCCCCTAGCCTTCGATCTCCCGCAGAAGGTTGACCATCTCGATGGCCGACGTGGCGCAGTCGAATCCTTTGTTGCCCGCCTTGGTGCCCGCACGCTCGATTGCCTGCTCGATCGTGTCGGTGGTCACGATGCCGAACATAACGGGCACCCCGCTTTCCAGCGATACGTGGGCGATGCCCTTGGCGGCCTCGTTGCAGACCAGGTCGTAGTGGCTCGTGGCGCCGCGGATGACGGCGCCCAGGCAGATGACGGCGTCATAGCGGCCCGATTGCGCCATCTTCTGCGCGGCAAGCGGCGCCTCGAAAGCGCCGGGTACCCAGGCGATGTCGACGTCCTGCTCGCGCACGTTGTGGCGCAAAAGGCCGTCCATGGCGCCCCCGATCAGCTTGGATGTGATGAACTCGTTGAAGCGGGAGGCCACGATGCCGACCTTGATGTTCTCCGATACCAGCTTCCCTTCAAATACCGTCATGATGATCCTTTCCCAAACGTTGGTTTCCTTAGTCGAGTTGTACAGGCGCTAGGACGCCTGGCGCTCCTCATCGAAGTACAGCAAATGCCCCATCTTCTCCTGCTTGGTGCGCAGATAGAACTCATCGTGGCTGGTCAAAGGCATTTGGATGGGCACGCGTTCGGTGATCTGCAGCCCGAAATCGCCCAATTGGTACACTTTGTCGGGGTTGTTCGTAAGCAGTCGCATGGTCTTTACGCCCAGCTCGTGCAGAATTTGGGCGCCGATGTAGTATTCTCGCAGGTCGCCCGCGAAGCCCAGGGCCAGGTTGGCCTCCAGGGTATCCATGCCGGCATCTTGCAGCTCGTAGGCGCGCAGCTTGTTCACAAGCCCGATGCCGCGCCCTTCCTGGCGCATGTACAGCACCACCCCGCGCCCCTCGGCTTCCACCTGGGCCATCGCTGCAGCCAGCTGCTGGCCGCAATCGCAGCGCAGGCTGCCGAAGGCATCGCCGGTGAGGCACTCGGAATGAACGCGCACCAGCACATCGACGCCGTCTCCGATGTCGCCTTTCACCAGGGCCACGTGGTGCTCGCCGTTCAACTTGTTCACGAAGGCGTGGGCGCGAAACGCCCCGTAGCGCGTGGGCATTGCCGTATCGGCCACTTCCACCACGTGGCATTCGTGCTTCTTGCGGTAGTCCTGGAGCGCTTTGATGGAGATGAACTTCAAATTGAATTGCCGGGCGAGCTCTATCAGCTCGGGTGTGCGCATCATGGTGCCGTCTTCGCGCATGATCTCGCAGCACAGACCGCACTCCTCAAGACCGGCCAGACGCATCAGATCCACTGTGGCCTCGGTGTGGCCGTTGCGCTCCAGCACGCCGTTGGCCTTTGCCATCAGTGGGAACATATGGCCCGGCCGGCGGAAGTCGGACGGG
>OLPN01001968.1_pt1 | contig 17047 bp, 16 predicted proteins | sample 1672601 | NCBI WGS metagenome assembly OLPN01 (sample SAMEA3136704, study PRJEB25190) | human gut metagenome | reverse complement strand
AGGCCCTTTACGATAGCATTAGCCCCTGTTTTTTGCAGATAATCCGCCAGCAGACCGTTATAACAATCCACCACCACATTATCAAGGTGCTTCGTGGCTTCAATTATCATTTCCATTCTTTCTGTAGGTGTGAAAGCAGCCCTTGATTTATTAGCATTAAAGGACACCAGTACTATCACCTTATCGAAAAGCTTTGAAGCTCTGTCGATTATATCCAGATGACCCAGCGTAACAGGGTCAAAGCTTCCCGGGCAAACAGCGATACGCATCAATAGTCCACTTCTTTCATTGGTATCTTATAGACCGTCAAAGCGGTCTTACCGTATTTATATCTCTTATGAAGCTTAAGTCTGCCGTAGCTTTCTCCAAGCTCAAGCTCCTTTTCATGCTCGCACACAATGATAGCACCATCATTGAGCTTGCTCTCCACAAGCTCCAAAGCCTTTTCAACTATGCCCATTCTGTAAGGCGGGTCGATAAAAACTATATCAAGCCCGGCTTTGGCAACTTTAAGATATTCCAGACTATCCATGCAAAGCACACGGGATTCCTTATTGAAACCGCATGAATCCACATTATCCTTGACGATAGCCACAGCCTCAGGATTGCTGTCCACGAAAACACAGTGACTAGCCCCACGGCTGAGAGCCTCTATACCCATTTGACCGCTGCCTGCAAAAAGGTCAAGCACGGAACTTGCTGGTACATCAAACTGAATAATGGAAAAAACAGCCTCTTTTACCATATCTGTAGTTGGTCTTGTATCCAACGACTCCAAAGTTTTAAGCTTTTTTCCTCTGCATGAACCTGTAATAACTCTCATAAAAAATAACTCCAAAATAAAAGTATACAATCATTATACTATATTAATTACCATTTGTCTAGACTATTCGCCGATATTTTTTTATTTTTTATACATACTAATATAGAATTTGAAAATTGTTTTTAATATTTAAAATTATAATTATAAAATTTTAAAATAATTGCATAATTAAATTCATTCTATTTTTATTGGAGGTCTTGGTATGGATAAAAATCAAAAAATATGTTGTAGTGTAACAAGTTGTAAATATAACAACTTAGAAAATGGTTGTGAATTAAGTGAAATACAAGTATCACCAATTCAAGATTGTGATACTCAAAAGCCTGATGAATCAATGTGTTCAAGCTACGAATATGATGAATAATTCAATAAAAAATTAAATAGCCACGGTTTGATAAGCATATAAAACTTATTAAACTGTAGCTATTTTATTTATTAATTATCAAATTAACATGTGTCCAAAAAGAACCGTCCCTATTGGACATCTTCAAATTGAGAGTTATATAATTTATAATAGAATCCGCTTTCACCTTTGGCAAGTAGTTCTTCGTGTGTTCCTTGTTCTACTATGTCTCCATGGTCCATAACTAGAATTAGGTCAGCATTTTTTATTGTAGATAATCTATGTGCTATTATAAAGCTTGTTCTTCCTTCCATTAAGTTATCCATAGCTGCTTGAATTTGCTGTTCTGTTCTTGTATCTATTGAACTTGTTGCTTCGTCTAAAATTAATATTTTAGGGTCTGCAAGTATAACTCTTGCAATTGTTAGTAATTGTTTTTGACCTGCTGATATGTTTGTTGATTCTTCGTTAATTTTTGCATCATATCCTTTTGATAATGTTTTTATATAATGATGTATGTGTGCTGCTTTTGCTGCTTTTATTACATCTGAATCAGTTGCATCTGGATTACTATATTTTATATTTTCCTTTATAGTTCCTCCAAATAGCCATGTGTCTTGAAGAACCATTCCAAACATTTTTCTAAGTTCTCCACGTTTGAAGTCTTTAATGTTATAACCGTCTAATAAGATTTCTCCACTATTTACATCATAAAATCTCATTAATAATTTTACCATTGTTGTTTTTCCAGCTCCTGTTGGTCCAACAATAGCTATTTTTTGGCCATCTTTAACTTTAGCATTAAAGTCATTTATTATTATTTTTTCTGGATCATACCCAAAATGGACATTTTTAAATTCTATGTTTCCTTTTAATCCTTCTGTTGATACTGGATTTTTTACATCTTCTACTTCTTCTGGCTCTCCCAAAAATTCAAATATTCTTTCAGCAGCTGCTATCATTGATTGTATTGTACTTGATATTTGTGCAACTTGGCCTATTGGCTGTGTAAATTGTTTATTATATTGTATAAAACTTTGAATATTACCTACTGTGATTCTACCTTTTACTGCAAAATATCCACCTAAAATTGCAACTGCAACATATCCTACATTCCCAACAAAGTTCATTAATGGATGCATTAAACCTGATAAAAATTGTGAACGCCATCCTGATTTGTATAATTCTTCGTTTTCTTTTTCAAATTCTTTTATTGCTTGTTCTTCTCTTCCAAAAACTTTAACTATATTGTGTCCACCATATACTTCTTCAACTTGACCGTTTACGTGACCTAGATATTCTTGTTGTTTTACAAAGTATTTTTGTGATTTTCCTATTACTTTTTTAAGTATTACACCTGATATTGGTAATATTAATAAACTTACTATTGTCATTTCCCAGCTTATCGAAATCATCATTACTAATATTCCTATAATTGTAAATATTGATGTTATAATTTGTGTTATACTTTGATTTAGTCCTGTACTTAATGTATCTACATCATTTGTTATTATTGATAACACTTCTCCATTTGTTCTTTTATCAAAATATTTCATTGGTAATTTGTTTATTTTTTCTGTTAATTCATTTCTGATTTTATAAGTTACCTTTTGTGCAACTCCTGCCATGATATAACTTTGTATCATTGAGAATAATGCACTTACACCATATAGTCCTAATGCAAATAATATTATTTTACCAATTTTTGCAAAGTCGATTCCACCTGTTCGGTTGATTTTGTTCATTAGTCCTGTATATATTTCTGTTGTTGCATTTCCTAGAATTTTTGGTCCTACAATACTAAATATTGTACTTCCTATTGCAAATATCATTACAATTATTATTGCTATTTTGTAACTTGATAGTCTTTGACCTAGTTTTTTTGTTGTTCCTTTAACGTCTTTTGCTTTTTCTACTGGTCCACGACCTCCAGGTCCACCCATTGGTCCATGTCCTCTCATTCTTGGAGGTTTATTTGTTGTTTCATTATTACTCATGTTCTTTACCTCCTTCCAATTCTTTTTCTGTTGAATTTGATTCTTGTATATTTAGTTCCTCTGCAGAAAGTTGTGATAGTGCTATTTGTTTATATATTTCGTTATTTTTAAGTAACTCTTCATGTGTTCCCTTACCTACAACTTTTCCATCTTCTAATACTATAATTTGGTCTGCATTTAATATTGTATTAATTCTTTGTGCTACTATAATTACTGTTTTGTCTTTTGTCTTTTTAGCAAGTTCTGATCTTAAGATACTATCTGTTTTGAAATCAAGTGCAGAGAAGCTATCGTCAAATACTAATATTTCTGGGTTAATTGCAATGGCTCTTGCTATTGATAGTCTTTGTTTTTGACCTCCAGATACATTGCCTCCACCTTGTGCGATTGGCTCTTGATATTTTTCTGGTTTTGATTCAATAAATTCTGTTGCTTGTGCTATTTGTGCAGCTTCTATCATTTGCTCATCTGACATATTTGGATTTCCATATTTTATATTTGATTCTATTGTTCCAGAGAATAATATTCCTTTTTGTGGAACAAAACCTATAATCTTTCTTAAATCTTTATTTGCTATATCTTTAATGTCAACACCATCTATTAAAAGATTTCCTGATGTTACATCATAAAATCTAGGTATTAAATTAACTATGGTTGATTTTCCACTTCCTGTACTTCCAATTATTGCTGTTGTTTTTCCAGGTTCTGCTGTAAATGATATATCACTTAAGACCTCTTCATCACTGTCTGGATATCTAAATGATACGTTTTTAAATTCAACAAATCCTTTTTTGTTTGGATTTAATTTTTTAGGTTCTTTGCTATCTTTTATTGCTTCATCTGTTTCTATTACTTCATTTATACGGTTAGCTGATACAGATGCTCTTGGTAGCATTATTGATACCATTGATATCATTAAGAAGCTCATTACAATTTGCATTGTGTATTGAATAAATGCCATCATATTACCAACTTGCATTGTTCCATTATCTATTCCATGTGCTCCAACCCATACAATCAATAAGGAAATACCATTCATTATTAGCATTAATATTGGCATCATAAAGCTCATTGCTCTATTAACAAAAAGGTTAGTTTTTGTTAAATCTATATTTGCTTTATCAAATCTTTTTTCTTCTTTTTTCTCTGTATTAAATGCTCTTATTACTGGTAAACCTGTTAATATTTCTCTTGCAACCAAGTTTAATTTATCTATTAATTGTTGTAATTTTTTAAATCTTGGCATTGCTATAATAAATAGTGTTGCTACTACAAATAATATTGCTAAAATTGCTACTCCTATTATCCATGCCATTGAGTTATCACTTTGATTTAATACTCTTAAAAATCCTCCAATACCAATGATTGGTGCATATACTACAACTCTAAATAAAATTGCAATTAAACCTTGTATTTGTTGAATATCATTTGTTGAACGTGTTATTAATGATGCTGTGCTGTATTCAGAAAATTCCTTGTTTGAAAAGTTTAATACTTTTTTGAATACTTTTTCTCTAAGTGTTTTTGCAAGTCTTGCTGCAACTCTTGCAGATAAACACATAATTGATATTGCAGATACCATAATTGCTAATGATATTCCTAACATTTTTAGTCCTGAAATTATTATATATTGATTTTGTAAACTATCTGTATCTATTCCTATTGCTTTATATTCATTTTTTACTTCTTGTATTGCTGCTTGCTCTAATATACTTTCTTGCATGTCGTCTAGCTTTTGATTTACTGTCTCTAGCATTTTGTCTAATTGTTCTTTTGGCATTTGTCTTGTAATGCTAAGCATCATTAAAGGTTTTGCCATTAATGAATCTAAATCTTCTTGTTCACTACTACTTAATTTTTTAATTTTATATAAAACTTCATTTTCTAATGCTGGATATTTTTTTACTAATTTTTCATACTCAGAATTTTCTAAATTTTCTTTTGATATTTCTTCATATGATGATAAAATTTTATCGTCATCATCAGTAAAAATTAATAAATTTTCCATTTCTGATTTTCTTATAACTTCTGGTGCTACATTTTCTATTCCACCATTTTGGATACCTACATTTACTATTTTTGATGTGTAATCTGGTAATGTTAAATCACCTGCTGCTTGAACTATTAATAATAAAACAATTGCAATTACTGATATCCATGATTCTTTTAAATTTTTTAATACTTTAAACATTCTTTTCTCCCTTCACTATACTTCTTTTTGTTCATCGTCATTCAAAATTTTGGATGCTAAATTTAAGTTCCTGTTCGGCACATTCCATATTTTAAATATTCAATTTGCTTTAAATAATTTTTCCTAGCCTCTTCTTTTGAAGCATATTTAAATCGCATTACAATAGCCTTAGTTGTTACTGTAAATAGAATCTTCTCTACTATTTCAAATTCTTCTTTTGAGTTTACCTTTAACTTTGAAGTATCTATGTATTCGTAAAAGTCTTTTATTTTTTTTGGTCTTTCATCCACAAATTTTTTAAAAATTTTACTATCTTCGCTTGTTTTTAAATTTTCAAATATACTTCTATAAAACTTCATATCTTCGTCTTTTATTAAATTATTGTCTACACAATCGTACATTGATATAAATATTTTGAATATATCTCCTTTAAATTTTATTATATTTTCTTGCATTTGTGCATTCATTTCTTTAAAATGTGCATTTAAAATATATCCGCAATAAGTCTTCCTTGCTTTCAAAATATTGATAGAAGCTTCCTCTTGCAATTTCTGCATCATTTGCTATATTTTTTATAGAGGTTTGTTCAAATGGTACTCTTTCAAATTCTTTTTTTGCTGCTTTTATTATTTTGTGTTTCTTTTCTTCTGGTAATTTTAAAAATGTTTCTTTTGGCATATTATCACCACCTTTTTACATTCTTTATATTCTGGTTAAATACAATTTCAATTTTTTATTAAGGCTTTTTACAAATTTTCTGTTCAAAGCCAAAAATGACACTGTGTCATATATTATAAGTGACACTGTGTCATTTGTCAATATTTTTATTTCAAACTTTCTGTGAATTTTTTGTGAACTTTTATAAAATGTTCATAATTTCTTTTAATTCTGAAATAGTATAATATTTAATTTGCTTTGTTTCTTCATTATTCTTAAGATTATAAAAAGATATTTTTTTGCTTTGTTCTGTGTTGTTAGGGTTATAATAAATAGCTTGTAGCCCTGCTTTTAGTGCTCCTTCTATATCTCTTTGAAAGTCATCTCCTATAACTATACATTCTTCGGGTTTATTTTCTCCAATTGCTTGCATAAATGCTTCTTTAAATGGTTTTCTTTTTGTATTTTCTGCAGCATATACTTCTTGAAAATATTTTAAAATTTTTGCTTTTTCTAATCTTTTTACTTGTTGTTCCTTGTACCAATCTGTTAAAACAACAACTTCATATTTGCTTTTAGTATATTCTAATACTTTTATGGTTGATTCTGGTAATTTTTCTGGTGCACATTTTGACCACTTATTCATTAGTTTTTCAATAAGTTCTTCTGGATAATTTTTCTTTGTATATTTATTAATGAAATCAATCATTAATTTTGTATTAAATGTGTAATAATTATTTTCATATTCTATTAAAGCTTTTCTTATTTTTTTATTTTCTTCTTCTGTATATTCTATACCTAGTTCTTTTAAAACTATACCTATTTCATTATCATACTCTTTTTTCCATGGCATTAATGTATTATCCATATCAAATATAACTCTTTTTATCATTTTTTCTCCCTATTTTATTTTGTTACATTTTTCTAAACACGCCACATACTTTTCCTAAAATTTCACAGTTTGGAACTATTATTGGGTCCATTGTGCTATTTTCAGGTTGTAATCTTATGTGATCTGTTTCTTTGTAAAATGTTTTTACTGTTGCTTCATCTTCTATTAATGCAACAACAATTTCTCCATTGTTTGCATTGTTTTGTTTTCTTACTAATATGTAATCGCCATCTAGAATTCCTGCTTCTATCATGCTTTCACCTCTAACTGTAAGCATGAAACAGTCAGAATTACCAACAAAGTCGATTGGAATTGGAAATGTGTCTGTAACATTTTCAACGGCTAAAATAGGCATACCTGCTGTTATTTTTCCTACTACAGGTACTTCTACCAATTCTTTTTGAGTATAAAAATCTTTTGTTGATGTTTTCTTTGCTTCTCCATCTGTTCCTTTTAATAGTCTTAATGTTCTTCCTTTTTTGTCTTGTTTTTTAATATATCCTTTGTCTTCTAGTCTTGCTAAATATCCATGTACTGTTGCTGTTGAACTTAATCCAACAGCTTTTCCTATTTCTCTTACTGATGGTGGGTATCCTACATTCATAATTTGTTTTTCAATATATCTTAATATAGCTTTTTCTCTTACATTTAATTCTGGTCTTTTTCTTGGCATATAAATCACTCCATTTCTCATTTTTGTATATATTATCATACAAACAAAAAAATGTCAAACATAAATTTGCTTTTTTTAAGAAAATTTTAGGGAATTTTTTATTCCCTAATTTACATCTTATTTAAATCTTTTTCCCTTTGCATGTCTTTTTCTTTTTTGTTTATTCTCTTCTTCGTTTTCTAGTGGACCTACTTTTTCTTTATTGAATTCTTCTATTAAAGGTATCCTTTCTTCTGGTTCTTTATCTCTTTTAATTATAACTACTGCAATTATTATAACTGCACCTAATATAAGTATTGACTTTTTATTACTATTTTGTACTGTTTCTTTTATTTGAGAATTGTTTTGAATATTTTTTGGTTCTTCTACTTCATTTTGTTTTTGAGTATTTGTTGTTTGTTCATTTTCTTCTATTAATTCATTTGATGTTTGATTTTCCTGACTTTCTGTAATATTTTCTTGTATTGAATTATTTGTATCACTTTTTTGAGTATTTTCTGAGCTTTCGTTACTTTTTCTATTTATTGTTAATGTATATGTATTCTTTGTTTTTCCATCTTCAGCAGTTACTACTACTTCAAAAGTGTTTGCTCCATCTTTTAATTTTTTTATACCTGTACCTGCTACTAATTGTCCACTTTGTCCTTTTACAGCATATATTTCTACTGTTTCTGTGTCACTTGGTACATCGACTGAATATTTTAATGTATTTGGTTTAAATCCTGAAAAATCATGTGGTTTTATTCCAAAGTCTGATAATGTTGCTATATTTGATTTTGTGGCTGTGCTTGAATTGTTTGTTGTTTTTGTTGTGGTTGATGTTGTGTTTTCTGCTTTTACTATGTTTGGTAAAATAGTTACTATCATTAATATTAGTGCTATTGCTAGTATTTTTTTGTGTGTATTTTTTTTCATTTTTATCCCTTCCTCTTTTGTTTTTTGTCTAATTATATCATTTTATTTTTTTAAAAGTCAACAAATTTAATAGTAAATTGATAAATATAATTAATTTAAATACTTTCTTAATATTTTCCGTTTTTTAAAATTTTTTTTGCTAATTTCTATTGACAAAGAAATGTAAAATGTGCTATTATAAATATTGTCAATAAGAAATACGCAGATGTGGCGGAACTGGTAGACGCGCTGGTCTTAGGAACCAGTGCCAACGGCGTGGGGGTTCGAGTCCCTTCATCTGCACCAGTATAGATGTTTTTATAGAATTTCGTGGTTCTATAAAGACATCTTTTTATTTATGCTGATAATTTTGGAACGTATTATTCACTTCATTGCCTTTTAATTCTAATGGCAGTTTGATATGCAGAAAGTCATTTCCATTTGAATCTGTTTTTTGTGTTATTTTTGTATGATAATAATCTTGAAATGGTTTAAGCGTTTCTATAAGGCAATTTTCCTTAATAGAGTAAACACGCCAATTACCAAGCCAAATTTTATCAGAACTCAAAGAAACCAAGCGTTTACCGCTATAAGATAATGATCCCCATACACTACCATAACCCGGCCATACTGTTAATCTACAATCAAACTCATCTTGGTAGAATATTAAAATTCTACTTTCATCAATTTGTTCAAGACCAGCATATGTATCATCAGAATCAAGAACATCCCAATGCACAGAATTTAATAAATGATATTCTTTGTTAGTCGACAAGTTGCGTAAATAATACTTTTTGATATGACCTACATCATCATCATAGTGTTTATCCAATTTTTCTTCGACTCTAAGTTCCCATTGCTTTTCGTCGTATTTAAATTCAGTAAACCGACTCATATTTTTACCTCCAATTGTTGTGTAATATAAAACTATAGGTTACATAAATAAGTATAGCAAATAGAAGTAAAAAAGTCAATAAAACTTACGTTTTTTGCGTTTCTAGTTATTCAATATAAAAATTCATAAATTGTCATCTATTTATTTTTTTATTTATAATTATTAACATTAATATAAGCCATTCTACCAGTTGCATTCACTCTAACTTTGTCTACATATGAATTTACATGTTGTAAAATCGTTACTGTAGTATTAGCTTTGTATTGATACCTTACACCACTTAAATTTGAATTTGAGTATAATATACATGGTTTTGTTCTTCTAGTTGTTGTACTTTGTGCTTTTGTATTTGCCACATTCGTATAATTATTTTTATTTATATATGCAACTCTTCCTGTCACATTAACTCTAACCTTATCAACATTTTCTGAAACATTTTCAAGCACAGTCACAGTAGTATTTGCCTTATAATTATATCTATATCCTGTCAAATTTGAATTACTATACAAAATGCTAGCTCTGGCTAATCTTTTTGTTTGGCCAGAAGTCGTTATTGTATTGCTTGTTCCAATATTTTTAGTTGTATAATTTAAAGAAATCCATCCCTTGTCTGTTTTTCCAAAACCATTTGATTCTGCCAATATTGTAACAACATCTCCTTTTGAATATCCTCCTACCCTCGCATATGATGTACTTGCTCCTGCTCTTATATTTAACCCACTATTAGCAATTATTTTTACTTGATAATTCACATTAGATATAGAATTTTCTGAAATATCTATTGGTGTATTATTTTCTTTTGTATCTGTTCTATTATTTTTAAAACAGAAGAATTTTCTATAATTTGCATATTGTCTAAAGTCTTGAATTGAAACATATGTAGTATATCCTTTCACAATTGCTTTTCCCCTTCTACTAGCTACATCATATTTTCCGTTATATAAATATGAATCATATATTTTTATATAATTTCCTTCAATGCCGACTAAAACAATGAAATGTCCTCCGTATGTAAATAGTCCTTGATTACAACTTGCAATTATATAATTATTATTTTTTAATTTGTTAATTGCATCATCTAATCTATAACATTCACTATATTCAATATTAAATACATCTGCTGTCCATTTAAAAGCACTCCAATACGTTCCTTGGTTTGGTGAACGATACCCATATCGTGTATATAAATCAGCCATTTGGTCTGGTGTTATATTTCCTTTTATACTAGAGACTATCATTGCAGCACTTGCTGGTCCACATCCTGATGTTCCTATTGTTTGTGATGTATTTCCTACACTAGAATATATTTTATGACGCCACCTATTATCTAATTGAGAATAATATGTTAGTCCTGCATATTCTCCAAGTTGAATGTTTGGTGTTTTTTCTGCTCCATTATATGCTATAATTCCTTGTTCTTCAAAACCTTCTGCTTCGGTTTCTTGAACTTCTATAGTTTGTTCATCTTCTTCTGTTAATATTGGAAGTTCTGTTGTTGATTTACTTACTTTTTCATCTATTATGTTTTTATCAATTACATTTTTTTCTTTAGTTAAATTTTTTTCTTCTATTATATTTTCTATCTCATTATTTAATTTTATATTTTTTATATAAGATTGTGATATTATTAGTGTTATAATGAATACTAAAATTATGCCTCCAATTATAATAAATTTTTTATGTCCTTTTTCCATTTTTAATAATCCCCCTTATTATGCTATCTTGCATATTTTACGCATTTAATTTATTCTAATAGTATTCTATGTTAGATTGATTTAGTACTTTTTCAAATAAATTAAAAGAAGATATTAAAAAAGAAAAAAGGAGCGAAAAAAACCGCTCCTTTTTTCTGAAAGATTATACAATACCAAGATGCAGTCTTGTGTATAATTCCGCTCCAGACATTTCTGCCTGTTTTTCAGAACTTTTTACCTCTTTTTCCTTAACTACTTCTCTGGTTGTCATATTGTTTTTTTCCATTTTTCTAACCTTTCTAGCTACTGCTAATATATATATAATTGTTGGTACATTTTTATTTTAGCACTTTTTACAAATATTGTCAATTTCATTTACATAAAAAATATAATGTTAGTCCACCTATTATTGCTATTATAAAGCCTAGTATCTTTAGCCCTGATGAACCTTCATTTTGATCTCCAAATCCAAAGAATTTTTTCGTAATTATTCGTGCATCATATATTAAAATTACTCCGAACAAAACAAGTAATATCATCAATAATCTCATTATTATATTAAACATTTTTATCGACATCCTTTTATTTTTTATATTTATATATTAATATTTTTTTGTCCAAAAGTCAAGAAAAAATGGAGCAGTGCTCCATTTTTTCATTCTTTGTCTTTGCAACTTTCAGCTTCTGTGCCTAATTTTTCAATTACTTTTTTAGCTAATGCTTTAACTACATTAGCAACTGGCTTTCCAGCAAAGAGTTCGTCAGGGACTTTTGCAGATCCATCCAGTGCTTCTTCTAAAGCCTCTAGTGATTTGAATTTGCCTGTTTTTAAGCTTTTTCTTTTTTTGTTCATATAATCCATGGACTTTTCAGCTAAAACATCCATCTTTTCTGTCGGATGTTTAATATTCCGGTATACCATATATGCAATAAATTCAGTATGGTAATTACCAATTTTAAGCTTTTTATCCTCATCAAGCGCAGCATCAAATATTGCCTTTTTTTCTTTGTTCATGTTGTAGTCTCCTTTTCTTGTGTGTGCCCCTATTTAGAGGACTTATTATTTTTGTTACATAGTCTACCTATATTATACCGCATTTTACATAATATTGCAAATTATTTACTGTATTAATTATTTTTATTCTAAAAAATAACTATAGGACATATATTTATACTAAATATTGTGTTTTCATATAAAATTTATAATATACACTTATCAAAATTCCACTAAAATATTTATATGGAAAATTGGAGGTAAAAAATGAAAAAAACAATCATCTTTTTGATATTGCTAACAATTAGCATTTCAACTATTTCTTTAGGATATGATACTTCAAGTTCATACATATGGAGTACAGATGCAGAAACATCACCAGTTACATCTTCTATTACATCCAATACTACCTCATCAAATACTTTAGAAACTAATTCTCAAATTGAAACTAGTAATTCTCTAAATTTAGAATCTGGTGCTGCAATACTAATAGAACAATCCACTGGTCAAGTTCTTTATGAGCACAATGCGCACGAGCAGCTACGCCCTGCTTCTGTTACAAAAGTTATGAGTATTTTATTAATAATGGAACAAATTGATAGTGGTAATCTTTCTTATACAGATACTGTTCCATGTTCAGAAAATGCTCGTTCTATGGGCGGTTCTCAAATCTGGCTTGATCCTAGAGAAACTTTAACAGTTGATGAGATGTTAAAAGCAATATGTGTTGTTTCTGCAAATGACTGTGTTGTTGCAATGGCTGAACATATTGCAGGTTCTGAAGAGGCATTTGTTCAAATGATGAATGATAAAGCAAAAAAACTTGGTATGAATGATACAACATTTAAAAATTGTCATGGAATTGACGAAGATGGTCATGTAACTTCTGCTTATGATATTGCCTTAATGTCTAGAGAACTTTTAACTAAACACCCTAACATAACAAAATATACTACTATTTGGATGGATAGCTTAAGGGGCGGAAAATCTCAATTGGTAAATACAAACAAATTAATTAAAACTTATAGAGGTATTACTGGTTTAAAGACTGGCTCAACTTCTCTAGCATTATATAATTTGTCTGCAAGTGCTACTCGTGATGGTCTGTCACTAATTGCTGTAATTATGAAAGCTCCTTCTACTAAAGTAAGATTTGCTGAAGCTCAAAAACTCTTAGATTATGGTTTTAACAAATTTTCTTTTAAAAGTTTTGGTAACAGTGGGGATGTAATACAATCTGTTTCTGTTAATAAAGGTGTTAAAAATAGTACTGATGCTGTTTTAGAAAATTCTGCTGGTACTTTAATTGAAAAAGGTGAGGAAAATCAGGTAACACAATCTATTGAAATTAATCCTAATATTGAAGCTCCTATAAAAAAAGGTGATGTTGTTGGAAAGGTTGTATTTTCTTTAAATGGAAATGAACTTTCTTCTACTAACTTGGTGGCTTCTTGCGATGTTGATAAAATAAATTTGTTTACTATGTCTAAAAAAATCATTTATAGTTGGATAGATTTGTTAAGAAGTTGAGCCAATGAAGTTGTCAAAAAGGGGCGTCCCTTTTGACAACTTCACTGGTTCACATGTTTTATTTTTGTTTTAATCTTAGATATCCAAGTTCAACCCAGCTATTATAAGCAAGATTAATTTTAAATACTAATTTTGGTTTAGCACCTGCTCTGTTTTTATCAACAACACATGCATAATATCTGATATCTGGATCTTCTGATTTTTCCAAATCAAAAAATTCTGTATCAACTTCTTTTAATGAATATTCGTATTCATCTAAATGTTCTCTTGTTATTTGTTTAAATAAACACAAAGTATCTAATACCTCTTTAACTGTTCTACTAACAGCTAAATCATTAACATCTAAATTAATAGGTGGTGTTGCATTTTCTGCTAATTGTAGTGATGAGCATATAAAAATATTAAAATTTTGTGCTAAATTTGAAAGTATTGTAGCTGTTCTTTTTATTTCTTCTGGATTTCCAATATTACTTGTATCTGTTTTCAATGTATCATAAAATACATATTCAATGTGTTCTTTATAATAATAGTTAATTATAACTTTTTTCAATTCATCATTTGTGTGATCTGTAATATTAATAAAATATATTGAATTGTTTATCTGCTCGCTTGCCCATTTTATTGCTTTTATAGTTTTGCAAAAATCTGTTGATATTTCTGAAAGTCTTTTTATGAATTGTTTTTGTGTTTCTCCATCTTCTTTTAGTACATACCCTTTTTTATCTAGTTTAGCATCTTTTTTATTATCAGGTCTAAATTTAAATTCTAATAATTCTGTTTCTGATACATGTACATCTTGTCCATGTATTTTTTTTATTTCTGGGTTATTTATAATTGTAGTAATCAAGCATAATTTCATTTTTTCTTCTGACATTTCGTTTGATATTACTAGTACTTTCTTTTTATGTACTAATGCTGTAAATGCTGCAATATCAATTGTTAGTCTACTTTTACCATTGTTTGAAGGCATTGCATATGCCATTGTTTCACCTTTTCTTATTCCTTTAAATACTTCCGTTAATATTGGGAATGGATAAGAAAGACCATTTGCTAATTCATTTTCTCCACTTTCTAAAAATTCTACAAGTTCATCACTTAATACTGATGATTTGAATTTTTGTGTTACTCTTACTTGTTCAATTGTGTCTTTTATTTCTTCTGGTGACATTTTATCATATAATTCATATTCTGTAATTTCTACAATTTTTTCTTGTACATTTCTTTCTGGAGTTTCAGTATATGCTTTTCTAAGTATGAATAATTTTTTTAATTCATCATATATTTTTTCTACATTATAATTTTGATCTTTTACAGCTTTTCTTAATTTATTTTTTAGTTCATACACTTCTTCTGAATCCTTTGAAAAATTAAATCTATCTTTTGCTTTTTCAGAAGAATATTTTGAGCCTTCATTAAATAGCACACTTTTATAAATATTTAGCATTTCATCATCTTCGAAAATACAATCATCAAATAGAAAATAATATTTTGAAATTAATTTTGGATTATTTAATAATAAACCTATAAATGTTTGTTCTAATTCAGGATTACTTAGTTTTGGGGGATATGTTCCATCCCCCTCTTCTTCCTCTGGTGCTAGCTCTAATAATTCTTCTTGTTTCTTTTTTGTCTTTTCTTCTTTATCTTTTAACTCTCTCATTTTCTTTAAGGCTTCTAGATAATTTCCTGCTGATAGTAATTTTTTTATGTTTGCTATTTCTATATCATTTTCTCTTGTAACTTCTATACTATCTAATAAATCATATATTTTATCAATATTTTCCATATTTTTCTCCTTTCGCTCACTGCGTTCGCTCATCGTCATACAAAATTTTTTGACAAAAATTTTGTATGACAAATCTTGGATCTTGTTCACCCATCATCATACAAAGTTTTTTAAATTTTGTATGACAAATCTTGGATCTTGTTCGCTCATTATTTTAATCTTTCTTCTACTTTAGCAAGCATATCTTTGTATTTTTCTAGTTTATCTTTTTCTTCTTGTATTTTCTTTTCTGGTGCTTTGTTTACAAATCCAGGATTTGAAAGCATTTTTTCACATCTTGCAACTTCTGCTTCTAGCTTTGTTTTTTCTTCTTCTAGTCTCTTTCTTTCTTCTTCCATATCAACTAAATCTTCAAGTGGCATGTATAACTCAATTCCATCTTTTAAGATGCTTATTGCATTTTCTGGTATTCCTGCTTTGTCTTTTTGAACTACTATTTTTTCTCCAAGTCCTAGTTTTAAGATGAAGTCTTTTGCTTCCCAGATTTCGTTTTCATATTTTTTTGTTACAAATATTAATTCTGATTTTTTTGATGGGTGGATGTTCATGTTTGCTCTTACATTTCTTATTTCTGTAATGATTTCTTTTATTTTTTCAACTGTTTGTTCCTCGTCATCAAATGCAAATTTTTCTCTTATTGTTGGCCATTTTGATACTATTAAATCTGCTTCATCGTATTTTACTAGTTTGTCGTATATTTCTGATGTTACAAATGGCATAAATGGATGTAATAATTTTAGTGATGTTCCAAATACATGGTTTAATATATCACTTACAGCGACCTTTGTTTCTTCATTTTCACTATAAATTCTTGTTTTAACCATTTCAATATACCAGTCGCAAAATTCGTTCCAAATAAAGTTATAAATTTTATCTAGTGCAATTCCTAAATCGTAATTTTCAATGTTTCTTGTTATATCTACTACTAATTTGTCTAATTTATTTAATATCCATTTATCTTCTATTGTTAGTAATTCTGGGTTATATGTTTTAGTATCATGGTTATATACTTTATGGCAGAATTCTTTTACTTTTTCTTCGTTTGGTGTGTTCATTATTATGAATTTAGCCGCATTCCAAATCTTGTTTGCAAAGTTTGATGCTTGTTCTAGTTTTTCTGGCATATATCTGATGTCATTTCCCATTGTTGTTCCAGAAAGTACTGAAAATCTTAATGCATCTGCACCATATTTGTCAATTATTTCAATTGGATCAATTCCATTTCCTAATGATTTTGACATTTTTCTTCCTTGTGAATCCCTTACAATTCCATGTACAACAACATCTTTAAATGGATTCTTATCAGTTAATTCTAATCCTTGTGTCATCATCCTTGATACCCAGAATGTTATAATGTCATATCCTGTAACTAATACATTTGTTGGATAAAATGTTTTATAGTCTTCTGCTTCTGTATTTGGCCAACCTAATGTTGAGAATGGCCATAATGCTGAGCTAAACCATGTGTCTAGTGAATCTTCATCTTGATGTAATTTGTTAGAACCACATTTTTCGCATTTTTCTGGCATTTGTTTTGCTGCATGTATATGTCCACATTTGTCACAATAGTATACAGGAATTCTGTGTCCCCACCATAATTGTCTTGATATACACCAATCTTGGATATTATCTAACCAGTTGAAATACATTTTTTCATATCTTTTTGGAACAAATTTAA
>OLPN01001960.1_pt1 | contig 17099 bp, 15 predicted proteins | sample 1672601 | NCBI WGS metagenome assembly OLPN01 (sample SAMEA3136704, study PRJEB25190) | human gut metagenome | reverse complement strand
GCCTTCAACATCCTGGCCGCCGAAGGCATAAGGGCCGAGGTGCGCTACATCGACAGCACCCGCGACGATACGTTCGCGAGCCCCGAGGACGCCTACGAGAAACTGGCCGCCATGATCGACGACTCCTCGGCGGTGCGCGCATCGGACACCGAACGGCAGCGGGCACGCGCCAACCTACGGGAATGGCTTACCGCCAACCTCGTTCCCAACGAGAGCGCCGGCGCCCCCGACCGCAAGGGCATTCCCCAGCTCGCCTGGCGCCTCGCCGAGCCCCGCACCGTCACCTGGGCCTTCCTCGCCTGGAACGCCCGCTAGCAACAGAAAAGGGCCCGGGAGCAATCCCGGGCCCTTTGGCGTCATGTAGATTTCTAAAACTTGAAGTTAGAGACGTTCCACGTTGCTCGCCTGCAGCTTGCCGTTCTGACCCGTGGTAACCTCAAAGGACACACGCTGGCCTTCGTCGAGGGTCTTATAACCGTCCATCTTGATCTCGGAGAAGTGAACGAAAAGATCTTCGCCATCGGCCTGGGAGATAAATCCGTAGCCCTTCTCGGGGTTGAACCATTTGACAGTTCCTTCAGCCATTTTCGGCCTCTTTCTCTCCCCGAATTACCGGGGATGTAATCTGCCCAGATTGCTCTGGGTCCACCAAAACCTGCCCCACCGTTTACGATGGAACAAAACGCTTCCATCGTCCACGACGGCACGGGTGCCATTCGGTCTTACTTCGGCGATTGTTATCATTTTAGTGAGATTGCGCGGCATTTCTTTATGAATTTTGAAAACTTGCAATTCGCCGACGAACTGTTGACATGCGGTTAAAAAGCATCGGGCTCACGTGAGGTCTCGACCGCCGCAAGCAATCATTGACAACCGCTCTTCACCCGCCAACGATAACCACCATCAACAGCGCCTCAATCGAACTACCATGCGCAATGGCACGATGGCGTACCAATCAGCCAGAAGAAGCCCGACGAAAGCTACTCCTCACCCGCAATGCCGTCAGCCTCGAGCATTTCGTCGAAATCGTTCATCACGGGAATCTCACCCGCCGCAGGCGCTTCGATGCCATATGCTGCCGCGAGCGCACAAGCCTGATCGAATCGCAGCTGAGCCGCCTGTTGCTTGCCGGCCTGTTCAAGGTAATACGACTCAAGGGCCACGCCGCGCACCAAATACTCGACCACATGCGGATCGGTTCCCGATACGCTCAGAATGCCCGCGAAGCTTTCGGGCGCCAGCCCCAGTACCACACTCGCATCCATTTCGAGCGCATTCGCGATGGCGTCTTCCACCGACGCGGCTTTCGCATCGGGGTCGTCGTCTTTCTCAACCGTGCGACGCATCGCCTCAACGAATTGCCAAATCAGACGCATCAAATAATCTTGCTGAAACATGTTAGGAACCCCGTTCTGCCGAACGGGGTTCCCGCTCGACGCTGCGCGGGAATCTGGTGGACGATTTCGCTTTCATTCGTCGCTCGCATAGCGCTGCTACGCTTCGCTTCTCTTTCAAACGAGCCCGCCTCGTCAGATTCCCGCTTGCTGACTTTTGGCGTATGCCCAAAACTCGCCCCGAGCTTGTTCGGGCTCGCTTACGCTTCTGTCCCAGGCATCTTCAGGCCCAGATGGTCAAACGCCCTGGCAGTTGCTTGGCGACCCTTCGGTGTGCGCATAATGAGCCCTTGCTGAATAAGGAACGGCTCATATACGTCTTCCACCGTGCCCGGATCTTCAGAAAGCGCCGATGCAAGCGTGGTAAGTCCCACAGGACGCCCCGCAAACGAGTCGCATAAAAGCTCAAGGATCTTGTTGTCAAGGCCATCAAGTCCCAGCGAATCGACCTCGAAAAAGCTCAATGCCGCTGCCGCGGTATCTTCGTCGATATCGCCGTTGCCGCGCACCTGCGCCCAGTCGCGCACGCGCTTGAGCAGACGGTTCGCCAAGCGAGGCGTTCCGCGGCTTCGGCGCGCGATTTCAATGGCGCCTTCCTCATCGACCGCCACATCCAAAATGCCCGCCGAGCGCTTCACGATGTCAGCAAGCTCTTCAGGGGTGTAATAATCCAAGCGGAACACGATACCGAATCGATCGCGCAAAGGCCCGGTAAGCAAACCCGTGCGCGTGGTCGCGCCGATAAGCGTGAAGTGCGGCAAATCGAGGCGGATGCTGCGCGCCGCCGGCCCCTTGCCCACCACAATATCGAGCACGCAATCTTCCAGCGCGGGATACAGCACCTCTTCCACCTGGCGATTCAAGCGATGAATCTCGTCGATGAACAGCACGTCGCCTTCTTCGAGATTCGTAAGAATTGCCGCCAAATCGCCTGGACGTGCAATAGCCGGGCCGCTCGTGGTGCGAATGTTCGCGCCTAACTCGTTGGCGACAACGGTGGCGAGCGTGGTTTTGCCCAAACCCGGAGGCCCGCTGAACAGCACGTGGTCCATGCATTCGCCGCGCTGCTTGGCCGCCTGAATAAGAATGGACAAGCTGTCTTTCACGCGCGTTTGGCCCAGATAATCGTCCAGGTATTTCGGGCGAAGCGAGCGATCGAGCGCCAAATCGTCTTCGGTGAGGTCGCTCGAAACCACACGCTCGCGCGGCGTTTGCTGCGCGAAACCCGCGCCCCCCGACGCCGAACCGCCCGAAGGTGCCTCGAACACCATTCCTTCTATTTGAATGCCTTCAGCCACGAATTACTTCCTCTACCCCACCGAGCCAAGTCGCTTTAAAGCATACTGCAACAGCGCGCCCTCGGTATTCAATTCTTCGGGAGCACCCTTCAGCGCCAAATCGGCCTCGGCCAGCGTGAAGCCCATAGCAAGCAGACCGTCGCGCGCGCCCTGCAAGCGTTCAGTGGCGGCTGCCGTCGCGGCGCTGAACAGGTCTTGCTCGCCCGCCTGCGCCAAATTGCCCTTCAATTCCAGAATAAGGCGCTGCGCGGTTTTCTTGCCCACGCCCGGAATGGTGGACACCGCCTTCACGTCTTCTGATTGAATAGCGGAAATAAGTTCGGCCGGCTTGAACGTGGAAAGCGCCGCCAGCGCCGCCTTCGGGCCAATGCCCGACACACCAATAAGACGCAGGAACAACGCATGTTCTTCCTGAGACAAGAAGCCATACAGCGTCATAGCATCTTCGCGCACAGCAAGATGCGTGAACAGCGCCACATCGGCGCCCGCCTCGGGGAGTTTCACAATATCGGTCGCAGGCATGTACACGGCAAAGCCGACGCCGTTCACGTCGACGAAGGCCATATCAGCGCTTCGGCCGGCCATTGTGCCTTTCAGGAATGCAATCATCGGCAACCTCTCACAAGCGACAAGCGGCGAAAACCGCGCATGCCACGAATCAATCTACAAACGTCTGTTCGCAAATATACCATAGCGGCACAAACGAAAACATGCAGCCGCCGCTCTTTTTGCGACAACTGCACGTTTTGCCCTTAAGACGAAAAGGGTCAGCGAAGAAAGCGGCGCGTAACGTTTCTCCTACTGCACGGCGCGGGCCTCGCCGTCGACACCGAGCTGGGCCTCGAGGCGCTCGCCCTTGTCTTCGACCACGACCGATTCGACGCTCGAGACATCGCCGCCAGCCACACGATATTCGGTAAGGCACAAGTCCATGGTCTCCATGTCGCTATTCGGTTTCTTCAAGCGCACAACCAACGTTGAGCCCTCCTGGGTTATGGCTTCAATTTCCTTGCCTGGAATCGAGCCGCCCGAAAGCTGCAGCTGGATCCACTCGCCTTGCGGCTTCCAGCCATTACCCGGCATGGCAACGATTGCGCCGCCAGAGACCTCCATGCACAACACGGGCAAGTCGGCGTCTTCTTCCCACGTCCACGCAGAGTCGTCTGCATTCTGTTTTGCGCAACCAAGCATCGTCGCAGCCACAGGGCCGCACGCCGCTGCGGCTACGACGCCACATGCCGCCGCCACGAACGTTCGCCTCGTCATATGCTTCGCCACGGTCGCCTCCGTTTCGCCCGAATTTCCGCTGAGTTCTTCGTTGCCTTCATTGTCCCATACGCATGACTCGCGCGTCGAGAAACGAAGTGGGAACGCGAGGGTTAAACAAGAAACAAAAACGAGCGTAAACAGACACGAAAAAGAGCTTCCACACCCGTGGCAACCGCAAATTAGCACCGCAAATATCAATAAGATGCCTGATGAAAAGCATGCCATTTTCAGCCAAGAAATTCACGGACGAAGCGAGAAAAGCCTCGAGCCGGATGACGTTTCGCACTCCACGCGTCGCATTCCCCCTGCACCTTGCACCCTCCACATTAAGCTCTCGTGCAGAAACCACGAACCCGATTTCCCAGTGCTACCATAGAGGGGTTTTGCAAACGCTTCACGGGGGACTTTCATGCGCGGAAATATCGAATCGAACACGCAAAGCGGCGTTGGCGCCATTTTCGCCATATATCTTTTGGGCCTTTTGCTCGGCGGGCTATACGTGGGCATGATTTCACCCGTACGTCTCGTGATCCAGCAAGATTTCGGTCTAGGCGACACCGCGGGCATTTGGATGGTGAACATCTACACGCTGTTCTACGCCGCATGTATCCCCGTTATCGGCAAGCTCGCCGACATCCGCGGCCGCAAGCCGGTCTTCATCGGTTGCTTGCTCGTGTTCATGGCAGGCTCGCTTATTTGCGGCCTGTCGCAAACGCTTGATAGCTTCCCCGTCCTGCTCGCCGGCCGCTTGGTGCAAGCCGTTGGCGCCTGCGGCATTATTCCCGTAGCGAACGCCGAAATAGGGTCGACGTTCCCTCAAGAAAAGAAGGGCATGGCGCTCGGCATAGCCGCCGCCGTTGCTGGCATCGCAAACGTTATCGGTGCCGCCGTAGGCAGCCTGGTCGTGGGCATCGTAGGAAACGATCATTGGTCGGCGCTGTTCTTCTTCGCCATTCCCGTATGCTTGGCGCTCATTGTCGCGAGCCTGCGCGCTCTTCCGAACCACAACGTCGAAGACTCGACGCCACTCGACATCCCCGGCTCAGTACTGCTCGTCGTCACGGTGCTGCTGTTCCTGTTCGCAGTTCAGCACATCGATGTGCGGCACGTCGGCCAGTCAATCGCGTCGGCGGAAGTGCTTGCGCCCACCTTAGGCTTCGTTGTGGCGCTCGCTGCATTTGTGCTGACGGAACGCCGCGCAAAAAGCCCCGTGTTCCATTTGGAATACCTCGGCAATAAGCCCATCGTCATCACCATGGTGGTGAGCTTCTTTGTGGGCTGCGTCATTATCACCATGACAATCATCCCCGAAGTCGCCGAGTTCATCATGAGCGCGCCGGTCGGCTCGGGCGGCTTGTATATTTTGCCCGTAGGCATCGTGAGCATGTTCGGCCCGCCGATTGGCGGCAAGCTTATCGATAAATTCGGTCCTAAACCCGTTATGATGGGCGGCCTCTCCGTGGCGGCCGCGGGCTTTTTATTCCTCGCGTTCGTAAGTCTGAACAGCGCAAATGCAATTCTGCTCATCGTCGGTTTGTCTATTATGGGCTTGGGTATGGGTTTTGCGATGGGCGCGCCCACCAACTACATGGTGCTCGAAAACACGAGCCCCACAGAAAGCGGAGCCGCAATCGCAACCATTGCGCTGGTTCGTCAAGTGGGCACCACCGTGGCACCAGCGCTGCTGCTCGGTTTTGTTTCTGCCACGCCGGGCGCACAGGGCTTCTTCCACATGCTGCTGTGCGCGGCGGCGTTCTGCATTATTTCCCTCGTGTGCATGGCGTTTTACCGCAAGAAATAAGGAGGAAGCCACCGGCGTCGGAGCTAACCCAAAACGTCGCCGGCTAGCGTGCTTCCCAATATCGCTTGCACGCTTCGGCGAATGTGCCTTCATCCGGGAACGGCACCGCGCGCGCTTCAAGCGTTTCTGCGACATCATCTGCCCCATTCGACACGCCTAGGCCGCACAGCTCGCCGGGAGCGCCCGAGTCACACGAGCCGCACAACCCGGTTGGCCCATCCATTGCACCTGGCTCGTCAACAAGCAACATCGACCCATCGCCGATGGGCGCACCATAGCTCATGAGCGACATAGTATCGCATGCCCACAGGGGGTCGCGACCTGCCGCCATCCAACCGATAGCATAGTTCTCCACGCGCTCGACCGGCGAATGGCCTACAATTTGCGGCACGCCTGGCAACGCATCGTCAAGCATATCGCGCAAGTCGGCCCACAAAGGCCCCGGCAGCGACCAGCCCCCACGCGACGGCGGACAGCTGTCCAAATCGCTCCAATGCGACGAATCGGCGAGCATCTCATTCAAGCGCTGGGCAATCGCTACCGCATCAGCAGGCACGTCGGCCAAAAACCGTTTCGCCCACACTCCCGTCACGCCCGCATGCGAGCACAAATACGGCCCAACTGCACAGGCGACCTTTGCCTGCAGGGCATCTTCCAGAATCGTTCGCAGATTGCGCATGATGGACATGATCGAGCCCGGGCCACGCTTGCCACGCACGTAACAAAAATCGTGGTTGCCCAGCAGCACGTCGACTCGCATGCCGCGCCCGCGATGCTCGCGAACCCATTTCGCATAAAACTCCATAGCGTTTAGCTCATCAGCTTCGTTCGCGCCCCAGTCATCGCACGCGTCGCCCAAAAATACAACACGCCCAATTTCTGCATCACCAGCCAGCATCTCGTCGATGCGAGGCAGCACAAATTGCTGCTTCAAATGCAAATCGCCCACAACCAGCGTTTTCATGAGCCCACCTCGTATTCCAAGCGCGATTCGCACGCCCACGTCAGCAGAACCTCGAGTTCAAAAGCATCGACAGCGACAAGCCCGGCCGCACTCTACTCAATTTCGACCATAGCGCGTCCAACGAGGCAATGCCCATGCAAATAGCAGGACCCGGCAATCGCGCGAATCCCCTGCGCATTGTTTCGCCAACACGCCTGTGGCCATTCAAAACGACCATTCGAAACCGCCCTGCTACACAGGCGGCTGCGCAAGCGATTGAGCCCGCCAGGCTTTTACTCTTATCTGAAAGACGCGGCCCAATTTCACGTGTCGGCAACATCAAGCCTCGTGTGGGCATGAGTATACTCCTTGCGAGTATATAAATAACGATTCCACGAGCGCATCGCCGCCGATTATCGAGCATCCTTAAAACCCCTTCGAGAAGGCGCAGATCACCGGGATATTTTAGCTATCAAACGAACGGCCTTCCCCACTTGGCACATGGGGTCCGGACCCACATCATCGCCACCCAGCAGAAAACAACGCAGAAACGCCCGGCAAAGAAACCAAAACCGGCAGAAAATGCCACAATGGGGCCTCCCTGCAGAGAAATCGTTCCGAATTGTCAGAAAACGCCGCAAGGGGGCCTCTTTTTAGGCTCCCCATGACGAGCAATCCGATACTGCGACCGCAAAACCGCAGGTCGCAAATATCTTCAACGCCGAATTCCCCATTTCGTCCGAACAACATGCCTGCAATGAGGCCCCCTTGTGGCATTTCCTGGCAGAAACGACCCAGCAAGACGCAACGCAAGGTTTGAACGGGAGGTCGACAATTCGTTTACCAGGCCACAGACGGCACGCGCATCATCTCACCCGCCAGACCGCAACCAGAGCCGACCCGCGCACCAAATCGCAAGCGGCACGAGCTACGTTTCCGCGCACCCAGGCCCTAAGCATCTCGACCGCAAGGCCGCGCCAGCACAGCCAGCATTTCGAACACCAGGCATTTCCCGCATCGCCCACCAGGCCGCAAGCGGCACGCCGACGCCACACTCGCCAAGCCGCAAGCGGCACGCCGACGCCACGCCCGCCAAGCCGCTAGCCTCATACCCAACTCCATGTCCACCAAACCTCCAATGGCACTCCTACCAGGCCTTTCGCATTTTCCAGAAAAAGCAGCCGCACTTTTCCATGTAGAGGGCAAGACGCGCGAACGGCGGCGCGTCCGAAACGCATCCCCCGCCGGAAAAGGAGCCCGCCATGGTCGAGCAAGCATTTGAATGCAGCAACTGCTACGAAGTTTTCAACAAGGAACACACCACCGAGGTGCTGTGGACCCAATGCCCCCACTGCGGAGGCAGAGCGTATCCGTACTAGGCCACGATGAGACGGGGCGAGCAGAAGCGGCCCAAAGCCAGGCACGCAACGCACATCGGCCGCCGAAGATGAACGAGGCCGAGCCTGCAACGCACCCGACGGCATACTTCCCCACTCGCCCCATCTGCGCTGCGCCGCCTCGTCGGAATAGAGCGCGAAGCACGGCCCCGCGACAACGCAACCGTGCTTTACCCGCCGGCCAAGGCGGCGTTGGTTTTCCAGAAAGGCCAGCCGCCGTTTTCCATGTAGAAGGCGAAATGCGAAAGCGGCCCACCCAACAAGCACCCGTCGGAAAGGAGCGCGCCATGGGCAAAGTCAAAAAACCAACGTCAATCACGACAATCAAGGAGTGCGAAGAAGCTCTGGAGTGGATCGACCTTGAGCTCGACAAGCTCGACCGCAACATACGCATCACAAGCAGGGCGATTTTCTCGCCGAAGAAGTGGACCACCGCCATTAGCGGCATCCTGTGGTCGAAACAGGTCAAGCAGAAAACCTCCGACCACGTTTGCAACTCGCCCTTCCTCTCGAAGCTCGAGGGCTCCGCGCGCAGCGACCAGAGCCTCCAGGAAATCCAGCTGAGCCGCGTCATGAACACGGCGAAAGAGGTTCAAGCCGTGTGCGAGGAAACCTGCAGCCGCCTCAGCGGCGCGGTCAACGAAGCCCGAGCCGCGGTTGACCAGCCCGTCCATGTGGACGACCGCAATATCTCGGCGCTGCCCGAGGCCGACCGCGAGGCCATCAAACAGCACGACAAGGCCGTTCAGGTGGCAAAACGCGAAGCGGCCGCGCGCCAGGTCGAAAGCGAGCTTTCCGCCTGGACCGCCATGCAAACACGCGCGAACCGCATGGTGAACCGCACATCGGAAGCGCTCGAAGCGCGCCACGCCTTCACCGCCTGCAACTACGAAGTACTCAGCGACACGCACCTCAAATGGGCCGCGCGCCGCGGAAACGTGCAACCGCCCTACAACCTCGTCGGCGTGTTGGGCACGCGCAACGTCGACGTCATCGAAAAGGAGGGCTAGGAAATGAACCTGTTCCGCAAGAAGACCACCCTGCCTGAAGGCCCCGCCCGCATGTCGGTTTCGCCTTCCGCCTCGAAGAAGGAAATCGGCAACCCGGCCGCGAGCATCGGCCTCGTCATTCCCGAAGCGCCCAACTATGACGAGGAACGCGGCCGCCAGCTCGCGCGTTCCGACAGCTACGCGACGTTCTTCAAAACCGGCGTGGGCCTGTTCTACCACGAAACCGCCTGCACGGCCGAAAAGCACCTCGCGGAAATCGAAGAGGCGCTCACCCGCTACACCGAAACGATGGAATCCACCTATCGCGCAGCCGTTCGCAGCCAGATCATCCAGGCCGAACAGCGCTTGGAGCGCATCACCCCGAAACGCGCAGCCCGCCAAGCCCGTCAAGCCCGTCAAGCTCGCCAAACCAGTCAGACACGCGCGCCTCGCGCAACCCTCGAGACGAAGGAGTAGGCCATGAACAAAGTCACAAGCACCGCACTGCTTGGTATGTTGGCGTTGGCCAACGCAGGCCTCGACTATTCAGCCGTGTGCGTCTTCCTCGACGTTGACCCGTTCGGCACCTTCAGTCCGAACAACTTCTTCGCCGGGCTCGTAGCCATCGCCCAAAGCCTTTTGCTCATCATTCTGCCTTGGGTCGCATCGGAGAAAATCGCCGCTGGCGAGAAGGGACCCGCCGCGTGCGCGATCATCGGATCGCTTTTCGTGGCCATGGCCGGTGCCTTCCTGCGTGCGACCACCGAAGCGGCCTCGACCACGACGAGCGTCTCAGGCGAGGTCGTTTCCGGACTCTCGATCGACGGCATGGCGTTTGTCCTGATTATGGCGGGCATCGCACTTGGTGAAGCCATCGCCGCCTTCCTTATTAAGAGTCTCGACATTCGCGCGGAAGCCGAAGCCCTGCAGGCCGAAATCGAGCGCATGCGCATCATCGAGAACCACATCGACGAAGACATCGCCACCGCCGCCCGCGTCGCGCTCGCCGCCGGACGCCAAAGCATCGCCGCGGCGAAGGGATTGTGCGAACAGGTGTTCCAGCAGCTCGTCGCGAAATCGGACGACAGCCACAACTGTTTCATCGGCTTCGTGGACGAAATCGAAGCCCAACGCAAGGCGGAACGCGAGCAATTCGCCAAGCTTTCCGCGGAATTCGACGCGCGCATCGCAAAGAAATACCCCGATGCGATTGCCGCCGAGCAGAAAGCCCCCACAGCCGAAAGCGCAGAAGCCGCGGCGACGAGTGCGGCAGCGACCAACAGCCTTGGCAAGGGCGGCGACGCAGCGGCCGACGTTGACGCTGCGGCCACCAACCCGACCGGCACCGCTGCCGACGCCGAAACCGCAGTCGACACCAGCGAGGCCGTAGGCGACCCGACCGCAGGCACCACCCCCAACGACATCGTCGACACTGAAAACCCTACCTCTGACCAGGCAAAAGCAGCGTAAAGGAGACCGATTGCCATGAGCTTCAAGAACAACACCGCCCTTCGCACGGCAACCATCGCAGCATCGTTTCTGCTCACGCTTCTCATCGCGGCATTCGCCACGGGTTGCGCGGCCGAGGGTTCCAGCGGCGCGCAAAGCGCCGCACCCGGAAGCTACGCCATCGACCCCGCAGCGGTCGATTCATCCACCATTACCGAGCCGGTGAGCTGCATGGTCGTGACCTCCGCCAGCCAGAACAGCGCGTTCCGCATTCCCACAACGTGTCTCGCCTACCCAAAGGCGGCCATTGAGCAGGGCAATTACGCGGGCTACCTCACCTGCGACGCAAATTCGACCCCGCACGGGAAAACCTTCGCCATCACGAAGAACTCGCAGGCCGGCCAAGAAAAAGAAATCGATTCCTTCCTCGCCGACTACTTTACGAGCGTGTGCGGCGCCCGCGCCCAAACCGGCGAAATCGATACCCTTTCCGCCCTCAACAACGCCGCCAACGAGCTGCGCGCCCACGACAACGGCTCGAAAATGGTGATCAACGTGATTAGCTCGGGTCTGAACCCCACGGGGCTTTTGGCCGGATCGAGCGACCTTCTGAACGCCGATGCGAACGACATCGCGAACCAGCTGGCAAGCATGGGCGCTCTCGCGAATTTCTCGGGCATCGAAGTGCACTTCTACGGCCTCGGCCAGGCGAGCGGCGAGCAGGTGGTCCCAAACTCCATCGCGGCAAAGCTCCAAAGCCTCTATCCCACTCTCGTTGAAGCGACCGGCGGCGTGGCGATTGTCGAGCCCGACGTGCTCACGCGCCTTGGCTGCGACGCCGACCTGCCAACCGTTTCGACCATCGATTTCGAACAGGATTCGCTCAGCTTCCCCCACCTTGAGCGCGGCCAGAGCGCCCAGGTTGTTCTGAATGAAACGGTGCTCGCCTTCGTGGGCGACTCCGCCGAATTCATCGACCCCACCCAGGCCAAAACGACGCTCGCCGAGCTCGCAGGCACCATTACGAGCAACAGCGGCGCCACCGTGATCGTCGAAGGTTACACTGCCACCTCGCCCGCATTCTCGCGCAGCGACCTGGTCGACTTGAGCCAGCGCCGCGCGGAAGCCGTGCGCGACGCCCTGATTGCAGCGGGCGTCAACCCCGGCTCTATCGAGGCGATCGGCCGCGGCGATGAAGGCGCAACCTCCATGAACACCGGAACGTTCGACGAAACAGCAGCTAAGAGCGACCGCCGCGTGGTGGTTACGCTATCCTTAGCGTAACCACAAAGCCGCATCGCGCGCAAAAGCCCAAACGCAAAAGGGGGTCGGCATGAGCCAAGAACTTCTCACGGGAACGGGGTCGTCGACCTCGACAGCGATGCCGGAAGCCATGGCGGCAACCCTGCCATCGGCAACATTCATGTTGGCAGATGCATCAGCGCCTACGCTGGCGGATTCGGCCGCCACGCCGGCACCGAGCACCCCTTTCTCGCACAAGCTGCTTTTCATCCCCGCCACACCCGAGCACAGCGACATTCGCCAAACGCCGCAAAATCTCGCATTCGAGGGAGTGGCGAGCCGCGGCGGACAAGCGACCATTTTCAAAGCGCACACTCCCAGCGGCACACCCGTCGCAGTAAAGGTGTTCGAGAACAGCGAAGAGTGCCTGCTCGAGTGGCGTTCGTTGAAGAAGTTTTCGAACTTCCGCGTGCTTCCCAATGCCCTCGCGCATGGCACCGTGTGCATGCCGCACGCAGTCGGCGCCCAAGAAAAAAGCTGTATCGTCGAGGAGTGGCTCGATGGCGACACCCTTGCGAAGCACCTTCGCCGCACGGGAAGAGGCATGACGGTCGAGGAGACGCTTTCGACCATGTCGCCCGTCATCGCCTTCCTCGCCACGGCGGAAACGGAACTTCGCGTAGGCGTGATCCACCACGACGTGAAGCCCAGCAACATCTTGCTCGATTCAACGGGATGCGTGCGCCTCATCGACTTCGGCATCGCGCAAACCTCGCGCGACCAGGCTCGACTCGCCTGGGGGACGCAGGGCTTCTCGTCTCCAGAAAGCTGCTTTCCTTCAAGTGGCGAAACTGACCTGCGCAAAGGCAGCGACGCGTATTCTCTCGCGGCAACGATGCTCGCGCTGCTCGCAGGCGAAAACAAGCCGCCCGCGTATGGCGTGGTCGCCCAGAATAGCGACGGCAGCCTTCGATACGACCCTGCTTGGACCGACGAGCGCGAACGCTTCGCGCACGAACGCTCGATCACGCCGTTTCCCGCGTTTATCGAATACGCACGAGAAAAAGGCATCTACCTCGAGGAAGCCGCGCTCAACGATTTCACGCACGACGCCGAGACGCTCGATTTCTTGAAGAAAGACATCGCCGAAACCCTGCGCTCGACGTATGGCACCGAAGAATCCGCCGCTGCCGTCGAGAAGGCGGCACGCGCCGCAGTCGACGCGTTCGACGCGAAGCTTCGCGCGACGCTCGGAGCATGCCTGGCCGTCAACGCCGCCCAGCGTCCAACTACAACGCAGCTGAAGAATGCCCTACCGCGCGACAAGGCATCGTATCGCCACGAGCTCCACCTGCTTGGCTTGAACGCCGCCCTTGGCGGCGGACGAATTTTGGCGCAGGACGCGCCCTCGTTCGAAGCGGGCACGCTCGCGCAAGCGCTTGACGAGTTCAACTCGGGACACTATGCGCAGGCAGTAGGCGTGTTCGAGCGACTCGCACGCCAAGGCTGCGTGAGCGCCCTGTACTACCTCGCCATTTGCGCCCGCGACAACCTCGGGGGAACTTCGATCAAGTATTCGGAAGCCGACGTCATGCTGTTTATGGGCGAGGCGGCGGCGAAGGGAGCCGTGGTGGCGCAGTTCTTCCTGGGATGCGCCCTGTATTCAGGGTCCTACATCGCGCAGGGCGCGGTTCACCACGTCGAAGAAAATCGCGAGCTCGGGCTTTCCTATATTAGAAAGTCGGCCGCGCATGACGAGGCGCACCAAAAAGAAGGCTTCCCACCCGCGAAAGCGTGGCTTAGGGAAAACGGCTTCGCGGAACACGCTGCGCGTTGAAGTCGCCCGAAGCGATCGGGAGAGTTGGCGCACACGGCGCCGACGCGGGCTGAAACCTGTTAAATGCTCGTAGCGTTTAACAGGTTTCAGCAAGGTCGAAGGGCGAAGCCGCGCGGAGAGTCGCACTGAAATGGCCGACGAGCACGGCCGATGCCAACGCAGCGCCGCCCAACCGCGATGCAAGCATTACCCAACCGCAAGCGGGCACAGCTCTGCCGCGATGCAGACACGGCTCGGCCGCTGCGACCGCGCACATAGTCGCAGGTCAAACAACTTCAGCAACGAAAACGCAGGAAGCAACTATGGAATACGCCACCGATACGCCTTATGCAGGCAATGCCACCGCATGCTCCCGCTGCATCATTTTCTACACCTGCTCCGTCGCGACGCGCATCGATGCCGACCAGGTACGCGAGTGCCCACGCACGATTGGCGGGCTTGCCGTGCATCCCGACGAAAGCGACCAGGGCCGCTGGATCGCGACCAACACAAGCGAGCGCCCGCTTTATGTGCAGCAACCGAGCTTTTCAACCACGAACGTACTCGAACTGCGCCCCGGTTTAAGCTGCGCTCTTGTCGAGGGAAGCCGCATCGCATCTTCGCAGCATTCGGGCTGGGTGAACGTTTCAGTTCGCTAGATTGAATATCCCATGCGCGCAGTCGAACGTGCCCGCATTGCGACCCTCAAGAGCAGCAGCCGCGATTCCCGACCTTCGACGATAAGCGTTACTTCATGGTTAACGCCGTAGCGGCGCGCATCGGCCGCCGGTTGGGACCGCCCGCAAAAACTCGCGTCACGCAGTCTCCACCAGACCAATCCCACAACGATTCAAACTTTTGACGCAACTTCGCGCCAAACGTGCCCGCTAAGCCTCGCGCACGCGCAGGCACAACGCACCGTTTCGCGCACCGAACGAAACCACGCCGTTGGCATCTTCCACCACGGCAAAGCCGAATACGAGTGTGTCACCAGGCATAATGCACGCTCCGCGCATCTGAACCGCCGCACCCGCACGCCTGGCCGCCTCGCGCAGAAGCAGCTCATCGCCCGCGCACGCAGGCCCGAACGACAGCAACCTCGCATCGGCGTAGTTGTTCGCACCAAAGCCAGCAATCACATTCGACATGCTTCCATCGGCATTCGAACGCACGATGAGCGTGCCGTTCGTGGACGCCAAATCGAAGACAAGCCACCCCTTTTCCTTGCCCTGCGGTTCGCTTCCCGCATACAGCAGCAAAGCATGCTCTCTGGAAACCGGGTCTTGCGCGCGACCATTTGCACCGAGGGCCAAACATTCCTGCTGCCCCGGAAGATTCATGGCACCCCATGCCTTTTCGCCTGAGAATTCCGCGCGGCGGCACCCAAGCTGGCGGCATTCGTCTTTCTCGAACGCATGCCCAATGCCCACACGCGGGCGAAGCCACGGATGAACACGCAATTCGCGACCCTCTTCGAGGTCGATACGCGCAGGGCCGTCAACGATATACGCGTCAAACGAAAGCACGCGGCCCGCCTTCGGCTTCTTGCGAGAAGGCGCCACGCCGCCGCCCGTAAGCAGGCCGTCGTTCGCAAGCGCCACCGATTCGTCGTCGGCGCATTCAGCGTCGAACATCCAGCACAGCATTAAACCGAGCGCATGCTCAAGTGCGCGATCCCAGCCGTCGCCGCGCGCCGCTGCCGACGCGAGCAGCCTTTTCACCACATAGGCGCGCGCCGTCGATGCGACGTACTCGCTCGACCCCGTGACCGCCGCATCGTGAATGAGCGCATCTTTGAGCGCCGCGACGAATTCCTCAATTTCCGTGTCAGTCGCTTCATCGAAGAAGAAATGCCACAGAAGCACGCGCCACGGGTCTTCTTCAGAGAAAGCCTCGCCCGGCACCCTCGCGAGCATCTTGCCCTGCACAACGGCGAGCGGATTTTCGAGATATTCCTCATACGCCTGAAGACAGCCTTCTTTTTCGGCCGCATCCTCGGACAGCTTCTTGTTTTCCCACAGCGCCTTCGCGTATCCGTTTCCGTTCTTCCCCGATAAATCGTCCGTTTTGACAGCCATCGGAAGCAGCATGCTGTAGCAATCGTCGCGCGTAACGCCCACGGCTTGCGGGCGAGCCGCCAACCCATCGTTGACTTTTGCTTCGACCGTAGATTTGGTCTTGGCCCTCGAAGGCGCCGATTGCTTCGGAAACATCTCGGCCAGGCGCAGCGCCAACAGGTCCAAGAGCCAGTAATCGCTGTGGAGGCGCGAGCGCTCCTGACGCAGCCAGATCGAAGTTTCGGCGCCCGAATACACGCCGAGCTCGCCACCAAGCACGAAGCGCTCTCGCAGGCGCAGCTCAATGCGTCGCACGCGGTCGGCCTGCATCATCGGCAGCCCGCACGAAACACGAATTCCCTCGGCCGTCTTCGCGAGCGTTTGCAAGCGCGCGCCGACGTCGACAATAGGGGCGATACGAGCCTTGTACACCGCGCGTTCGAGCGGAGTCATACCTTGTTCGATGCCGTTTCGAAAGATGAGCGCATCGGAATCATGAACGACCGGCTCGCCGCCCATCGATGCGGAGCCCGCGGCACCTTCGGAACCCACAACGCATCCCTCCACAGCGGCGGTTTCGGCATCCGAGGCCCGCCGCGCACGCCCGGCGTCCGCAAAGCCCGCGGCGTCCGCATCTTCCGCACCATTGATGGTTCCCACGACGCCCACAATATCCATTGCGCCAGCCGCAAGCTTCGCGGCAGGAACCACGCTCGCGCGTGCGGCAGCAGGCGCAGCTCCTCGACCGCACAGCGATGCGGCGGAGAATGTCACCCTGTGCACGCCATCGGACCCACGATCAAGAATGTCGAGCATGGCTTCCCGGCTCAACCCGCGCGTTGCCGTGTGCTCCGCGAGGGCTTCAAGCAACTCGTCCTCGGTCGGCCTGCGTGCGCCTTGCAATGAATCTTCAAGCTTTCGATACGCCTTGATAATCGCAAAATATTTCCGCGCCTCATGCTCGCTGCGAAGCGCGGTTTTTTGCGCATAGCACTCGCACAGGCGACGCTCCACAGGTTTCTTGTTCGTCGAAACCCAGCTGTTCAGCACGTGGCCTTCCGACAAATTGAACTTGTCTATCGAATCTTCCACCGCAAGGCGCACGGCGCGGTGGTATTCGGCGCCCAGGTCGTGCGCCTCGAAAAGCCGCTTGTACCCCTTCGTGGCCGCATAGACGGCATCGAGGTGCGCCTCAATGAGGCATTCCCGCGCGAGGCGGCCCGCCTTCGCAAGCAGCGCGAGGTTCACTTCCGCGTTGTTGTCGAGCCAATCTTCCGCAGTGCGCGGCGCGCCGCTGATTCGCTTCTCGGCGATAACGCGCGCATGCTCGAGGCCCTCCTGCAGCAGCGCTTCCGAATACGGCAAGCCACCCCACTCGGAGCCCTGCTGCCCTAAAGCGCCCCGCTGCCTGCGCTGAGCGCGAATGGCCGCCCGATGAGCGCGG
>OLPN01001920.1_pt1 | contig 17400 bp, 12 predicted proteins | sample 1672601 | NCBI WGS metagenome assembly OLPN01 (sample SAMEA3136704, study PRJEB25190) | human gut metagenome | reverse complement strand
TTTTGGAACGCTTCCGTCACTAATAATGCCCTACCATGGCAGCATTGCCTATTTTGCGAGGGAGCCCTCATGAACCAGATTGATTCCAGCACGAGCCCCGTTTCGATGCGCGCCAAGCGCTGCAGCTTTGCCCTGTTCTTCGCAACGCTTTGCGCCGCCTTTGCGCTTTGCATGCCGATTGCTGCACCTGCGGCCTGGGCCGATGGCGAAAGTGAATCGAACGGCTGCACGCTTTCCGATGCCGACCGCCAAGCCTACGAGGCCGATGGCACGCTTGATGATCGCATCGCGTACATGCAATCGCTTGGCGCGGATTCGTTCGATTCGAGGCTTATCGCCCAGGCGCAGGCGCGCGAATCGGGCGTGGCCACCCTGGCCGACAGCAGCGTGCCTTGGGGTTGGAAAACGGGCATGCCCACCACCGGCACCGCGCGCGTGCTTGCCGTGTGCGTGCAGTTCCCCGACAGCGTGAACGTGTTCAGCGACATCGAAACCGAGCGCGCTTCGCTCGACGCCATGTTCAACGGCTCCAGCTCGCAGAGCGGCACGTTCCCCTACGACAGCCTTCGCAACTATTATTACCGCTCGTCGTACGGCAAGTTGGACATCAAATGCGGCGCCACGCTGACGTACACCGCCGCCTACCCGCGCGATTATTACACCTACAACCCAAACGCGCTGTTCTACGAGGTGGCAAAGGCCATCGACGACAACCCCGACACGTACGGCGTGGACCTGAGCGACTTCGACGGCAACGGCGACGGCGTGCTTGATGCGCTGTACGTGCTGTTCGCAGGCGAAAATACCGGTTGGGGAAGCACCTGGTGGCCCACCATGCGCCACTATTCAAACACCGACGAAAGCGCGCAAACCAGCTTCGGGCACGGCAACCACAAAGTAACGCCTGACGCCAGCGTGCTGTTGGACAAAACCCAGGCGGCCTCCCCCGATGACCGGCAGCCCGTATGCACGCTAATCCACGAGACCGGCCACGTGCTGGGCCTGCCCGACTACTACCACTACAGCGACGGCAGCTCCTCAACCGCACAAGGCATAGGCGTGTTCGACATGATGAATTCCAACCAGGGCGACCACAACGCGTTCTCGAAATGGCTGCTAGGCTGGATCGACGACGCCGACATCACGCGCGTGTGCGTAAGCGAAAACGGCGTGAAGGCCGTGCGCGGAAGCCAGAGCTTCGAAACTTCGGGCACGCTGGAGCAAACGCTTGAAGCGTTCGATAGCGACAACGTGTCGAAAACCGGCGGCTTCATTGCCGTATCGAGCAGCGAAAGCATTTTCGACACGCTGCTTGGGTCGTTCTACCTGCTGCAATACGACCAGTACGCGGGCAACCAATCGCTCATCGTAACAACCGAAAGCGGCGGGGCGCATATGCGCAGCGGGCTTCGCGCCTTCCGCGTGCAGGCCGCGCTGAACCAAAGCGGCTCGAATTTCGTGAAATCGAACAGCAACGCCACCTCGCAGCATGATCAGCTGATTGAATCGCTCAACCCCGCCGACGATGGCGTAACGCCCATCGCGTTCGGCAATTTCTTCGACGAGGGCCGCATCATCTCGCCCAGCAGCACGCCGTCTACGAACTTCGAGGAAAGCGTCGACTTCGGCTACACCGGCATTAGCATTGCGGTTGGCGCAAGCGAAACCGCGCGGGGCACCGTGGGGATTTCATACGCGGGCAAGCCCGAAACGGCCGATTTCACGCTGGAGCCCACCGCGGGATTCCAACTGACCGATACGGGCACATTCACGCTTTCCATGAGCAGAGCGGCGCAAATCGCATCGCGCATCGAGCCTTGGCCGATGGTCAACGAGCCCCAGCTGCTCGTTGACGGAACGCCACATAACCTGGGCGCCACGCAGGCGAACGGAACCGACTACACCTTCAACCTGGCGCTGGAGCCCGGCACACTGCACAGCAGCTCGAAGTGCCAGCTGGTGTTTCCGGAAGGGTATTTCGTCATCGGCAAGCAGAATGACCAGGTGATATATTCCAACGAGATTGCCGTCGACCTTCCCGTTGCGGCCTTGACGGAAATTGAGAAGAGCGGCGCGTACGATAATTTCGACGCCCCCGTGAATGCCGCAATTGCCACGTCGAACGCTTATGAAAGCAACGGCTCCACGAAATTCCTGCGCAAGGCATCGTGGCTGCTCGACGACGCCGGAACGCAAATGCGAAAGTCGCTGGCACTGTGCACGTTCGCCGATAACGGCGCAGCATGCACCGAAGAGAGCATCGATATAAGCGGCGTTTCCTTCGGCGAAGGCTTCGCATGGAATTCCGCGCAAGTGGACGCCAAGCCGCTTGGAAACGGCATCGTTTTCGCGCGCATCGCCTCAACCAACTACAGCACCAACGCGCTGACAGGCGCGTACGTGTGGATCGACGAAGCCACGCATGCCGTTGTGGCGAGCCAGCCGTTCATGTATGCAAGCGCGCAGAGCATCCTGATGAACGTCGACGGCGCGGCGGTTGTCGCATCGCCCCAAGACAATACACGATGGCTGCTCACGCGCATGATGCGCGACGAAAAGACGGGCGCCATTTCCGAAAGCTATGCCCTTATCCAAGGCGATGGCAGCTGGGTAACCGAGTGCGTCTTCGATGCGGGCGAGGGCTACATCGCCGTTTCGAACAAAGGCCTGACCGGTGGCACGCACACGAAGCTGTATGCGGCAAGCGACATTGCGAGCCTGTTCGTCGACCCCAGCCAGGGCGCGCTCGACCCGTCGGCGTTCCAGCAGCTTGTCCCTGCAATGCAGGCAACAATGGATACGATGACTGACGAGCAGGGCAACCAGACTTATGCGCCCCTCTGGCCGAGCGATGCGAAAATGCACGATGGAAAACTGTACGTGGCATATGTGCAGCCGATGTTCGATGCGACCGGCGGCGCAGGATACCCCAAGCCGCGCGTAGTCTGCTTCAACATGGATGGCACGATTGCATGGAGCAGCATCTTCCCCGATTCGCAGTTCATAGCCAGTAACGCCACGTTCGAGCTGTCGTTCAACAGCAACGGCATCGTCGCGCTTACGGGGAACACCTTCTCCAGCATGGACGGCACCACGAACGAAATCATCTTCATCAGCCAGGATGGCACGCAGCTTTCCAGGAACGTGAACAAGGCCGATTTCGGCGCATGGGTGGGCGCGCGCTGGCTGGCACTTTCGTCCACGATTCTCCAAGAAGACGAAACGTGGACCTACCGCACCCTGTGGTACCTGTCGAAAGAGATGGGAGCGAAGACGCCCGAACCCAGCGATCCGGCGAAACCGGACGACCCAACTGGTCCAACCGACCCCACGACGCCAACCGACCCGACGCAACCTACGCAGCCCACTAACCCGAGTTCAACCACTACGAGCTCCAGCACCCAGAACACGCAGCAGCCCAACGCATTAAGCGACCAGGCCGACTTCGCCAACACGGGCGATGCCACCTGGAACATCGCGCTCGTGGTCGCAGGCCTAGCATTCGCAAGCTGCGGAATTATCCTCGTCGCCCACGCCGCACGCAAACGAGTGCGGAGCAAATAACCAAAGCAAATACGACGCAAAAAAAGGAATCTAGCAGAAATTCAAACAATTCCCGTTTCTCAAGAAAGAGGCGGGAATTGTTATGACTGCCCCAATATCAGGATGTCAGCAAGACCATCGACGGCATGACACCGGACCTCTCAAAGCATCGCCCATCATCAATAGCCAACATCAACCGTCATAACGGGAACAACGCACGAGGTTGGCCCTTTGCCCCACATCGTAAGCTCGCATTTAAGACGCTGAGTAGCCCCACACGAAATGGGTAGTGGCATCCGACTACCTGTTTAATGTGTTCTCGGCGCTACGCCCCAAACATAGATTTGCCTTATTGGCACCTACAGGAAGGGGTTATCATGAGCCGATCGATTAATCGCAGGGATCTTATTAAGGGAGCCGGTGCTGCTGGCCTCGTGGGCGCAACCTTCGCGCTTGCCGGTTGCAGCCCAAGTTCTTCCCCTAGTAAGGAATCCAGCAGCGCTGATTCGTCAGGGAACGCCGGCGCCATCACCGCAAGCGAGCTCGATTCAAGACAATGGTCTTTTCAAATTCCGCCCGATCCAGTAAACGAGTCCTTAGTTGTAGAAACCAAGGAAGCCGACGTTGTGGTCGTCGGCGCCGGCACTGCTGGCCTGGTAACTGCCGTTTCAGCAGCTGAGAATGGCGCAAAGGTCATCTTGATATCTGCATCCTCGGTAAATGTCTCTCGAGGAGGTTCCGTTCATGGCGTTTACAGTAAAGCAATGGAGCAAGTGGGCATAGAACGCTACGACGTAGATAAATTCTTCCGCTCTCAAATGATCGCCGCAGGATACAACGTCGACCAGGAGAAATGGTGGAAGTTCGCCAACAACAGCGAGGAAGCCATGAACTGGGCCATCGATCTCATGGACGAGGCCAATATTCGCACCGTACTCGAGTCGTCACCTCAGCTTGATAGCGACGATCCGATGTATTGTCCCGTAGGATCCCATTCTTGGGTCAATGATAAAATCACTGGCGCAGGATCAGGCCAACAACTCTTCGTGGACGTTCTTGCCGACAGGCTAGTCGAGCTTGGTGGAGAGTTGGTTTATAGTATGAAGGCTGAGCAACTGGAGAAGAACGACTCCGGTCGCGTTGTTTCCGTCATGGCTCATCCCGTTGAGTCGACTAACGAATATCACCGTTACACGGGCACAAAGGGCATTGTGCTTGCTACTGGAGATTTTTCCGCTGACAAGGATATGATGCGCTGCTATTGCCCTGGAGTGCTCGATCTTTTGAATCCCGATGCAGGCGACAATTACGACGTCGGTTTTCAATGGGGAGGTCTTTATAAAGGAGACGGACAAAAGATGGGATTATGGGCAGGTGCCGCATGGCAAAAAACCTGGCCAAACACGCCCATGACCTTGGCAGTCGGCACATCGGGACCCGCAAACCGCACAATGGGTGCCCATCGCGGCTTGCTCCTCAATAAAAATGGTCATAGATATAGCAACGAAGATGCAAACGGCGTATTTGCCAACCTTGCACAAAAACATCAACCCGACATGCTCTCGTATGCCATCTGGGGCACCAATTATGCCAAAGACGCAGCGCCCTGGTATTCAACCGGGATGATTGCTGGCGAAAGCACACCGACCGACCCCGCTGACGTCATAGCAAGTTGGGATGCTGGCAATATCGGTCCATTGCCCCAAAATGTAGTAAAGGCCGACACGATCGAGGGGGTAGTCGAACAACTCGGCCTGCCAAAGGAAGCTGCGATGGCCTCAATTAAGCGCTACAACGAGATGTGCGCTAATGGCATCGACGAAGACTTTCACAAGAATCCCACGCAGCTCATCGGTATAACCGAACCGCCTTTCTACGGAGCATACGGCGGAGCCCCTGAGTTCCTAACCGTGCTTGGTGGTCTACGCACCAATGTCAACATGCAAGTGTGCAATGACGAGGACGAACCCATCCCGGGTCTTTTCAACGTCGGCACTATGGTGGGAGATTACTACAACAATATTTATAATTTCATGGTCGAGGGTAACAACCTAGGTGCGACGTGTTTGACGTTCGGCTACATGACGGGCCGCGGCATCGCCCTCGACGAATTCGAATAATCTTCAGCCCAGGGCAAACCCTCCCATGCCCTAATGGCCCGATTGCACCCCGTTGCTGCTTGCGTGCAGCAACGGGGATTACTATCATTCTATTAGTCATTTAGGAGGGAGCATGGAGACAACTGGGCAGCGTTCGGCACCTACTATCTTGGTGGTGCTGGTGGTGCTTGGTTTTGCTATGCATTGGCTATGGGTTGATTCTCTGTTCTTCACTCCGAGCTATTTCGGTGAAACGTTAGTGAGAAGCGGCCGTTTATTTTTTATTGTTGCGCAGTGCTCAGCAATCCTCGCATCTCTAACGTTTGCATTCCGACCATTTCCGCAGCAAGCACGCATCACCGCGATGATCGCATGCGCGGCATCCGCTCTTCTCGGCATTTGCCTGTTCTCAATCGACAATGATGCGATGCGTATCATCGGGGGCATCGCCCTCGGTATAACTATGGGCGGAGTTCCCGTTCTTTGGGGAGAAATTCTCGTTTCCGTCTACGAAAGACCTACCCTGCTGGTTTGCGCCGCGATTGCCATCGCAGCACCTTTGACCCTAGCGATTAAATACGTAGGCTTCGTTCTCGAGGTTGCGTTGATTGCTGCAGTACCCGCTATCGGGTGCATTTGCTACCTCACGAGCGTCATCTTTATGAAGCGCACCGGAGAATCTCTCGACTATTCAAGTTGTCGCCCCCGCGGCAACCTACGCGATCAAATCCGAGATACGGCAACATTTGCCCAATTTGTATGGCGATTTGTGTTCTTGCTTTGCTGCGTGGGCATTGCGTTTGGCATTTTTCAAACAGCGTCATCTTGGACGGGCTCATTACGTTCCGGAGAGCGCGATCTTATCCAAATCTTAAGCCGGGGCATTATTGCGTTTGTATTCGCGATTGCCTTGCTCTTTTTCAAACGCGCTTACCGCGCAGCCTACCGCATTGGCGTCTTGGTCATGGTAGCCGCTTTCTTAGCCTCCTCATTCGCGTCGGAATCCTTTCCCTTGATGAGCGTTGTTCTTGTTTTCGTCGGCTATTCCAGCGTAGAGGTTATGGCATGGACGCTATCGTTGGAATCGTCTCGTACGCTCCACGTAAGACCTGCTTTCTTGATTGGCGTAATCCGCGCCACCATGATGTCGAGCGTACTATTGGGCATAGCGTTGGTTGCAGTTGTGTTAGAGCCGCTTGGGGTATCTCAAGATGCATGGACAACCGCAATTGCATATCTGCTAGTTCTTTCCATGGCTTTATTGTTAGACGACCAGAAGGCATTTGGATTCTGGAGAGTCGTCGACGCAAGCAGCCTTGATGTCCCGGAAATTGGTATCGAACAGAAATGCACTGCATTCGCAAAGTCAATGGGCTACACGGATCGCGAAGAGGAGATTCTTCTTCAAATTGCGCAGGGGAGAAATGCCCGCTCCATTGCAGACAAGCTGTATATCTCAGCCAACACGGTCAAATATCACCTTAAAAATATGTACTCGAAGACGGGCGTCCACTCGAAGCAGGAGCTACTGGATATGGTGGATTCGGTGGATGCATCAGGTCGAAATTCACAAGAATTTCTGTGATAACGAGGGCAACGTGTCTTGTTGCCAAACTCGAGCCCAGGCCAAAATCAGACTTGAAAAATATTCGGACGCATGAAGTACAGCCTATTTCGCAGCCACAATCAAATTGCCCGAGACCGATGCAGAAACTATATTGCCCACAAGAATATCTTGCGGAAGAGGCCAAGAGCTTGACCGAAAACATTGGAGCCAGTCTTTCCCGACAATATGACTTCGATGAGCGCAACAAGAAACAAAAGATATGAAGATGCCCAGCAGGAATCCCTGCCGGGCATCTTCGTTTGCAATCGAAAAATTCACGCAGCGCCCTAACAAAAGCGCCGCTACTTTCGCGCTAATTCTTGAAGCTATGAATAGGCGCCGGGATGCGACCGCCGCGCGTGACGAATGCCTCACAGCTGGTTTGGTTCACCGGGATGATGGGCGCGTAACCCATAAGGCCGCCGAATTCGGCCATATCGCCCACGCCTTTGCCCTCGACGGGAATCACACGCACGGCGGGAGTTTTCTGATTCACCATGCCAATAGCCGCCTCGTCGGCGATGATGCCCGAAATGGTAGCAGCCGTGGTGTCGCCCGGAATGGCGATCATGTCCAGGCCCACCGAGCACACGCACGTCATGGCCTCGAGCTTTTCAATGGTGAGGCAGCCGTTGGCCGCGGCGTCGATCATGTTCTTGTCTTCCGACACGGGAATGAACGCGCCCGAAAGGCCGCCCACATAGCTGGACGCCATGATGCCGCCCTTTTTCACCTGGTCGTTCAGCATGGCAAGCGCCGCCGTGGTGCCCGGCGCGCCCACCTGGGCCAAGCCGATTTTCTCGAGCACTTCGCCCACCGAATCGCCCTGCGCGGGAGTGGGGGCAAGCGACAGGTCGATGATGCCGAACGGCACGCCCAAGCGGCGGCTTGCCTCTTGCGCCACCAGCTGGCCCACGCGCGTGATTTTGAACGCGGTGCGCTTGATGGTTTCGCACAGGAATTCGAAATCGCGGCCCTTGGCCTCGTCGAGTGCACGGCTTACCACGCCGGGGCCCGAAACGCCCACGTTGATAACCGCGTCGCCTTCCGTTACGCCATGGAAGCCGCCCGCCATGAACGGGTTGTCGTCGGGCGCGTTGCAGAATGCCACGAACTTCACGCAGCCGTACGAATCGTTGTCGGCGGTGGCGTGCGCGATGTCTTTAATGATGTGGCCCAGAAGCTCCACGGCATTCATATCGATGCCGGTTTTGGTGGAGCCCACGTTCACGCTGGAGCACACGATGTCGGTTTCGGCGAGAGCCTGCGGAAGCGATCGGATAAGCAGCTCTTCGGCAGGAGTCATGGCCTTGTTCACGAGCGCCGAATAGCCGCCCAGCAAGTCAACGCCCACTTCCTTGCCCGCGCGGTCAAGCGTATGAGCGATTTTCACGAAGTCTTCCGACGTTTTGCAGGCCGAGGCGCCCACAAGCGAGATGGGAGTCACGGTGATGCGCTTGTTAACGATGGGGATGCCGAATTCACGCTCGATGGCTTCGCCCGTGGCAACCAGATCGCGAGCGCGCGTCGTAATTTTGGCATAGATGCTGTTGCAGAGTTCATCCACGTTGTCGCACGCGCAATCGAGCAAGCTGATGCCCATGGTGATGGTACGCACGTCGAGCTTTTCCTGCTCAATCATTTCATTGGTCTCGTGGACCTCTTGGATATTAATCATAGATATACGTCTCCAAAATGATGAATTTGGGGTGGGCCGAGGCGGCTTCGCCTCATCGAAAATGCCCGGACCTCCGCGAAGCCTCGCGACGCGGTCGCGCGAAACGCACATGCGCCCTTCGCCAAAGCCCGAGCCTTCTTGCCAACGAAAGCGGTCGCCAGCTTAGATTCGATGCATGGCGGTGAAGATTTCCTCACGCTGGGCACGCACGCGCACGCCGATTTCCTCGCCCAGGCTTTCCAGTTCAACGGCCATCGCGCCGAAGCTTTCATCGGCGGCCGAATAGTCGACAATCATCATCATATTGAAGAAGCCGTCGATGATGGTTTGCGAAATGTCGAGCACGTTCACCTTGTGATCCGAGAGATACGTGCACACGCGGGCAATGATGCCCACGGTGTCTTGACCGACCACGGTGATGATGGCTTTGTTCATGGCATACCTTTCCAAAGGATCTTTGAGCACTTTAGCGTAGTGTAGTATAGCGGTTCTTCGCTCACGTGCAGTTTATCGCCCAACCACGCAGAATGCACGAGTTGCACGAGCAGAGCGCCGCAGCCTTCGGTAGCTGGGCGCTCGAGCAGCGCGAACGCTTTTTGCATGAGCTCGTTTTGCTGCGTATAATGCTCGGGTTTGCACATTCTCGATGGCGGCGTTCGCGTGGCCATCGTTTTCGTTTTCGATTCCGACAGGAGCGCACGCATGAGCACTACGCCCAAAACCACCGAAGGCCGCGAGAAATTCGGCTCGCGCATCGGCTTCATTCTTATTTCGGCCGGATGCGCCATTGGCCTTGGCAACGTATGGCGTTTCCCGTATGTATGCGGCGAATATGGCGGCGCGGCGTTTGTGCTGCTCTACCTGGTGTTCTTGGTGATTCTCGGCCTGCCCATTTTGGTCATGGAATATGCCGTGGGCCGCGCGAGCCAAAAAAGCTGCGCGCGAAGCTACAACATTTTGGAACCCGAAGGCACCAAATGGCATTGGTATAAATGGTTCGCGTTCGCCGGCAACTACATTTTGATGATGTTCTACACCACCGTCGCCGGCTGGATGATCGCCTACGCATTCAAAATGGCAACCGGCCAGCTCACAGGGCTCGGCACCTCTGCTTCCGCAAGCGCGTCGGGCGCCGCCGAGCAGGCGTTCACGGCACTGCTCGCCGACCCGTTCCAAATGCTGTTCTGGATGGTCATTATTTGCGGCATCGGCTTTTTTATCGTTGGCCTGGGCCTGCAAAACGGCGTCGAGCGCGTGACGAAGGTCATGATGGCGTGCCTGTTCGTGGCCATTGTGATTCTAGCCATCAATTCGGTCATGCTGCCCGGCGCACATGCCGGCCTCGAGTTCTACCTCATGCCCGATTTCGGGAAGATGATCGAAAACGGCTTCGGCGATGCGGTATACGCCGCCATGGGTCAGGCATTCTTCACGCTTTCCATCGGTGCTTCGGGCATGGCGATTTTCGGCAGTTACATCGGCCGCGACCGTCGCCTGACGGGCGAAGCGGCAAGCGTCGCCGGCCTTTCCACGCTTATTTCGCTGCTCGCAGGCCTAATTATTTTCCCCGCCTGCTTCGCCTATGGCGTTTCACCCGATTCGGGCCCCAACCTGGTGTTCGTCACGCTGCCGAGCGTATTCGACCAAATGTGGGGCGGCCAGCTGTGGGGCACGCTGTTCTTCATTTTTATGAGCTTCGCCGCGCTTTCCACCGTCATTGGCGTGTTCGAAAACATCGTGGCGTTCTGCATGGACCAATGGGGCGTCTCGCGCCGCTCGGCCGTGGCGATCAACGCCGTGCTCATCATCGTGCTTTCGGTGCCGTGCATTCTGGGCTTCAACGTGTGGCAGGGAGTACAATTCCCCGGCATCGGCGACATTCAGAGCCTAGAAGATTTCATTGTCTCGAATAACGTGCTTCCGCTGGGTGGCCTGGTGTATGTGCTGTTCTGCACAAGCCGCTACGGCTGGGGCTGGAAGAATTTCCTCACCGAAGCAAACACCGGCGCCGGCCCGCGCTTCCCGAAGTGGGCGCATGCATGGATTGCCTATGGCATCCCCGCGCTCATGGTGGTGATTTTCATCATGGGATACATTCCGAAGTTCCAAATCTGGCTCGGATTGTAGAAGAGCACCTGCGACACCAGTGTGACTGGGCCCCTGCGTGACTGGGCCCCTTGCGGACCACGGCTCGTCAAAAGCATGATGAAAAACGGCTTTCATTCATCATGCGTCCAGCCTGGCGCCTGGCGGATGACTGGCAATCGTCTGCGCTCAAATCCTTCTTTCCAAAGTTAAGCGCAGCCAGGCGAGCGCATAGCGAACGAAGTGAGCGGTAGCGAGCCGTGATTGCAAGGCATCCGCCAGGCGCCAGGCTGGACGTATTAACGGTCTACAGCAGCGTGTAGTGGTGAATGTTGTTGGCGTCGGGCTCGCGCGCAATGCGATGCTCGGCGATAAGGTGATTCAGGATAATAATGCCGCCTTCGACGATGCACCACTTTTGGGCCGGGTAAATATCTTCCCAAGCCTGCGGCACATTCCACGTAAGGTTTTTCACCACGTCGGCGCCCATTGCACCAGGATGCTCGGCAATGTACGCCGCCGCTTGTTCAATGCGTTCGCAATGATGGTTTTTAAGCCACGCCACACGTTCGCGCCAATCGGGGCGTATTTCGCCATGGGAATGCAGCAACCGCGAAATACCCAGGTCACACACCTTTTGCAAGTTCGCAAGATACACGCCCATGGTATCGACGACCCCCAAGCGCAGGCCCAAACCGGGCGAGATGGCGAACAGGATGTGGTCGCCGGAAAACAACAAGCCCGACCCACGGTGGAAAAGCGCGAGGTGGCCGGGCGTGTGGCCCGCGGTATCGACGACCTCGAGCTTCGTTTGCCCCACTACAATAACGTCGCCTTCTGCAACGAATTTCAAGTTGCGCCCCTCGGGCTTAAAGCTAGGAATGCCCATGCCGTAACGAGCCGATTTATGCACAAGGTCGCAATCGAACCCCTCGGCGCTTACCTGGGCTTCGGTAATGCGCAGATATTCGACGTCGCTTGAAGCAGCCATGAGGTTGAAGTCGGTGAGGCTCAGGGCAATGGGCGCTTCCTTGGGAGCCACATGATCGATGAGACCGGCATGGTCCATATGCAAATGCGTCAAGAAAAACGACATGCGCGCCTTATCAATGCCGAGCTCGTCGATTGCCGCGTCGAGCAGAGCGGCGCCTTCGGGCGTCGGCGCCCCTGTATCGACGGCCAAGCATTCGCCCCCGTCGCAAATAAGGTAGCAATTCGTCTCTGACGTGGAGATATTCAAAAACGGCACGCGCACGAGATACACATCGGGGCTCGAGTTGATTTGGCGATAGTGTTTGCCTACCGCATAGGGGGTTTCGTGGGCAAACGCGCCCGCACCTTTCAGCATGCGTTCGCTCGCCTCGGCAACGCCCTCGTTCATACGCAGCCCCCTCCGTTATCATGCGCGGCACGAACCACGCCCAGTTCATTCATCTTACGCAAACAATTCGAACTCGAGGCACATGGGCAAAAAGCGCGCAATAAATGGCGACGAGCGGTGTTTTGCATTTCGAGCCGGCCGCCTGCGCCCATCGAAGCACGCAACCTAAAGCTTTTTCCTGCGGGCACGGAAGGCATCCATGGGCTCAATTCGCAGGCCATTCTTGTTGTAACTCACCGCTAAATTTCCCTGGATGTTCGACACGAAGCCCGATTTGCCCAAGCCGTCGAGACAGGTTTCGATGGAAGCCGTTTCGATGCGGGCATCGCGGCCAAGCGCGAGTGAAAGCACTCGGTCGATTACGCGACGAGCAAGCGGGCGCTCAACTTGCGCCATATCGGGCGAAACCAAGAAGCCCTCGCTCGGGAACTGGCCCAACGGTCGCACCCTGGAAAGAAGCAATTCGCGCGCCTGGTCGGCGAGCATATCATCTTCTTCGGCGATAAGGTTCATCGTGCGCGTGAGCGTTTCGAGCAGGCGTGGGTTACGCTCTTTGGCACGAGGCACGATTTCGTGACGCACGAACGCGCGGAAGTGATCGGTATCGGCATTGGTGGCATCTTCGCGCCACAGCTCACCCAATTCGTCTCGCACGGGGCACGAGCGCCCCGCGATGAACGCGCGCAAATCATCACGCCCCAACTCGAGCAGTGGGTGGCACACGCGCATGTCACCGATGTTCACGCAGTAATTCATGGAACGGAAGCCGCCCGGGCCCGTGCCCACAATCGAGCGCATATAGAAGTTCTCCACGCGGTCGTCTGCAGTATGCGCAGTGTATACGCGCGCCGAATCTTCAGAAAAGCCCAGGTGAGAACAGGTGCTTTCAATCGCCTGACGCGCGGCTTTATACCGCTCGTCGCGAGCGATGGCCTCCATGTTGCCGCCCTGTCGCACGATTGCCGACACGTCGATTTCACACATGAACAGCGGAAGGCCGAGCGCTTCTGCCAGCTTCGCAACAAATCGGGCGTCGCCTTCGGACGCCTCCCCGCGCAGCTTGTGGTTCACATGCAGCATAACCGCTGCGCCCAAATCGCCGGCTGCCACCATATCGGCAACCATGTATGCCAGCGCACAACTGTCGGAGCCGCCGCTCACCATGGCCACCGCAAAGGCGTCGGCTCCCGCCATCTTGTGCGCGCACACCGTATCAAGCGCACGATCGTATACGGTTTTTTGTGCCATGGCGGCCCCTATCATTCAAAAACGCCCGGCCGATGAATCGGCCAGGCGCCTATTTTCGAAAAACACTCGTTACTGCGCGGCTTCAAAAATCTCGGAGAATTCGTTCATCAGGCGCTTTACTGGCAGACCGACGATATTGTCGAAGTCGCCATCGATACTCTCGACCAAGGCACGGCCGTCACCTTGAATGCCGTAAGCGCCAGCCTTGTCCATGGGCTCGCCGCCAGCAACGTATTCGGCAATAACCTCGTCGGTGAGTTCCTTAAACGTCACACGGCTCGTTTCGGTGAACGTGCGGAAACCCAACGAAACCTCTTTATTGGGCGGCGCACTCACAAGCCACACCGAAACGCCCGTAATAACCTGATGGGGACGACCGGAAAGCTCGCCCAGAATACGGCACGCATCGTCTTCATCGACGGGCTTGCCGTAGATCTTCCCGTTTGCCGCAACCACGGTGTCGGCACCGATAATCGCCGCAGCACCCACGTATTCGGGATCGCCAAGCACCTGCTGCACAATGGCGCCCGCCTTGCGCTCGGCGAGCTTTTTGGCGGCCTCCTCTGGCTGACGCAGCAAATCGGGCTCGAGGGATTCATCAACATCGGCGCTCAGCACCGTGAACGAAACGCCCTCCCGCTCGAGCAGTTCACGACGGCGGGGGCTCCCGCTTGCAAGAATGATTTCAACTTTCTGGGGCATGAACTTTCCTTTCCGGTGTTCTTTCGAACGAAGACCATGTCAATATCGCACGGCAGCGAGGCGCAACGGCTCCCTTCAATGGGCCGTACGTCGCGATGCGCTTGGGCGCATTCCAGAGGCGCACCACCCGCGAACGCCGCACCAATCTCGTCTTGCCTATATATCTATCGCCGTTCGAGCAAAATAATATTCTCGGCGTGGCTCGTGTGCGGGAACATATCCACCGGCTGCATTTCCACTATGCGCCAACCGCGTTCAGCGAGAAACGCTGCGTCGCGCACCTGCGTTTGAGGGTTGCACGAAATGTAGACGATGCGTTTGGGCGCAAGTTCGCACGCAGCCTTCAGGAACTCCGGCGTGGAACCCGCACGAGGCGGATCCATCATAAGCACGTCGAGCGGCGCCCCCTCGTCGGCCATGCGGTGCATGTATTCGCCCGCGTCGGCCGCAACGAATTCGGCGCGCTTGATGCCGTTGTGGCGCGCGTTGTTGCGGGCGTCGGCCACGGCATCGGGGCGCTCTTCGACGCCAATCACGCGCGCAGCACCCGGGTTGCCATCGACGCCACGCGCAGCCACAAGTCCAATCGTGCCCGTGCCGCAGTACGCGTCCATAAGCACCTCGGTACCCGTAAGCTTCGCCATCCCGATCGCGCGACGATACAGCACCTCCGTTTGCGTTGAGTTGACCTGGTAAAACGATTTCGAGGAAATGCGGAAACTCAGCCCGCACAACTCATCGAGAATAAAGCCTGGACCAAACAGCGTGCGTTCCTTATCGCCCAAAATCACATTCGTTTGGCGCGTATTCACATTCTGCACGACCGTCGTGATGGACGGGTGCTTCTCGCGCAACGCGCGCACGAAGCCTTTCGCGCCAGGAAATTGATCTTCGCGCGTGACCACCGTGACCATGATTTCACCCGACGTATGCCCGACGCGCACCTGTACATGGCGAAGGAAGCCCTCGTCGGTGTCTTCGTCGTATGGCTCGATGCGGAAGCGGCGCATGAGGTCGCGAATCGTAAGAACAATGCGCTTGGCTTCGCGATTTTCGAGCAGGCATTCGTCAGAATCGATCACGCGGTGCGTTCCGCGTTCGTACATGCCGCACAAAACACGCATTTGGCGTGCTTTTTTGTCCCATATGCCAACATAAGGCGACACGACCTTGTTGCGATAGTAACGCGGGTCGTCCATGCCTAGAATAGGCCGCACCACCGTTTCGGAATCAAGCAAACCGTCGAAAAGCCCTTCGACTTCATGCTGTTTGCGTTTCAGCTGTTCGGCATAAGGCACAGCAAGCCATTCGCAACCGCCGCATTTGCTATCGATGGGACAGAAAAACGCCCCTGGCGCAACGCTCCCTCGAGCACAGCCCGCACGACGCCCACCGTCGCGACGAACTGGTGCAGCCTTGGCGAACTTAGTCGGTTTGCCCGATTTGGATGCCTTTCCCGATTTGTTCGACTTGTTCGGCTTATTCGGCCTGCTCGCATCGCTCAGCCCACCCGGCTTGCCTGGCTTGCCCAGCCTGTCCAGATTGTTTTTGCCGAAACGGGCGTCCATCGAGCGATTTCCGCCCTTGCGGTTCGGCTTCGTGCCGTCGAAGGTGGCCAATTCGTTTTTCGCGGGCGCACCGCCCTTCGCGCCACGGCTTTTCGACGCGCGACGCTCGTCGACCTTTCCTGGTCGAGCACTCGGCTTGCGACGCTGAGCAGCAGCACCGCGTGCCGTAGATGAGTTTTTGTGATTTCCGCTTTTCATGCCTGCCATTCTACTATGCGTCGCCCACGCGCGGCGCCGTCCATCCACGGCAACACGCCCCGTACACAGGCATTTTCGCCACACGCGCAACTCGCGTATAATTGGCGGCTGAAAAACCCCGCCGCGTGACGGCGTTTTAAGGCCACCCAGAAAGGCCACCCATGCCATCATTTTTCAAAGACCTTCGCGAATTCTTATGGCTCTACCGCCAAGGATTCCGGCCAACCGAATATCTTCGCAACTCCGACCGCATCTCATTGCACGCCTGCGGATGGCGCGCAAACGGAAGCGGGCGCATGAAAACGGCCCGCGACGCCGTCGCCTACCTCGAAGGGTCGATGCCTGAGCAGTGGCGCCAGGTATACTGCGGCCTCACGCCGTTTCTCGTATCGGATCGAGGCAACGTGCGCCTTATCGACGGGTCCGAGCCGCGCATGATGCTCGCAAACGGGCGCTACCAAATCGCCTACAAGCCCGAAGAGCAGCACCCTTCGCGACGCGGTCGCCGCGGCGGCATGGCCCACAAGAAACGCGTATACCGTTCGGTGCTCGTAGCCATGGCATTCCTCGATTTCAAAAAAGGCGATGCCGCACATGAGGTTCATCACGTTAACGGATACCGCACCGACGATCGCCTGGTAAATCTCATGGTGCTCACGCACGACGAGCACACACGCATCCACAACATGGGGCCCTGTGGCCTAACAGCGCCGCTCGACGATGCCGTGCGCGACGCTGGGCTTCTCGCAGAAGTGAAGCCTATGGGCACAATGAAGCTGCGCCGCATAAAGAAGAAGGCGCTCAAACGCGCGCTCGAGGCGCCCAAGGCGGCCAAAAACGCGATTGCAGACGACAATGCGAATAATAGCGAAGCGCTCGACGCCCCAGAGATTTCGGGCGACGAATCGCAAAAACCGAACCGCGCGGAAATAATCCCCGCTGAAGCGCCTGCTGGCACGTTTGTCTGCAATCCCCTGCCCGTGCTTGACGAGACGGGCGTATTCGTCACGCCCGAAGCACCTGAAATTCTCGCCATTAAGCGCGCGGAAGAAGCCCAGCACGAGGCCGAGAAACGTGCCGCCGAAGAAAAAGCTGCGGCAGAAGAGGCCGACCTGGCGGCGATCCCCGCACGCGGCAACCATAAGGCCGAAGAAAAATCGAGCCTTCAAGCGGCCGCCGAAGAGGGCATGGCCGAAGTAGCCGAAAAAATCGACGCCGCCTGTGTGCGTTCGGGCGCCCGCGCGCAGGAAATGATTAATGGAGAAGGCCCGACCAAGGCAGCCAAACGGCGC
>OLPN01001901.1_pt1 | contig 17536 bp, 19 predicted proteins | sample 1672601 | NCBI WGS metagenome assembly OLPN01 (sample SAMEA3136704, study PRJEB25190) | human gut metagenome | reverse complement strand
GCAGCATTGCCATGACAGGGACAAATGTGGACTTCATCTTGAAGGGCATCAACGAGTATCTGATGGCCTTGGCAAAGGAGCAGATCAAGCTGGCCTTTGAACAATCCGAAAAAGAAGTTGCCGATCTGCACCAGCGCACCCGTGAGGGACTGTTGACCGCCCGGCTGAACGGCAAGCAGGTTGGCCGTAAGAAAGGCATTGGCTTTGAAACGAAAAAAGCCAGAGAAGCCAAGCAGATTATCCGTACCCACTGCAAGACCTTTGGCGGCACACTTGACGATGCCGAGTGCATGAAGCTCACCGGTCTTGCCCGGAATACCTATTATAAATATAAGCGTCAGATTCGTGCTGAACTGATGGCTGAACAGGATTTGCCGAAAGGAGCAAGTATCTTTTATGAACCGCCAAAATCATTCTGAGCCAAAGAACCGGTTCACCCCGGAGGAACAGCAGGAGTTTTTAGAGTTGTTGGCCCAGCTATCCCCGGATCAGCGTGAAGCACTGAAAAAAGTGCTCAAGTCCTTTACCTAAGCAAAACAGTGCGGAGTGGCATCATGTCACCCCGCACTGTTTATTTTTTATTCTGGTTTTCTCTTATTTTTTGTTTTTGGAATGTTTCTTTTGTTGGTGCAGCTCTTTCAGATCTTCAATTGCCAGCTCTGGAGCCATGGTGTGGAACATCAAATAATTGGTGTTCATGGTCTTTGCCGGAGCCTGCGCATAAATTTCCTTGCTTGATTCCTTGGTCAGAATGTGCCAATATCGGTAAAGATAGCCCGCCCAATACATAACTTCCTTATCATATCGAGCATTTCCCTTTATAGTCTGTGGACACTCGTCCGCAAATTCTTCCAGAAGATACTCTTCTCCCGCCCATTGCATCCGATTGTACTCCGAATCCAAATCACGGGCAACTCTGGAACGCATGAACTGTTTCATAAAATCTTCACTGTCGTAACCTGCTTTCCATGCAAGCTTAAAGAGGCGACCTTGAATGTCGCAAATTTGCAGCCAGAGTGACTCCATTGTGATACAGCTCCTTTACTCCAAGTCATACTGCTTTTACCCCGCATTATTTCCATTTCCGCTGCATTACTTCACTTTTCAGAAACAATCGATATTTTGCGCTTTCTTTAATTGGATGGAGTTTGCCCCGTTTCGCAAGATCATCTACATTCTGTTTAGAACATGCCAGCTCCTCTGCAGCCTCAGCCGAGTCAACTACACGTTCTCTTACGAAGCACTTGAACTCTTCCATGCTTAACGGAACCTTTTTCCCTGCCGCATAGAGCTTTCCGCATTCAATACACAGGTTTTCTCCCCAGCAAATACCATAACCATCCGTTTCCACATTAACGGCGCGAAATGTATTTTCGTTCTGGAGCACCGGAGCAAACCGCTTGTCTGTACTCGCCAGCTGCACCAAATCATGCTTCTTCACGCATCCATCTCGGAAAAACACCAGCAACTGATTTTCTGGCAGCGGGATAACGTCTTCTACTTTCTGCTGATTTCGTTTCACAAATTCCTTCGGAAGATCCTTCTCCGAAATCGGCTCCAAATAATAGCTATCCTGTGAGCAGCGTCCGTTTGTCATCGTCAGCAGCTTATACTCATCATAAAAGTCAAGTCCGTTATCTCTCAGGATCATGCCAAGATTCTGTCGGTCAGACGGCACAATTCTCTGTTGCACCCAGATTCTGCTCCAATAAGCGTTAATTGTTTTTTGCCCTTTTTTCAAAAAAGACGAGAGGATCAGCGGCGTTTCCCATGGATCGGCCTCCTCTGGCAATTCAATATAAAAACGCTTTTCTTTTTCATAATAGAACAGATATGCAACCGCCTTATTAGTTGTATTGTCCTCATCTCTGACTGCAAAGATTTTCATAATATTCCCACCTCTGCCAGATCATATCCCATATTTTGTTTTGTAAGGACTGCGGTATAATGCCATCCAGTCCTTCCAGTAAATAAGCCTTGTGCGTGTGTTGCAGGGGATTCAATGCCAGTATTTCATCTTTGGGAATCAGCATTAGATTCTGCTGTGCCGACCGCGACCCGACAAAGCATTGCACGGCACGATCCTTCATTACATCAAACTGGTTGATCTCCTCTTCTGTATGACAGTTGAACAGCAGCGAAAGTCCATGATCAAAGATCGGTGCCAGCCGAAGTGATTTCTTCCGGGCATTACGCAGCACCTCAATATTCGCGCCATGTCTATCACGATTTAAAATCAGAAAATCGACCACCAGCATCTTATAGATGAAATCCGACCATCCGTTGCGAGTGCAAAACTGCAACGGCGTTTCACCGTCTAGTTTTTCTGCCTGGTAATATGCATCCAGGGCAACCTTGTGTTCTCCATGTGCCTTAAAATCTTTGGATGCGCACAGATAGGTTTCCATTTCTTTTCCATCCACATCAATGTCCGCATGGATCAGATCATAATGAAGATGTTCAATCTCAAGAATGTTTAAAAGGCGGTCCACAATGATCTCATTTATGCACTCATGTCCCACAATGCCATTGATGCCATCATAATTGGATAGTTTATAGTAGATCTTTGGCTGCTGCAAATCATCTGTTGCTTTTAAAAAAGATCCCGCTGTTCCTGACGATGACCGAATCAGGGACCACGATAAATAGGTCAAATCTTGTTTTTCGTGAATAATCTCCGTACTCATTTTGCCGCCTCCTTTCCCTTAGTATATATTTTATCTTGTCGTACGTCAAGTATTTTATTTCTATATTTTACGTAATATCGTCAACGCAAGAGATTTTTCCGTTAACTTAGCGGATATGTTCACTCTAACCAACAAAAATAGTGCGGAGTGGCACCATGAACTGCACCCCGCACTGTTTATTTTTTGTTTTTCCTAATAGCAATTATTTCATCAACAGTTTGCCATTTTCAGCAGCCTGCTGAACAGTCTGGAGTGTAACCTTTGCTTCCTTGTCCAGAACCTTGTTCATCTCACCTTCCTTAGCCTCATCCAGAAGATCCTGCTTAGAAAGCACCGAAATCAGCTTGATTGCTAAGCAGGTCTTTTGGAAATTCAACTTTTCCGCTGCCGTAAAGTTGACGTACTCTGTTGTGCGCTCCACAGTCTTCTCTGCCTGTGCAACCAGCCGCAAATAAACATCATACAACTGCTGCAGCTCGTCCTGCACGCTCTTGGACAAAAGTGCAAGCCGTTTCAGCTCAATCTCAATGTCTTGCATCTTGCCAACAGCCTTAAATGTCTGGTACTCAATATCCTTAGCGTTTTCCAGAACTTTATTTCCTTTGATATTAAAAAGGATTCCCTCTACCATAAGAAGCGGTGCAGCTGTCAATCCTGTCAACACCGCCTGGCCACCTGCCATTCCGAGGCCACCTGCACTTAGCGCGCCGCCACCCAGCTGAGCCAATGTTGCGTTTGTTGCTGCAGCACCAGAAAGAGAGGAAATAGCCGTACCCGTTGAAGCAAAAATAGCCATACTTGTTGCGCCGCTTTGCGCTGCAAATCCAGCCAGCATACCTACTGCATAACCTGTTGCACCGGTTTGCATCGCTTCCTTTATGCCTATTCCAAGGGTGCGAAATTCGCTCAAATCTTCCGGAGTTATCGACAAATCTCCTTCCAGCGCAACTTCACCGTTCGAGTTTGGAGGAAGTTTTACTTTACTGTACATCTCACAGAATCTTGGATAACCTTCCCCCCAAGCCTTAAGTTTGAGCTGTCCAAGCTCAGACAATCGTTTATTGGTCTCGTCTTGAGTGGTTTCCAGTTTTTTTCTTTCATTATTGTAGAGACTCTGTGATTCATTTTTGATTTTAGAAGCCTTAGCACGTTTATTTGCGCCAGAGGCTGCATTCGCAGCACCCACTGCGCCCGTTGTCGCAATTGTACCAACGGCAGTGGCTCCCGCTGTTCCCGCAGTTGTTCCTGCGACCGCCGCAATATTTGCAGCGACACCACCAATGATTGGAGCCGCTTCTACTGCCGTTGCCGCCGCTCCAATTCCTGCACCAACTGCCCCCATTGCGCCCGTAACAGCCGTTCCAACCGCTGTAGATGCAGCAGCGGTTCCAACAGCAGCTGCGGCACCGCTCACTGCTGTTGCCGCCGAAACCACCGCTCCACCCACTGCGGTAGAAGCAGCTGCTGTACCTGCTGCGGCAACGGCTCCACTAACCGCAGTTGCTGCACCGGCAGCTAATGCGCCTGCACCTGCGGCAGCAGTTCCCACGCCAGCAGCCACGGTTGCCGCTGCTCCGGCAGCAGCGGCTGCTCCAGCGGCTCCTACTGCGGCAGCTGCGGGAAGCACAACAGGAGCCGCAACCACTGCCACTGCACCTGCGGCGACTGCTGCAAAAATTTTACCAAGTCCCATAATTGATTTTCTCCTTTTTATCAATCTTCAACCAGCATGTCACCCTGTTTTTTCCACTCAATTCCATCCTGTACCCATTTTTCAAGCGCATGGACACGTTCCGACTCTACGCCAAACTCTTTTGCCAGCTTCATAATTTCTTTTTGCTCACTCTCGGAGTAATTATTATCGACCATACAGAGCTGCAGCGCCTCCCGCAAAAAGCAGAGAGCTTCTTGCCGAGATGCAAATGTCAGAAGGATTTCCTCTGTCTGCGTCATTACAGTTGGCAGGATTGCAATATCATTTTCTGGAATTCCAAGCCCCCGTGCCGCATCAATAAAGAACGTCTGCTCTTCCGGACTGATGACACCATCTGCCTTGGAAATGCGGATCAGACCTTTGACGAAGTTCATCTTAGCCTCGGTTGTTTGGAAAAGCTGTTCGTAATACATATTGCATCCTCCTTAAAGTTCCAGAACAAATTCATCATCCATCATTTTTTCATCAAACTCTTCGCTGCTATGGAATTGCATATTCACCCCCATTTCGTTGAGTTTCTGATAGATCTTATCTGTGCAATTCTGTTTGTCGTCCAGCAACCCACTTATTGTGTTGATTTGTGCAAGCTCTTTTTCATACGCTACATAGTCAATCTGACGCAATGCTTGCAATTGACTTTCCAGTTCCAGATTTATTCTTTCAATATAAATGGCCAGATCTCCATAACTCAAGTCAAACTGAATGAGTAATTCGGCAATTGCCCGCTTTACCAGCTTATACCATGCAATCAGATTCAGGTGCATAAAAAACACAAGTGCATTGCCACCAGATCGAATCCCCGCATCTACTACGTCTACAACGCAAAGCGATCCGTTTCCAATCAGGAGCATCATCCGCAAATCCGGGCATTTCTGGGATGGGATGCACTCTGCAAGCGGCTTTTTCTTACCGAAAAAGCAACGAACTGACCAGATAAAGCGGATACTCAAATCACACAGCACCACAGGGATCGACATTGTGAGACCCCATCGTGCATCATAACCGCCTTGAAATGCTTTGGTTGCCAGAACCGCCAATGTATTTTTGTGCGTACCAACCTGAAAACTTCCAAAATCGCACAAACCAAACAGCTCATAGAACGGAATGACGATTCCACTTCCTCGGCCGCCATTTTCTTTTCCTCTGCCGCCAGAACTGCCAGCCACATCGGACATAAGATGCCCAAACCAATTTACCGTTCCGCAAAACAGCCTTGATAAAAAGTCATGCCCTTGCAGTTCGTGTGTATCGGTTTGAATTGTAATCAGCTGCCCATTATCCAAAAAAGTTGACGTTCCTGTAAACTGGTTGAGAATCGAAAAAAACAGGCCGATAATATCCGGTGCATGAGCCAGTGACTTCATGTGATGGTTCGTGGGCCCCATCTTGAACAGGCCTCCTACTTGCGTGCTCTTTGTTTGGTCATAATTTACCGGATATTTTTTCTCCAGCCAGCCAATAGCAGCTGCGATACTATTTTCTTTTCCTGCTTTGGGAGTCCAGCCGCAGATTTTTGCAAAGCCTATTACCGCCTTATCCACCTGAGCATCTGTCCAGCCTCCCAGCTTGCTTTCTCCAGGCATTCCCACAAAAAAGCTATCTACAAGACCGGCAACCACACCGCAGCCTGTTGCAATCAGATAATCGTACTTATCGCAGCTTTTTGCTCCCTGCTGGGCAATAATCTTTGCTTCTACACGTTCAATTTCTGCTGTTGTTGCCATAGAGTTTTTCCTTTATTCTCTTTCAATCACCAATCGTCCCGGTGTATAGGATTTAATTTTATATGCCCGCAGTTGATTTGAAATTCCAAAGCCAGAAAGCGGCAGTACCACACATGCCACCGCAGGAGAAATCGTCGGCCAGGTTGTTGTTAACTCTACAGAATACCGCTTCATCACCGTATCTGCGTACGATGTCACAATCGTGATTTCCTGTGCCTTTTCTTTCAGCGCATTACGCAGCTCGGTTTCATTGGCTACCATTTTCATAAAGAGTCCTCCTTATATTGCATTTTCATACTCTCAATTTCTACCTTTATCTCCTGCACCAGCGTTTCCGGCGCAGTCACCTTGACTTTGCTGCCCTGACTGAGCAGCCACATTTTCACGCCTGTTCCAAAGACTTCGGCTTCAATAGAGCAAACACCCTCTTTTTCATCTACGACTTTTGCCATCGGGAACTTGTCCAGCACAGCTTCCACCGATGGGCCATAGTAGTTGAAACTGATTCTCTGCGGCTCACCGCCGAACATGAACTGAGTGCGGTTCTTATACTCGCCCTCTTTGAAGCGGTCTTTATAAGGAACAGAGAACTTTTCACCTGTTTCCTTGATGGAATGTATCCTATCAAGCCGATAAATGGTTGGATAAGGATCGTTCTTTTTATGGAAAGCCTCTCTGGTGGAGTGATCTGTGATAACAGCCATGAGATAGAAATAATACTCTGAGAACATCAACCCCACCGGCTCAACCGTCCGTTTTACGATCTGACGGTCCTTTAGCTTCTGATACTCAATTTCCAGTACCGACTGATTTCGGATGGCCTGTGCCACCATCCACAGATTGTCCGGGTCAACAGCTGCATGAGCCGGGTCGTGATAGTTGAACAGCTCATTACTGATAAACCACTCAATATCTACTTTTTCCCTCTGCGATACACAAAGGTTCAAGATGATTTGCAGCTGCTTCTCAACCTGCTCTTTGGTGAAAGCTCGGCTTTCCAGCAGAATCTTGCACAGGGCCAGAACCTCACCTTTGGAAAGTCGCTCAACCTCCTGCGTTATCAGACGGTAGCCGTTTTCCTTTTTGTCGTACTCGATCTTTCGTACAATGCCTTCTTTGGCGCACTGTTCCGAAAGAAAATCCCGGATACTGTCAATGTCTCTCTGAATGGAGCGGACGTTCACATGGTACTGCTCTGCGGCCTGTTGCTTATTGATGAGCTTACCGGAAAGAAAATCCTGATAAAGTTCCAAAACACGGGTCGTTTTTAAGGTGTCTGCTGTCATTGGCTTGTCCTTCTCTTTGGTTCAGCCCCATTATAACAACGAAGATGGACAGGGAGTGTCTACCATATCATTTTCTGGATCTTTTTACTACAAATTTTGTCGAATCGTTTTTCTTCTTGTATCATATCACCCAAATCAGACGGCAGTAATGTGATTTTTACTATTCAAAGTATACGACTTATACAATTATCGGTCAAGCCTTGGAACAATAAAATCGTAAGTAATCACTACGATTTTTACAAGGAGGTCAACCATGGAACGAGAGAAGCCTACATTTGATATTTTAGGGCGCATTGAACAGGAGCGCCTTGCCCGTGGCTGGTCTGAGTATGCCCTTGCAGAAAACTCCGGGCTGACCCAATCCACCATCTCAACATGGAGAAGAAGAAATCTTCAGCCGAATGTTGCTTCTATCGAGAAAATCTGTGCAGGCTTCGGCATTACCCTCTCTCAGTTCTTTCAGGAGGAGGACTCAGTTTATCTGACGAAGGAGCAAAAGAAGCTTCTTGATCTCTGGGCTAAGCTCTCTCCTGTTCAAAGAGAGGCAGTTACTAAAATGCTGTGTGCTTTCCTATATATAGAGGAAGAACCCTGAGTTTCAACTGCATATTGCCAGATAAAAGCGGCCAAGCCTCAAAAAGCTTGACCGCTTTATCCTTTTGAATAATAGGGTTTAGGTACAGGATTCCCGGATTTTTGCCAGATCACTGTTCAGCAGCGTTTCATGTTCCAGAAGTTCTTTCTGGACAGCAAGCAGGAAATCTCTGTTGTCATAGAGAATCTTATAGGCTCTGCGGTAAAGTTCTTCCAGTTTTGCTGATTTAATTGCTTCATTATAGGAAAGTCTTGGTTCAGACAATCTATTTTCGCTAGGTTCAACTCCTGAAAAACCTCCACCAGCAAAGTGACACAGCCAGATATCCAGAAGTTGGTCTGCTTTCTTAATATCAGCCGCTGCACGAATGTCCATGATTCCATAGATCAAAGCAGTTCCCGCCTTGCCTGCCAAGGTTTTTATGATCTCATCCTGAAATTCTTTTTCGCTCTTAGCATAAACAGCAAACCCACTCTCCATACCACCAATAGCACCATGACTTCCGCGAATTGTAATAATCCCAATGCTACCAGAATGCAGAACCTCTCCCACAACAGCATGCGCAGCCTCGTGCACCGCAATCATCTGGTGTTCCTGCGGATCCTCCTCACAGTCCGTTTTTCTGAGATTATAGACCACTTTTAAAAGTGCATCTATAATGTCTTCCTTCTGAACATGTGCATGATCACGATAGACACTATTGATTGCCGCGAGATTCATTACCGTTTCAAGCGTTGCACAGCTCACCTGCGGCATAGCCTTTACGATATCAGAGATCTGTACATCTTTCGCCAGATTTTTATCACGAAGATAATAGCTTACAATGTTTTCTGCCGTTTTACCAAGTGGTGGATTCAAATTCAGAATATAGTCAAATCTTCCCGGTCTTAATAAACTCTGCGGCATGTACCTTGTATCATTTGTCGTAGCAATTACAAAGATATCCGCATCGCTTGTCTCGTCAATACAGGCTTGTAAACAAGCCCATTCCGGAGCATAGGGAGAATTGGATTCCACATAAAGGTTCAGATCTTCTAAGAGCAGTATACTCGGTGCCTCTTCTTTTGCAACGTCAAAGATATCTTTCATCTCACCCAGAAATGTATTTCCTTCGTTGATCCTTCGAAAGACGAAGGATTTTCGTCCAGACTCTTCCATCAATATCGATGCCATCAGGCTCTTTCCTAATCCGGGGGCAGACTCCATCAGAAGTCCCCTTGGCATGGACACCCCTTTTTCTTTATAAGCCTCCGTCCGTTTAAGAACATCTGCTATCTGCCGCAGCGTCTCTTTTATCGAATCGTAACCGATCACTTTTTCATCAAACTTATCCATTGTGCTATCTCCTTTTTTATTTACCTATTTTAGCTCGTCTATTTTGCACCATTTGACCTTTTGCAGTTATCGGAACGCTTCCGTATCGAACGATATCGTCACCATACAATGCGGCTTCTCTTGACTGCCTCATTTGGATATTATTTTGAAGCATCTCGTCGAACTCAGATTTCCACTGATTTGTTACTGACACGAGCATTTTTCTCTCAGCTTCCCACTGAATATGAAACATATTCTGTGTTTGAAACGATACTGCACAAACTGCAAAATGAATATGTACATTAAATCTATCCGCATGAATTCCGTAAGCTGTAATAAAGCCATTCCTTGCATAGATACTTGCTATTCTTTCTGCCAGAGATACTACATCCTGTGGCAGAATACAATCCGTTGCCGCGAAAGAAACAATGCGGTGTTTTGCAAACTGCGTAGTTCCTTTCTGTCTTCTCCTGACTGCAAAAAGCATCAGGTGATAAACTGCGCTCGGATCACACAAATATTCATTGGGAATCATCGCTGGCTGACAACCTGCTAAGGTATTTGTTATAGTATTTGCTCTTTGACTATCTTCTGCTGTCTTATCTAATCTAAGAATATATTGCAATAAATGTTTTAAGTCCTCCGAAGTTTCATACTTATCATTTTTGAGTTCGATATAACACATACCTATGAACCTCCTCTTTTACTCCTTCCCAATTTTTTTCACTCGCATAATTTCCAATATTAGATATGATTTCATCAACAAGGTCTACATCTATTTCAGTAAAGTAGATTGCGCTCTTAAATACTTCTGTTGCATTTTTACCAGTTTCATCCATTCTCTGTTGTAGATGAATTTTATCTTCAGCGGTCAATCGTATATTAACAGTATCTCCCATTATAATGCCTTCTTTCTATCCATAGAGTTTCATACGAACAAATTCAGAAAAACAAAAATAAAATATTATTTATGACGGCATCCGCCTCCCCTTAGCAAGAATAGCCAAATGTATATACACTACACATTCGGCTGCTCTTGTGCGACCGTTTGTACTACAACTATTCCATTCGGCCGCTTTATTCTAATGTTAGTGCCTTTAATAAAGATCAACTTCTACCTTCCTTCTGCTCCATGCATTATTTAGCATTAACACTGGATTATCTACATGTGCATTCCTCTATCAAACATTATTTTCAAGCAACAGAAAACCCACATGGAGTCATTATCCATGTGGGCATTTTTCGTATTACCATCCAGTAGCTTTCATATGAGCTTCCTGCACAATATATTCTTGTACTGCTCTCTTAGGAATTTTCCAAACTCGACCGATCCTCATAGCTTTTATTTTTCCCGACTTCAAAAGCTTATAGGTGGTATTCATACCACATCCCAGCATATCGGCAACTTCTTCCGGGGTTATCAGGGTATCGTAATAATCAAACATAACGGCCAATCCTCCTTTGATGGTTTACTATACTGTTGCCGAATGTCAAATCATACTAGATACAGAGAAAGGGCAACCACTTGCGTGGTTGCCCTAAATTGGTGTCATAATACTATAATGCAGCCTTCGTTCCTACACTATCAAAAAAATTTTGCTTGGAATATTCCTATTTTCCTAGTATTAGGGAACATTTAACGCTGAAATTTTTTCAGAAGTGTAGGATTGCAGCTTTTCCCATCACTGTTGTCAGTTCGCATTAGCTGAACTAGTACGTCCATTGTTTCTTCTTAAGAATTAAATATTCAAATAATGGCCTCCTTCAACCCCTTACCAACTGACCTCTTAGGCATAATTTCATTAACCTCTTTTAACGTTATCGGAATCGGCAATCGTCTTTTTTCTTGCAACGCATCCATCAGATAGTCCGATATCATGTTCCTCATTATCGAGTTTTTCCTAGCATTACTTAAAAGTTCATCATCAAATGTCATCGCACTCATTTTCAAGTTATTTTTGTTAATATAATCAGACAATTCCTTATACATTATTGAAACCTCTTTTGCGTCATTCTTTTTTGATTTCGATTGTTCTTCCTTAATATTTTTGCTCAACACAACACAAAAGCATGACGTAAATATCGGAAATATCCAATTCGACCAACAATCCATTTCTTCTTCATACACCTTTTTCCATCGTTCAAAATAAGATGCATCAATTGTATCACTATTCATATCTTTCAGACTTCTCTGAACGCCCGATTCTAAGGTTTCCATCATACGATCTTTTTTCAGCATTAATGAATCCTGAAATCCTTGAAAAGACCGATCTAAAACTTCCGTTCTATTATATATATTTCCCAATTCAAAACAGCGACTAAACAATATTATAGATGCTGGATCTGCAAACATTACATCGCTTCGAGCACCTGGAAACTCTCGGATATTTTTCAACAGATCTGCCAACATGGTACAGTTCGTAATTCGTTCGATTTCCATTTGGATATAAAGCTTATCTGCTGCTGTCAAATGTTCAAGCTCAACTGTTGTCAGATGCTTTTTTTGATCTTTATCGTCGTAGCGTTGTTCGCAGAAACTTGTTAGCTCCTTGTGCAACCGCTGCAGTTTTTGTATTTGTAGCATACTAAGCGTCGTATGATCTTGTCTGGCTTCTTGAATAGTTCTCAGGATATCCAACTTTTTTGAAGAACGCTTTAGAATTATCATTAAATCCAAATCACTGATTTTTAAATTACTTTTCCATTTCTTTTTCGGATCTGCGATATTCTTTTCTTCAAAAAAGAAACTTTGATAGGCCGGTAAAAGGGTGGCAAGTTTTGCATCCACATTATTTACGGTCTTTTTTAATGGTTGGTTACGGCTTCCAAGTTTTTCTCCTAGACCTTTAACTTCTAACTTTTTCTTATTTATTGTAAGCGATTGGTCATTCTCAAATGTATAGATTCTTCTGTTAAAAAGGTCATCCATTCCTGTAACAAAGTTACTTAAAATATCATCTGCTTCCAGTCCCATATCGAAGGCTTTGGCATCAAAAAAAGCATATTCACCCGCTGCATATACAGTCATCGTATTTTCTTCGCCAATGATTTTACGAACCATGCAATACAGTTCAGGTACTGCTGCATCCGAAAGTAGTTCTCGTCTTTTTACCTCGAAAAGTTCTTTTCTTGGATCGTTGATATGAAATGGGCGATTTTTCCAGTAATTTGAAAACAGTGACTCTGTCATCCTATACGCCTGATCCAAAGAGCACGCAACCAAATTACCTTTGAGACGTTGTTCTGCTTCAGGAATCTCTAACCGGAAGGTGTATCTAATTACGCTCTCCGCTTCTGCTACGCGTCTTATAAATTCTGATTCTCTCATAATCCCTCCATCATCGCAAGCCGTTTGGTTGTTGGTCTCAACAATTCAGCATCATTTTAGTTGTTTGAAATACTAAATCATCAAATATTATATTATAAAATGTATTCTATTAAAGATTATATTGCATATTTATTGTAATTACAATAGTCTTTTACACCGTAAAACCAAAATTATATTCGCGATTTATATTGTACCAAGTTTAGTTGTATAATGCAGTCACCGGAAGCGATCCGGGGACTGAGCCAAGCAAAACAAGGCTCACTCGATGCACACATAACCGGCAGGAGGTATAACGATGATCTACAATACAGCATAGCCCTTGAGGTACCGGCCCCTTGCTACGAAGGAAACGTAGCAGTTGATCCTTGAAAACTAAATATAGAAAAAAGGAGATGTATTGCATGGGCACTTATCAAGCGCTGCAAGTTCCGCAACCAGGTGTCACATTTGGAGATGAACGGCTCGTTGATCCATGGGCAGTAACCATGCTCCAGAATACCTGTAGTAATCTTCAGGTGCAAAACATGGCGTTGCAGCAAGAGAACGCCGCTTTGAAAAACAGAAGCCAATCTCTACAGCAGCAGAGGGAGAATCCGCTTTGTAAAGCAGCTAATCGCGCCTACCTGCGAGAATTCACCGCATATAAAACAGAGAGTCTCGTAGAATTTCCCGACGGAAGGTACCACCTTGTTAAGGAAAACCCTCTTGGTGAACCCTACAAGGTTGTCAAGCCCGTGTCAGACTGTACAGAATTCTCTGCTCGATATGCGATCGATCCACGGGACGGCTCTACGAGTATTGAAGTCCGGTACAGACTTCCTAACGGAACTCTTTCAGGCTTCCGTGTTGCCGATGACAAATTTCAGCAGAACGCTTTGATTCAAGGATTTTACAAAAGTGGCGGCACACTCCGCTGTGGAAAAGATGGTCCCCGGTTATTTTACATGCTCATTGCGCAGCTTTTGAGTAAGCAGGAGATCTATTTTCAACCTATACCCGGGTGGAATATCAACGCATCAAGGTGGTTTTTCAAAGAGTCGACAGGATGTGAGGCGCCACTGGATAGTCCGATTCTTCGTCCTGATGCTCTGACATCCGAAGACCAACTGATAATGGCCGCAGTCATCGGATTATCCTTCTTGAAGACACGTCTTCCTGAAGACATGCAGCCGACTAAGCCGTTTGCTGTGATCTCTGAGGGTTTTTCGATCACTACGGAAATCACTCTCAATTGCAAGCTCGCCGAGCTTAAAAAGCAGCTGATCCATCATCGAGACGACTTGCTCATCCATGTCCGTGGCGGATTTGCGTCCAACCGGTATCAGAAAGCTACGAATTATGATTACCTCTCCGATGAAGCCGAGAAGGGAAGCGCGAGTCGTTCGATCTACATTGTTCAGGCAAAAGAATTGACGCCGGAGATTCGTGAGCATTGCATTCCGATCCAGTTAAATCCAGCAGAGGCTTGCTCCGCTACTACCGGTGTAGATTCTGTAACATGGGGTGATTTGATTTCCTTGGTAGAGGGCAATCCAAACGAATTTGATTCCCGCGTGTATCGCGCATATAAGGAGGAACGTGACAGAATGGATGGATCAAGTTTTTGTCAGGAAATTGCCGTTTTACGTGCTGTAAGTGAAATCATTTGCTGGACGTTTTCTCAAAAAGCGTCTTTATCTGAAGAGAAGGTTCGAGATGCTTATAAAACCGCCTTCGATCACTATCCTTCCCGGTGGGATTCCATGCTAAACACAACCGCATCGGATTGCTTCCGCAATGCCCTTTATGCAGCTGCACGCGAACAGACCATCCGATTCCGGGACATTGGTGATTTAGACGAGACTTATTGCAAAGAAAAGGAGGTACTATATGATGAGTATAAGCTCTATCTCACCCTTGATCTTGTGAAACGTTTGGTTGCAAAGCGCATGCCGGAATTTCTTACATCTGACGTTCTGGCTCAGTTGACTGAAGCTGGCATTCTTTCGAGCTCTATTGTAAAGACGCTCAGGCTCTCTACCGGGCATTCCAAAAATGTCAGGCTTCGATCAATTAATCGCAGCTTTGTGAATGGATATGGTCGTCGTGACATTACAACTATTTCAACCTAAAGGAGGTTATCTTATGATTTCAAGGCCAGAAATCCAGGCATTCCTTGGCACGTATCAGGAAGGTGCTGAAAAATTCCCGGTCCACCTTCAACTTCACCCCGGAGTTGATCCTTCCAGTATATTCCTTACTGGATCAAGCGGCAGCGGAAAATCCACGGCGGGGCAATGCATGGCAATTCAGTTCGCTAAGCAAAAAATCCCCTTGCTCGCATTGGACCTTGGACACACTTTGTCGCCTGATCACATTTGCCCACCGCTGTCCTCTGAATTTGAGGCACTGGCAATCAGGCATGATCTCTACAATGAATCTGTGGCCACCGACATTCTCAATCCTAAACCTTGTGGAAGCAATACAGAGTCCCCCTATGACACGGCCTATGGTCTTTGCCAGATCATTGGACAAAATAATCGTTTTGGCCCTGCTCAAATCGCATCGCTCACAGCCGAGGTCAAAACGATTGTGGAGCGCCGGGAAATTTATCCCCATATCTTCCCAAGCATTCTTGAGGCATTGAAAAGTTCCACTTCTGCAAATGTCCGCATGTTGGGAAATCGACTGGAGCCGCTTCTCCAGCATGATGTGTTTGAACGCCGCCAAAACGGAAGCTCTTCCCTTCCGATTTCGCCTCATATACATATTTTTGATGTGAGCAGCTATCCTGATACAATCAGGACTACCTTGGCAGAACTTCTGTTATACGATTGGTTTCGCTCCGCTCGTGCGCTGCAGATTCCCATCGTTATCATGGTCGATGAAGTGCAGAATCTTAGGCTTGGTCGCGGCACGATTCTGAACCGTATTATCACAGAAGGCCGCAAGTTTTCAATCGGTTCTATTCTAATCTCACAATCCCTGAAGGGCTTTGCTCCAGATGAGCAGTTAGCGTTGAGTCAGACTGGAACCAAGCTTTTCTTCAAACCGCCGCTCACGGAAATTCGAGCCTGTTCCGAGATGCTAGCCGAACCAGTTCGGCGTTCCGGAACGGTCGAGCTTCTTAAAAAGCTGAAGGTCGGTCAGTGCCTTCTGTTATCCGATTTCACGTACATCGGAGACTCGCTCCAACCCAGCTCCGACTGTATTCAGGTAAGCATCAACTTTCCGACATCTATTATTGAATAAACAAAATCTCTATGTTTTGGATTGATTGCTTCATAAACCATGAATTCGGTAGAACACACCGCATGACTCGTAAGACAAAGAGGTCTCCATATACGTTTTGTATCAGGATTCAACTTTGAAATCATTACAGATGATGGCGTCAAAATATATTTGTTACTTTTTACACCAGAAGCCACCTCAAATACAGGAAAATGCTTCTCGTCGTAAGATGGAATACTGTAATGCTCAAGCATGGTGTCAGGATTTTTTGCCGGTGAAAAACTTCTTGTTTTAAGCTCAGCGATTTGGCCAAGATTGCCTACAGTCCAGTTTTCGGGCATTGACCCGCCAAAAGGCTCGAAATTCACGAACCATGCCTGAAACAATGCGGCTGCCTGCTGTTCTAAATTATTGTTTATAACTTTTACGGTATTACATTTAAGAAAGGATGAGCCTATGAAACAACCAATTTTAGCAATTTGTTATGATTTTGATAAAACGTTATCTCCCGATGATATGCAGGCACAGGGGTATATACAATCAATAGATTATGAAATAGCAGAATTTTGGAAACAATCAAACCAATTAGCATCGGATAATGATATGGATCAAAATCTTGCTTATATGTATATGATGGCTAGTAAATCAAGAGGAAAAGTTCTATTTACTAAGGAAACATTGCACAAAGATGGTGGAAAAGTACAGTTGTTTCCTGGAGTTGAAACATGGTTTGATCGAGTTAATGAATATGGTAAGCGTAATGGTGTTATAGTGGAACACTATATTATTTCTTCAGGGCTAAAAGAAATGATTGAAGGAACTAAGGTGGCTGCTAAGTTCAAAAAAATCTATGCTAGTTCGTTTTATTTTGATGAGGATGGAGTGGCAGTATGGCCAGCTCAGGTTGTTAATTATACTAATAAAACACAATTCTTATTCAGAATAGAAAAAGGAGTCCTCGATATAAATGATCAGGCTGTTAACTCATATTTTGAGCCTAACCAATATCGTGTACCATTTAGAAATATGGTATATATTGGTGATAGTGATACAGATATTCCGTGTATGAAACTTGTCAATATTAATGGAGGACATTCAATAGGTGTATATAATTCTGAAACAAAAGACAAATCAAAGGTATTTAGAATGCTTGATGAAAATCGTATAAAATATTTTGCACCGGCTGATTACACAGAAGGGTCAAAGCTTGAACAGTTAGTACAGCAAATAATAGATAGGACGATTACAAATGAAATACTAGAAGATGTTCATTTTGGTTGTATAGCTGAAAAGTTAGATGAAACAAGAGGTCAAAGTGAGGAAGAACTAAAAAAAGAAGAACTAATTGATAAACTTGAAGATAGTAGCAATTTTGCTAATACACATTCGATTATTGAACAAATGTCAGAGATTAAAGAATGGTCAGAAGATCAAAAATGCAAATTATTTAAAATTGCACTTGAAAACAATCAGGTAACATATATTTTAAAGGATGTTGATGTTAAGGATTTTTATCGCATGATATGTAAGAATAATAATAGTGAAGAAGCTAAGCGTATAAAAGAAATTATATACGAAAAAGAGTAGAGGTGATTCATATGTCCACTATATTTACGGAAGCTAATTACGAAAATTCAGTTATAGAGCTGTTTAGAAATGATTTAGGTTATGAATATGT
>OLPN01001889.1_pt1 | contig 17659 bp, 14 predicted proteins | sample 1672601 | NCBI WGS metagenome assembly OLPN01 (sample SAMEA3136704, study PRJEB25190) | human gut metagenome | reverse complement strand
ATCGGCATTTACCAACTTATGAAAAGATAATCAGAAATTTAGTAAGTTTTTAATATTAAAAAACAGAAGCACATAATCTGTTTTTGCAGTCATCTCTTTTAATGATCTTGACACCCGGCGGATAAACTCCTTTCTGTTACCTCCCCCCGTTACCTGATCAATATAATCTCGTTCAAAAAGTGCGATCGTGTTGCGCACTCTGGTGTTAACAATCCTTGCATCAAAAGGTCTGCTGAAATAATCACTGACCCCCATTTCATAAGCATGCCCAATATATTCATTGGATGTCTCTGCAGATATAATAATAACCGGAAGTTCTTTCAGCCAGTTACGCTGCTGCATCACCTGCAGCACGCCGAATCCATCCAGTTCCGGCATGGTAATATCCAGAAGTACGATAGAGAAACTATAAAGTCCTTCCTCCATGATTTCTATGGCTTTTTTCCCATCTTCCGCTTCCACAATATCATATTCATCTTCCAAAATCCCGGTTAGAATCTCACGATTCATCTTGGAATCATCCACGATCAGAATACGTCTTTTTCTCGTCTGTTTCATTTATGTGTTCTCCAAACAAATGTTAACAGCCACTTCCCTGCTGCTTCTTTCGTTAGTATACCGATTATATTATACTCTATTTTCGATGCAGTGTCTATTATTTCTCTTTATTTCTGCCCACAGGATGTTGCTGTCGTTACTGTTCACTGGCACATCCTCGCGAGGCATTTTTCACTTTACAGGAAAGCAATTTCCCGTAAAATCAAAATTGGTCCACCGGACCAATTATTGATATGCAACGCAACAAAAAAAGCCGGAGAACTGCGGAACAGTTCTCCAACCTCTCATTTTCTGTTTATTTTATTTCTCATCTGCCGGTACGTCTTTGATGCTGAAGCTCATTCTTCCCATCTTATCCTTGCCCATACAGATCACTTTGACTTCATCGCCCAGTGTCAGAACATCCTCTACCCGGTTGATACGCTCTTTTGCGATCTTGGAGATATGAACCATACCCTCTTTTCCTGGTGCAAATTCGATAAATGCGCCGAATTCTTTGATGCTTACTACTTTACCGGTGAAAATCTGGCCTTCTTTGTAATCTGTTACGATGGTCTGGATATAGTGAATCGCTTTATCCATCATCTTCTGATCTGTTCCGCAGATAGAAACTGCTCCGTCATCTGTGATATCGATTTTTACACCGGTCTCATCGATGATCGCATTAATGGTTTTTCCTCTCTGACCTACCACATCGCCGATTTTTTCCGGATCGATCTTGATCTGAACGATCTTCGGTGCGTATTCATTCACATGCTCTCTCGGGCCTGCGATACATTTTTCCATAACTTCAGTCAGAATATACTCTCTTGCCTGTTTGGTCTTTGCAATAGCCTCTTCAATGATCGGACGGGTCAGACCATGGATCTTGATATCCATCTGGATCGCTGTGATACCATCATGTGTACCTGCCACCTTGAAATCCATATCGCCGAAGAAATCCTCCAGACCCTGGATATCGGTCAGAACAATATAATCATCATCGGTCTCGCCGGTTACCAGACCACAGGAGATACCTGCTACCGGTTTTTTGATCGGTACACCTGCTGCCATCAGAGACATGGTAGATGCACAGATACTTGCCTGAGAAGTAGATCCGTTGGATTCGAATGTCTCAGATACGGTACGGATCGCATATGGGAATTCTTCCTCACTTGGCAGTACCGGAACCAGAGCTTTCTCAGCCAGTGCGCCATGACCGATCTCACGACGTCCCGGTCCACGGCTCGGTTTTGTCTCACCTACAGAGTAGGACGGGAAGTTATAGTGATGCATATAACGTTTTCCAACCTCGAACTCATCCAGGCCATCCAGACGCTGTCCCTCGGACAGAGGAGCCAGGGTGGTGATGGTACAGATCTGTGTCTGTCCTCTTGTAAACATGGCAGAACCGTGAACACGCGGTACGATATCCGTTTCTGCAGCCAGCGGACGGATCTGTGTGATCGCACGACCATCCGGACGTTTGTGATCTTTCAGGATCATCTTACGAACGGTCTTTTTCTGATACTGGTACACGGCTTCACCCAGAACAGCCAGCCATTCCTCATTATCAGCAAATGCTTCTTCCAGTTTTGCTGTCACCTGACGGATATTTTCTTCTCTTGTCTGTTTGTCATCGGAGAATACAGCTACTTCCATCTCTTCCGGTGTTACGATCTCTTTCATCGCTGCGAACAGTTCTTCCGGAACCGCACAGGATTCATAGCTGTGTTTTGCTTTTCCGCAGTCAGCTACGATTTTGTCGATAAATGCGATGATCTCTTTGTTGACCTTATCAGCTTCAAAAATAGCTTCAATCATCTTTGCTTCCGGAACTTCGTTTGCTCCGGCTTCAATCATGATGACTTTTTCTCTTGTGGAAGCAACAGTCAGTTTCAGGTCAGATTTTGCATTCTGCTCCAGTGTCGGGTTAATGATCAGTTCACCATCGATCATACCTACCTGTGTTGCTGCACACGGTCCGTCAAAAGGAATATCTGAGATGCAGGTTGCGATAGAGGAACCAAGCATTGCCACAACTTCCGGATTACACTGTGGATCTACAGACATTACCATGTTATTCAGTGTAACATCATTACGGTAATCCTTCGGGAACAGCGGACGCATTGGACGGTCAATTACTCGGGAGGTCAGAATCGCATGCTCGGATGCTTTTCCTTCTCTCTTGTTAAATCCACCTGGGATTTTTCCTACTGCATACATTTTCTCTTCATATTCTACACTTAACGGGAAAAAATCAATTCCTTCTCTTGGCTTTTCTGATGCGGTTGCGGTAGAAAGTACAACGGTATCACCATAATGCATAAATGCTGCGCCATTAGCCTGTTTTGCCACGCGGTCGATGTCAACTGTCAGTGTTCTTCCTGCCAGTTCCATAGAATAACTTTTGTACATACATTTTCTCCTTTTTCTGCCCTCTGGGCGATTTTTTCGTTACTGTTCATTTCATTCTCAGCAACATTCTGCCGGCGGATATGCTCCGAAACAACTGAAAAACACACTCCCCGCTGTCCTTATCCTGCTTTGGCAATATGCTTTTCAGTGGTCTCGGCATCCTTTCCGACATCTTCCGGTAATCGACAGTATCCGTTGGGATATATTTTCCCTTTTTCCGCTGTCTTGTACAGATTAAGATAAGAGGGATGGAAGAATACCTTCCACCCCTCGCCATTCTTTTCTCTGTGCAGTTGAATTACTTTCTGATTCCTAATTTTTCAATCAGTGCACGATATCTTTCGATATCTGTTTTCTTCAGGTAATCCAGCAGACCTCTTCTCTGACCTACCATTTTCAGCAGACCTCTTCTGGAATGATGATCTTTGTGGTGTGTTTTCAGATGCTCTGTCAGCTCCTGAATTCTTGCTGTCAGTACAGCTACCTGTACTTCCGGTGAACCTGTGTCGCCTTCTGTTCTTGCGTATTCAGCCATAATAGCCTGTTTCTTTTCTTTAGAAATCATTTTGTTTTCCTCCTGTTTTTTCAATCGCCACATATTAAGAAATGGTCGGAGTATCCGATATCTGAATATGGGCTAACTCATACTCGAACAGTATACCATATGCTCTCAGTAATGTAAACCTCTTTTTTCGAAATATCGCTTTCCTGAACCGGCATCTCTCTGAATCTGTGCTTTCAGTTCTTCCACCGAATCAAACTTGCACTCCGGACGCACAAAGTGATAGAATTCCACCCTGGCCTCTTCCCCGTACAGATCCTCGTCGCAGTCAAACAAATACGTCTCTACACCTGCAAACGGCACTTCCACGGTGGGTTTCACCCCCACATTGGAGATTCCATAGAACGTTTTACCTTTGATAAAAGTTTTCGATGCATAGACACCAAAGGGTGGAAGAAGTTTTCCGTCTTCCGGCACCTGATTGATCGTCGGAAGTCCCCAGGTACGCCCCAGCTGTCTTCCATGTACCACTTCTCCCAGCACAAAATACCGGTAGCCAAGGAGCTCATTGACTTTCTCGATATTTCCTTCCTGAAGTACCTCACGGATCCAGGTGCTGCTGATCGGGCGTTCTTCCCGCGTCTCTTTGCTTAAAATTTCCACCTCAAATCCATATTGGGTACCCGCCTTCCGTAACAGTTCCGGATTTCCTTTTCTGTTATGGCCAAAGTGAAAATCCGGCCCCACCACTACATAAGCGGCACGCAGCTGTTTAACCAGAATCTCCCTGATAAAATCCTCCGGCTCCATCCGGATGATTTCCGGAACGAACGGACACTCCACCAGACAGTCCACTCCCCGACGTTCCAGAAGGATCCTGCGCTCTTCATTCGTAAGAATCGTCCGCTTGATCCTGGTTCCCAGTCTGACAAGAGGAGAAACATCAAAGGTAAATACTACCGTTTCATATCCTTCTTTGCCGATTTCCAGAACCCGGTTGATCAGTTTGCTGTGCCCCTTATGGACGCCGTCAAATTTTCCAAGTGTTACCACACTTCTCTTATCCAATTGAAAATCCAGATTTTTTGTAATATATTTCATGTCTCTTTCCATTCTTCTCTCTGTCGCAACTGTTTTTCCAATTGCTTTTACGGGACAAAACATCTCACAGAATATTGCCTGCCGAATCGTTACGCCTCATTTTCTTTTCGATAAAACATTTTCACCGGTATCATCTGATCTGTCTTTTTCTCATACAGTCCTATAAATGTCTCCCGGCTGTCATATACTCTGACATAACCTCCATCCACCTTGAGCTCCTCCTGTAACAGTTCCGGAAAAATCCGGTTTCCGTTGTGTACCAGAAGATCACCCTGCGGTGTTGTTTTCGCAGCCGGATACTGATCGAACATCCTGTCTACCGGAAGAATCAAACGTTCTATATTACCTTCTTCCATGACTTTTTGTACTTCGTCCAGTTTTACCGCGTCTGTTAATCCAAACCGCTCTACCCGGGTACGCAGAAGTTCTTCCATACAACCGCCACATCCCAGTTTTTCACCGATATCGTTACATAAGGTCCGGATATACGTTCCCTTGGAACACTGCACCCGAATCTTTACTTTCGGAAGCTCCATCCACAGAACCTCAATGTTATGAAAGGTAACCGGTCTGGCTTTTCGCTCCACGACTTTACCTTCCCGTGCCAGTTCATACAGTTTTTTTCCATTTACTTTCAGTGCGGAATACATCGGTGGAACCTGCTGCTGCTCACCCTGAAATGAAAGAATGCAGGTGCGGACTTCTTCTTCCGACACCTGCACTGACAACTCCTTCAGGATCGTTCCTTCCATATCCTGGGTATCGGTGGTGATTCCCAACCGAAGCACTGCCTCGTATTCCTTATCATGATCTGCCAGCAGATCACACAGTTTTGTTCCTTTTCCAAGGCAGACCGGCAGGACACCCTGTGCCTGAGGATCCAGGGTTCCCGTATGACCGATCTTTTTTTGTTTTAAGATTCCACGAAGCTTCGCCACCACATCATGAGATGTATAGCCTGCTTCTTTGTATATATTGATTACACCGCTTCTTTCCATATGTTTTCTTTACTCCTGAAGCTGTCTTTCTATATCCAGTGTCAGACTGTTTACCACATCGAACACTGATCCCTGCATAGTACATCCGGCTGCTTTCACATGACCTCCACCGCCAAAATAAGAAGCCACTCTTGCCACATCCACTTTGCCGTTGGAACGCATGCTGACTTTATACTCCTGCACACCGATTTCATATAAAAAGATGGCAACCTCCACGCCACGGGTATTCTGTAACTGGTTGACGATACCATCCATATCTTTCGGTGTCACACCGTAAAAATCCATGTCTTTCTTTCTCACATAACCCACGATACACCGCTGATCCAAAAGCATGATGCTCTCCATGATCGTGCGTCCCATAATCTGATTCTGTGCATAGGATTTTGTATAGAAAGAATCCTTGATGATACTGGTAAAATCAATGCCTTTTGCCATCAGCTGACCTGCGATCTCCATGGTTCTGGTTCCGGTACAGCTGTACTGGAACACACCGGTATCGTGAACGATCCCGGTATACAGTGCTTCCGCACAGGCTTTGTTGATCTTTTCCGGCTCCAGAAGTTCATAGAGCACTTCACAGGTAGAACTTGCGTCCGGAACGATCTGGTTCTTCTGTGCCATTCCTTTATTCGTGATGTGATGATCGATGCACGCGGTTATTTTCGCCGTATTCACTGCCTGACCGGCAACGCCGATCCGGTCTGTGCTACTGACATCGAATTCCAGAAACAGGTCATATTCTTTCTCTTCCCATTCCTGTTTCGCCTGATCGATGTCCTGAATAAAATGAAATACTTCCGGTACCTCCTCCAGATAAACATCTGTCTGGATCTGTGGGTAATTTTCTTTCAGATACAGGTACATTCCCATGCAAGAGCCCACGCAGTCACCATCCGGTCTTACGTGACCGGCGATGGCTGCTGTGGTTACACCCTCAAGTACAGATGCAATATTATTTATCATCTTCCTCATCCCTTTCCGGGGTCTCTTTATTTACCTCGTCAATTAATCTGGACATATGCACACCATATTCAATCGACTGATCCAGTACAAACTGAATCTCCGGTGTGTTACGAAGATTCAGACGTTTTGCCAGCTGGCGGCGTACATAACCTTCCGCACTGCGAAGACCGGCAATTGTATCTTTCTTTTCTTCATCGGAACCCATCACACTGATGTATGCCTTGCAGGTTTTCAGATCCGGTGCCACTTCCACGGAAGTGACGGATGTCATCATATGAATCCGTGGATCTTTGATCTCCTGGCGGATGATGAGGCTTAATTCCTTCATCACTTCGCCGTTGATCCTTGTATTTTTAATGCTGTTTTTTCTCATTTTCTATCACCTCAATCCGGTATGCAAAGCCTATCTCGGTACTTCTACCATGATATACGCTTCTACCTGATCCAGTTCCTGGATATCGTTGAATCCTTCGAATACCAGACCACATTCATAACCGGCTTTTACTTCTTTCACATCATCTTTGAATCGTTTCAGAGATGCCAGTGGGCCTTCGAAGATCTGTTTTCCTTCTCTGGAGATTCTTACCGTACAGCCTCTCTGGAATACACCATCCAGAACATAACTTCCGGCGATGTTACCGACACCGGATGCTTTGAAGATCTGACGAACTTCTGCATGACCGATGACTTTCTCTTCGAAGACAGGATCAAGCATACCCTTCATGGCAGCTTCCACATCTTCGATTGCCTGATAGATGACACGGTACAGACGCAGGTCTACACCTTCCTGTTCTGCGGTTGCTTTTGCTGTTGCGTCCGGACGAACGTTGAAACCGATGATGATCGCGTTGGAGGCGGAAGCCAGTGTTACGTCCGATTCGTTGATAGCACCTACACCGCCATGGATGACCTTAACGACAACTTCATCATTAGACAGCTTCACAAGACTCTGCTTTACAGCTTCCACAGATCCCTGCACATCAGCTTTTACGATAAGATTCAGTTCTTTCAGGTTACCTTCCTGAATCTGGCTGAACAGATCATCCAGAGACATCTTCGCTTTTGTTTCTTCCAGCAGACGGTTCTTATTTTCAGAAATAAAGGTTGCTGCAAAGTTCTTTGCTTCTTTATCGTTTTCGGTAGCCACCAGAACTTCACCTGCGTTCGGTACATCTGACAGACCAAGAATCTCTACCGGCGTAGACGGGCCTGCTTCTTTGACACGGCGTCCCTTATCATCCATCATCGCACGTACTTTACCTGAGGAAGCTCCGGCTGCGATAAAGTCACCCACATGCAGCGTACCTTTCTGTACCAGGATAGTAGCAACCGGACCTTTTCCTTTGTCAAGCTCCGCCTCAATAACCAGACCACGTGCTTTTCTCTTCGGGTTGGCTTTCAGTTCACATACCTCGGAAGTCAGCAGGATCATCTCCAGCAGTTCCTCGATACCCTGGTGAGTCTTTGCGGACACCGGGACGAAAATAGTGCTTCCTCCCCAGTCTTCCGGGATCAGTTCGTACTCGGAAAGTTCCTGTTTTACTCTCTCGATGTTGGCACTCGGTTTATCTACTTTGTTGATCGCAACAATGATCTCAACACCTGCTGCTTTTGCATGGTTGATTGCTTCTACCGTCTGTGGCATTACACCATCGTCCGCTGCAACTACCAGAACAGCGATATCGGTGGAGTTTGCTCCACGCATACGCATAGCGGTGAATGCCTCATGTCCCGGAGTATCCAGGAACGTGATCTTCTGTCCCTTGATTGATACCACATATGCACCGATGTGCTGTGTGATACCACCTGCCTCACGGTCGGTTACATTTGTCTTACGAATCGCATCCAGCAGTGAAGTTTTACCATGGTCAACGTGTCCCATAACACAGACAACCGGTGGTCTTGGAACGAGATCCTTCGGATCTTCCTCTTCCTCTTTTAACAGTTCCTCGATCACATCCACTTTTTCTTCCTGTTCTGCGATAATATCATAGTCAAGTGCGATCTCCTGTGCCTTTTCAAAATCGATCTCATGGTTTACCGTAACCATAGTTCCTTCCATAAACAGTTTCTTAACGATCACTGCCGGCTGCATCTTCATCTTTTCTGCCAGTTCGCGAATCGTCATTTTCTCCGGAAGTGTGATTTCTTTCACTACTTCTTTCTTTTCTTCCTTCGGCTGAGGACGGGCAGGTTTCTGCAGTGCTTTCGGCAGTCTGCTCTTCTGAAAACGTCCCTGGTTCGGACGGTTGGATCCCTGTCCGTTTCTTCTGTCCTGGGTCTTTTTCTCTTCTCTTTCGCGTTCTTTTTCTTTATCTTTTTCTTTGTTCTTTACGTCTCTGACCGGTTTTCTTGCCAGGCCCAGATCCATACTGTCCATAGCAGGTCTGGAATCTCTGCGTTCATTTCTGCGTCCGTTGTTTTCTCTTCCGTCGCGGTCTCTGTTATCACGGTTCATACCGTTTCTGTTGTTATCAAAACGACGGCCACCCTGATTGTCTCTGTTTTGTCCGTCTCTGTTTCCATCGAAGCGACGGCTTCCGTTTCCGCCGTCCTGACGGTTGTTCTGTCCCTGATAACGGTTATTATTCTGGCCGTTTCTGTTATCAAAACGACGGCTGCCCTGGTTATCTCTGCTCTGGCCATCACGATTCTGATTGTCTCTTCTTCCCTGACCGTTGAATCTTCTCTCCTGACCATCTCTGCTCTGGCCGTCACGATTCTGATTGTCTCTTCTTCCCTGACCGTTGAATCTTCTCTCCTGGCCGTCTCGGTTCTGATTGTCACGGTTCTGATATCCACTGCGGTTTCCTTCGCCGTTTCCTCTTGCCGGTCTGTCCTGTCCGTTTCTGTCAGACTGCGGTTTGTTTCTTCTGAAATTCTTACCTTCCTGGGTCTGTGCGTTCTGCGGACGGAATACCTGAATCAGATTTGATTTCTTTTTTGGGCGGTCAGCTGCTTCTTTTTTCTCTTCTTTTCCTTCATTTTTTCCGGTGAATGCATCCCGGACCATTTTTTCATCTTTTTCTTCCAATGTACTCATATGACTCTTAACTTCTACCTTTTTCTCCTTTAAAAATTCAATAACTTCTTTGTTTGTTTTATTTAATTCCTGTGCAATTTCATAGATTCTTGATTTTGGCATTCTACCACCAACCTTTCTGCTCCATGCCAAGAAATGTAATTATTCAGATTTCAGCTGTTTTTCCATTGCTGCTGCCAGGTTTTCATCAGTTACTGCCAGAGACGCACGGAATTCTTTTCCCATGGCTCTTCCCAGTTCCTCTTTTCCTCCGAAATCATAACAGGGTACTTCATAATACGTACACATATTATGGAATTTCTTTTTGGTATTGTCCGACGCTTCCGCCGAAACGATGACCAGCCAGGCCTTTCCTGTCTTTACTGCTTTCTCCGTTGAAAACTCTCCGCTGACAATCTTACCTGCCTTGGTGGAAAGTCCGATCAGTGATAGTACTTTATTACAATTCAATCGTATCCAGCTCCCTTTCCAGGTTCTCATAAACCTCCTGAGGAATCTGCATCTTCAGGGAACGTTCCAGCCCTTTGTTCTTGATGGCTTTCTGCAGACATTCCTTTGAGAAACAAAGATATGCGCCGCGACCGTTTTTTCTTCCGGTCACATCCAGTACGATTTCACCTTCCGGCGTCTTCAGTACACGCATCATTTCCTTTTTATTTTTCATCTCATTGCATCCGATACATTTCCGCAGCGGCACCTTTTTTATATTTCCCATAGCTATCCGCCTCACTGTTTTTTCAGGTCTTACTCTTCTTCTGTGGATGTCTCTTCCGAGATCTCTTCTGTTTTCGGTTCTTCATCCAGTTCTACACCGGCCAGAGCATCTTCCATGGAATCTTCACCCTCTTCATCGTCAGATTCCTGATAATATTCAAAATCACCGGCTTCTCTTGCCTGTGTCTCACTCTTGATATCGATCTTGAAGCCTGTCAGACGGGCTGCCAGACGGGCATTCTGTCCTTCTTTACCGATTGCAAGAGACAGCTGATAATCCGGAACAATAACCAGTGCAGTCTTCTCATCCGGATCTGCCAGTACGGTGATCACCTTTGCAGGGCTCAGTGCATTCTCAATCAACAGTGCCGGATTCTCATTCCAGCTGATGATATCGATCTTCTCACCACGCAGTTCTTCCACAATAGTGTTTACTCTGGCACCGTTCATACCTACACACGCACCGACTGCATCAACATCCGGATCATTGGACCATACAGCGATCTTGGTTCTGGAACCGGCTTCTCTTGCGATACTCTTGATCTCTACGATACCGTCTTTTACCTCAGTCACTTCTGCTTCAAAGAGACGTTTTACCAGTTCCGGATGAGTTCTGGAAACCATGATCTTTGGTCCTTTCGGTGAATCCTTAACTTCCAGTACATATACTTTGATACGTTCGGTCGGTTTGTATACTTCACCTTTGACCTGCTCGTTTTCACTCAGGATCGCATCTACCTTACCCAGATTCACACTGACATTTTTTCCCATGTACCGCTGTACCACACCGGTAACCACATCTTTTTCTTTCTGGAAATATTCATCATACAGAACTTTTCTTTCTTCCTCACGGATCTTCTGCAGAATCACATTCTTTGCGTTCTGTGTCGCGATACGTCCGAACTGTTTGGACTGAATCGGAACCTGAACGATATCCCCCAGTTCATATTTGGAATCCATCATCTTCGCATTGGAAAGGCTGATCTCCATCACCGGATCTTCTACCACCTCCACTACGGTCTTGTCAGCATATACGCTGAACTCGCAGGTTTCATGATCGATGGTCACATGTACGTTATCTGCTTTTCCAAAATGGTTTTTACAGGCCTGAATCAGAGACTGTTCGATCGCTTCCATCAGAACTTCTTTGCTGATATTTTTTTCTTTTTCCAGAATAGTTAACGCTTCCAGTAATTCTGTGTTCATTTTTTCTTTATCCTCCTTAAAAATCAAAAGCAAGACGAATCAATGCGATATCTGCTTTTTCAAATGTCTGCTCTTTCTGATCCTCTGTGGTGATCGTCACGCTACTTTCATCATATGCACTGAGGATTCCGTAGAATTCTTTTTCTTTATTAATCGGACGATAGGTACGGATCTCTACTTCTTTTCCCATACTTCTTACGTAATCCTTTTCTTTCTTCAGAGGACGTCCAAGACCCGGGGAACTTACTTCCATAATATAAGCATCTTCGATAAAATCCAGTTCATCCAGTTTATCACTGAAGATTCTGCTGACTGCCTCACAGTCATCTACGGTAATTCCGCCTTCTTTATCGATATAGAAACGTAAATACCAGTTTCCTGCCTCTTTCACATACTCCACATCCACCAGTTCAAAACCAAACTGATCAATAATCGGCTGTGCCATAGCTTCCGCCTTCTGTTCGTACTGTTCTCTTACACTCATGCTTTCACCACCTTTTACATGAACAGCAGTTGCTGTCCTCAACAATCAACCCTGATTCTTCGGATGTTCGACCCGTAATTCATACCATCAAACTTCATCCTCCAACTCAGTGATTGATACTCAATGCAACAAATAAGAGTGGACGTATCGCCCACTCTTAAAACTAGTCATCATCTATTAACATGGTAATCATACCATTTATTATTATAAAATGCAAGCGTTTTCAGGCTTTTTCCTTTATACCCGCACTTTCGTTCCTTTGGTGTCCCGTTTTCCAAGCTTGATCTTATTGAGGACCATCTGCTTTTCTTTGTATTCAATCTGGTATTCCATCCGGCTTTCCAGAAGATATGCATGTTCCAGATAATCTCTGTCACCCATCTTCATTGCCCGGACACCAAGGGCTGCTTTTTTCTTCTCCGGTACTTCCTCCTTCAGAAAACGCAGAAAATATCCCGCATGGCTCTGCAGCACCACATAATCCATCGTGTCACACAACTCCACAAGAACCAGTTCATCCTCCTCCGCCAGTTTGGTAGAAGCGATGGTTCTCTTGATCACATCGAATTCCGTTCCCGGCACCTGTTTGATCATACCGGATTTTGTCACGAAAATCAGAGAAGCATTCTTTACTGCCTCCATATTGCTAACACAAAGCAGTTCTTCCTGTGCACTGGAAAAATTACTCAGGTTGTCGATCGGAACTCCTTTATCTCTCAGCCTTGTAAGTGGCAGATCCATCACTTTTACCGTATGCATCTGTCCTTTGTTCGTAAAGAGACAGATCTTATCGGTATTCATACAGGTAAATACATACTTATATTCCCCGTGAACCGTCTCTTTGTTCCTCTCGTAGGTATTCTTATCCAGCACCTTAGCATATCCGAAACGATCCATCAGAAAACATACTTCCGCTTCTTCTACTTTCTTTTCTTCAAAGACAGCTTCTTCCCTGTTTTCAATCACGGTACGGCGTTTTCTTCCGTAGGTTTTCTTGATGTGATCCAGATCTTCCATGATGACCTGTGCCATGGCATCGTAATTATTCAGAATCTCTTCATATCTGGCAATATTTTTCAGAGTTTCCTCATGTTCTGCCACCAGGGCTTCGATTTCCAGTCCGATCAGCTTATACAGTCGCATCTCCAGGATCGCAGTTGCCTGTCTCTGGGTAAAACAGAGTTTTTTTGCTGCTTTCTCACTGGCTTTCGTCTTGAAGCGGATACCTTCGGTCACACCGTTTACCAGACACTCTTTTACCTGTTTCTGGTTTTTACTTCCACGCAGGATCTCGATGATCAGATCGATCACATCACAGGCTTTGATCAGACCTTCCTGGATCTCTTTCTTTTCCAGTTCTTTATTTAACAGTGTCTGATGCTTTCTCGTACAGACTTCAAACTGAAAATCCACATGATGCTCAATGATCTGTTTCAGGCTCAGTGTTTCCGGTCTTCCATCTGCTACAGCGAGCATATTCACACCGAAAGTATCTTCCAGACGGGTCTTTTTATAGAGCATATTTTTCAGATTTTCCACATCTGCGCCTTTTTTCAGCTCCAGAACGATCCGGATACCTTCTTTGGAAGACTGGTTGGAAATATCCACAATATCTGTAGCTTTTTTTGATTCTACCAGACCGGCTACATCATTTAAGAATTTTCCTATATTGGCTCCAACCATCGGATACGGGATCTGGGTGATCACAAGGTTGACTTTTCCGCCTTTTAATTTCTCTTCTTCCACTTTTCCGCGGATTTTGATCTTTCCACTTCCGGTTTCATAGATCTTCAGAAGTTCATCTTTATTGATCACGATACCGCCGGTCGGAAAATCCGGTCCTTTGATATATCTCATCAGACCTTTCACGCTGATCTCATTATTTTTCATGTAGGCTTTCACACCGTCCACGATCTCGACCAGGTTATGTGGCGGGATGCTGGTCGCCATACCGACCGCGATACCATCCGCTCCGTTTAACAGAAGATTCGGAACACGAACCGGAAGTACCACCGGCTCTTTCTCTGTCTCATCAAAGTTCGGCATAAAGTCCACAACATTCTTATCCATATCACTCAGATATACTTCCTGGGTGATTTTTTCCAGTCTTGCTTCCGTATATCGCATGGCAGCGGCTCCGTCACCCTCGATGGAGCCAAAATTTCCATGACCATCTACCAGAGCCTGTCCCTTCTTAAAGTCCTGTGCCATAACCACCAGGGCATCATAGATGGAACTGTCGCCATGTGGATGATATTTACCCATGGTATCACCTACGATACGGGCGCATTTTCGATAAGGCCTGTCATAGCGGATACCCAGTTCATACATATCATACAGGGTTCTTCTTTGTACCGGTTTCAATCCGTCACGAACATCCGGCAATGCTCTTGACACGATAACACTCATGGCATAGTCAATATAAGACTTCTGCATTACCTCGGAATATTCGGTTCTGATAATCTGTCCTTCCATGTTTTCCTCCTGATTGTTCTATCAGATATCCAGCTGTGCGTTCTGTGCATGCTGATAAATAAATGCTTTTCGGGGAGGTACGTCCGTTCCCATCAGTACTTCTGTCACGTCAGATGCCATTCTCGCATCTTCAATTTCCACCCGTTTCAAAATTCTTGTCTTCGGATCCAGAGTTGTCTCCCATAACTGCTGGGCATCCATTTCTCCCAGACCTTTGTAGCGCTGCAGGGTAAAGGATCCTGTGTGAGTTTTTCTGTATTTTTCCAGCGCCTTGTCATCATACAGATATTCCTCTTCCCCTTTGGAAGGGATCACTTTATACAATGGCGGCATAGCAATGTATACATGGCCTTCATAGATCAGTTCCGGCATAAAACGATAAAACAGAGTCAGCAACAGGGTAGAAATATGGGCTCCGTCCACATCCGCATCGGCCATGATGATAATCTTGTCATACCGAAGCTTTGTAATATCAAAATCATTCCCATACCCCTCGGAAAATCCGCAGCCAAATGCATTGATCATGGTCTTGATTTCCGCATTCGCCAGCACTTTATCTATCGTTGCTTTTTCCACATTCAGGATTTTTCCACGGATTGGTAAAATAGCCTGATAATTACGGTCTCTGGCTGATTTTGCAGAGCCGCCGGCGGAATCTCCCTCGACAATAAATATTTCGCATTTTTCCGGATCTTTTTTCACACAGTTTGCCAGTTTTCCATTGGAATCAAAAGAATACTTCTGTTTCGTCAAAAGATTGGTTTTTGCCTTTTCTTCGGTCTTACGAATCTTGGCAGAACGTTCTGCACAGGAAAGAACTGTTTTCAGGGTCTCAAGATTACGATCAAAGAATCGAACAATCTCATCTCCTGTGACCTTGGCTGTCGCCTTGGATGCATCCTGATTATCCAGCTTGGTCTTGGTCTGTCCTTCAAAACGAGGTGCTGGATGTTTGATAGAGATAACTGCAGTCATACCATTTCGGATATCCACACCGGTAAAATTGCTGTCTTTTTCCTTCAGAATTCCCAGTTCTCTTGCATAGTTGTTCATAACCGTGGTAAACATGGTCTTGAAACCTGTCAGATGGGTTCCGCCTTCTGCATTGTAAATGTTATTACAAAATCCAAGAACATTTTCATGGAATTCGTTGATATACTGGAAAACCCCTTCCACCGTAATTCCATCACTCTCTCCTGAAAAATAAACCGGATCATGAAGCGTCTCTTTTTTTCTGTTCAAATCTCTTACAAAACCAATGATCCCCTCCGGCTCATGATAATCGATAACTTCCGGTTCCGTCTTCCGTTTATCTTCGAAATGAATGGTCAGCTTAGGGTTCAGATACGCAGTTTCATGAAGACGGCTTTTTACCTCTTCCTCTGTAAATCTTGTTTTTTCAAAAATCTCCGGGTCCGGAAGAAAATTGATACAGGTTCCGGTCTCTTTTGTACGTCCGATTTTCGGAAGCAGACCCTCTTCCAACTCGATTACCGGAATTCCACGCTCATATCGGTCATGATGTACGTATCCTTCTCTGCTGACTTTGACGTCAAGATAGGTAGACAGTGCATTTACCACAGAGGAACCTACGCCGTGAAGACCACCGCTGGTCTTATACGCACCGTTATCAAACTTTCCACCCGCATGAAGGGTGGTAAATACCAGACGCTCCGCAGATATTCCTTTCTCATGCATTCCAACCGGAATTCCACGTCCGTTATCTGACACGGTGCAGGAACCGTCTGCTTCCAGCGCAACCCGGATCAAATCACAGTGCCCTGCCAGATGCTCATCCACCGAGTTGTCCACGATTTCGTAGATCAGATGGTTGAGACCTTTTCTGGAAACGCTGCCTATATACATACCCGGTCTCTTCCGGACTGCCTCAAGACCTTCCAGAACTGAGATACTACTGGCGTCATAACTGTCTTTCTTTGCCATAATACTTTCCTTTCTATTCTTTCTCTCCCCGGTACTTTCCTTTGGCTCGTTGCTCGCGTACACACTCGCTGACGCTCGTTAACGCGGCAGTCGCCAAGGTCTCGTGCAAGCACGGACTTTGGCTCGTTGCTCGCGTACATAATTAATCGGCGGTTTTTCATGGGGTACTGGGGTACTTAACGAAAACTGCCGATTATTATACCATATTTTTATACATAGAAACAAGTTAAAAAATACTTTAGATTGTAGATTCCTATATTTCTCCCTTTTCTCTCAGATAATTCAGAAACCCCTCCGATCCTTCTTCCACATCCCTGTAAGTTTCATCAAAGTCTCCTGTATACCATGGATCTGCTATATCTCTTCCAGATCCGGCAAAGCTTAACAGTTTATATATCTTCCCCTCCGGGTCATGCTTCAACATCCGGTTCAGGTTTCGTATATTTGCAGTATCCATCCCTATAATGTAATCGAACTTGTCATAGTCGTCTAAAGTGACCTGTCTGGCTCTGTGAGGCACCAATGGAATTCCCAGTTCTCTCAATTTGTTCACTGTACCTCTGTGTGGAGGATTACCGATTTCTTCTCTGCTTGTTGCAGCACTGTCTATAACAAACATATTTTCCAATCCAAGGGTGTTTACTTTGTGGGTAAATACGCTCTCGCTTAGGGTTGATCTGCAAATATTGCCATGGCAGATGAATAGTATTTTTATCATGTTCTTATATCTCCTTAAATCGTCATATTTTCTTATATTTAAAGGATTTTTACAACTTTCATTTTTCTTGTAGTTTCTGTATCTTCTTATAAATTCTCATGTTTTGGCAGTCAAAAGTTGTAAAATAAGTTGTAAAACTACCCCTATTTTACAACTTTACAACTTACCGATTACAGACTTCTTTCATCTCTTTTTGAATATCGTCAAAGTCCAAGTGCGTGTATGTATTCAGCGTAACTCCTATATCAGAATGTCCCATAATCTTCTGTAATGTCTTAGGGTTCATTCCCGACTTTGCCATATTAGAACAAAAGGTATGTCGGCAAACATGTGGATGTGTCAAGTATAGGACAAAAAAAATTTTATTTTTTTCTGCAGAAGACTATCTGACGCTTCCATCAGGTAGTCCCAGCACCTTTATTATCTTCTGATAAGTCATTTTTGTCCTGCTCAAGTTATCTCTGTTCTGAAAAAATATCGTCAAAATTCCATTCGATTTCGATTTCATCCTGACTATGAACACGGATCACCTTGATAATCTCACGCAGCTTCTCTG
>OLPN01001877.1_pt1 | contig 17745 bp, 16 predicted proteins | sample 1672601 | NCBI WGS metagenome assembly OLPN01 (sample SAMEA3136704, study PRJEB25190) | human gut metagenome | reverse complement strand
CCGGGCTGGAGGAGATCTCCGGCGGCGAGCTCTGGATGGACGGAAAACTGATGAACTATGTGGAACCTCAGAAGCGGGAGATGGCTATGGTTTTTCAGAACTATGCCCTCTATCCCCATATGACTGTGTACGGAAATATGGCCTACGCGCTGAAAATCCGGAAGGTTCCGAAAAGAGAGATCGATAAAAGAGTCCACGAGGTGGCAAGAATCCTGGAGATCGAGCATCTTCTGGACCGACGGCCCGGAGAACTTTCCGGAGGACAGCGCCAGAGAGTGGCGATTGGAAGCGCCATGATCCGTGAGCCGAGAGTTTTTCTCATGGACGAGCCTCTTTCCAACCTGGATGCCAAACTCCGGGTGCAGATGCGGGTGGAGATCGCGAAACTCCATGAGCGACTGGGAACCACGATCATCTATGTGACCCATGACCAGACCGAGGCCATGACGCTGGGAACGAGAATCGTCGTCATGAAAGAGGGCGTCATTCAGCAGGCAGCGGCTCCGGCAGTACTTTACAATAATCCGATCAACCAGTTTGTGGCCGGTTTTATCGGCTCTCCTGCGATGAATTTTTTCAAGACCCATCTCTTTGAGCGGGAAGGAAAAAAATACATAACGGTCCGGGACTGGGAGCTGCCCCTCTCTGATAGTCAGAGCTTTCTTCTGAAAAAAAGAGGCTTTGAAGAGGGAGAGATAAACTTAGGGATCCGGCCGGAGGATGTGCTCAGCACGTTGGAGGCCAAAGAGGCCTCCGGTGTCCGGATCAGCCCGCCGGTGCAGGTGCAGGTGACGGCCAGAGAACTTCTGGGCTCTGAGGTGACGCTCTATTTCGAGCTGGGCGGCGAGGAGTGCTGCGCCAGAGTGGAGCCGGAGAATCAGGCGAAGCCCGGGGATATCGTTTCCGTGTATCTGAATCTCGACAAAATTTATCTGTTTGACCGGGAGAACAAGGAGAACCTGTTCTACCTTTCCTAGGAGGAAAAGAAAATGAAGCAAAAATACAAACTGACGGCCCGTTTCGGCCCCTATGGCTATCTCATTCCCAGCATTCTGGTGTTTGCAGTATTCCTGTTTTATCCATTTTTCAAAACCATCTATCTCAGTCTCTTCAAGACGAACAAGCTGGGCCAAGCAAAGCTCTTTGTGGGCCTGCAGAATTATAAAGACTTGCTGACCTCGGCTTCCTTCCGGAACAGCCTCATGGTGACGCTGATCTTCGTCGTCATTGTGGTGGTGGGAAGCATGCTTCTCGGCCTCATCGCGGCAGTGCTCTGCAACAAAGCGATCCCGGGAATCCGTTTTTTCAGCACTTCCTATGCCCTTCCTATGGCCATCGCCTCAAGCTCTGCAGCCATGATTTTCAAGATTATCCTGAATCCGACCATTGGTATCTTAAATAAGTTTCTTCAGCTTGACATCAACTGGATTGCAGATCCGAAATACGCCCTTCTTTGTGTGGCAGTGCTGACGGCCTGGCTGAACAGCGGCATCAACTTCCTGTATTTTTCCGCAGGCCTTGCAAACATCGACGAGAGCATTTACGAGCGGGCCTCCGTGGACGGAGCCAGCGGCGTTCAGCAGTTTTTCAGCCTGACCCTTCCGGGCTTAAGCCCGATTATGTTCTATACGCTGGTGGTAAATATCATTGGAGCCTTCCAGTCCTTCGGCCAGGTCAAGCTTCTGACCCAGGGCGGCCCTGGAGAATCCACCAACCTCATCGTGTATTCCATTTACCGGGATGCGTTCTTTAACTACCGGTTCGGAAGCGCGGCGGCCCAGTCCGTCATTTTATTCCTGATCATCATGGCACTGACGCTTGTGATGTTCAAGGTTGAGAAAAAAGGAGTGAAATACTGATGTCAGCAATGGAAAATACCCTGGCGGCAGCACCGGGAAACGAAGAACAGCTTCAGGAGCTGCACCGGACCATGAAGGCCCGGGCCCGGAGAAAAAACAGGACGCAAAAAGGAGTTCTGGTTACGTTAAATACTTTTATGGCCATTTTTATGATGCTGCCCCTTCTCTACGCCATCAGCGTGGCTCTGATGCCGGCAAATGAGCTCAACAGCATGGCCATGAACCTGGTTCCCTCCCATCCGACCCTGGAAAATGTGAAAAATGCCCTTTCTCAGGTCTCTCTGGGAAAATTCATCCTCAATTCCTTTATCGTGGCGGGCTGTATCACCATCGGACAGATCATCACCTGTTCTCTGGCAGCTTTTTCCTTCTCCTTTCTGGAGTTTAAGGGCAAAAATCTTCTGTTTATGTTGGTGATGGCCACGATGATGGTGCCCGGCGAGGCGACGATCATCTCCAACTATCTGACCGTGAGCCGTTTAGGGCTTCTGAATACATATACGGTGCTGATTGTGCCCTCACTGACCAGCGCCATGGGAATCTTCCTTTTCCGTCAGTTCTATCTCTCCTTCCCGATCTCCCTTTATGAGTCGGCGAAGCTGGACGGCTGTTCAAACCTTTACTTTATCGTGAAGATTCTGATGCCCCTTACGAAGTCAGCTATCGGAGCCATGGCAGTTTACACCTTTATCAATGCCTGGAACATGTATCTCTGGCCCCTGCTGGTAACAGGTTCCGACAGTATGCGGACCGTTCAGATCGGTATCTCCATGCTGAACGCCGTGGATGCCCAGTCGATTTCACTGACGATGGCCGGAATCGTGATCTGCATGCTCCCGTCCCTGATCATTTTCGTCGTCGGACAGAAACAGATGATTCGGGGCATGTTCTCCGGAGCCGTCAAAGGCTGATCCTCCGGAAAATTTCTGGAGTTTACATAAAAACTAAAAATCAAACACTTTATGGAGGAAACTCAAAATGAGAAGAAAAATTTTTACCGTACTGACAGGAACCCTGACCGCAGCCATGATCCTTGGCATGACCAGCTTCGCAGCTGTGGATGACTCCCAGCTTTCCGGAACCACGATTGAGTTCTGGCATTCCATGGGCGGTGTCAACGGAGAGGCACTGACTTACCTCATTGATAAATTTAACAACGAGAACGAGTACGGAATTACCGTAAATGCCGAGTATCAGGGCGAATATGACGACGCCATCAACAAGCTGAAAAGCGCTCAGATCGGAAACATGGGCGCAGACCTGGTGCAGATCTACGATCTGGGAACCCGTTTCATGATCGATTCCGGCTGGGTTGTTCCGATGCAGGATCTCATCGACGCAGCAGGCTTTGACACCAGCGATCTGGAGCCGAACGTGCTCGCTTACTACACCGTGGACAACAAGCTTTACTCCATGCCCTTCAACTCATCTACACCGATCCTTTACTACAACAAGGATATGTTTGAGAAGGCCGGCATCGAGGAGATTCCGACCAGCCTGGAAGGAATTTTAAATATCAGCGACCAGCTGATGAGCCAGGGAGGAGCAGGCGAGGCGATTTCCATCGGTATCTATGGCTGGTTTGTGGAGCAGTGGCTGTGCAAACAGGGGCTGAATTTTGCAGATAAGGGAAACGGCCGCGAGGCAGCGGCTACGGCAGTGGAGTTTGACAGCAATGGCGGTATGCTCAATATCCTGAACGAATGGAACAAACTTTACGAGGCAGGTGCAGCTCCGAATGTGGGAAGTGACGGAGGTGTGGATTTTACCGCAGGAAAAGCAGCTATGACTCTGGGGTCTACCGCTTCCTTAAAGCAGTATCTTGAGGATGTCAATGGAAGCTTTGAGATCGGAACCGCTTACTATCCCTCGGTCACCGATGGCGATGAGGGCGGCGTGTCTATCGGCGGCGCTTCTCTCTGGGCTTTGAATAATGAGGATGAGGTCAAAGAGGCAGCTGTATGGAAATTCGTAGAGTTCCTGGTTTCTCCGGAATCCCAGGCTTACTGGAACTCCCAGACCGGTTATTTCCCGGTAAATACCAAAGCGCAGGATGAGGACGTCTTCAAAGAGAATATCGCAAAATATCCCCAGTTCCAGACCGCTCTGGATCAGCTTCACGATAGCGCACCCCAGTACGCCGGAGCTCTCTTAAGCGTCTTCCCGGAGGCAAGACAGATCGTGCAGCAGCAGATCGAAAACATGTTGAACGGTCAGGCCACACCGGAGGAAGCAGCAGCGGAGATGGCATCTCAGATCAACAGTTCCATCGAAGAATACAACCTGGTAAACGAGTAAAAAGTGTTATAACAGAGCTGATACCGAATGCCCCGCAGGTTTTGCGGGGCATTTCAAAATTTCAGAAAAAAACTCTTTTCAATTTCAGAAAAAAGAAATATAATTTATGCAAAACATACAAAACATGGATGCTTTAACAGATAAAAATAGAATAACTAACCAAAAGAATGAGGAGGCAGAACCATGAATACAAAAGTTTGGGCACACAGAGGAGCATCTGGCTACGCACCGGAAAATACACTGGAAGCATTTGAACTGGCAGCAAAGCAGAAAGCAGATGGCGTGGAGCTGGATGTGCAGCTGAGCAAAGACGGAGAATTGGTGGTGATCCATGATGAGATCATCGACCGGGTAACGGACGGTAAGGGAAAAGTAAAAGATTATACGGTAAGAGAGCTGAAATCCTTCAAAGCCAATCAGACGCATCCGGAATATGCCAATTCCGTGATCCCTACACTGGCAGAGGTGTATGATCTTTTAAAACCGACCGGACTAGAGATCAATGTAGAGCTGAAAACAGGTATCTATTTTTATCCGGATATTGAGAAAAAACTGTTGAAACTGGCCCGTGAGAAAGGAATGGAGGAGAAACTCTGGTATTCTTCCTTTAACCATTACAGCCTGATCCGCATGAAAGAACTGGAGCCGTCTGTACGGACCGGGATCCTTTACGCAGATGGCATTGTAAATGTCTGGGATTATGCGAAAAAGACGGTAGGCGCAGATGCACTGCATCCGCTTTATTACAATATCCAGTATCCGGGATATCTGGAAAAGACCAGAGCTCTTGGGCTGAAAACACATGCCTGGACGGTCAACGAAGAGGCAGACATGAAAGCACTTACAAAAGCCGGGATCGAGGCGATCATCACCAACTATCCGGACAAAGCAAGAAAAATCATTCAGGAAACAGGAGGAACAGGAAATGTATGATGTACTGATCATTGGCGGGGGTGTGACAGGCTCGGCGATCGCAAGAGAGCTTTCCCGCTATGATTTGAAGACTGCCCTGTTTGAAAAGGGGGAGGACGTCTGTTCTGGTACCTCCAAGGCAAACAGCGGCATCGCCCATGCAGGCTTCGATGCGGCGCCGGGGAGCCTGAAGGCGAAAATGAACATCCGGGGAAGCCAGATGATGGAAGAGCTTTCCCGGAAGCTGGATTTTCCCTATAAGAGAAACGGTTCTCTGGTGCTCTGCTTTGACGAGAAGGACCGCCCCCGTCTGGAAAAGCTCCTGCAGCAGGGAAAAGAAAACGGCGTAGAAGGGCTGGAAATCCTGGAGAAAAAGGAACTTCTGGCGTTGGAACCCGCCCTTTCGGAAGAGGTGGTCTGCGCCCTTCATGCGCCGACCGGAGGCATCGTCTGTCCCTTTAAGCTGACGATCGCCCTAGCGGAAAATGCAGCGGTGAACGGCGTGGAGTTCCATCTGAATGAGGGCGTAAAGCGTGTGCAGCCCGGAACAGTGGAAGGCTATACCGTGGAGACCGGGAAGGGAACTTACGAGACCCGGATCGTGGTAAATGCCGCCGGACTTTACGGCGATGAGATCCACAATCAGGTCAGCGGGGAGAAGCTTCATATCACCCCGAGAAAAGGGGAATACTGCCTGATGGACAAAAAAATAGGCCAGCTGGTCTCCCATACGATTTTCCAGATGCCGACGGCCATGGGAAAAGGCGTGCTGGTGACGCCGACGGTTCACGGAAACCTGATGGTGGGGCCGACGGCCACAGATATTTCCGACAAAGAAGGCGTGGACACCACAGCGGAAGGCCTCGACGAAGTGCTGAAAAAGGCGGCTCTCAGCGTGAAGAGCCTGCCGCGGGGCGTGACGATCACCTCCTTTGCGGGACTTCGGGCTCATGAGGATCACGATGATTTCATCCTGGGCGAAGTAAAAGATGCACCGGGCTTTTTCGATGCGGTGGGCATCGAGTCGCCGGGCCTTACCAGCGCCCCGGCCATCGGAGAGTGGATGGCAGAAAAGATCGTGGAGAAGCTCCGGAAGACGCAGAAGGTAGATGAGAAGAAGGCTTTCCAGGAGACAAGGAAGGATATTCCGAATATTGCTTCCATGGACCAGGCGGAGGCAGCAGCCCTGATTGCGGAGAATCCTGCTTACGGAACGATCATCTGCCGCTGTGAGAAAGTCACAGAGGGAGAGATCATCGACGCGATCCGGCGGCCTCTGGGAGCCCGTTCCCTGGATGGAATCAAGCGGCGGACCAGGGCGGGTATGGGACGTTGTCAGGCAGGATTCTGCTCTACGAAGGTCATGGACATTCTGGCAAGGGAGCTGGGGATTCCTCTGGAGGAAGTCACGAAAGCAGGCGGCGCGTCCAGGATGCTGACAGGAGGTGAGAGATGATGGCAGAAGGCAGAAAAAGTATGGAGACGGAACTGGCCATTATCGGCGGCGGTCCGGCAGGGTTGGCGGCAGCTCTGGCAGCGAGGGAAGCAGGCGTGGAGGATATCCTGATTCTGGAGCGGGATTCCGTTCTCGGCGGTATCTTAAATCAGTGTATTCACAATGGCTTTGGTTTGCACACGTTTCATGAGGAGCTCACGGGACCGGAGTACGCCTACCGGTTTATCGAGCAGGTGGAGGAGGCAAAAATCCCTTACCTCACCGACACGATGGTAGTGGATCTCGAGGAGGAAGAGGGCGAAAAATATATCACGGCCATGAACAGTAAGGATGGTCTCCTGACGATTCGGGCAAAAGCGATCATTCTCGCCATGGGTTGCCGGGAGCGGCCGAGGGGAGCCTTAAATATCCCCGGTTTCCGGCCGGCAGGCGTCTATTCCGCAGGAACGGCCCAGCGTCTCGTGAACATCGAGGGAAAGATGCCCGGTAAGGATGTGGTGATCTTAGGCTCCGGTGATATCGGCCTGATTATGGCCCGCCGGATGACCCTCGAAGGGGCGAAAGTCCATACGGTGGCGGAGATCATGCCCTACTCCGGCGGCCTGAAACGGAACATTGTCCAGTGCCTGGATGATTTCGGCATTCCATTGAAGCTCTCTACCACCGTGGTGAAGATCCACGGAAAAGAGCGGGTGGAAGGCGTGACTCTGGCAAAGGTGGACGGTCATATGAAGCCTATCCCGGGCACCGAGGAGTATATCCCCTGTGATACGCTGCTTCTCTCGGTAGGTCTTCTTCCGGAGAATGAACTGACCGAGGAACTGGGGGCGAAAATGTCGCCTGTGACCAGAGGGCCATTAGTAAATGAGAGTATGGAGACCAGCCTCTCAGGCGTTTTTGCCTGCGGAAACGTGCTTCATGTCCACGATCTAGTGGATTTCGTGAGCCAGGAGGCAGCGCTGGCAGGAAATGCTGCGGCGGAGTGGCTGAAAGAGAATAGGGATAAAGTCACAGAAGCAGATGTGATTTTGGAGCAGGCAGAGGTGAAAGCTGAGACTTCCGGCGCTGCAGCAGACACAAAACGTCCCGCCATCACCGTCGAGACCGGCGCTCACGTCCGCTACACCGTCCCCTCAAAGATCCGTCCGGACAAAGCCGGTGAAGAAACGCTGATCCGCTTCCGCGTGGACAACGTCCTGAAAGACCACTATCTTTGCGTCTCCTACGACGGCGAGCTCATCTCCCATAAGAAAAAGCGTATCATGGCTCCCGGCGAGATGGAGCAGGTAGTCATCAGACACAGCGACCTGGACCAGTATCCGGATCTGGCCCGGATCACTGTACACATCGAAGCAGAATAGGAGGGGGAGAAGATGGAAAAAAGAGAATTAACCTGTATCGGCTGCCCCATGGGCTGTGCCCTGACGGTGAGCCTGGAGGCGGGAAAGGTCGTTTCCGTGGAAGGCTACACCTGCAAGCGGGGCCGTGATTACGGCGAAAAAGAATGTACGAATCCCATGCGGACCGTGACCAGCAGCGTTCCGGTAACAGGCGGCGCCATTGCGATGGTTTCCGTCAAGACCGCCTCCGACATTCCCAAGGGAAAGATTCAGGAATGCATGGAAGCCATTCACACTGCCACAGTCCAGGCCCCGGTTCACCTCGGGGATGTCATCCTTACAAACATAGCGGATACGGGCGTGAATCTGATTGCGACGAAGGCGGTAGGAAGAAGGTAGGAAAGATAACCGGTTTTACTCTTCTTTTGCATGAAAAGAACGGTCAGAAAGTGCTTTCTGTCGATAAAGAGAAGGAGAGAGACCGGTTTTCTTTTTGAAAGCCATAGAAAAATATTGTTCTGAGAGATATCCGCAATAATAAGCAATATCAGCACAGGAAAAATCAGAGTTCGTTAGAAAATAACGGGCTCTTTTTAATTTCAGATCTGTGAGATATTTCTGAATGGTGACGCCTGTGATCTCTTTAAAAATGCGATAAAGATAGGTGCGTTCCAGACCGACAGCATCGGAAATGCTTTGCACGGAAATATTCTTGAAATAAGAATTTTCAATCAGAGAAACCGCCCGGCTTACATAATATTCTTTTCTGGTTAACGGTTTGATGTTCTGGTTGTATTGCATCAGTCTGGAACAAAGAGCATAAAACTGCCCAAGAGCAAAATAGCTGTCGGAAATAGACGCTGTGTTTAAGTCAACGAGAGGTTTTATGATATTGGCAAGCTCTGTTGTCGAATCATAATGAAGGATAGGAAGCTGGTAAGTAATATTACACAACTGCATGATTTCCAGAGCATCCCTTCCATCAAAACCAACCCAATAGTAGACCCATGGATCCTGGGGATCAGACTGATAGCAGATGGGAACATGAGGAAAGAGAACGAAACAGTCATTTTTTTGCAGATGATAGGTCTGTTCACTCAGCTGATAAGTTCCTTTGCCTGATACAATGATATGCAGGACAAAGTGGTCAACTACCTTTTGCGCAGAATAATGTCCATGCAGAGTTTCATGGTAACCGCAGTCCAGAATCGTGATGGTTTCCTTTGTGGATGGATTGGAACGGAAATAACTGATTTTTTTAACTGTCATAAGAACTCCTTTCAAACAAAATCCCAACGTAGCTGTTATGCAGACTTCTGCCTGACTATAGAACAACAAAATATGAAATAGTAACAACAAAATTCTCTTTTCATTTTACCAGAATATGGTATAAATAACAATATAGAAAGATAAAACAGCCGGAGAAATGCATCAAAAATAACGAAGAAAAAATAGAAAAAAGATAAACAAAAGAAAAAACAGACAAAAAACAGGTATATTTTCTAAACACAGATAAAAATGTTTATGACAACATTTTATGTAATTTCTCTGAAACTTTTCAAATATAAGATAACGGATGTGGTGACAGATATGAAAATTACTTATTACGGGACATCAGCTTCGGAAGCCTGGCCGGCATTATTTTGTGAATGTGAGGCCTGCAGGCTTGCAAGAAAGTATGGAGGGAAGAATGTAAGAAGCAGAAGCCAGACACTGATTGATGATACATTGCTGCTGGATTTTCCACCGGATACTAATTACCATGCACAGGTGCTGGGACTCAATCTCAGGAAAGTCCGGACGCTATTACTTACGCACAGCCATCACGATCATTTTTTTCCGGCAGATCTTGGCTTGAGATCTGACCAGTATGCAGAAGGTCTTGCAGAGGAAAAACTTACCATATATGGAAATGAAACAGTTATAAGTATGTGTGAGGATGCAAAGCGGGTCTGCAGGAATCCGGAACAATATATTATATTCCATGAGATCCAGCCGTTTGAAACGTTTGAAACGCCGGATGCTTATCAGGTGACGGCACTTCTGGCAGATCATAACCAATCGGAAAAGTCCATGATGTATCTGATCCAAAGAGAAGGAAAACAGATCTTATATGCCCATGATACAGGAATCTTCCCCGAAAGCACCTGGAAATTTCTGGAAGGAAAATATCTGGATCTGGCAAGTCTGGACTGTACGGCACTGAGCAGGGACTGGAGACAGGGTCATATGGGCTTTCAGGCAGTTGATGAAGTCCGTGACCGTCTGAAAGAAATGGGATGCATTGATGGGAAAACAACACTGGTTTTGAACCATCTGGCCCATTACGGAGACTTTACGCATGAGAAAATCTGTGCACTGGAGAATCCGAAAGGCTATGAGGTTGCCTATGACGGCTGTTCTTTTGAAGTATAACTGCCAGTTACGCTGGGCTTTATCAGAGTGTTCATGACCGGTCATGGTTCTGGACCGGTTAAAATAAAGAGTAACAGGTTTCCATAGAAACCGACTCTTCAAAATCAAAGGAGGATGTATTATGTTAAAGAAAAAATGGGTAAGCGGAACACTTGCAGTATGTCTTGCAGCAAGTTATGTACTGATGGCGGGAAGCAACAGCAAAGCTGCCGAGAGTGCAGATTTCAGTGGAAAGACCATCGAGATCGCAACCTATCTGTCAGGAGATACATTGAATGCGTACAAAGAGGTGATCTCCGGATTTGAAAATGAGACAGGCGTAAAAGTTACCCTGGATGAGTACGGCGATGACTATGAGAGTACCATGAAGACCAGAATGGCTTCCAATGATCTGCCGGACATTTTTGAGACCCATGGTTGGTCACTGATTCGTTATAAAGAGTATCTGACAGATCTGAGCGAAGAAAGCTGGGCTGGAGATTTGAATAAGGCGGCTCGTGGTGTAATTGAAGATACGGATGGAAAAATTTATACACTGATGACCACCGGCTCCTGCCTTGGAACAGCAGTTAATATGAATGTCTGTGAGGCAGCAGGTGTAGATCCGTGGAGCATTGAGACCTGGGAGGATTTCAATGCTGCCTGTGATAAGATCAAAGAAGCAGGTTATACTCCGATCGCAAACTATTTCACTTCCGCAGGAGCGCTTGCCAATGCAGACGGTTCCTGGCTGAACTATGAGGGAGAACAGTTCGATGACAGTGCAGCAATGCTGGATGGAACCTGGGACTGGGCAAATTACAAAGTAGTGCTGGATTACTTACAGACCTGGTTCGACAACGGATATTTGTATGAGGACTGCGGTACCATCAAACAGGCAGATGCGATCGAACGCTGCGCAAGAAATGAATGTGCATTTATCGTAGGTATCGGAACTTCTTATCAGGCAGCAGTTGTTGCTCAGAATCCGGATGTCAAGATGGCTATGATCCCGATCTGTGCAAGCCAGAAGGGTGGAGCACGTTTCTGCGGAATCGGTGAAGGCGCTTCTTTCGGTATCTGGAAAGATACGGATGAAATGGATGTATGTAAAGCATTTCTGAATTATGTAGCTGAAAATGCAGATGGTATCAACGCAGCAGCAGGCGAGATCAGCACACTGCCTTCTGAGACTACAAAATCTTATGGTATGCAGATGATGGAAGAAATGGAATCCCATTTCCCGAATGTATTTTACGATAACCTCTGGGATCGTAAATATATGCCGTCCGGTATGTGGAATGTATTCCAGGTTGCTGCCGGTATGTTCTGTGAAGATCAGTCCGATGACAGCAAGCAGGAGATCATCGATTACCTGAAAGAAAATTATACAGATCTTTACGAGGCTGCTCAGGAATCATAAAGACAGGAAGGGAGCTGGAAGACAGCTCCCTTTTTTAAGTTTATCAGCAGAGAGGATGACAGAAGATGGAGAAAAAAAGAAAAAGGATCTTGTTATCACTAAGCATACCGGCCTTCCTTTTGATTGTGATCTTTATGATCGTTCCCCTTGGAAATGCGCTGAGGGTATCTTTTTTTAAATGGAACGGCTATTCTCAGAAAATGAAATTTATCGGACTGAAGAATTATCGCTCACTTTTTTCAGATAAAGTTTTCTGGAGATCTACAGTAAATACATTTATATATGGTTTTGGAAGTACACTGCTGCAGAACATTATGGGGTTGTCAGCAGCCATTTTTGTAAATAAAGAATTCAAGGGGAGAAATTTTGTCAGACTGATCCTGTATATGCCAATCATGATCTCCGGAGTGATCATGGGCGCCATACAGTACTATATTTTTAACTATGAAAACGGTGTTTTGAACAATATACTGAATCTTTTTGGTGTCGGGAATATTTACTGGATGGAGACCGGTCCGAGAGCCGTAATGATCATCACACTGATCAACAGCTGGCAGGCGATGGGGTTCTGCATGCTGATCTATCTGGCAGGTCTGCAGAATATTCCTAAAATGTATCAGGAAGCCGCTTTACTGGACGGAGCGACAAAACGGCAGATCTTCTTTAAAGTCAAACTTCCGCTTCTTATGCCGGCGGTAACAACAGCAGTGATCACAAACCTGATCGGTGGCTTTAAATTATATGATATCATTGTCACTCTGACAAACGGAGGACCAAACAGAAAATCGCTGTCTTTGTCTTATTATATTTCTCTGCTTTATTTCAGCGATGAGAAAGCAGGTTATTCTTCCGCAGTAGGTATTGCTCTGTTTGTCATTATCTTTCTGGTGGCTGTTCCGATCAATCATTATTTAAGAAGCAGGGAGGTGGAGTATTGATGGCAGATCTCGATTACAAAAAAGAAAATATGAAGGAACTGCATGCACCGGACAAAAAGGTAAAGGCAGGTGTCTATGTGATCGCTGCCCTTCTGGTTCTGGTATACCTGCTTCCAATCTATGTGATGTTAAACCAATCCTTCCGATTTATGACAGATCTGTCGCCGAGACTGTATCTGCCGGAAAAATGGACATTGGATAATTATATCCAGGCATTTCAAAATGCAGATCTCTGGAAAGGTATGAAAAACTCCTTTGTTTATGTTGTGGAAGTCTGTATTTTGGAAATTGTATTAGGAGGTCTTGCCGCTTACGGACTTGCACGGGCTGGCGGAAAAATCTCCAATGCACTTCGTACTGTGAACATCTGCATCATGATGATCCCGAGCCTGTCCTTACTGGTAGGTACTTATTCTCTGATGGTAAAGTTCCATATGATCAACCAGATCTGGGCACTGTCTTTACAGACAGCGGCAACCGGTATGGCCAGCACGATGTTCTTCTATACTTCATTCATTGTTTCCATACCAAAGGATCTTGATGAAGCGGCAAGTATTGATGGCGCCGGTATCTTTCGGACTTTTTTTAAGATCATCCTGCCACAGTTAAAGCCCGTAACCGTCACAAGACTTATCATGATCGCAGTCGGAACCTGGAATAATTTTGCAATGCCGACCTATCTTCTCACGGACGCTACGAAAGCAACGGTCATTCAGATCGTGAGAAAATCTTTCTATGCAGTTGCCGGAGCCGTGCAGAATGTACCGCTTGCCTGTGCTATGTGTGCAGTAGCACTTTTGCCGGTTATTGTACTTTATATTCTGCTTCAGAAATATATCATTGAAGGACAACTGGATTCTGTCAGCAAATAAAGGATGAAAGAGTGAAGAGTATGAAATATCAGTGGAAAAAAGGAATGTCACTTAGTTTTTTTCAAAATGAGAAAAGAGAATCGATCGGAGCTGATCCGGAGATCTTAAGAGAAGTCGGGGAACATGGCTTTGACTGTGTGGAACTGTCTTTTTCTCATGATGAATATTTCTATAAATATCGTTTTACAGAAGAAGGAAATGCAGAAAAACTGGCTTCTTACTGTGAGGAGTCAGGGCTTGAAATCTGGAGTATCCATCTTCCGTTCTCAGACAAATGGGATCTGTCCAATGATGATGCGGAAGAAGCACTGGCTGATGACCGGAAGCTGATAGAAGCTGCAGAAAAAGCCGGAATCCGCGTAGCAGTGATCCATCCGAGCTTTGAACCCATTCCGGAAGCAGACAGGGCAAAGAGAATAGAAAATGCGAAAAAGAATCTGAAACTTCTGAATCAGACGGCAAAAGAGCATGGAATTGTGCTTGCGCTGGAAAATCTTCCGCGGACCTGTCTGGGCAATCATTCCGAGGAGATGATCGAACTTCTGGAAGCCACAGGAACCTCCTTTATTTTTGATACGAATCATTCTCTTGATGAGGATAATGTGGAATTCCTGAGAAATATGATCGCCCATGGCTATTGTCCGGTTTCACTTCATATTTCCGATTATGATTTTATTGATGAGAGACATGACCTGCCGGGACACGGGATCAACCAGTGGGGAAAATTACTGGATCTGTTGGAAAACGCAGGTTACAGTGGCCCTGCTTTATACGAGATCCGTCATCTGGTATCGGAAGAACGGATTATTTCTTTTGATGAAGTAACTGAAAATATCAACAGCCTTCTGAATGGAGACATAAAATAAAATTAAAAGGCAGGAGGAACAGGAAATGTATGATGTACTGATCATTGGCGGGGGTGTGACCGGATCAGCGATCGCAAGAGAGCTTTCCCGCTATGATTTGAAGACTGCATTGTTTGAAAAAGGAGAGGATGTCTGTTCCGGCACCTCCAAGGCAAACAGCGGCATCGCCCATGCCGGTTTTGACGCAGCTCCCGGCAGCTGGAAGGCCAAAATGAACATCCGTGGAAGCCGGATGCTGGAGGAGCTTTCCAGAAAGCTGGACTTTCCTTATAAGAGGAACGGTTCCCTGGTGCTTTGTTTTGATGAAAAGGACCGCCCCCATCTGGAAAAACTTCTGGAGCAGGGGAGAAAGAACGGGGTAGAGGGGCTGGAGATCCTGGAGAAAAAAGAACTTCTGGCATTGGAACCGTCTCTTTCCGATACAGTGGTCTGCGCCCTCCATGCGCCGACCGGAGGCATCGTCTGCCCCTTCAAGCTGAACATCGCCCTGGCGGAGAATGCGGCTGTGAACGGGGTGGAGTTCCATCTGAAGGAAGGAGTTCTGACAGTAGAAAAGGCAGACTTTCCGGAACATGCGGAAGGCTATCGTGTGGTGACGGAGAAAGGAAGCTATGAAACACGGACCGTGGTAAATGCCGCCGGTCTGTACGGCGATGCGTTCCACAATCAGGTCAGTGGAGAAAAACTCCATATCACTCCGCGGAAGGGTGAATACTGCCTGATGGACAAAAAGGTGGGGCGCCTGGTTTCCCATACGATCTTCCAGATGCCGACAGCCATGGGAAAGGGCGTTCTTGTGACGCCGACCGTCCACGGAAACCTCATGGTTGGTCCGACTGCCATGGATATTTCCGACAAAGAGGGCGTGGATACTACGGCAGACGGTCTGAATGAGGTGCTGAAAAAAGCGGCTCTGAGTGTGAAGAGCCTTCCGAAAGGAGTGACGATCACCTCCTTTGCAGGCCTCCGTGCCCACGAAGACGGGGATGATTTTATCCTGGGCGAAGTAAAAGATGCCCCGGGCTTCTTTGATGCGGTGGGCATCGAGTCGCCGGGCCTTACCAGCGCCCCGGCCATCGGAGAGTGGATGGCAGAAAAGATCGTGGAGAAGCTCCGGAAGACGCAGAAGGTAGATGAGAAGAAGGCTTTCCAGGAGACAAGGAAGGATATTCCGAATATTGCTTCCATGGACCAGGCGGAGGCAGCAGCCCTGATTGCGGAGAATCCTGCTTACGGGACGGTCATCTGCCGCTGTGAAAAAGTCACAGAGGGAGAGATCATTGATGCCATCCGCCGTCCGTTGGGAGCCCGTTCCCTGGACGGGATCAAACGGCGCACAAGGGCCGGCATGGGGCGCTGCCAGGCCGGTTTCTGTTCCACGAAGGTGATGGAGATCCTGGCAAGGGAGCTTGGAATCCCACTGGAAGAGGTCACGAAGGCCGGAGGGGACTCCCGGATGCTGACAGGAGGTGAGAGATAATGGCAGAAGGAAGAAAAAGCATGGAAACGGCCCTGGCCATTATCGGCGGCGGACCGGCAGGCCTGGCGGCAGCACTGGCAGCCCGCGAGGCAGGTGTGGAAGATATCCTGATCCTGGAACGTGATTCGGTCCTTGGCGGGATCCTGAACCAGTGTATCCACAACGGTTTTGGTCTCCATACCTTCAAGGAAGAGCTTACAGGACCGGAATACGCTTACCGCTTCATCAAACGGGTGGAAGAAGCAGAAATCCCCTGCCTTACTGACACCATGGTGGTGGATCTGGAAGAAGAAGAGGGCGAAAAATACATCACAGCCATGAACCGTAAGGACGGCATCCTGACGATCCGGACGAAGGCCATCATCCTGGCCATGGGCTGCCGGGAGAGACCGAGGGGAGCCTTGAATATCCCCGGTTTCCGCCCGGCGGGCGTTTATTCCGCAGGAACAGCCCAGCGCCTGGTCAACATCGAGGGAAAGATGCCGGGCAGGGATGTGGTGATCTTAGGCTCCGGTGATATCGGTCTTATCATGGCGCGCCGGATGACACTGGAAGGGGCAAAGGTCCATACGGTAGCAGAGATCATGCCCTACTCCGGCGGCCTGAAACGGAACATTGTCCAGTGCCTGGACGATTTCGGCATTCCCCTGAAGCTGTCCACCACAGTGGTGAAGATCCATGGAAAAGAGAGGGTGGAAGGCGTGACCCTGGCGAAAGTGGATGAGCGGATGAAACCCATTCCCGGCACAGAGGAATACATTCCCTGTGATACGCTGCTCCTGTCGGTAGGTCTTCTTCCGGAGAATGAACTGACGGAGGAGCTGGGGGCGAAGATGTCACCTGTCACCCGCGGTCCCCTGGTCAACGAGAGTATGGAGACGAGCCTTGGAGGTGTCTTTGCCTGTGGAAATGTCCTCCATGTCCACGACCTCGTGGATTTCGTGAGCCAGGAAGCGGCCCTTGCAGGAAAAGCTGCGGCGGAATGGCTGAAGGAGAACGGAAACAATGTCACAGAGGCGGACCTGGTGCTGGAGCAGGCGGAGAAGCAGGAGACAGCGGCAGGGCGGATGCAGGCGGAGAAAACAGCCATCACGGTAGAACCTGGCGCCCATGTGCGCTACACCGTTCCATCTAAGATCCGCCCGGACAAAGCCGGTGAAGAGACCCTCATCCGTTTCCGTGTAGATAACGTCCTGCAAGACCACTATCTCTGCGTCTCCTACGACGGTGAACTGATATCCCGTAAGAAAAAACGGATCCTGGCACCCGGCGAGATGGAGCAGGTGGTCATCCGGCACAGCGATCTTGAAAAACATCCGGAGCTGTCCCGGATCACCGTACACATCGAAGCAGAATAGGAGGGGAGAAGATGGAAAAAAGAGAATTAACCTGTATCGGCTGCCCTCTGGGCTGCACCCTGACCGTGAGCCTTAATGTAGGAAAAGTCCTTTCTGTGGAAGGTTACACCTGCAAACGCGGCCGTGACTACGGTGAAAAAGAATGTACAAATCCGATGCGGACCGTGACCAGCAGCGTTCCGGTAAAGAATGGTGTCATTCCCATGGTTTCCGTCAAAACAGCATCTGACATTCCCAGAGGAAAGATCCTGGAATGTATGGAAGCTATCCACACCGCCGCCGTCCAGGCCCCGGTCCACCTCGGGGATATCATCCTGGCAGACATCGCCGGGACAGGCGTGGATCTGGTTGCGACAAAGACGGTAGGGGAGATGAAGTAGCATATGATGGCTGTTTCTTCAAGATGAAATGAGTGTCAAAAGGTCTTTTGACACTCATTTGATACCCGGATTGCTACGCTACTACGCAGCTTCCGCAATCCTCCAAATATTCGCAATCCGCTGATTTACTGCGTAAATCGCTACTGTCTACGCTCCGCTTCGGTCGGTG
>OLPN01001852.1_pt1 | contig 17926 bp, 8 predicted proteins | sample 1672601 | NCBI WGS metagenome assembly OLPN01 (sample SAMEA3136704, study PRJEB25190) | human gut metagenome | reverse complement strand
CAAATAATTTTGCGCATAAATCTTGACGGGACCCGAAATTTTGCAAATAAAATAATCGCTGTATGCGGATTGATTTCCACATACAGCGATTGCTTTATTTGTAGGGAGAAGTATCTTGAAACGAGTAATGCTAGAAGACTTCGGAAATGAGCAATGATTATTTCATAGTGTAGATTACACGCTTGACCGTGGTGCCTGCCGGAACGTGCAGGGTAATGGTCGTTGTGCTGTCTGCATCGCCGAGCTGATGCACCGGAGTGGTGCCCTTTCCAGCCGCATCAAACGTCACGGTGGTGCCGCCTACCTCGGCGGTGATACCGGCGGCGTTGCTGTTCTGTACGGTCAGAGCATAGTCACCGTCGTTCTTGATGACTGCGGTGAAGGAAATAGTGCAGTCGGTATCTGCGGTGAATGCGCCGCCCTCGTTCCACGATGCGCTGCCCTCGGTGACTTCGGCGAAGTCGGGTTGGCTATCAGCGTTGACATCTGGCGCGGAAGCGGTATCCAACACCAGATTGGAGAACGTGTTCATTGCGGTGCGCATATCGTAGGAATCGGTTGCCGAGATGGCCAGCACCTTGTTGAGGAAGGTGTTGTTGCGCTCGGTCAGCGTAACATCATCGAGTTGCTGTGCGTTTGTCTCGCACAGCTTGTTATAGGAGTTTACAACACGCTTGATATAGGTATCGTCTTTGATGCGCTCTACCGCGGACAGGCTTCCGACCGGATCGACGATGGCCTCCTCCAGACGAAAGATCTTCTGCCACTGCTCGGCGTTGGCACGGGTGTATTCCGCACCGCGGTCGAGAATATCGAATGCACGATTGAAATCGCCGGTGTTGGCGTAATACTGCGCCAGCAGCACGGTAATTGTGTTGGATTCCACGCGTGAGAGAGATGCGGCGTACTTGGCAGCAAGCGTCTCGTCGTCGTAGTTGCTCATCAGATAGGACATCTTGTAGTCGTTTGCTTCAAACAAGTCGATTTTTGCGCCCAGTTTGAGGTCGTCAAGAGTCAGATTGTCGCTGTTCAGCTTGCTCTGCGCGATTAGGTTGAGACCAATCAGCACAGTGAATACCGCACAGACGACGGTTACCGGCCAGCGCACCGCACCGCCCTTGTTCTTTTCGGGCAGCTTAAGGCAGAGCGAATCCGCGCAGAATACGGTGATTGCTGCCAGCACGGCGAAGAACATCGGCAAGCAGGAGCCGGATGACCACGTTACGTCGGTAACGGCTTGACCGAACATCTGCAGCACGCAGGCCGCGAGCAGCATGACGATGAGCGGCTTTTCCGTGCGGCTCTTGACGAGCGTCCAGACAGCCGTGCCCAGCATGGACAGGAACGCCAGCAGACCCAGCACACCGAGGTCGCAGAGCGCTTCAACGTAGTGGTTGTGGGCGTATTTGGTCTCGTAGTAGTAATCCTGCACCGAGGCAACGCCGTTCTCAAAGCCACCCAGACCGCGGCCGAACACTGGTGCGGTTTTCCACAGCTTGATGGCGTCCTGACGGTATACGCCGCGCTGTACGACGTTGCCGTTTGCGGTCAGGTCCTGAATACGGTCTGCAATGAAGGCGGGCAGCAGCTTATAGCCCAGCTTGACACTGCCGTCCTTTGCACCGGTGTAGGTGGCGATATTGACCGTCACGCCCGGCTGATTGCAGGAGATGTAGAAGAACACGAGCTTGCTGTCCTCGGGCACGGTGAAGGTAATATCGTTATCCGTGGAGGCGTTTGCAAGGTCGGTTTCGTTATTCTGCACCAGATTGTTGGTGTTTTTGTACGCAACACGCACGTTTACCGGTGCGGAGGCATCCACACTAAGCGTGTAGTCGCCGGCGGGCAGGTCCGCGGTACGGCGGAAATCGCCCTCGGTGCCGAAGGTGTACGCACCGGTGACGTTGAGTGCCGCGATCAGATAGATGGTGATCACGACCACGATACCGGCAACCGCACCGATCAGCAGCTTGCCCTTATCCGCGAGACGCTCGGCCAGCTTGCCGCGCACGCCGATCTCGAGCAGACAGGCAGCGACGCAGCCGACTACGAGCATGATCATCGGCAGGGGAGAGCCGGTGACCGTGTCACCGAAGCCCTTGACCGATACCGCGCCGACGATTAGCGCGATGACCGTGGTCTGGAGCAGTAGCAGGAACAGACCGGAGCGGGTCTCCTTGGGCGAAAGCACGAGCATGAGCACGCATGCTGCGACAAATACGCCGAGCGAGCCCATCGAGAACGCCAGCAGGTAGGAAACTGCATTCACCATCAGCAGAACCGTGCACAGGATACGCTGTCTGCGGCTCTCAGAGGTGAGCACCAGCCACAGAGACATCAGGCACGCGACGGACATCAGACCTGCGTAGATGTTCGGGTTGCCGAGAATGGTGTTCAGACGGGAGTAGAAGTACGCGCCGGTGTTGTCGTAGCCGCGGCCGACAAACTCGAGCAGCGGACGCACGGGGCGCATAAGAATGTTGCAGGATGCCGCGTCAATAGACAGCAGACCGACCGGAGCGGCTGCTGTTGCGAGCACCGCTGCAATGCGGCGGAAGGATTGCTTGCCGTCATCGGAGAAAAGCACGATGGCCATAAACACCGCAAAGGCGATCAGGTTGCAGGAGAACTCCGCGATGGCGAACTTGCCCGAGCGGGCGTAGAACGTCGATAAAGCCTCCAGCAGCAGATAGGCCAGCAGTGCAAACGACGGTGGACTCATCAGGCGCTTGATGCGTGCTTTGTCTGCGAACAGCATCATACCGATGATGCCGACCGCACCGAGCAGACCGAGCACCTTTTTGGTCGTGTAGGTGCCGTTCTGTGCAAAGCAGCTGATCACGCACAGTACGATGATCGCCGCACAGCACAGCCAGCCTTTTCCGGCGGTGGATTTTGCTGTTTTTTCAGTCATTCTGAAACCTCCTTAGGTTGATTAGGAATTGCTTGAGAATAAATTGCGGTGAGCGTGGGGAATACCGCGTCAATGCCGTATGGAACGGCGGTCTGTACCGCGGCGGCGCTCATCTGTGCCTGCAGGACAGGCTCGGCGGCCTGCTTTACAGCGCGGATAAAGGCGTTTTGGTCGTCATAGGGGAATAAAAGGCCGTTCTCGCCCGAACGCACTAAATCTTCGTGCCCCTTGACATCGGAGAGTACCGCGGGCAGACCGCAGGCCATGGCCTCCATTACATTAAAGGGAAGTCCCTCGCTGCGGCTGGAGGACACGCAGAGGTCAGCGGCACGGTAGTACTGCTCGATGTTGGACGTAAATCCGGGGAAGCGAACGCGGTCGGCAACGCCCTTTTGCTGCGCGAGTGTGCGGCAATCATCGAGCAGTGCACCGCGGCCGGGCAGAAGAAGTACGGCGTTCGGCAGCTCAGGCATGGCGCTGATGAGCATTTTCTGGTTCTTGCGGCCGGAAAACTCCGCCGCATAGATGAGCACGAGTGCGTTTTCGGGCAGTTCCATCGCACGGCGCAGGGCGCGTTTTTCTGCTGGTGAGGGAGGGGAGAACCGCGTGAGCGCAATGCCCATGCCCGGCGTCGGGACGATGTGCCGTCCGAGCCGATAGCGCCTGGCGATCTGCTCGTCCTGCCGGTTCATGGTCAGCAGCCAGTCGGTGACAGGCGCGGTCATGCGCTCGGCGCTGAGCAGTAGCGTGCGTTTGAGCCAGGGAGTGCTGTCATCAAACAGATAGCCGTGTGCGGTGTTCATCACCACGTGACGCTGCCTTTTCGGCAAAAGCTGCACCGCCAGACGCGCAAAGAACGCGGCAAGCGAGGTGTGCAGGCTGATCATGGCGTAATTTTCACGCCGCAGCAGGGAGCGGAGCTGCAGGACCGCCGCAAAGTTGCGCGGCGAGAACATGCTTTTTTCAAACGGCACTGGGATGTATCGGCTGACACCGCGCAATGCACGCTGTTCGCCGCCGGCCGCCGCATGGACTTCGTAGCCCTGCTGTGCCAGCCACTCGGTATAGGGCTGATGAAAGGACGCTAAATGCCCAAACGATGAGGCAATATATAGTAGCTTTTTGTTACCGTTCACAGTGTGACCTGCTTTCAGAGAAAAACGCAGGCAACTTACGCCGCCTGCGCACGTATTTATAGCAAAATATTACTCCGAAACGCCTGTTTTGTCAAGGTTTGGTGAGATATTATCGTCTTGCCGGAGAGAATTTATTTGGCGAGAAAAGTCGTTTACAGGTGGTAAAATTATGCCGGATGTGATAAACTTATAAAATTGGTATCGATTACATATAATAGGAGGAACCGAGGTTGATCAAAGAAAATCAGCGAACACTCAATCAAATCAACGGATTGACTGACGTGTTGATTCTTTTCCCCTGCATGATCCTTGCATATTTTATTCGTTTTACGCTGTTTCATGGCATGCCTGGTCATATTGGCTTGCCGTATTATCTGATGACGGTGCTATGCGTTTCACCGCTGTTCTGGCTGCTATATGGTCTGATGGGACTGTACGATTCCTTCCGCGCCAAAAACTTTTTGCAGGAGTTCAGTCTGCTGCTGCGGAGCAATACCATCATTTTCGGCATTCTGCTGGCGTTTTTTTTCGCGTTTAAGCAGTTTCACCTGTCGCGCTGGACGCTGTTTGTGTTCTTTGCGCTGGCAACGATCGCGGTGGCGGTCAAACGATGGTTTCTGCGACGGCTGCTGCGTTCGTTCCGTGAGCACGGCTATAATCTGAAGCATGTGCTGCTGATCGGCTGCGGGGAGCAGGCGCAGGCGTACTGCTGTGCGGTACAGAATGACCGCACGCTGGGCTTCTGCGTGGACAGCTATCTTGCGCCGCGCGACTGCCTGCCGGGCATTGCCTATCGCGGTACATACGATGCGCTGGCACATGTGCTCGAGCATGCCGCACCGGATGAGGTGGTCATTGCACTGGAGGCAGACGAGTACCCGTATCTGCAGAGCATTATCGCGAGCAGCGAGAAAAACGGCGTGAAAATGTCGCTTATCCCGTTTTACAATAAGTATATGCCGTCGCGCCCGTCAATCGATGAGGTGGGAGACGTGTCGCTGGTCAACTTGCGTCATATCCCGCTGGATAATATCGGCAACGCGTTCCTGAAGCGGGCGGTGGATATTGTTGGCTCGCTGCTGCTGATCGTGTGCACATCGCCCATTATGCTGTTCGCAGCGCTTGGTGTTAAGTTGTCCTCGCCAGGCCCGATCCTGTTCAAGCAGGAACGTGTGGGATTGAATAAAAAGCCGTTTTATATGTACAAATTCCGCTCTATGCGAGTGAATGATAAACAAAATACCGGATGGAGTACCAACAGTGATCCGCGCAAGACCAAGTTCGGCTCATTCATCCGCAAGTTTTCGATCGATGAGCTACCACAGTTCTTCAACGTGCTGATGGGCGATATGAGTCTGGTCGGACCGCGGCCGGAACTGCCGTATTTTGTAAACCAGTTTAAGGAAAGCGTGCCGCTGTATATGGTCAAGCACCAGGTGCGGCCGGGCATTACCGGCTGGGCGCAGGTGAATGGCTTCCGCGGCGATACGTCGATTCAGGGCCGAATCGAGCACGATATTTATTATATTGAGAATTGGACGCTGCTGTTTGATATAAAAATTTTGTTTATGACGGTGTTTAAGTTCAGCAATGACGAAACCCTCGGCAAGTGAGTCGAGGGTTTGCACTTTCAGTTATTATAGCACTATAATGTTGCAAGAGCAGGAGAGTATACTTGCAAACATAGGATATTTTATGTTATACTATAGACATAAAATTTTTTAAGACTGTGGCTCCCCTGCTTTTTTAGTTGCGTTAATGATAAAGAAATGGGAAATTCCAGAGTTCTTGAATCGGAAAAGACCTGTACGTTGTGTACAGGTCTTTTTCTGTGTGGATTATTTGAGATGAAAGGTCATGCGTTTTTCAGGACTTGTGATTTTGCGTATCTTTCCAAGGGGATCGACTTCACACTTATATAGTGAGCGAAGACTATAGAAAGGAATCGATGTACGAATATACTGCTTATCGAGTGTAGAGACCTCAAAGGTTCCACTCTTTATTTTGACATTGCCTCTAAGAAAATAACCATGATTGACATTAATAGTATCATTGGAAGACACACTCTTCAGAGTTATTGTGTCTGGTAGCTCGATATAGATCACATCATTGGAATAAAGAGAAAAGATAAAATCGGACTCTGACATGAGTAACATGCGATTTGGATTTTTGGTTACTGCACGGAGTGAAAGTGTTGGCTGAAGCGTATCCTTGACGTAGATAGGCACATAATAATATTCATTATTGGAAGTGCGGAATACATCGATTCGAATCATATCACCATGGGTGCCAATACCCCCTCGGACGGATACAAAAGCACGAGGATGCTGGATGATAGGAACAGATTTGACCAAAGGACCAATATCGCCGTTAGCTTTCGGTTTGTAAAAAGGTTCTGCAAAGGCTTCAGCAGCATTTCCGTTGTGTGCGATAAGCTGATTGCGCAAAGCAGAATACAGTAAACGATCACGTTCTGGCTGGAAATAATCAGCGATTTCATTATTGGCATCCAGTTTCAACTGTATAAGCGCCCGTTTAGCTACAATCTCATCACCACGACGACGCATTAATGTATCACGATGTGCAGCACCACGTACTTTATGCTGTGCCATATGAGAGAAACAGGATGACTCTGGTGAACAGAGAGCCGAAAATTCCTCATGGAATGAGGGCCAGGGTTGGAATAGGGTTCCTTCGTAGTCGTTTGCGAAAAAGTCAGATAGTTGTTCACAGGTATGGGGCTCGCTGAGAGCGGTAAGGATTGCTTGGCCAGCAGAGTCCATAGCAGGTGGAACTTGCTCAAACACGCGTGACAAACGTAAGCCAATTGTGCCGGTATTAACAGGCGTAACCGAAGAAAGTATGTTATCCTGTGCAGATAATGTGCGCTGCAGAAAGAGTGCAAAGCCGGTGAGTAAAGGGGAAGGATTGCTTAGCGAGCGCTGGCGCTGATTGATGCTATCCTGTTCAGTCCACTGGGATGCTAATAGATTTATACGGCATTTTCGATTGGAACGTTCGGATGCGCGGTTTCGGTAACGAATATCACGGCCAAATGTAACACCTGGCAGATGATTCCGATGGTTAGAAGCAGAGCGCAATACTAAAACGAGATTATTATAACTATGATCATAGCAATCGGAGTAAGGGATAATGTGGTCGACTGCTGTATCAGTTGATGATAATGCTTGTGCAAAAGTAAGCATCGTACCGGTATACATACATGCATGATTCTGCAGAGACCACAAAATAATTCGAGTACATTCGTCCGACGTTAGAGAACGCTGGAGAAAGCCGGATGCAGTTTGGAAAAGCGGTGCAAGCTTTTTATCTCGATTTTCCTGAATCTTTTTGTGTTTTTTACGGAGAGACAATGGCTTTCCCATTTCGTATGATGTGCTGATTCGAATATGCGTAGGCATACCATATTCGCGGAGTAATGCTTTGATAAGAACAATAGCTTGCGATAGCGTACGATCAGTGGCAGGACGTGCAACGTGATAGAAATTTTTGAAATTTAATTTGGTTGAAGTATTCGATACAGGACTGTCGGGATAACATTTATCGCGTGCTTCCTCCATAGACATACCCTTTTCCATAAGTGGCACTATACGCCCCAACGCTTTGCGAGAGTAGCGCGCTCGCTGTACAAGATGAGCTTTCGCTAACAAATCACACAGTTCTTTGGAGAAGTGAAATTCCTTTAACCGCTGCTTCCAGTATTTTTCGGGAGTAGAGACGAAGAGAAGCAAAAGGTCCTCCCAATGTTTGTGTAGAATACCCTGTTCATCCGGAAATTTCTTGGAAAGTGCAGAAAGCAATCTGCGGCCGTGGGGGATGATCCAATTATTCATGGAGGCAGCCGAATAGGGGATTCCATCAAGATACAGCGTCAAGGGCGTTTTAGGATCCAAATTTAACACATTGTTTGTAGCCGCATAAAGCTGAGCAGGATTTTTAGTAGCGGCAGCACGGATTTGTCGTTTCTGTTCTTCGGTTTTTGCGATTGGCTGCGTGTGAGGTGGAATAGAATAAGGTGCGTTGACCATACACAAAAATCGAAAACGTTCTGCGAGAGGAGTAGCATCAGGACAGCGTTCTCTTCGAGGTTCTAGGGGGCAGTAGATACCACCAAAACGTCGTTTATGGCCGGCATAAGGACTATTAGGACCGGGACCGCTTAAGATAAAGCGCTGACGACAGAGAATTTCGGTATATTTCTGTTCAAAGACTTCAGTCGCAAATGGATTTCCTAAAATACGCTGTGTATAGAACAGCAATACCACTTCTTCGCGAATCATATCACGAGAGACACTGGTTATATAAGGAATGCCGGTTTTAAAGGGCGAAAACAGACCATTGGGTCGAAAACGAGAATCTCGATAGAAGAGCTCACCTACAGTGCGATAGTTTTGCTCATCCATACGTTGCTGATTTTTATGAATTGCCTTACGGATTTTTGCATTATTGGAAAAGGTTTCAGAGAGTTGTTCACCGGTTCCAGGTTGGAAACCTCGATGGTGAGCAATATGATATAGCACACGAACCCATTCTTCGGCGGACAATTGACGATCTAGTCCGTCTGTGCGTAACTGCCACAAATAATCCACAGGCTTGTGGACAAGTGTGTTCATAGGAGGCAAACCAACTTCACTGAATAATTCGCGCAGTTTGGCAAAGCGATATTTTTGGCGGGTGTAGCGTCGGCGAGCCAGTCGATACATGCGTCGTTCCGAACCGGGAGTAGAGCCGTTGAAAGAATTTTCGGCGATAGGGAAGAAGCGCACACCTACACGTTCAATGTGTTCAGCATGACCTTCTTCGTTCTCACGGATTGCAGCCCAACCGATTTTATCATTGTCCAGATATAAACCAATTCGATAATTCATAGAAAATTCTCCTATAATACAAAGATATCCCGACACACGGCCGGGATAGAGCTTTGTGGTGCCAAACCTGAGTGTGGCAACGCTGCTTTTTAATTGCGTTATAAAGCATATTTAGTATAAGCGGAAACAGGAAAATTTGCAATAGAAAAATTTACAACATCAGTTGATAGGGAAGAACGGAATACCTTATTATATGAAGAGGTTTGCCTGGTGGAGAGAAAGTGTAACACACATGGATGTAACATTACCTGTAATGTTACATTCATGTTACGGATGGCAAACTGCGCTTGACCCCTGTGTTTGACTATGGTAATATATTTATCGAACGAGTGAAAACTCGAAATATTATTTTAAGGAGGAATTCCCCTATGAAGAATCTCAAAAAGGTTCTCGCACTGGTGCTGGCGTTCGCTTGCGCGTTCACCATGTTCGCTGGTGCGGCGTTCACGGATCAGGCGGACATCAAGGTCGCCGATGAAGTCGTGGACACTCTGACAGAGTTGGGCATCATCGAGGGCTTTGAAGACGGCTCTTTCCAGCCCGACGCAACTGTAACTCGTGCGCAGATGGCGAAGATGATCTACGTTCTGCGTACCGGCAACTCTGACGCTTCGGCGTACAACAACGACAAGACTTCTTTCACCGACATTGGTACCCACTGGGCACGCGGCTACATCAAGTACTGCCAGTCCGTTGGTATCATTGCTGGTAAGTCTTCTACCATCTTTGCTCCGAATGCAACTGTAACTGCTCAGGAAGCTGCTAAGATGCTGCTCGTAACCCTCGGCTACGACGCTAACAAGGCAGGCCTGGTAGGTGCTGGCTGGGCTGCTAAGACCAACGCACTGGCAGACGAGAATGGCCTGCTGGAGGACGTTAACACTTCCTTTACCGGTCCGTGCCCGCGTCAGTACGCTGCACAGCTGATCTACAACGCAATCGATACTCCGACCGTTGTATGGCGTGACGATGCTTACACCAACGTAACTCTGCTTGGCGATGACAACAAGACCATCGGCGAGAAGTTCATGAACCTGAAGAAGACCACCGCTGTTCTGACCAAGGTTACCAAGACCTCCGGCAAGGAGACCTTTGAGCTGACCCTGAACAAGGATACCGTTGATCTGAACAAGACCACTGATGACAAGGACAAGGCCCTGTACAACTTCACTGAAGTGAAGAAGGACTACTCCAACCTGAAGTATCAGATGGTTACCGTTCTGTACAAGAACAACGACAAGTCCAAGGTTTACGGCGTTTACGCTACCAAGGACAACACTGAACAGACTGGCATCCTGAAGGATCTCAAGATGGACAGCGCTAAGAAGGTTAAGCTGGACGGCACCAAGTATGATCTGGCTGACACCACTTCTGTTTACGTAAATGGTGAGGACACCAACTATACCATCAAGTCTTTTGTTGATGCGTATGGTGATGATTCTTCCTCTAAGTACACCGATTCTAAGTACTATCAGCCGACCGAGGTTAAGCTGCTTGCTACCGACGGCTCCACCAAGTACTCCATCCTGAATGTTAAGACCTTTGCAGTTGGTAAGGTTACCGCTGTTGGTTCTGACTATGTTAATGTTTCCTACAAGGGCGGCGACAAGGACATCCTTTCCAAGACCAAGCTCGAGTCCGATGACTGGGATTGGTACGACGGTATCAAGAAGGACGACTATGTTGTTGTAACTGCTGCTGGCAACTACGGCACCAACCATGGTCTGGTTGAGAAGGCTACCGTTGTTACTGGTAAGGTAAACGGCACTAAGGCTGATGACGGCGTATCTATCTCTGACGAGTGGTACACCATGGCTGGCAATGCTGACGTAGCCGGCAAGCTCGTTAAGCGCCCGAACACTGGTTCCAACGTTGAGATGGTAGTTGTAAACGGCTATGTTTACTACACTGATACCACCGCTGGTTCTATTGACGACATCGCACTGCTGGTTGAGGCTGCTCCTAAGGGCGGCGTAAACTCCAAGTGGGAAGCTCGCATGATCTTCTCTGACGGCACCGACAAGGTTGTTGAGATCGAGAAGAAGTGGGACGACAAGGACGATGGCAAGAACATCATCGCATTCCACGAAGGCAACGCTGCTAACAAGAATATGAGCGATTCTGATCTGGCTAACAACAATGTAACTGGCGATCAGCCGAGCAACAAGTTCCAGCCGATTCTCGTTTCTTACGAGGTATCCAAGGACGTTTACACCCTGACCCGTCTGGGCGCTGTAAACACTGATGTTGCCAACGCTACCGACATTGAGACCAATGGTTACGATTCTTATGTAACTGTAACTGGTGCTAACAACACTACGGTCAAGACCGATGGTTCCATCAAGACTGGTACCTTCACCTCTTCTGATAACGCTTCTATCTCTCGCCTGTACTACGAATCCACTGGCGTTGTATTCGTTAAGTCCAAGGCTGATGCTACTGGCGAAGACGGCGACTACAAGGTAGTAACCGGTAAGACTGCTTCTGGCTACGATCGTACCATCCTGCGTGCAACCGCAGTTGCTAACAAGTCTGGCAACGGCTACTATGCACAGGCTGCATTTATCGACCTGGGCACCGATTCTACCGGCGGCTCTTCCGACAACTACGCAGTAGTTCTGAAGAATGTTGAGAAGAAGACCGGCACTGCTAACGGCACTGTATATGTAATCACCGCTTGGAACGGCACTGAGCAGATCACCGTTACCACCGATGATTCCGCTGCTAACAGCATGAGCAAGGGTGATATCTTCACCTACACTGCTACCGGCGACACCCTGTCTGATATCGAGTACAAGTCTGGTAAGCAGGCTGATGCATTCGTAGCTTCCTTCGATGAAGGCTCCGGCGACATCTCCCTGTACACCTACAAGCTCGGCAACGACACTGGTTGGCGTGCAGCAGGCAACAACAGCCTGGGTGCAGCTACCGACGCTTCTACTGCTGATGCATTCACCAAGGTTGACAGCAAGAATACCGTAATCCTGTTCGTTGATTCTGACGCAGGCAAGGGCGAGACCGGCTACACCATGTCCGACATCGACCTGGCTCGTACCTTCGACTCCGACTTCTGGAGCAAGGGCAAGCTGCCGGCTCTGAACGATATTCAGATCACCAACAAGGTTGCAACCGATGCTTCCGATTCTGCTAACAAGCTGACTGAGGATGCAGTACCGAACGCTCGCGTATTCGTTGACAGCGCTTCTGACGATCAGATCACTGTTATCGTAATTGACGTTCAGCACGACATCACTGCTTGGTAATTTCACGGCTTGATCCGTTGAATTTGCAGTAAAGCAATCGAACCCCTGAGGGAAACCTCAGGGGTTCTTTTGTGTAATGGCGGTAAATAGGAGAAATCCCCGAGGACTTCCTCGGGGATTTCAGTTAGACAATTTTAATTCTCAATTAGAAAATCTTGTTGCCCTTCAGACGGTTGTTATCTGCATCATAGATGATAGCCAGAATGTCACCGTAGGTGCCGTCGTCATTCTTCTCCAGAACGATCCAAGCATTTGCATAGTACTGACCAGCAGTGGAGGTCTCTTCAGCCAGAGAAATCTGATCCAGAGAAGAACCTTCCATACCTTCCTGCTTGTCGTCGTTGACTGCGATGTATACGCAATCCTCGTCCATAGAATAGGTGTCGCTGCCGCCGTTAAACTTAACAGCTACATCGCCTTCCTTAACCTTCTGAATACCGGTGATTGCAACTCGCATGGTCTTGGTATCCTTAGCTGCCTCAACATTGATGAAATCAGCACCGTCATCGGTGTAGATAAGGATATTACCAGCAGACTTCGGGGTGCCGTCGCCGCCATCATACTTCAGGGTTACGTTCTCAGAACCAGTCCAAGCCTCGTATACGGTGGTCTCATCGTTGTCCTCGCCGTTGGTGCCCTTGTAAGAATCAGAGGTCATATATGCATACTTGTAGTCAGAGCCAGCACCGTTGTACTTAGCCTTAGCAACTACAACTGCAACGCTAACAGTTTCAATACCGTTAGACTTCTTGGTTGCGTAGTAAACAGTAGAACCGTACTTAGTAGACCAATCATTTACGGTCTTACCAGACAGAACCTTTACGTCCTTCTGAATGTTGGTAGCACCGGAAACGGTATTATACAGTGCGAATACTACTGCACTATCATTGATAGAATACTTACCAATCTTGTTCTTTGCAGTAATTTCAGTATCCTGGCCTACGTTTTCGTAACCAGCCTTATTAGACAGCGTGGTACCATCAGCAGCAGTGCTAGTACCCAGAGCCTTCAGGGTGTAAGTGCCGTTGCTGCGAGTAGAGTAGGTGAACAGGTGGTTAACAGACTTGTTGTCATCTGCAAAGCAGTTCTTAGAAGTTACATCTTCTGCATCTTCACCCGCGGTCAGCGCCAGCTTCTCAACCTCGATGGTCTTGGAAGAGCCGTCCAGGAAGTAAGCCTTTACCTTCTGAGTGGTGCTGCTCTGCATGCCGTTCTTTGCGGACTCAAAGTCAGTTACAACCAGAATGTCGTTGGAAGAAGACTCGGTCTCCTTGGCATTTACAATGTAATTGCCAACGATAGCAAAGTCATAGGTGCTGCCAGACTTGATGGAAGCAGTATCGTCTGCTACGTTGGAAGCACCGTTGGTAGCAACCTTGTACCAAGTATCGTTTACCTTAAGCTGTCCAAGTACGACGGCAAGAAGCTGGTAACTAGCGCTACTACTCCGGATGCAAATCAGGTTAAGGCTGATGATGTTCTGATTACCTCCGGTGCATCTGCTAAGGGTCTTGTAACCTTCACCAAGCTGTCTGATGATACTTACGACATCGAGTTCGTAAGCACGACCAACAAGGCTGGTTGCGATGATTATATCACCACTGGCTCTGTTAAGGTTGATGACAAGAAGATTGACAACAAGCCGGTTAACGACGATGCAGTTATCTATGTTGAGGCTTCTACCGAGATTAAGGTTATCTCTGGTAAGTCTATCAAGAACTGGGACAACAAGACTGCTGACAGCACTGTTCTGCTGACCAACGAGAAGAATGGTCTGGACTACGTTGCTGCTGGTTACGTCGAAGTTAGTGGCGCTAAGGTTCCGGGCGCAACCGCTGATACCAAGTACGGCTACCTGACCCGTGATGGTTATACTGTAACCGTAAACGGTGAGAAGAAGGCTGCTTACGAGGTATGGACCAACGAGGGCGCTAAGACTCTGGTTGAGGATGCTTCTGCTCCGATTGCTGGCGCTACCACCGGTAAGGTAATCTCCTACACCATCGATGGCGACTACATCAATGATGTATCGCTTGAGGGTCTGGACGCTGCTATTATCGGTACCGATCGTACTGAGAAGGGCACTGCTAAGATTGCTACCGGCGGAGCTGCAACTACTGGCACCTATACCTTCGACGATGACTGCGTATTTGTTGCAGTTGATGACTCTGAGAATGAGGGCGCTGAGGGCGGTATCGAGGCTATCCCGACCGCACAGAAGTGCGTTGGCTCTAACTATGTTGCAAACGCAATCGTAGTTCTGAAGAACGACGGTACTGTTGCTACTCCGGATTACAAGATTGTTGCAGTATTCTACGATGTAGATAACATGCTGGATCGTAACACCGATACTGACACTGTTGTAACCGATTCTCACGTTCACTTTGCAGGCTAATTAGCTTAGCTTAAAAGGAAACACAAACCCCCGCTCAAATGAGCGGGGGTTTCTCACCCTTTGGGAAAGGAGTATTGACATGCGATTTACATCAAACGATTTGAGTGACGCATATGTAACACAGCAAGAAGTTAATGCATCTGAAGGAAGCTATACGTTCAATGATTTGTGCACGAATGAGCACTGTTTGGAAGCAATTAATTCTTTAAGTACGGCAAAGAAGAAAAAATTCTTCAAAATACTTAAGCAGGCGGTCGAAAAAATTCCATTTCCCGATGATTGTAGTGAATATATTCTTGAAGATGACTATAATGAAGCCAAGAATGCATTCTATGCTCGCTTAGAAGACTACTTTGCTGAATTTATGTAAAAAAAGTCCGCTCAATTGAGCGGACTTTTCGATTGGCTTAGGTTAAACCTTAGCGGGGCAGCAGAACTGCGTTATCAGTATCAGCAGCAGCGCGGATCTCATTGTCCTCGGTGCCGATTACCAGCAGCTCAATCTCGTCATCGTCGTTAACGATAGCGAATACGTTAGCCTTAACATTGGTGTCAGCCTTGTTCATCTCAGCTTCCATCCAATCCTGAGCGTCGCCAGCCTCCCAATCAACTGCATTCAGATAAATGATTACAGTGTCAGAAACCTTAGCACCGTACTTGGCACTGCCAGAGATAGCGGTTACAGCCTTCCATATGTACAAAAAGAACCCCTGAGGAAAACCTCAGGGGTTCGATTGTTTAGATCAGAAATCCAACAACTGAAGCAATTGGTAGATTACTTAACCTTGGAGTTCAGTTCGCCAGTGATATCAACAACGATAATGTTCTTGCCAGTCTCAGCGTTGTTCTCATCCTTAGATACATAGTAAACTGCGTTTACCTTGTAGCTGCCACCATTGTCCTGAACGAAGGAGGACAGATCCATGTCAGCGGACAGCGTCAGGCCAGTATCAGTCTTGCCATCATCGGAGGTATCAACGAACAGGATGATAGCATCATCATCATTGTCCAGCTTGATAGCCTTGGTATTGCCGGTTACATCCTTAACTGCAACATCAGTGTTGGTATCGTAAACATATGCGGTACCATCCTTATCGGTACCGTAGTCACCGCCAACAACAACCGCCTTGGTCCAAGCATTGTTGCCCTTACCAGTGCCGTAAACATTGTCGATGGAAACTTCCGTCTTGGAGCCGTTAGCAGTCTCAAGAGTACCATCGATAGAGTACTCAACTACATTGCTAGTAGCTACGTTGACATCATCATCAGTCCACAGCTCAACAGTCTCCGTGCCGTTCCAAGCATAGATTACAGTGTACTCGTCCTCATCGTTGGTCAGACCAGACTCAACGGTGTAGACATAACCGTAGTTAACGTCAGAACCGCCAGCCATGCTGTCATCCTTCAGATCAGCCAGTACTACCTTAGCATAGTTGACACTGCTGGAGGTATCGGCCAGAATATAAGCATCGAAGTTTACAGTGTTCTTCCAGTTCTTCAGATCCTTGCCGGTAACAACCTTGTAAGAATCGGTCTTGTAACGAACGAATACAGTTGCGTTATCCTCGATTGCAGAAACATCGCCCAAGGTAAAGCGCTTGTTGTCGACAGAGGTCTTATTAGACTCGGTATATACGTCGTAGCCAGCCTTTTCATTCGTCTTATCAAGCAGCTTAATCTTGTAGTCATCGCCGGACTTGCTATAAGAAACAAGCTTCGGAGCAACGCCTGCACCCTTGACAGCACTGTCAAACTCAACAGCCGTGGTAGACGTACCATTTACATAGTAACCATCAGTCTTCTTCAGGGTCATCTTCTCAGAGGAACCATCAGCCTTGATCACGGTTGCAACATAACGGTTGCCTTCCTTGTACAGCTCGGTCATCATGCCGATGTCCTTAGCCTCTGCGTTAGCATCATCAACGTACAGGAAGTAGTTGCCCTTGACAACAACAGCCACAGTGGCGTTCAGCTTCAGATCCTTAGCCTTATCATCAGCTACGCCAGCCTTTTCATAAGTAGTGCCGCCGATGGTGATTTCGTAAGCATCGTCAGTAGAAGCCTTCTTGGTGGTGGTGATCTTGCCGGTAACAACGTCCAGCTTGGTTACACCGATGTTGCCATCAGAAGTGTTAACTGCTGCAGTAACTGCAACGTAGTCATCCTTCTTGATATCGGACGGATAGGTAACGTCAGACTCCAGCTTAGTGGAGAAGTTGGTCTTACCGTTTACGCCAGCAACATTGTTTGCCTTGTAAGAAACGTTGATGTAGTCAGAACCAACATAGGTAACCTGACCTACTGCAAAAGAAGCAACGTCCAGACGGCTGATCTTAGAGCTATCGTCATTGGAGATAGCAGTTGCGTCGTAAGCCTTAACGATACCCGTTGCCTTATCAGCGTAGTCTGCAACGCTGGTAGCCTTGGCATCTTCATCGTTAACGTATACGCTGTTCTTAGCAGCCAGGGTGTACTTCTTACCATCGTACTTCAGCTTGCCGCTGTCCTCACCAAAATCACCAACAACGCCAGTCAGAACGGTGTTGGAATCGGTCAGAGCAAATACACCGTAAACCTTATCGGTCTCCTTGTACAGAACCTTAACCTTCTGATGCTTCAGAGCGTAGTAGTCCTTAGCAATCTTGGAGAAGTTCTGCTCGTCGATGATGTCCTTGCCAGACAGAGCAGTGCCGTCCTTCTTAGTGATGGAAGAAACAGTAGCATTGTAGGTGTCCTTGCCATCTTCCTTCTGGAAGTAAGTCAGGATGCCTTCAACAGAGTGCAGGCCCATGTACTTCTCGCCGATGGTCGGGTTGTCACCATTGCCATAGTTGTTGGTGGTGTAAGCATCGTCACGCCATACAACAGTAGGAGCGTCGATTGCATTGTAGATCAACTGTGCAGCGTACTGACGCGGGCACGGACCAGTGAAGGAAGTATTAACATCCTCAAGCAGGCCATTCTCGTCAGCCAGTGCGTTGGTCTTTGCAGCCCAGCTAGTACCTACCAGGCCAGCCTTCTGAGCGTCGTAGCCAAGGGTTACGAGCAACATCTTAGCAGCTTCCTGTGCAGTTACAGTTGCATTCGGAGCAAATACGGTTGCAGACTTGCCGGCAATAATGCCAACGGACTGGCAGTACTTGATGTAGCCAGCAGCCCAGTGGCCGTTGATGTCGGTGAAAGAAGTCTTGTCATTGTTGTACGCAGAAGCGTCAGAGTTACCAGTGCGCAGAACGTAAATCATCTTTGCCATCTGAGCACGGGTTACGGTAGCGTTAGGCTGGAAGGAGCCGTCTTCGAAACCTTCGATTACGCCCAGCGATACCAGA
>OLPN01001851.1_pt1 | contig 17927 bp, 18 predicted proteins | sample 1672601 | NCBI WGS metagenome assembly OLPN01 (sample SAMEA3136704, study PRJEB25190) | human gut metagenome | reverse complement strand
TTGTTTCTTCTTTCATAGTTCTCACCTCTCTCTGAAAATTTTCTCTTTATCGAACTGCCGCCTTCTTTTTTTCTTCTTTGCCAGGCTTCAGAGGATGTGATTCCTGTCTCAGTTCCTGCAGGGTATCTTTCAAAGATGTCGGTTTCCTTTGTCTTTCTTCCAGTTTTCCAATCTGCTGTTGCAATCGTTCTGTTTTCTGTTCCAGCCGATGGATGCTCCGCATGGATTGGAATAACACCTTCTGGGTTTGAAAGATGATCCCCTGTTCCGGATTTCGCTCTGTGATCTTTGCGGTATCTTTTCCGTTCATTTTCAAAAATGCGTTTTTCAGATGCCCTTTGGCAACGTGCAGTTCCTCCGCCATGCTCCCCAGACGGTCAATCTTCTGATCCATCGACAGCATGACCGTATGTAGGGAAGACTGCAGCTTTTGTAAGCCTTGGGTAAGGTGCATTCCTTTTACCGCAGAGGCAAGGGCATCTTTTCCCTTTTCTTTAAAATCAAAAACTGCCTGTTCTGCCCGTTCCATAAACTTTCGTTTCTATTCTCCCACCTGAAAGCGAAGTGTTTGCACCTGATGTTCTACTTTCTGGATCGTATTCACCGCAAAGAGTTTAACCTTGCTTTCCTGCATCACGCCCAGTTGCTTCTTCATCTCCCCCAGTTCCTTCAAGACGGTTCCGAGCTGCATTTCCATGGAATCGATATGATCTGCCATGCGGATCACATCCCCTTTTTCCTGTTCCATGCCCTGTTGTTCCAAAAGCTCCAGTAACGCCCTGATACTGTCCTGCTCCCGAAGCGGTCCTTTTATTTTTGGAATCTCTACGCTTTTTTCTTCCATCTACATTCCCTCCTTCCCAAAAGGATGCTGCCGAAAAACGTTCAGCAGCACCACACAAAAATATTTTTTTTACTAGCATTCCCCTGGTTTTGTCGTCATCAAGCGGTACAGCTTCGTGTTCTTCGGGAAACTGTTCTCAAATGGCACAAGATTTCCGGAACAGCGGATCAGCCCTTTCCCTGCGCCTACATTGGTGATATAGGATAACTGGTTCTCGGAAATGTTCAAAAGGGCGGCCAGTTCGTCCCGGTCTGTGGTCGCCTGGTTTAAAAGGATTAAAAACTCACTGTTTGCCAGCATCAGTCTTGCCGTATCCGATTTCAAAAGTTCCTCCACATTCTGCGTTAAACCTGTGACAAATCCATGGTATTTACGGATCCTCTTGTAGAGCCGGTAGAAAAAGTCCGCACTGTACTGATAGCGGAACAACAGATAAAACTCATCGGCAAAGATCCAGGTAGTCTTTCCTTTCTTCCAGTTTTGGATCACCCGGTTGAAGATGCTGTCCAAGGTGACCAGCATCCCCAGGGGCATGAGCTGCTCTCCCAGTTCCCGGATATCATAGGCAATAATGCGATTCTTCGTATTTACATTGGTTTTCTGAGCGAAGGTGTTCAGGCTTCCGTTAATGAACAACTCCGAAGACAAGGCAAGCCCCCTGGCTTCCTCTTCCGGCTGGAGCATGAGCTGTCGGTACAGATCCTTCAAGGTCGGCACTTCACTTTGGTAACCGCTTCGGATATATTCCCGGTACACATCTGCGGTACAGCGGTCCAGGATGGATTTCTCCTTGGCGGACAGATTTCCAGCACCCACCAACTGTTCAAACAGGGACAGGATAAATTCCGACTTCTCGATCAGTGGATTCTTATCGTTTCCATAGGCAGAATCCATATCCAGTGCGTTCAGATGGGTATGGGACGTTGCAGAAATGGAGATCACTTCCCCGTTCAGCGCTTCCACCAAAGAACCGAATTCCGACTCCGGATCTAAAATGAGGATGTCATCTTCCGTAGACAGGGCAAGGTCCACGATCTCTTCTTTTGCTGAGAAACTCTTTCCTGAACCGCTGACACCCAATCGGAAGGAGTTTCCATTCAATAACTTCCTCCGGTCTGCCACCAGCATATTTTTGCTCACCGCATTCTGCCCATAATAAATACCGCCCGGCTGCATGATCTCCTGAGTATGGAAGGGGATCAGCACTGCGGTAGACTCTGTGGTCAGGGTACGAAGGGCATTGATCTTGCGGATGCCATAAGGCAGTACCGTATTGAGTCCATCCACTTGCTGCCATTTCAAGGTTGCCATCTGACATAAATGCTTTCTTGCCACTGACAGGATACTCTCCGTATCCGAATCCAACTGTTTCTTGCTGTCTGCCATATGCACCATGGTGAGGATGCCGAACATCATCCGCTGGTCCCTGGTGGTCAGGTCATCCAGCATCTCTTTGGTTTCCTTTCTTTGCAGTTCCATATCATAAGGCACAATGGCAGAAAAGTTATTGTTGGCATTCTGGCGTCTCTGCCAGTTGGTCACATTGGTCTCCACGCCAAGCAGACGGTTCTGGATCTCACGCACCGCTTCGTCTGTGGGTACCGGGAGGATATCGATGGACAGCATCAAGTCCCGGCTTAGATCGCACAGCTCCGAGATCATGTCATCCTTGACATAACTGGCATAATCCTGCATATACAGCACTCGCCCGAACCGTTCATTGATCTTGAAGCAGTCTTTGGAAAACTCCATGGACTGGGGACAGATCCAATCCTTGAAGCTGCTCCCCTTTTTGGCAAATGCCTTCATATCGAAAGGAAAGCACTGGGGTTCATCTGCCCGGAAGAAATCCCGGAAGATCTGTAACCTCTGTTCCGCATCCAGTTCTTCCCCAATGGAAGACAGCTTGCTCAGATGGGTGATGATATCCGTTCCCACACGTGCAAAATAAGTCCTTGCCTCATCGATGTTCTTTTTATGGACACTGACCGTCAGATACCGTTCCTGATAGATGCTGTTGTTGGTGCCGCTAACCTTGGATAGCAGCATTTCGTTGTATTCCTTTCGGTATTCATCCAACCCGTCCTCTTTCATCGGCAGAAGCAGGGATGCTTCAAACTCTTCTTTATTGATTCTTCTGTTATTTAAAGTGATCTTTGCCGCCGCGCCGGAATCTAAGGCATTTAACAGCTCACTATAATCCAAGAACATTTCCGTCTTATCCTCTTTGCTTGCGATAGCATAGTTGATATCGGAAAACCGGAAGGTCTTGGAAAATTTTGTCCCGGACTGGAATACCCCATCCGGCCAGATCCGCTGGATCGGGATGGCCTGTTGGACAGACCTTGGGACTTTGAACTTCTCCCGGTCCATTTTCAATGCCTGTTGTAAGGTTTTAATCAAACGCACCACTCCTTCCCGTTTTCTTTTTCTGTTTCATCCGTTTCTTCTTTGCCCGCTGTTCTCTTTTTTTCATAAGGGCTGCGCCATCCCCTTGAGACTTTTCTCCCAAGGCCAGCGTTTCTTCCATGCAGGCATGGTACAGGTCCTCACTTTGAAACAGCAGGCGCTTGGGGTATAAAAATTCAGACTTGATATACGCCCAAGCAAACTGCTCCGCATTCATGCCATGGTACTGGAAGAAACCACAGGCTGCGAATGGGGCAGCCCCTAAGATGCACAGCCACCCGGTCATCTCCTGTCCCACATACTTTCCCAGGCCAAAATAAATCCCTACCGCCACAGCGATGGCAAGCAGGGAGAAAATACACTGGCGCAGGTTCAGTCCCATAAACATGGACTCCTGATAGTTGCGGATCTCTTTGTTCATTTTTACTTCCATATACTTCTATCTCTCTCTTTCTCTTTTCTTTTTTCCTGTCGATCTCCCTTGGACTTTTTCCTGTTCTTTTGGAATGTCCAACCCCCATTGTCTGCAAAATTCTTCCACCCCTTCCCGGTCATACCGGGAGAGTCTTGAAAGATCAAATGCCACCGGGGTGTAGGTGGCAAATCCTGAACGGGCTTGTCCTGGCAGCACCTTTCCCAGCCTGTTCTCTTGAATGAAGGCCAGCTTATCCCTGGTAAAATCACCGCTTACAAATGCCTCCTGCGTTTTCAGTCCATACCCGCCCGGAAGATTGACCGTCAAGTCACTAAATAATTCCAGCTCCCCTTCACTTTGACTATACATCAAAACCGCAAGCCCATTTCCATAGGCATAGCTGGACACTTTCAGGGTGATCTCTTCCTTACCAAATTCCCAATGGAAAGGCAGTGTATCGCTGCTTTCCTGATTTTCATATATTTCTTTACGCATGGTTCTTTCCTCCTACAATCCCATCATCTCTTTTACGATCCGGTCAGATGCTTTCACCGCACCCACCAGCACCAGCAGGTTGAATACCAATTCCCCTACATAGTTCCACACAATGGTCACTGCACTTAAGGACGTATCCCCAATGGCTGGCGGACTGGCAGAATAGACGGAGAAAATGATACAGGCCAGTGCAATGATCGCCCCTTCCAGACACACCCCTGCATAGGACTTGATGAAGTTCTTCCCCACCGACTGGGAGGGTTCTCCCGCAAAGGTGGAAATGGGGATGGGCGCAATGGCAGTATACATATACAGCTTGAACATCCTTCCATATACCGTAAGGATCATGATAAAAGACAGCACTGTGATCAAAAGGCTTCCCAGCAGCGTCACGATCCACAAGGGGATGGATTCCAGCATCCCTACCGCTTCGATCTTTTCCACGATCTCTGCCGGAAGCTCTGTCACACCCCCGTCTGCCATTCCCGACTGTGCCATGATGGTCGATACGATCCCCTGTACAATGGAAAACAGGGCGGTCATCAATTCCATGCCATACATGATGGCGCCTTGTGCCAGTGCAAACCGGATAAAGGCTTTGAGGGCATGTTCCGGCTTTTTCATGTCTGTAAAGCTGCCACAGGTCTTTACGATCCCGGCTGCAAAAAACAGTACCAAAAGTCCATATCCAATGGCAGTCAGCGCCCCGTTGATCCCGGTGATGACACTCCAGATCGTCCCGCCCTTAAAGGATTCCGGGCTTTGGGTAAGGAGCGTCCAGATTTCTGCCAGCTTCTCATTCCAGGTGTTCAGTGCAGAGTTTAGGTTCTGCACGATCCAGTTATCACTCAAACAGCTTCACCTCCTTTGCCGGGGCAGGAAGAGTCTCTCCCTACCCCTTTCCATTTCTTCCTGCTACCCAACGATCAGGTCCAGGATCTCTTTTGCAAAGGTGATGATGACACCGCCTGCCAGCGTCAGAAACCCGTTGGCTCTCTGGCTGGGATCATGGCTCTTTAAGCTCAAACCTACCTGCACCACACCAAATCCCAGTAAGATCAAGCCGATGGCCCGGATCAGGGAGAAGATAAAGGTGGACAGGTTATTGATGACTGACAGGGGATCTCCGGCTGCAAGCACCGGGATACCACCTACCGTCATAGTAAGCACCAGCGCTGCATACGCGGCAAGGGTACGCTTTGGTCCTCTGCCCATAGGCATCGGTGCAGTAGCATGGTTTGCTGTCTGTCTCTTTGGCATTTCATTTCTTTTCTTCAATGGCATTCCTCCAATCAAAAAGACTGCTCCCTGCCGAGGATCTCCCCAGCCGAGAGCAGTTCATAATCATCCAGTCTCCTGGTATCAATGGTTACATCTTCATGGGACAGGGGAGCCTTCGCATAATCATAAGGCGGCGCCCCTCCATCCTCCGTATATTTCACATTCACATGTTTATGCAGATCATATTTCTCATCCAGAATGGGGCGTTCTCCACGCACCAGAAGCACTGCCTTCCGGTTATCCAAAAGGCGTACTTCATCGGGGGTCAAAAGTTCTTTGCCACAATGTCAAGTGATGAATTCAAATTACTTTGAGAATTTGGCACTTACGCATAAAGCAGCACGTGACAACGTTATGTGTTTGGATTATAATGATAGATGAAAATTGAATCATCATATCGCTCCATCCGCAAAGACGGAACATGGAATCGGGTGCAAGTCCCGGCGAGTCGATCACTGTGAAACTTTCCTGAGGGAAAGGTAAGTCAGATACGTGGGAGCGTATGGTGCTTCTGCCGGAACCGGAAGCACGTTTTTTAGGCGCAGGAAGCTGTGCTTTGTTGAGCGTGTCTGTTTGGATGCGCTTTTTTCTTACGGTTCCTATGTATAAAATAAATCCCTTTTTTGCAAGGAGTCTTTTCATGCGTAATCAGTATTGGGAAAATAAGCACTATGCTTATTTCTGCAACCGGGAATGTGAATATTTCCCCTGCCATAAGGGTGCCGACCCGGAAAATTTTAATTGCCTATTCTGCTATTGCCCTCTGTATGTATTGGGAGATCGCTGCGGCGGAAAGTTTGCCTACCTTCCCAACGGATACAAGGACTGCAGCCGCTGTCTGTTTCCCCATCTGCGGGAGAATTATGGTGTAATTACGGAACGCTATGGAGAAATCCTTGCGGCAATTCCATATCCAGATCAGGAGGATGACGAATGACCCTTTTACAACTGAAATACATTGTGACGGTTGCTGCGGCCGGAACGATCAGCGAGGCGGCAAAACAGCTTTATATCGCCCAGCCCAGCCTGACTTCCGCAATCAAGGAACTGGAAAATGAACTGGGAATTACTATTTTCAAACGTACCAATAAAGGCATCCTGCTTTCGGCGGAGGGAGAAGAATTTTTAGGATATGCCCGTCAAGTGATTGAACAGACAAATCTGATTGAAGAACGATACTTAGGGAAGACCCCTGTCAAGCATCAGTTCTGTGTGTCCACGCAGCATTATTCTTTTGCGGTAGAAGCATTTGTTGAGCTTTTGAAACAGTATGGCGGTGAAGAATACGACTTCCGCATCCGTGAAACGCAGACCTATGAGTTGATTGAAGATGTGGCAAAGCTGCGAAGCGAGGTGGGTGTGCTTTACCTTAATAGTTTCAATGAAGCTGTCCTGCGCAAGACCATGCGGGAAAATGATTTGAAATTTCATCGTTTATTTATCGCAAAGCCTCACGTTTTTGTCAGTACGTTCAGTCCTCTGGCAAAGAAGAAAATTGTTGAATTGGATGAGCTGGCAACCTATCCGAGATTGTCCTATGAGCAGGGAGAACACAATTCCTTCTACTTCTCTGAGGAAATTTTAAGTACGTTGGAAAGCAAGAAAGACATTATGGTTTCTGACCGGGCCACGCTGTTCAATCTCCTGATTGGTCTGAACGGGTACACCATTTGCAGCGGCGTTATCAACGAAGAACTAAATGGGAAAAATATTGTTGCTGTCCCCCTTGCTGTGGATGATTACATGGAAATCGGCTACATCACTCACAGCAAGGTCGGACCGGGTAAATTTGGAACTCTGTATATCGAAGCTCTGAAACGATATGCTTCCGCACAGGAATGACAGAACATAAAGTAGCGGTCTGCTATAGATTCAATCTATGGCAAACCGCTGCTTTTCCGTATTTTACAGAACCCTTTCCCGCAGGTATACTGAAAAAGAACGATCATACCCAAGGAGGACACATTATGGACTATTCAATTATTGGATTTCCGCGTATCGGGATCCACCGAGAATTAAAGTTCGCAACAGAAGCGTATTTTCGCAGCGAAATAGATGCCGATGAGTTGAAACGGGTTGTCTCTCAGCAGAGAATGGAGCAGTGGACACGCCAGAGGGACGCAGGTGCCGGCTTTATCCCGTCCAATGATTTTTCCCTTTATGACGGGATGCTGGACACCGCTTATATGCTGAACGCCATTCCAAGGCGGTATGCCGATCTGAGGCTTTCCGATATAGACACATACTTTGCCATGGCCCGTGGGTATCAGGGGGCGCAGGGAGATGTCAAAGCATTTACCATGAAAAAGTGGTTCAATACGAACTACCACTACATGGTACCAGAGCTGGATGATGATATGGAGTTGAAGCTCCGCTCAGATGCTTTTCTGGATGGCTTTCATCAGGCGCGTTCTCTGGGCATTCAGACAAAGCCCGTGGTCGCCGGACCGTTTACCTTTTTGAAGCTGGCCCGCTGTACCGGCAATAAATCCGCCACTGATTTTGTAGATGATATTCTGTTTGCCTATGCAGATATTTTGAAGCGGTGTGGAGAAAACGGCGTGGAATGGCTGCAAGTTGACGAGCCGTATCTGGTCATGGATTTAACAATGGGGGATGTTGCCCTTTTCCGCAAGCTGTACCAAACGCTGCTGGAACAAAAAGGCACAGTGAAGGTGCTGCTCCAAACTTATTTTGGCGATGTGCGGGATTGTTACCGGCAGCTATGTGAACTGCCCTTTGACGGCATTGGCCTTGACTTTGTGGAAGGAAAGCAGACCGCAGCACTTGTAGCAGCAAACGGTTTCCCGAAGGATAAAATCCTGTTTGCGGGACTTGTAAATGGGAAAAACATCTGGCGTACTAATTATAAAGACGTACTGGAGCGAATCGCCGGTTTGAAAAGCTGCTGTGACCACATTGTACTCAGTACATCCTGCTCCCTGCTCCATGTGCCGTATACTGTAAAGAATGAGCCGCAGCTTTCCACCGAAATTATCCGGCATTTTTCCTTTGCGTATGAAAAGCTGGATGAACTGCGTGAGCTTTGCTGCCTGGCTGAACTTGCAGACTATTCCTGTGACCGGCGCTATCTGCAAAATCAGGAACTGTTCCAAACCAGTGAGCTGAGAACCGACACAGAGGTACAGAAACAGGTTGCGGCACTTACTGAATCGGATTTTACCCGCAGGGTGCCCAGAAAGGAACGGCAGGCAACGCAGAAAGAACTGCTGAATCTCCCGCTGCTGCCCACGACAACGATTGGCTCTTTCCCGCAGACAAAGGAAGTCAAGCAGAACCGAACAAAATTCCGAAAAGGCGAAATCAGCGAAGAAGAATACCGAAATAATGCAAAGGGATTCATCCGGGATTGCATCGCTTTACAGGAAAACATTGGTCTGGATGTCTTGGTGCATGGCGAATTTGAACGCAACGACATGGTGGAATTTTTTGGCGAAAATCTGTCTGGTTATGTGTTTACCATAGGCGGTTGGGTACAGTCTTACGGTACACGGGGCGTAAAGCCGCCGATTGTGTTCGGGGACGTCAAACGCAAGAAGTCCATTACTACCGATTATATCCGTTATGCCAATTCCCTGACGGATAAGGATGTGAAGGGAATGCTGACAGGACCAGTCACGATTTTGAACTGGTCGTTCCCCAGAGAAGATATTTCCACGCAGGAGATGATGTATCAGATCGGCCTTGCAATCCGGGAAGAGGTTCTGGAACTGGAAGCTGCAGGCGTCCGTATTATTCAGATTGACGAAGCCGCGCTCCGGGAAAAGCTGCCGCTCCGCCGCGCCGACTGGCATAGCGACTATCTGAACTTTGCGATCAAGGCATTCCGTCTCTGCCACGCAAAGGTAAAACCGGAAACGCAGATTCACACCCATATGTGCTACAGCGAGTTTGAGGACATTATCCCGGAAATCGACGCAATGGACGCCGATGTGATTACCTTTGAGGCGTCCCGTTCCAAACTTACGATTCTGGACAGCCTGATGGCGCATCATTTTGAAACGGAGGTGGGTCCCGGCGTCTACGACATCCATTCCCCCCGCATTCCGAGTGTAGAAGAAATTGAAGCCGCCCTCCGGCTGATGCTGGACAAGATCCCGGCAGATCATTTATGGGTCAACCCAGACTGCGGATTAAAAACCAGAGGGGAAACCGAAACCGTTGCCAGTTTGAAAAATATGGTCCAGGCGGCGAAAAATATAAGAAACGAATGCAAAGGAGACATTTGATATGAGTAATTTATACGCACCGTTCCGTTACGACTACGTGGGCAGCTTTCTTCGTCCGGCAGAACTGAAAAAGGCCCGCGCCGATTATGAAGCAGGAGCCATTACCGCCGATCAGCTCAAAGCTGTGGAGGATCAGTGCATTACCGAACTGGTGGCGAAGCAGAAAGCGGCCGGATACCATGTTATTACTGACGGCGAGTTCCGCCGCGCTACCTGGCATCTGGATTTTATGTGGGGATTCGACGGCGTCGGCCATAAGAAAACGAACACCGGCCTTCCCTTCCACGGAGAGGCGGCGATGATCGATGATACTTTTGTGACCGGCAGGATCGGATTGTCCGGTGAGCATCCCTTTGTGGATCATTTTCGGTATGTGAAGGCGCTGGAGGACGAAAAGACTATAGCAAAACAGACAATCCCCGCCCCTGCTCAGACGCTGGCACAATTCTGGATGCCCTTTGCCAGAAAACACACAGAGGCCTTTTACAGTTCTGCCAAGCCGCTGATGGACGACATTGCACAGGCTTACATTGCTGTACTGCATCAGCTGTACGATGCAGGCTGCAGGAATGTGCAGTTTGACGATTGCACATGGGGAATGCTGGCGGATAAAAATGGACAGGAAATGCACGCCGCAACGAAAGAAGGGCTTTTGGCCGTCCAGAATGCCTATAAAGATATTAACAACCAGGTGATTAACGGAGCGCCAGAGGGGATGAACATCACCACCCATGTCTGCAGGGGCAATTACCATTCAACTTATGCCAGCAGTGGCCCCTATGACTCCGTGGCCGACGTTTTGTTCGGCGAAGAAAATGTAAGTGCCTATTATCTGGAGTTTGATGATGAACGCTCCGGTGGCTTTGCGCCTCTTGCAAAAATCGGAAGCGGACAGAAAGTGGTTCTCGGACTGATTACCACAAAGCAGCCGCAGTTGGAGAATAAAGAGGCCGTGATTGCCCGAATCCATGAAGCTGCAAAGTACATCCCTCTTGACAGGTTGTATCTCAGCCCGCAGTGCGGTTTTGCTTCCTGCGAGATCGGCAATAAGCTGACTGAAGAAGAGCAATGGGCGAAACTGGCGCTGGTTAAAGAGATTGCTGAGGAAGTCTGGGGCTAAATTTTTCTGTAAAAATCGCGACGTCGGAGTTTTATTCATTCGACGCCGCGATTTAATTTGTTATTGAGAATCTTTATTATGCGGTGATTTCATAACCGATATATCTTCCCCGACCTGGTGACCTATATTCTTTATCTGCTTTTCAATGTCCCACAGATCTTTCTGTATCGTTTCTTCCTCGACGCTAATTTCCGGGTGTTCTTTCATTTCTTCTCTGATAAACATCAGGCAAAAACTGACCAATAGAAGCAGGCAGGAAAACCAGATCGTATGCGCTCCGAACAGAACAACAAATTGACCGCCGATTCCAGCGCCAACAGCAAATAGGAAAATGATTTCCCAATAGCGCAAAGCTTTCCCTAAAACATTTCTATCATGTGTTCTGATGTATGCAGAAAGTGCTTCCATGCCGCTACGCATATTTCCGATACACATGGTGCTGGCAAACGCGTAACCATTCACCTTTCGGAATGTCTGCACCTGCATAGCGCAGGAAAAAGATACCAGTGCATTAGCCAGCATATCAAGACTTTGCGGAAGAAAGCTTACCAAAAACAGCAGAATCATTTCCAGTAGCAGGACAATCTGCCTCCAGTGGATATTCTGCACATTCTGATATTTTCCCCGTATCTGCTCTGCAACAATGATGCCTATTGCAAATGCTGCCAACGGAACAAAGTAGTGTGCGCTCTGCAACCAATTACGCTCACAGATGTTTTGACTAAGTAATACGATATTCCCGGTCTGAGCATTGGCGAACACCTTGCCCCGGAACACATAGGTATAGGCATCTTGCAGGCCGCCTGATATTGACAAAAATGCGGCAGTTGGGAAAGATTCGGACATTTGTCCCTGATGCTGGCATTTTATAATTCCATGCAAATGTGTTCACTCCTTGATGTATAACTAAAGATACCTCTATGTATGTATTCTCAAAATAGCAGAAGCCTGACTATGTTTGGCATCCTGAAATACAATACATATCAACCATACCATCACAAAGAAGATGATCATCTTGATCGGTAATGCTGATATGAAAGTAAGCCATGTGCTTACCGCGCTTTATGATTTCAGCTTTTGCAAAGATTGTCCCTGACTGTACGTTATGCAGGAAATTGATATGTGCGCTTTGCGTTACATAATCTCTACCATCCATTCTGGCAAAAATTCCCGCCACGCAATCTGCCATTGCATATAACAATCCTCCATGTACGTGTCCATGAAGATTCATAGATTCGGCAACCAAGTTTACCTTTACCACACAGCAATCCGGGTCAACTTTGCATATTTGAATATGGTTATAAGACATAAAAGGATTGCCTTTTTCGTATGCAGAAAAATCCATATGGTATCACCTCTGTACCGGCAGTTCCTGATTACAGTAAAGGCAGCGGTACTTCCCAGAAGGAGACAGTTTGAAAATATGGTCGCATCCTGCCTCAATACTGGTAATACATCGTGGGTTTGTGCATTTAACCACATTTCGCAATATCTCTGGCATATCAGGCTGACATTTTCGCTCCACTACTCCGTCTTTGATATAGATTAGTGTAATTCGCCGATCCAGATAGCCTAAAATCTCCAGCCGCTCCGGAAGGTTTGAACCTTCGATCTTAATCAGATCTTTTGTTCCATATTTCTCACTGCGCACAGATTGCAGCAGCGCAACCGCCTGATGTTTGCTCTCCAGATGGAGCAGCCGGTAAATTTCCATACCGCGCCCAGCGGGGATATGGTCAATAACCACACCATTTTGAATGGGTTCTACCTTCAGCATTTTAACACCTTCTCTCCAGTCACAGGATCGGCAATTCCCAACAGAGCCATAATTAGTGCCATGCGAACATAAACGCCATTCTGCACCTGATCAAAATAAGCGGCACGGGGATCATCATCTACCGTCCGAGTAATTTCATCGACACGAGGCAGTGGATGCAACACAGGCATATCCGGCCTAGCCAATTTCATTTTTTCAGGGTCAAGCGTGTAGATGCTCTTTAGCCGAATGTAATCTTCCTCATTAAAAAAACGTTCTTTCTGCACTCTGGTCATATATAACACATCCAGCTTAGGGAGTGTGTCCTCCAAACTGCTGACCTCCCAATATAAGGAATTTGCCGGGTGCAATGTATCCTCCTTCAAATATTCGGGAATGCGAAGTTCCTCTGGCGAGATAAAATAAAACTGATTTCCTAAAAAACGAACAAGATTGTTGACCAAAGAATGCACTGTCCGGCCGAACTTCAGATCACCGCAAAAACCAACGGTCAGATGATCCAACCGTCCCATGCGCTGGCGAATCGTCAGCAAATCAATTAAAGTTTGTGTAGGATGATTATGGCCTCCGTCACCAGCATTTATGACAGGAACTTTGGAAAACATGGAAGCGCGAAGCGGAGCACCTTCTTTTGGGTGGCGCATAGCTATAATATTGGAATAGCAGCTGACTACGCGAGCTGTATCAGCAACCGTTTCTCCTTTGGTTGCACTGGACTGTTCTGCTCCGGAGAAGCCGAGCGTCTGCCCGCCCAGACTTAGCATGGCAGATTCAAAAGAAAGCCGGGTTCTCGTACTGGGTTCATAAAATAAGGTCGCCAGCTTTTTGCCGTCAGCCACATGCGCATACATCTCCGGAGCGGCGGCAATTCGATCAGCCAAATCCAGGACTGCCATCGTTTCATCGTCATTGAAATCGGTTGGTTCAATCAGGTGTCTCACAGCCATTCCCCCTTTATCAGATATTCTTCGCGCTTTGCGCCGACAGAGATAAACTGGATCTCGTGATCAAGTAATTTTTCCAGCGTTTTGATATAATTTTTTGCAGCATCCGGCAGTTCCTCCCAGCGACGGCAAGCGGAAATGTCCTGTTTCCAGCCGGGAATGAAGCTGATAACCGGTTGATATTCTTCCAGATTTTCCGTAGGAACAAAGGTGTCTGTTTCTTTGCCTTTGTACAAATATCCCGTAATGATGGGAATTTCCTGCATATAACTGAGTACGTCTAACTTAGTCAATGCGATTTTGTCAGCGCGTTGGCATTTTAGGCCGTACCGGCTTGCAACCGCATCAAATGGCCCAACCCGGCGTGGGCGGCCTGTTGCAGCGCCATATTCACCGCCGGCCTTGCGCAGGGATTCCTTCCATTCTTCAGGCATAGCGTTCTCGGCCACAAATGGGCCTGCACCAACGCACGTTGAATAAGCCTTTAACACACCGACCACATGGTCAGGCTGCACGCCAGGAATTCCCGCTCCAATCGGCCCATAGGCCGCAATCGTTGTAGAACTGGAAGTGTAGGGGAAAATGCCATAGTCAATATCACGCATAGCGCCAAGCTGCGCTTCCAAAACCATCTGTTTTCCTGACGATAACGCTGTATCCAAATAATTTCCGGTATCACAGATATAGGGTAAAAACTCCTTTGCCTGCTTCTGGCACCAGGCAAGCAGGGCCGGATAAGACATTGGCTCCTGATGATAGCAGCCTGCCAGTTCCAAATTTTTTGCTTCCAGCATGGTTTTTAGACGAACCTGTATATATGGCTCATCTAAATGAAGCAGATCACCTAAACGCAATGTTTTTTTGCGATACTTATCGCTGTAGGCATAAGCAATTCCCCTGCGAGTAGAGCCGAAAGCAACTCCGCTCTGCGCAAGACGTTCTTCCTCCAAATCATCTTGTATCCGATGCCACGGCATGGAGATGGTTGCACGAGCGGACAGTTTGAAATTTTGAGGTGTTACAGACACCCCTTTGCCGCGAATATCGGCAATTTCATTGGAGAGATGCTCTAAATCAACTACCATACCATCCGCAAGAACACACACCACATTGGGATGAAGAATCCCGGATGGTAGCAGATTCAGAATAAATTTTCCCTGTTTGGTTACGACCGTATGCCCGGCATTATTTCCCCCCTGGTAACGCACGACAATATCCGCCCGCTCTGCCAGCAGATCAATAACCCGTCCTTTCCCTTCATCCCCCCACTTGATACCTGTCACCGCAGTCAGCATTTTTCTGCCTCCCTTCTATTTCGGGCATTTACAGACGCCTGTATACGGGTAGGCAGCCCCAAAAGACGGATGAAGCCAGTAGCATCGGACTGCTGATAGCCCTCTCCTTCATTAAATGTGACAATATCCTCGCTATACAAAGAATATGGGGACCACACACCTGAATTGATAATGTTGCCCTTATATAACTTCAGACGTACTTTTCCGGTGACGGTCTGCTGCGTCTCTGTCACAAATGCAGACAACGCTTTGCGCAGCGGAGAAAACCACTGTCCGTCGTAAACCAACTCACCGAAGCAAATAGACAATTCCTTTTTCTTATGGGCAGTTTTTTTGTCCAATGTCAGTGTTTCTAATATCTCATGCGCTCTATACAGAATGGTTCCGCCCGGTGTCTCGTACACTCCTCGGCTTTTCATACCAACCAGACGGTTTTCCACCACATCGTACAGGCCAATACCATTACAGCCGCCAATCTCGTTTAGCTTAGAAATAATGTCTGATGATTTCATTGCCTTGCCGTTCAACTTAACAGGTACGCCTTTTTCAAAGTCCAGCTCCACATATGTAGGAGTATCCGGCGCTTTCAGTGGAGAAACGCTCATTTCCAGAAAACCTTCTTTTTCATACTGCGGCTCATTACCTGGGTCCTCCAAATCCAATCCCTCATGAGAAAGATGCCAAAGATTTTTATCCTTTGAGTAATTGGTTTCTCGATTTATTTTCAAAGGAATATGATGGGCTTCGGCGTAATCAATCTCCTCATTGCGGCTTTGAATATCCCATTCCCGCCACGGTGTAATGATTTTCATTTCCGGCGCAAAGTGCATAATGGCCAGCTCAAATCGCACCTGATCGTTGCCCTTTCCGGTGCTGCCGTGGCAAACAGCATCCGCCCCCTCTGCCTTTGCAATTTCCATGACACGCTTAGCCAGAATAGGGCGGGCAAGGCTGGTTCCCAATAAATACCCTTCATAATCAGCTCCCGCCTGCATAGTAGGAATAACAAACTCATTAACAAACTCATCCGTTAAATCCTCGACATAAAGTTTGCTGGCTCCAGAAGCCACTGCTCGCTGTTTCAAATCATCCAATTCATCGTCTTGTCCAACATTTCCACAGACAGCGATCACTTCACAGTTGTCATAGTGTTCTTTCAGCCACGGGATAATAACGGAGGTATCCAGACCACCGGAATATGCCAGCACAACTTTTTTGATTTCACTCATACTAAAGCACTCCTTCACTTGTTTTTGGAACCAAAATCTATTATACTGGACAGGCAGGAATATGTAAAAAGTATTATTGATATAGTGATCATCAGCAATTAGCATATCAGAAAGAGGATGCCTGGATGGATGTCAACTTTGAATATTACAAGGTTTTTTATTATGTAGCCAAATACAAGAATTTCACAAAAGCGGCTCATGCACTGGGCAGCGGACAGCCCAACGTTACCCGCGCCATGAACTGCCTGGAGCAGCAAACGCACTGTACGTTATTTATACGCACCAATCGAGGTGTTCAACTGACCCCAGAAGGAGAAATGTTGTTCACTCATGTCGAAGCTGCCATTTCTCAGATACAAACAGCCGAAACCGAACTAAATGCGCACAGTGGTTTGGAGCATGGAAGTATTTCAATCGGAGCCAGCGAAACCGCATTGAATATCTACCTGCTGGATATATTGAAGCCCTTTCACATGAAGCATCCCGGTATTCGCTTGAAAATATATAACCATTCCACTCCGCAAGCCATCCGCTCTGTTAAAAACGGTGAAGTTGATTTTGCTGTTGTATCAACGCCGACCAACGTGGATACCTCTTTGAAGGAATTGCATTTGCGGCCCTTCCGTGAAATTCTTGTGGGCGGCAAAACTTTTACGGCACTGGGCAGCCAGGAGCTGACACTTGCCGAACTAAAAAATTATCCGTTGATTTGCCTCGGAAAAGAAACTATGACCTGGAATTTTTATCATAAATTGTTCCTGTCCCACGGGTTGGAGTTGATACCAGACACGGAAGCAGCTACCACAGATCAGATTTTACCTTTGGTAAAAGCGGAATTAGGGCTAGCTTTTCTTCCAGAACCAATGGCGAAGGAAGCACTTCAGCAACGTGAGATCTTCCAGATTCATCTGCGGGAAACAATCCCTGAACGTCAGATTTGTATGGTATATGACAGGAAACGTCCATTGAGCGCTGCTGCTCAAAATCTTAAAACCGGTATTTTGGAAACAATGGCCTTTTAGGATGCTATAAATAACACATACATTTTTATCTTTTCCAAATATCAAAAAGTCCTCCCCGGTACGGGGAGGGCTGTACTGTCTTTATGCTGCAATCTCCGGGATTTCCCCGACAAAGTTATAAACGATTTTGACTTTCTGCACCTTCTGTCCGTCCACCTTCTTGACGTTGACGGTAGTGGCGGTGCGGTTGCTCTGCTGCACGGTGGTCTTACCGGTGCTGCTGCCGTTCTGGGCCAGAATGGCGCCGCCGAAGCCGCAGGCTGCACTGATGACGGCACAGCTGAGGATCAGGGCCACCACACGACCTATACCGCGGTGGTGCTTCTTGGGCTGCGCCGGGGTGTTTGTCACCACCGGATCGGCGGCGGGCTCCACGATGGACCCGGCCGCAGACTCTGCGTGAGATCCTGCGTTGGGATCACGATAGCTGAAGTGATACAGGTTGTTCTCGTCATGAAACTCGTTGGACATATGAAAAACCTCCTTTTGGGATATTGCCCATGGCGGGGAACTGTGCTATGATGTTTAGCGCCGTTCCGTTTCTTTGTCTATTATCATACCCGGAAAGCTTAATGTAAGCTTTAAGAAACGGATTTTTCTTTGAACATTTTGTAAAGGAGGTGCCGCCGTGCTGAAGCTGGAGGGCCTGAAGCTGGCCCCGGAGGAGAAGGAGGCGGCCCTGCACCGGAGGGCAGCCCGGTTGCTGCGCATCCCGGAGGAGGACGTGCTGTCGGTGCAGGTGCTGCGCCGCTCCATCGACGCACGGGAGGAGCTGCATCTGGTGTACACCGTGGCGGCGGAGGTGCGGCAGGAGAAGCAGGTGCTGCGCCGCTGCCGGGATCGGCG
>OLPN01001849.1_pt1 | contig 17952 bp, 15 predicted proteins | sample 1672601 | NCBI WGS metagenome assembly OLPN01 (sample SAMEA3136704, study PRJEB25190) | human gut metagenome | reverse complement strand
TAAAAATAAAAAGTCCTTATTCTATGCGACTTTCAAAAGAGTTCAAATTTTAATCGTGGAAAAAAAGTAGAGAAAACCGATTTTTAGATATGCTAAAATATGTATACTAGGAGTTCCTAGAAAGGAATACTAGTAAACGTTTGGTTCATTAATAGTTTCTCTATAAAAAGGTGTGCTATCAAAACACCTTTTTATATAATATATGATTTGACTTATGCCACCATTAGGAATAACATATAAGTAGATAAGGAACAAGTTGTTCGTGAAAATTAAAAAAGTGTTCCTAATGTGAGGTGAAGAAAATGAGCGTATTTATAAATAACAAAATTCAACTTATCAAGAAATTTTATACTGGCTCTTTGAAAAAACAATTGGATAAATATGATGTTTCAAGATCCAGCTTCTATCACGGTTTTGTAGAAAAAGAAAAACTACAGCCTATGTACGAAGAAGTAAGAGATAAAATTATGCTAATGCTTGATGTTATCATTGAGATAGAAGCAGTTGATTTTATTAGAAGTAAAAGTCCAGAGGAACGTAAAGAAATACTTGGAGCTGATGCTATTGTTGGAAAAGATCCAACCCCTATCATAACATCAAGCAAAGAATTCAAACAAACGAATGGATATGTATTATTGAAGAAAGTAAGAGCTTTAGAAAAAATATTAGAGGAGATGGTAGAAGATGAATAATGAAAAAGATCCGATAACAGAATATTTAAAAATAGTAATTAAAACTATGTTTACTCAAAATATAATTGTAATTGCTATTGCTTTGGGTCTAGCAATTATCTCTGCATTTATTACATGTATTACAGGAATAAAATTATAAAGTTAATAATTTAAATAAAGAGCCAACTTGGCTCAATTATAAAAATGGGAGTGTTGAATATGGAAGAAAAGAAACAAAATGTTATTGAAAAATATTTAGATACTAAACAAAAGAAAATCGTTGCTGGATGTTTGGCTGGTGTTTTAGTTATCGGTTGTGCAGGTGCAGTAATCTATAGTACATCCAGTTCAAATGAATTGGTGTTGGCTTCTGATGAAGTAAAAGCTGAATTTGGTCAAAAAGTTTCAATTAATGTTGCTGATTATTTGGATGCAAATAAAGTTGATAATCTAGATAAGATCATTAAAGATACAAAAGAAAAAGACAATCTTAAGTACGTTACTGTAACAAATAAGGATGAACAAGGAAATGTCGTATCAAAAGAAGAAAAAGACTATCCAAAAGTTGGTAACTATGAAATCAATTTTACTTATAAAGAAGAAAAACAAACTGTTAAGGTAACTGTCAAAGATACAACAGCACCTGAAATTAAAGCACCAGACATTATAGATGTCATTCAATATACTGATCTTTCAACTTTTAACTTTGGTGAATTATTACAAGCGACTGATTACAGTGATGTCAAAGACTGGAAGATTGATACATCTAAAGTTGATGTAAACACGATTGGAACTTATGATCTAAAAGTATCAATTCAAGACAAATATAAAAATAAAGCTTCAAAGAAATTAAAAGTCAATGTTGTTGAAGCTCCTGCTGTTGCTGAAGGAGAAGTTGCTGTAACTGAAGTAGTAACTGATGAAAATGGGAATAAGAAAACAGTTGTCACAAAGAAATCAAGTGCTGAAGTATCAAAGAATGATGCAGTAGCAAGTACATCTCCAGTATCAAATAAAGGAACAGTCAACAGTTCATCTAATGCAAGTGTTTCTAAACCAACAACAAACAGTGGTACATCAAAACCATCTGGAAATAACACAAGCAGTTCAAACAGTAGTAACAATTCATCTTCATCTAAAGGAGATGAACATAAGCATAACTATAATATTCCAATTACGAAAACAGTACATCATGATGCTGTAACAAAAGTCGTACATCATGATGCTGTAACACGTCAGGAAACATATACTGTGGTTGATAAGGAAGCCTATGATGAACCAATTTATGATTCGCATTATGTTTGTAAAGCATGTGGTCAAGACTTTGGTAAAGATGGAATTGCAGTTGGAGAACATTCTGCTATCTACGGTCATTCTTATGAAGTCAAAAAGGTTCAAACAGGAACTAAACATCATGATGCTGTAACCCATCAAGAAACACGTACTGTGACTGTCACACCAGCGTATGATGAAACAGTCGTTACAAAAGAAGCGTATGATGAAACAGTTACAACTGGTTACAAATGTTCTTGCGGTGCGACTAAATAATTATTTTTTAAAAATATGAACAATTTATATAGGCATTAATTAAAGTATTTGAATTCTGGCAATAATAGGGTCATTACCTGAAGTTTCATTGGAATCAGCTCTTTCGGTTTGATTTTTAACAATCGTAACGTTGTACGTATTTTCGTCAAGATCATATCCAGTAGAAGCAGTGATTTTTTTAATTATGTAAGTCCTAATCAAAAAAAGATGGAAGATTGCAGTAATTCCAACTTTTTCTTATAAAATTAGTTTTAAAAAAATTACACAAAAAAGTCAATAGATTTTAAAAATAGACGTGATAAAATGATAGTATAGAATTGTAGTTGAGAGGTGGAACTTGTTCCATCTTTTTAATTTAAAGGAAAAAATTACCGATAATCATAAAAGTTGTAAGGAAAGGAAACAAATTAAAATGATAAAAATTCATAGACAAAAATGGGTGTTTCACCCATAAGGCAATCGAAAGGTTGTCTTTTTTATTGTTAAAGGTCTTTTGATTCGTCAAATATAAAGCCTGTCTCATAGAAGTATACAGATGTTATAAACTTGCATCTGAAGGATGATGGAACAAGTTCCATCTTTTTGTTTAAACAAAAAGAATTTTAAATATTATTAGGAAAGGGAGAAAGAAAAATGAAGTTTAAAAAATGGTTAAATAAAGTAACCAAAATCTTTGTTGTTCTAGGCATGGTTTTGTCTATGTGTTTTACAGCTGGAAACACAAATACAGTAGAAGCTTGGGACAGCGGGATTCCTCACGAGTTTACTCGTATTAAATCTATTACTTATCCTGAATGGTGGAAACGTAAATGTCCACAGATCACTAAACAATGGTCTACTTACATGTGTAAGTATAACGGGCAATGGTCATATTGCTTGGAAGCGAGTAAGAAAACTCCTTCTTCAGGAAATTATGCTGCCAGTGTCATTGAAAATAATGTCATGGTAAGAAAATTCTTATATTATGGTTTTGGAGGTCCAAATGGAAGCTTGTTTAAAGGACAAGCGTTGACAGATGATGGACTAAATGAAGAAGAAACAGGATATTTATATACACACGTTTTATTAAGTTTAGCTTACAGTGGTGACATGTGCGGTGCGAATATTGATGATCTTGAAAGAGCAGGTATTGGTTTAAAATCTACTTGGTCATATGTAGAAAGCTTACCAGATCCATCTAATGGGGCAAACTTCTCAACTGGAGATACTGCATCATTAAAAGCTACATTCGATAAAGCAAATATGATTCAAACTACAAATACTGTCTCATTTAATGCTTCATCAAATGAAACAGTTCAGTTGCCGTTACAAAGTAATGTGACTATTCATATTGCTGGTTCTTCAGCTCAACAAACTGGTGGAACTGCAACTGTATGGGGTGGTCAATCATTCTATCTAACTGCACCATTGGAAAACAGTCCAACAGATTATACCAGCGGAACATTGAACAGTTCAGCAAAAGGAAAATTCTGTGCTTTAGCAATTTCTGATGGAAATGGTGCAAACCAAACTCACGGGTCATGGACTCAAGAATCAGTTGATACATTAAAATACAGTGTTGACTGGTTAGATTTTGGATGGATCGATTTAGTTAAAAAGTCAGCAAATGAAAGCATTACAGACAATAACGGATGTTATTCATTAGAAGGAGCTGTCTATGGTATTTACAGTGATGGTACACAAGTAGATACAATTACTACTGATAAAGATGGGTATGCTAAATCATCAATTCTTCCAGTAGGAAAGTATACCGTGAAAGAAATTACAGCTTCTACTGGATATGATCTTGACGAAGAAACACATAATGTGACAATCGTTAAAGATCAAACTGTTAGAGCTAATTCTGATGAAATACCTGGGAATGACCCAATCGGTATTGAAATCGTAAAGAATGATGCTGAAACATTAGGTATGCCACAAGGTGATGCTACTCTTGAAGGTGCAGAGTTTACTGTAACGTATTATGCTGATTATTATACCAAAGAAGAAATTGCTCAAGGAAAGCCTGAAGAAGACAAAGTAGAAAAAAGAACATGGGTTCTTCAAACTAAAAAAGCTTCTACTGGGCAATATATTGCTTCACTAAACGATTATTGGAAAGTCTCAGGTGATGAGCTATACAAACAAGATGGTATGCCAACATTACCTTTAGGAACTATTTCCATTAAAGAAACTAAAGCTCCTAAAGGGTACCTACTAAAAGGAAATACATTAAATGTGACTAATAATGCTACAGGTACCACTTCAACAGTAGAAGACAGTAACTATGTCGAACAAATCACAAAAGAGTACAAAGGTGCTAAGCTTCAATTTGGTAATGATGCTAATGAATTAGTTGTTACTGAAAGAGTTAAGAAACAAAAAATTCAAATCTTTAAATCAGGATATAGAAATGGTATGTCTGAAGTAGTTAAAGGATTACAAGGAGCTGAGTTCACTTTAAAATTAAAGAGTGAAGTTGATCATGTCGGTTGGGACAATGCTACAGTATATGACACTATCACAACTGGAGAAGATGGATGGGCTATTACTAAAGATCTTCCTTATGGAGAATATTTAGTCAGAGAAACTGTAACCCCAAAGGATTTCTATACAAATCCTGATTTTACTGTATCTGTTACTCAAGATACGAGCGAGATCAAAAAGGATGAAGATAAGGTTAAAAAAGTTATCTTAAACAACCGTCCAGTAGAAACTCAATTAAAATTAGTTAAACAAGATGAAGAAACAGGTAAAACTGTATCATTAAATTCAGCATCATTTAAAATTGTTGCTGATGAAGATATTTTAGATGGTGGTAATGTTGTCTATAAAAAAGGACAATACATCACTCAAAAAGTCGGTGGTAAGAAATATGATACTTTCACTACAAACAGTGATAATGTTGTCGTAGTTAAAACTGAATACACAAATGATGATGACAAAAAAGGTGAAGTGTTCTTACCACTTCAATTCTTTGCTGGTAAATATCATTTAGAAGAAGTTAAAGTTCCAACTGGATTCATCGGTCTTGGAAAAACACAATCATTTGAAATGAGCGGTTTATTAGACTATACAAAAGATGAAGATGGTGATCCAATCTATACTGTAAAAGTTCGTGATGAACAACCAAAAGCTCAAATTAAATTAAGTAAGACAGTTGCTGATCTTGATACTGATGTAGATTTAGTTGACAGAAGCGACTTATCTAAAATCCAATTCGTATTAAAAGCAAAAGAAAACATCTACTCTCCTGTTGATGGAAGCTTGATGTTTGCTAAAGATGATGTCATTACAATAGAAAATTCTGGAGCAATCGTTAATACTGGTTCAGAAGTAGGAAACGGTGTTTATGCATTATCAACTGATGGACATTTAGATATTTCTAACTTGCCTATGGGTGTAGGTGAAGCACAATACTACTTACAAGAAGTTAAAACTTTAGATGGATGTGTATTAGATACAACAAAATATGATGCTGTATTTAAACAATCTGATTACACAACAAAAACATACATCAAATCTTTTGATGTAGAAAACTTAACTACTGATTTTGAATTCAATAAGACTGATGTAACTGGTGACAAGGAAGTTGAAGGTGCTCAATTAACAATTACTGATGAAGAAGGTAATGTTGTTGATCAATGGACTTCAACTGATAAAGTACATTCTATTGAAGGGTTAGTTGTTGGTAAGACTTATACATTATCTGAAACTGTTACAGCTAAAGATTATGTAAAAGCTACTGATATCAAATTCACTGTTAAAAATTCTTCTGAATTAGAAACAGTTACAATGAAAGATAAACAAGTATCATTTACTAAAACAGATGTAACTGGTGAAAAAGAAGTTGAAGGTGCTGAAATCACTGTTACTGATAAAGAAACAGGAAAAGTCGTAGACAAATGGACTTCTGGAAAAGATTCTCATTTCATCAATGGATTAGAAGAGGGAAAAACTTATATTCTTTCTGAAACTGTTTCACCTGAAGAATATGTAAAATCAACTGATATTGAATTTACTGTTTCAAAAGAAAAGGTAAATGAAAAAGTCAACATGAAGGACAAACAAGTTAAAGTTTCTAAATTAACTGTTGGCGGAGAAGAAGTTACTGGTGCTTTAATGCAAATCATTGATGAAGACGGAAACGTCGTAGATGAATGGTACAGTGATGGTAAATATCATTTTGCTAACAATCTTGAAGAAGGAAAAACTTATACACTTCATGAAGATTTAGCTCCTATAGGATTAAATCTTGCAAATGATATCGAATTTGATGTAACTTACGAAAAAGAAAATCAAAAAGTTACTATGGTCGATACAATCAATGAAGTATCTAAAGTTGATGAAAAAGGTCAATTATTAAAAGGTGCTGAAATGACAGTAACTTCTAATAAGACTAAAAACATCATTGACAAATGGACTTCTGGGCAACATATCTTTGACATCACAAAAGATATGAAAGCTGATCTACAAAAAGATGGTAAATCAGAAGGTATGTATGTTGATGATAATGATTCAACTGTTACTTATTCATTAACTGCTAATAAAGATAGAAAAGACTATACTTTAATGTTAGCTAAAGATGGAAAAGTAACTTACACTAATGTTGACATCAATGGTGACGAAACATCACACATGATTCAAGGATTAGAAGCAGGAGAAGAATATGTATTGAAAGAAACAAAAACTCCTAATGGATATGCAACTTTCAAAACACAAACATTCACTGCTGAAGAAGGAAAAGATATATCATTATCTATGACTGATGAAGATACAAAAATCGAAATCAGCAAACAAGATATTACAACTAAGAAGGAACTTGAAGGTGCAAAACTTAAAGTTACTGACAAAGATGGTAAAGTCATTGATGAATGGACTTCAGGAAAACAACCTCATATGATCAAAAACTTAACTGCTGGAGAAACTTACACATTAACTGAAGTAATTGCTCCTAAAAATTACAAGGTTGCTGAATCTATTCAATTTACAGTTAAAGATACAGGTGTAGCTCAAAAAGTTGTAATGTATGATGAATTATTACCAGTTGCTAAAAAAGTAAAAACTGGTGATGATACTCGTATTAACTACTATGTTGTGGTTGCTGCATTATCTTTAATTGCATTTTCTCTACTATTTATTAGAAAAAAAAGCCATGAATAAAAAATAAAGTGACGTAAAGTCTAACCTATTCTTAAAGGCAAAAAATAATTTACATGCATGAGGTGGCAAATAGCCACCTCTTAATATTTATAGAGAAAAGAATGAACTTTTCTTTATAAATATTAAGAATGCAATTAATTTAGGAGATTGAAATGAAATATATAAAAATAACTATAATCATATTATTTATTCTGATTTTTACAACAGGATGTACTGACTTGATCAAAGATCCCTACTCTAAAGAAGACAGAATGAAATTTCAAGAGAATATTACAATCAACTATGGAAAAAAAGATGTTGATACAACTAAATTTGTAACAGGCTATGATAGTTACAGTATCTCTGACATCAACAGACATAAAAATTCAAAAACAATTACAATAGACAATTATACAATCAAATGCCCTACTTTTTCAGCAAATAAAATGGGAAAACAAAAACTGGTATATAAGGTTGATAATTACAGTTATCCTTTGTATGTTACTGTTAAAGATAAAGAAAAGCCAACAATCGAATATCAAAAAGATATAGATTATACGATAGATGATAAGATCAGTATAAAAAAATTATTTATAATTAATGACAATCTAACAAAGAAAGAAAATCTAAAAATTAAATATAAAGGAAAAATCAAGAACAAAGTAGGAAAATATAAAATTACTTGTACTGTTGAGGATGAAGCTGGTAATAAAAATAAGGCTACATCAACCATACATATTTATGATAAGCTTACTCTATCTGTATCTAATAAATCAGTATCTTTAAAAGTAAATCAGGAAGTTCAAATAAACGCTTCTACTACTGGTAAAGAAAATAAATGTACTTATTCATCCGAAAACGAAGGAATCGCAACAGTAAATGAAAATGGTCTTGTAAAAGCAATCGGTAACGGACAAACTATCATACATGTAAAGGCAAATGGATTAGAGGAAAAAGTAACGATTAGTGTTGAAAATAATCAGCCTACATCCCCTACTACTTCAAATGAAAATAATTCTAATACTAATAATAATAAAAATAATGATAATTCTAATTCATCTAACCCATCAAATAACAAGTCAAATTCAGGAACTTCGACTAATCCTAGCCAATATAACAAATATTTTAGTGGTAATTCCATTGATTCATATAATTCAGCATACAGCTATGCTGAAAGTATGATGAACAGTGGTAAAGTTCATGGTTATTCAGTTAGTCCTGATGGTAATGGATTTAATGTTACATTTAACTAAAGAGCCAAGCTGGCTCTTTTTAATAAAATAGAAAAGAGGATAGAAAATGAGCATCATTGATCAATCAAAAAAATATTGGATAAGTTACATAAGGAGATATGACAGTCAAAAATTTATTGATAAAACATTTGAAGAAATCGAATTTCTTAACGATAAAATAAATCAATATCATATTGAAGAAAGAGAATATTTAGATAGAATTAAATATTTAGAAAAGAAATTAGATATAGAAAAAAACAAACGTATATATGGTGAAAATCCTAAAGTAATAACATTATTTATAAAAGTTATTACTTTAGAAGATAAAACCATTCAAAAATATATTCCTATACTTCATTATTCCATTAAAACAAATGAATATAATGAATCAAAGCTTATATTCATTACAGTTAATGAATACGAAACTGCTGTTTTTGAAAAAAGATATTATAATCATATCTATTACAAAATAGAAGGTGTCCACAAGGAAATACTAGAGCTATAAGACAATCAAACGATTGTCTTTTTTTATGCCTGAAAGGAGGTGAAAAAAATGCACGTCAAGGTTTTGAACATAATTCTTGGAGTATCATTCTTTGTTCTCATGTCTATTGCAGAAGTTGTACACTACTTTGCAAAAAAAGACATGGAGCTTTCTGATTTATTAAAAAAATTAGGACTTTACGCTTTAGTTGGTGTGTTTATCACCCTATTTACAACGCTTTAGTCATTGAGCCATGTTGGCTCTTTTTTATTTAAACGAAAGGAGGAAATTTTATGCCTATTTTATTTGCAAATGGATTTGCACCTATTTATAACCTAATCAAACCATTTTTTACTGATGGATACACATTTGTTCAATCATGTGCAACAATCGCATTCCCTGCAATCATTGCTTATTATAAAATTAGAGAATCATTTGCTGAAGTACAACAAGACCAAATGTACTCACAAAAAACAAAAGGTGTATTGGTTGCTTTAGCAATTATTTTCTTGGCTAAGCCAATCGTAGAAGTAATCGGTAACTACTTTAATAAATAGATCAGGTAGAACCCTATCGGTTTTATCTGATTTTTTGAAAGGAGGAAAATAATGGATAATCTTGCTTTAATTTTAGGAGTTGATGAAAAAACTATTCGTGATGAATTAGGTGAAATTAAAATCAGTAAAATGGTTTTTTCAAAGATAAGAGAATTATTTGATGATGATTATGACAAATTCAAAAAATTCTATAAATACTGTAAAGGAAATATTCCAGCAATGATCTATCAATTCAACGAGATATATAAGAGCTTTGAAATGAACATAGTCAATAATGATATTCCATTTATGAATGAAGAAGATGAAAAGGAAATCATGAAAATGATTAAAGAATATCATTCAAATGTCAACGACTCACTCACTTCAATTAAAAAAATGCTTATTGAATTAAACAGTAAAAATGTTGAAGTTGATACAAAAGAAATTGTTGATGCTTATGAACGTGAAACAGTCTTACTGCAATCTATTTTCAAAGATATTGTTGATAAGTTGGATTCAATAGAGAATGAAACAAATTCCAATAAAACAGATACCGACAATATAAATAACTCTCATAATAACCAATATAAAAATTATATGATTAACATGTTTAAGTTTATTAAAAACAATCCTAAAAAATCAATTATTTTTCTTGCAGTCATATTTATTATATTCATTTTAGGAGGTGTATTGATCTAATGTATTATGCAATTTTAGATTTTGCTTCTGATGGTATTTCTAATACTTTTAGATACATAATGTGGCAAATGATTAAACCTCTTATAAATGTACTGAACGTTTTGTTAAATGCATTACTTAATGGAATTCTGCCCTTCTCCATTCTATCTAATGAATGGGTCAATGCTGGATATAAGGCATGTATTATTTTAATGATTTCAATTCTCCCTGCAAAAATTGCTTGGGAGCTTTTTTATGCAATTATGATGGATGCTGACAATGTCGACCCTAGTAAGAAAATATTTGGTGCTATCATGTGTTTCTTTATCGCTATTTCAATGCAATATGTTATTCCAATGGTCAATAACATTAGCGTGAATGCGTCTAATGCCCTTATGCAAATGGAATATACAGGAAGTAGCGGAAACAATAAAAAAACAATGTCAAGCCAGCAAACTAATCTTTCAAAAAATCTAGTTGTTTCTGTTCTGTGCTCTTTTGGTGGAATGGAAAAAAACAATACCGTTTTTTCATATGTTACAAATGGTAAAAATCAAAAAATGGATATAGGAGCTGAAAGATTCTATGACTATATTACAAACTCAACTGATGCATTGAGTGGTTATGATGGAGAGCCATCTAATAAAAGTGGTCGTTCCAGTTCCTCATTTTTTTCTAGAGGAAAATATGACAGATGGTCTTTTTACTATCGTTGGGATACCAGCGGTTCTTACCATTTTGGAGGTACTGAAGGTTCAGATGATTTTGACTTGTTAGGTAAATGGGATACAGATGATGATTTTCCTGAAGCTAAAGATCAAGGCGGAAGTGAAGCTTATGGTACTCATTCTGTACCATCTAGTAAATCACAGGCAAAAAAAGCCTATGATTATATGGTCGAACATTCAGGAGATTATATTTGGGATTTCAGTTATATCGGTACGCTTGTAGGATTAGTTATATTTGTCATTTTATTGGGTTATGTGTCGATTGAAATTGCAATGAGAATAATCATGATTGGATTTTGGTATATTATAAGTCCTTTATGTTGTTTATCATTAACAAATCAACAAAACCCACAAGCTTTCAATGTTTGGAAGAATGCTATCATGGGAGCATTTCTAGTAAACTTTGCACAGCTTTTTTTATTACAGTTTTTTATGAATATTTCATCTTCTATTCTTAACAACAAAGCAACAGGTGTCGCTAATACGATTGCATCACTAATTTTGTATTTTGCATCCTTTTCAGTCGTGATCTCTGCCCCACCTTTTATCCAATCAATGATTGGTGGATATGGTGCAGGATTTTTGGAATCTATGAATCAAATGAAAGGAATTTGGAATTCAGTTGGTGGCGGTGCAGTGATGGCTGCTGGTAAAAAAGTAATGGGTAGACACAATGATATGACAGGTCATTTGACTGGTGGTGTTCGTGGCAAACTCTTCGGTAATAAAAATATGCAAGGTCAAACAGTCGGTGGAATTGGAGGTGCATTAAGAAATACAAAACAAGGTGCTAAAGATGTTGGAAAAGGCATTGCACGTGTAGCTCTAGGTAAAAAAGATACAAACCCTTATACAAAAGATAAAGATGGAAATACAGTTGCAAATCCAAACTATGGTAATCGTCATGGTGGTATCGTAGGTGCTGTTATGGGAGATAAAAGTAACGCTGAAGACGGCAGAGTTGGACGTGTCCCTATCAAAGACAGAATGACTAAAAAGATTGGTGATACTGTTGAAAGAGGTGCTAGAAATATTAGATATGCTCCTAACAGAGGTCAAAGCCAATCAAATTCTAGAAAAGTTAACTCAAATAGAAGCACTACCCGTACATCATCAGGAAAGACATATACTCGCAGTACTTCACAAAGCACAAGACAAAATGTTAATTCCAATAATGTAAGAAAAACAACTACCAATTCAATGAGTGATTTATTCAGCAATACTTATTCGGACAAGAATAAAAAAGGAGGAAAAGATAAATGATAGCTCCTAACAGTTTAAAAATCATCATAAACAAAGGAAAGAAAAAAGAAAAATTTATCTTCTTTTTATCAATAGACCAAGTATTCAAAATTACAATAATCTTTCTAGCAACTTTTTATATATCAAAAAAGTTAATCGGTGAATTCTATGCCCTGATGATTGGTTTTGGTGCAATGGCTTTCTATGCTGTCCTTTGTTTTGAATTACCTGATCATTTGAGTATGTTGGAACACATCAAACTTTTTTTCAATTTTCTAACAAATCAACCTAAAAATTATCTTTATTACAAAGAAATCAATATAGAAAAGGAGGAAGAAGAAATAGAATATGAGTTTATTCAAGAAGAAAGAATCCAACCAATCGAAAAAGAAAAAAGAAAAAAATCAAAATAAGCAACAAAACAAGAAACCTGCTCCTAGAGATACAAAAAAAGTATCACATATTAAAGATGCTATTCCTGTTAAATGGAGTGAAGAATACCAATGCTTTGTTGATAACAATGATAATTTCATCTCGATGGCAAAGGTTACAGGAACGAATATTTGGGGATTGAATCAAAAAGATCAGTTTGCCTATCTAAATGCCTATGCAACCATTTTTCAACAAAATATCCATGCTGGAATGATTTATTCTTATGAAGTACCTGCTGATGTCGAAGGATATATACATGATTATGAAGTATTGAAGAATACTTTAAATGTAACAAAGAGTGATGTTGACCGTAAAAGATATGAAATTCTTAATGATACTGAAAATCGTTTAAAAGAAGTTTCTGTTACAAGAGAGCTGGTCGATAGAAATTTTATGATCATTTTAAAGCATAAAGATTTTAATGTTCTAAGGGATGAAATCAATACCGTATGTAATATTCTAAATCCCTATCAGCAAACAAAACCAGCAACCCCACAGGAAATGCTGAATACAGTATATAATTATTATAATCCTACTGAAAGTGAGTTTGTTGGTACTTCTTATTTTGATTTGGATTATGGAAAAATGGATTTGATTTATCCTGATAAGCTTGGAATACTTCAAAGAGGATTGTCATCTACAATGACAATCAATGATAATGTCTATACTCGCACAAAATGGATATATACATTTATGTCTGAACCAACTATGGCATTGCTTGGATATTGTGCAACATTCAGATATTGTGATTTTTCATTGCACTTTGAAATGGCACCTCATGATATAATTAAAAGGGATATTGATAAAACAATCAATAACTTAAATAAAAACCTAAATAAAGAAAAGAATGCTTCTCAACAGGCAGTAATCGAAAAAGAATTGGAAAATAACTATCAAATGACTAGAGAAGTTAGTGCTGAAGGTAGCACACCTATTTATTTTCTAGTATCAATACGTATTAGTGCTGATTCTCCTGAATTATTAAAAGAAAGATGTAAAGATGTTGATAATCTTGCAACGCAATTAAATATTAAATTTAGAGAAGGAATGCATAGACCTATGGAGATGTTTAATTTATCCTCTCCGTTGTGTTTAAATCAAGTACCTGAATATAACCAATTAACGACAGTAGATACCCTTGGTTATATGTATCCTTTCACACATGAAGCATTATATGATTCAACAGTGAGACGTGACAAAAATAAAAATGTGATATACCGCTATCCCCCTATTTGTATTGGAACAACCAAAGACACAAATGGGGTTTTATTTTACGATAATTTCGTAAAGAAAGATGCAAGAGCTAATTACAATGAATTTATAGCAGGATCGGCTGGATTTGGTAAAACAACGCTTATCATGTGGCTTATCAAACAAAGATATGGTCTTGGATATGAACAATTTATTATTGATGTTGAAGGAAAAGAACTTCATAAATTAGTATACGATTTAGGCGGTCAAAACATTGACTGCTCGGATGGAGACAAAGGACGTATCAATCCCTTACATATACGTTTCAATGTTCCTGACAGCGAAAAAGAAGATGAAAAAATTCCATTGAGTGAAATCAAACCCTTATCATCTCATATACGTTTTTTACGTATTTTCTTTGATTCCTATAAAGGTAAAAGTGGAGAACGTGATATTCGTATTCTACATGACAACTTGATTGAAAAAGGTCTTGAAAGAATATATAAGCGTATCATGAATATTGACTATCAAACAACTGCTGAATATATCGTTGAGCATTTTTCAAATGAAGATTATCCAGTTATGATGGATCTCTACGAAGAATTAAAAACAATGCGTGATGATGCTGATAAAAATAACAACAGTATTGAAAAAGAAAAATTAAATGAATGTATTGCATTTATTCGTCCACTTGCAAAGGGAGCTGATGCAATTATTTTTAACGGTCATACAAACGTCGATTTAAACTCTCCATTGATCAATTTCAACATTTCAGGATTACAAGATAATACTTCTTCTAGAATTCTTATTACTCAATATTACAATATTCTTTCTTATATTTGGACAGAAGTAGTAAGTGATATGGAAGATATTAGAAAACAAATCTATGCTGACGAATTTGGGGTTATTATGGATCCTGAACTTGGCGGAGTAATGAAATATTTCAATTCCATCATTCGTAGAGACAGAAAAAGATTATGTGGATTAACGACTGCAACTCAACAAATTAATGACGTACTTAAAGACGAAGTTAAATCAGAGGGAGAAGCTATCATTAACTTAAGCTGTTACCAATTTTTCTTGAATCTTGGTGGTGGTATTGAATATTTTAAAAATACAGACCTTATTCCTGAATCAGCACTCGAATTCATTCAATTTGCTAATATTGGAGATTGTTATGTGAAATTTGGTTCTCAAACTGCAATGAAAGCTGAAATTGCACTCCCACCTGAAGAACTTGCTTATCTTGAAAGTATGAAAAAATAAAATTGAGCCATGTTGGCTCTTTTTTATTATTGAATCATGAAAAAAAATTCAAAAAAAATAATTATTGGTTCTTGTTGTTCATCATTATTATTTTTTATTATTCTAATCAGTTCTTTCATGTTAATGGGAGCATCTGAAGAAGAACAGCAAGATGATTCCTCTAAAACTGTTGATACCACAGATACTATGGAAAGCTTTGTAACAATAGCTCTTAATGAAAGTATCAGTGTTGCAGGTAGAAAAGGTGGAGATAAATACCGTCAATGGTATACAGGTAAAGCTGATGGTGCAAATTGGTGTGCAACTTTTGTTTCTTGGTGTGCTGATCAAGCAGGAATATTAAATACTGCAATTCCTAAATTTCAATCATGTGATGCTGGTGTCAAATGGTTCAAAGATAAAAATCAGTTTGATTATGTCTCACGTTATGGAGGTGGTGGTTTACCAGCACGAGGAAAAATAATTTTCTTCTGCAAAGGAAATAAAAATGATTCAACTCATGTAGGTATCGTTACAAAAGTTGAAGGAAATAAAGTCTATACAGTTGAAGGAAATACTTCTAATACAGTTAAAGAAAGAAGCTATGATACAAGCAACAGTAGAATTCTTGGATACGCTTCTCCTAACTACCCTTCTACTGGTTCAACAAATCAAACTTTACAGGGGGCTTTATCTGAAGCGTTCAAATTCTTTGCTAAATTTGAATCAGGACAAAATTATGGACAAGGATTTTCAAGTGGTGATGGATACAATGCAATGGGATATTATCAGTTTGATAATCGTTATGATCTACAAACATTCTTGAGTTATTGTTATGGAAAAGACAATGTTAAATACGCAATGTTTGCTCCTTATTTGAATATGAATAAAAAAGATTTGGCAAATAACAAAGGACTGGATAATGCTTGGAAACAGGCTTATAAAAACGACCCTAATGACTTTGCAATCAAACAGGATGAATTTGAATATAACAATTATTATGTTCCAGTCGAAAACAATTTGAAGAAAAAAGGAATAGATATTTCAGGAAAAAGTGATGCTGTAAAAGGCATGGCTTGTTCTCTTTCTAACTGGGCTGGAAGTGGAACTGCTCCAAAAATAATTGCTGATTCAGGTGCGAAAACTTCAATGGATGATCGTACTTTTGTATCTAAGGTTTATGATTATCTCTATTCTCTAGATATGAATGGATATAAAAAATACGGAAAGACAGGAAAGAAATATTATAATGGTTGGCATAATCGTTGGAAAAACGAGAAAGCAGAATGCCTTAAATATTTATAAAAGAAAGGAAATTTAAATGGATTATGGACGATAAAATTACAAAAAAGACAGTTATCTATATCACTATTCTTATTCTATTAATTGGTGGATATTTAACTTATCTAATACTGCAAAATACTGTTTTCAATGAAAATATTAAAGAATTAAATTACTACTATGAAATTGAAAATGAAAATTCTATTTCTGATATTTTAAATAAAAATCAGACAATAGCTTTTAAAAATGATATTCAAAAATATCTAGAAGAATTAGAATATAAAGATAAAGAAATTAACAATATACAAATAAAAAAGCCAAAAAAAGAAAACAAAAAATTGTTTACATGCTATGTGCTTTTGGATGATGATTGGCAATCTTTATATAAGACAAAATTCAAAATTCAAAATAAAAAATGTAAATTTATATGGAATGGAGACATCAATAATCAAGATTACAAACCAAACAAAAAAGGAAAAACGTATCTGTATATTGTAGATAAGGATGCATATAAAAATAAAAAAATAAATGATGATACCGAAAATCAAATGCCTGATGAAGATGAAGAACCTGAAGGAGAAGATGTTTCTTCTTACTAGTTTCCATATGAACAACGAACAATTATTTTGGTACATCCGTATTAAAAAAATGTTAGATACGTATGATATGATTTCAAATAATCATCTATTAAACAGGCAAGAAATTTTATCGTCATTGGAAAATAAAGACAATGATTTTTATATCCAAACATATTTTTATGTTAGTAATGAATATAAAAAAGAACTGTCTAAAATCACTCCTGCCCTTTCCTTTCTTATAAAAAAATAAGGAGATTTTATTTATGGCAACAGTAAAAATAAATGAAAAATTAGTAAGCATCATCAAAGATAAAAGGAAAAAAAAGAAGCTTACACAAAAAGATATGGCTGAATATCTACAAATATCATTTTCAAATTATCAAAGACTTGAAGCAAATAAATATGAAACTTATGACCAAAACCTACTAAAACAAATAGCAGTCAAACTTGAAATTGATGATGAAATATTTAGCGATACATTAAAAGTATCACCTACTACTAAAATGGCTTTACGTATAAAAAATGAAACTCTAAAACAAATTAAAATGATAGAAATTGAACATGAATTTGATTCATTTTCTCAAACAGCTAATTATATTTTTGAACAGTATTTTCTTAATCACGACCTGTCAAAAGTGAAATATGATATAGAAAATATGTTTCAAGAAGTTGTTTTAAAAACATGGGCAACAACAGTAAAAGACCTTGAAAAAGAAAATATCAGCAATAAAAAATTCCTAGATTTTATTTTGGAAACTTATGAAATTGATGAAGAACAAGCAAAAAAAGATTTCAATTCTATCGAATTGAAAAGAAAAAATATAGCTAAATGGTAATACAAAAACAGTTGTTTTTTAATTATTATTTTTTGATTTTTAATTATTTTAATAAACAAAAACATAAAATAATTAAATTAACTAATAAAGAGAAAGTAAAACTGGAGGAAAATTAAAATGGCAGTAAAGATCAGATTAAGAAGAATGGG
>OLPN01001848.1_pt1 | contig 17960 bp, 4 predicted proteins | sample 1672601 | NCBI WGS metagenome assembly OLPN01 (sample SAMEA3136704, study PRJEB25190) | human gut metagenome | reverse complement strand
TTAAATTACGCAGCGTGGTGCCGAGCGGGCGTCGTGTACCGTACAGCGTGGCGGCACCTGTGGGCGCCGCCACGCCAACCCCTTCTGTCTCCCAGAGCAAAAGAAAACCTCCCATCCCTCATGCTGTCTCATCAGCTCAAGAAATGGGAGGAAATCACGGTAGAAAAACCGTCAGTCTCACGCTCGGTGTGCCGTCTCCTATGCGCTACTTACGCTCGGTGCGCCGTGCGCGTGCCCCACGGCGGCGGCTGACCGTTGCAGCGAAGCCGGCGCCTGCTGCAACGATAGCAGCCAGAATTGCTTGCAGGAATGTCCAGTCGCCCGTCTTGGAGAGGAAGGCATCGTTGCCATCCTGGTTGTCGAGGATTGGAGCGGCATCGTCGGTAACGGAAATGTACGCAGTACCGTCTTCGTCGTTTTCGATAGTCACCTTCGAAGAGGCGCCCAGAGAATCGCCGTCGAGTTTAACGGTACCATCGGCATAGACGACAAGTGTTACTGGGTCGATCGCCACATAACCATCCGGTGCCTGCGTTTCCGTCAAAACATATTTATTGCCTTCTGTAGAGCCGACAAGCTGCATGCCCTTGAATGCCACGCCATCGCCGTTGGAAGTAAACGTCTTGGTGGCAGAGCCATCGGGGAACGCGCCAGAAAGGGTGAACTGGGCGCCTTCCAATGCTGCACCCTGCTTATTCTGCTTGTTCAGGCTTACCTTCAGCGGCACATCGGCGCAGGTAATGCCAATTTCACCTTGATTATCGGAAAGCGTCCATGCCTCAGGAGCAGTGGAGCGCTGAACGAGGCAAATGGAGCCATCATCATTTACCGCAAAGCGAAGCGTATCCTGCACAAGCTCGTAGCCTGCGGGCGCTTTCACCTCGGTAAGAAGGTAGCTCTCGCCTGCGACAAGGCCCTCTATCGAAGACGCCTGGCTGAACTCGCCCACTGTTTCACCGCCAAGGATCTGCGCCTCGACATCGGCTATACGCAAGTCGCCCTGGCCGTTCACGACGATGCGCTTCTTCCCTGGCGCTATCTGTCCAGAGCCCTGGGCAAAGCTGCCCTCAAGGTCGAATTCGGCACCGGCAAGTGTCTGGCCGCCCTCGGCGGATACCTTGGAAAGCATCACGCTGTTAGGCTCGTCAACGGCAGTTATCTGCGCAATGCCCTCGGTATCTTCCGACACGGTCCAACCCTGCGCACCAGCATCCGCATCAAGGACATTACCCTCAGCATCCACCGCCAGAAGCGTGCCGTCCGTCTTCACCATTACGTTCAACGGTTCGGCAATAATCTTGTAGCCCAGCGGCGCGCGCGTCTCGGAAATCTTATAGATGTTGCCGGCAACCAACAGAGACGACCAGCCCTCAGTCCATCCGTCGATACCCACCGTCATGACATCGGTGGATTCCTCCGTGCTGCCTGCGAAGACGCCCGTCACCGCGAACTCAGCGCCCGCCATGAAGCCAGGATCAGCCGATTCGGCTTCTTTGCCGCCGATTGCGCGACCCTGCTTAAGGATGCGGAACTCAATTGCCTTGTCGGCAGCAACGATTGATGCGGAGCCACTCTCTACAGACCAACCCCACGCCTCGCCGGCAGGAACCACAGCGCCGTCGTTGCGCATGGCAAATACAAAGGGTTCCGTATTCAGTTCGTATCCTTCGGGGGCGCGCGTCTCGGTAAGGGTATACTCCTCGCCTGCGACAAGGCCCCGGATAGCGTCAAGGCCCTTGCCATCGGCAACGGCAGAAGCGCCCGAACCCGAAACGGTAAGCTTGCCGTCAGCACCCACGATCACCTTGGCAGCGTCGTTGCCCAAGCGCTCGACTGAGCCACCCTGACCATCGCTGAATGCGCCCTCGAGCGTGAACTCGGCACCGCCAAGCGCCTCGTTTGAGTCGATGTCCACCTTGGACAGGGATACCTCGGTAATGGCGTCGGTGGCGGTAACCACTGCCACACCGCCCTCCGCGGAAACCGCGAAGCCCTCAGGGGCTTGGCCTGCGACGGAAAGGGTGCCGTCGCCGTTCACCGTGAAGGAAAGCATGCCATCGATGAGCTTGTAACCGGCAGGCGCTTTTTCCTCTTCAAGGGTGTACGTGCCACCCACAACCAGCTGCGCATCGAGTGAGGTCTTACCGTCCGCTCCTGTGAACAGGGTCTTTGCTCCAGTGGTTCCGTCGGCAAAGATGCTGCCCTCTGCCGGTGTCACGCTGAACCCAGCGCCCTGCATGGCGGATGTATCGGCGCCTTCTGCCTGCTTAGTCACTGTCATAGAAACAGGATCATCGGTCGCGACAATGAGCGCAGCTCCGTTCTCGGAGTCGCTGCGATCATCGATCTTCCAGCCCACAGGCACTTCGCCTACAACGGTTACGGAACCATCAGTGGAAACCTTAATCTTGAGCGCATTCGAAAGAAGCTTGTAGCCAGCAGGCGCCTTGGTCTCGGTGATGGTGTATTCCTGGCCCGCCTTGAGTATCGAGGACAGCGTCTCAGTAAAGCCGTCACCGTTGGTGGTAAGGGTTTCTACCTTCGATTCTGTCTCTCCTGCGAACACGCCCTCGATCTGGAACTCGGCACCGTTCATGGCGCTGTCGCCTGCACCGTCAGAAGCCACCTTCTTGATGGCAACCTCGATAGGATCGTCGGTGGCAGAAACGGTGATATTGCCTTCACCCGTCACAGCATAGCCCGCGACGGCTTCACCCTTCGCAACGATGGACCCATCGGTTGACACCGTGAACACGAAGTCTGCCGCATTGAGCGCATAGCCCTCAGGGGCAACCGTTTCCTTCAGCGTGTACTCCGTTGCACCATCGGCAACGAGCAGCGCGCGATCAAGCTCGGCCATGCCGTTGTTGTCGGTGGTAAGCGTGCGTTGGGAGGAACCGTCGGCAAAAGCACCCGTCAGCTGGTACGTTGCACCCAGAAGCCTCCAAAGTCCATCGATTGCCGAGCTCTTCTGGATGTACATCTTGGTGGGGCTGTTCCACACATCACCCGTGAATACGGTGATGGCGGCAGAACCCGAACCCGTCTTTTCGGATTTGAACGCCGCAGGAACGCTGCCCACTGCCTTTAACTGGCCATCGGATGTCACCTGGACCGTGAGCTTCTGCGCAACACGCGTATAGCCCGCAGGCGCAATAAGCTCCGAGATCTCGTACTTGCCGCCCACCACGAGCTGGCCCGAAAGCAACGTCTTGCCATCGCCGTCGGTGGCAGCAAGAGTTTTCTCCCCCGTCGTTCCGTCGGCAAATGCAGAGCCACCAATCGGCGTCACACCAAACACAGCACCCGAAAGCGCATTTTGGCCAGACTCGTCCTTTTTCTCGATGGTGAGCTCAACCGGGTCGTCGACGGCCTTGATGGAAACTTTGCCGCCTTCGATGCCCATCGTGCCATTTTCAAACGAGGTGCCCTCGGCGTTCACCTGATCGATGGTGCCATCGGCATTCACCATGAAAGAAAGCGCACCCTTGATCTGCTTGTAGCCAGCAGGCGAAGATGCCTCCCATAGCTGGTAGGTGTTGCCCGCGATCAATCCAGGCAAGGAATACGAACCGGCGTCCATCGTGAACACGCGCTCGGTTTCGCCCGGTTCCGTGCTGCCGGCAAACACACCCTTTATGCGGAAGGTAGCGCCAGAAATTGCGAAATCGGTGCTGCTATCGCCCTTGTCGGAGCCGTACTTGGAAAGCGTTACCTCGACGGGGTTGTCTACCGCAACGAAGCCCAAGTAGTCGCCGTACAGCAGGTACTGACCATTCGAGATACCCTGATCGTTCGCTCCCCCTTCGTACACTTTGCCGTCGTCTGACACGGTGAACGCGAAGGCTCCCTGGATCAGCTCGTAGCCATCAGGCGCCTTGGTTTCGGTGATGGAATAGGTTTCGCCCGCCACGAAACGCAGCGAAGAGATATCGTCCACACCCATCCGCTGATAGGTCTTCTGCTCGGCAACGCCGCTTGTGTAGTCCTTGGCAAACTTGCCCTCAATAGTGAATTCAGCACCGAAGAGCTGTTGTTCCCCGGTATTGCTTCCCCGCTTGGCCAAACTCAACCGAATGGGAGCATCGGTCTGGGTAATGGTTACCGTATCGCGATTGGCAATGGAGTAGCCAACGTTGCGATGGGAATCCTGGCTCGTAGCCGCTGCGCCATTGGCTGCGGTTTGACCCGAAGAACCCGCAACAACCGCGCCGTCGTCCTTGACGGTGAACGTGAACTCGGTGCCGTCCAACACATAGCCAGCAGGAGATGCGGTCTCCTTGATGGTGTAGGTTTCGCCACCGATAAGGCCTTCCACTTTCACCGCGCCTTTCAAAGCCTGAGTGGTTGCCGTGGTGTAGGTCCTGACATCCTGCTGGGGCTGTCCGTCTGCGCCACGGAACTTGCCCGAGATCTGATACGTTGCGTTGGCAACGTCTATTCCGCTGGTGCTCTTCTTGCTAAGGACAACCTCGATAGGCGTATCCTTGGCAACAATCAGCGCACCGCCGTCGGCAATTGTCCAGCCAGCAGGAACCGTGCCCACCGCTTCGACGGTGCCAGCTTCGGTTATCTTGAACTGCCCGGCGGGCAGCTTTTCGTATCCCGCAGGCGCTTTTGACTCTTCGATACTGTAGGTCTCGCCCGCAATGAACAGCCCGCTCGCCACGAATTTGGCCATATCCCCATCGGGGGCAACCGTTTTCTCGGTGCTGCCATCGCTGAACGTGCCCTTTATCTTGAACTCGGAACCGACAAGCGGCTTGCCATTCTCGTCCTGCTTATAGAAGATGACGCTCGTTGCCTCGTCTTTGACCAGAACGTTATTCACAGAGCCGCTGGCTTGGATTTCCCAGTTCCCCATTGCCGAATCCGTCACGATACGAGCAGTACCATCATCGCCGATCGTGATCACGATGGAGGCAGGTGAAGGCAGCGAATAACCGTTCGTAGCCTTGGTTTCCGTGATTGTGTAGCTGTTGCCTGCAATAAGCTGACCCGTAAGCGAAGAAGAACCGTCGATCGGCAGCGCCTTGCCTGTCGTGTCCGTGACAAACGCCTTGGAGGCAGATCCGTCCACAAATGAAGAACCTTCATTGGGCACAATGGTGAATTCGGTATCCTTCAAAGGAACCGAACTGTCCTTATCGGTTTTCCAAATTATAAGATCTGTCTGGCTGTTGGCGATTTGGCCGGCACTAAGCGGCTCCTTCGATGAAGCCTGAACGTTATCGGCCTTGATCTCCATCTCCTTCGAGACGGGCCAGCTGCCATCGACCTTGCCCACATAGCCGTCAGCGGCCTTAGACTCTACGAAGCGATAGATGCCCCACGGCAGGTTCTCTACACCCAGTTCGCCCGCCTTTGACGCGGCGCCGCTTACGGCATCAGCCTCTGAAACGGCAGTGATCTTGCCTGCGGCATCCACCGCAACACGGTAGTCCTTACCCGTTAAAAGGCCGTAAGCCACATCAGCCCACTGCCCATCGGTGCCCTTCTTCTGAAGGGTGAACTGCGCCCCGTTAACACCCTGGCGGTTATCAGAGGCATCGACCTTCACCAGGTTGATTGAACCATGCAGCGGCGTATTGGCAAGCTTACCATCGGTGCCCAGCGAAAGGGTATTTCCGTTGTCTTCATTTGTCACCGTGAAGGCGATTGGCGTCGTGCCGCTCAGGTTGTAACCGCTGTTCGCGATTTCGGTAAGGATATAGCTGCCCTTCTTCAAGCCGGTAAGCTTAAGCACACCAGCATCGGTGGCCTTAGAGGATTCAACCTTGGAGGCAGTGGCATCGAAGGCATACTCTTTGCCGGACTCGAGGTCGGAAGCAATATTAGAGGTGCCGTCTTCACGCCTTAGGGCAAACTTTGCTCCCGAGACGGGCTCGCCAGTCTCTGAATTGGTTTTCCTCAACTGCGCCGATGCATTGAACTCATCGTTTTCCGCTTCGACCTTCACGTAAGGCTGACTGGTTTTGTTGTCTTCAACCCGGAATGAGAATGCCTTGCCGAGCGCATCGACAGTGTTGTTCGATGTGCTCGTTTCCACGAAGTAGTAGTCGCCCAAAGGAAGGCCGTCGCTTGCGTGACGGTAATACTTGGCAAACTCGCCAAAAGCGTCTTTGACGTTCTGGTAGGACTTCGTCTTGTCTTCGCTCGAATACCAAGCGCCGTCATTCCCTGTAGTGATGCCCGTAGCAATGAGAATACCGCCGCCATTTGCAGCATTATCATCGTAGGCGCCCTTGTACAAGTCGAACGTCATATTCGCAACCGCAGCATCGCTGCCGCCATGATCAAAGAATTTGTGCAGCACCACCTTGCCTCGCGTCACCGCATCAGTGACCGAAACGCAGACAACGCCATCGGGGCCTGCCGAGGCTTGGGCATATTCCCCTCCCGAACCCAACGTCACGGCACCATCGGCAGAAACCAGGATCTGGAAATCCGCAGCCTGGACGTGGCCCGCAGGGGTCTTCGTTTCCTTCACGGTATAGGTGCCTGCAGGGAGGCCAACCAAGAAGCCCTGGTTGTCGCCGGTCATAGCCACACCGGCATCGGTGCTGCCAGATGCCCTGCCACCATGCCACACCGTGCTAGAAACAACGCCTTGCTCGTCACGCTGCCATGAAGCGAACGTCTTCCCGTCTCGCACAAGCTCGAACACAACGTCATTCAACAGCTCGCCGTCGGAACCCGTGGTCTTGTCGCCAACCTTGTCCATAGTGAAGCGCGTTGCCGTGTTGGTGATGGTTGCAGTTGTGACGTCACCTGTAGCCTTGTCCACACTGGCATCATCGGCATAGCTATCGAAGAAGCCCGAAGCTCCATCGCTCACCTCGACCACACGGTACTGGTACACATTGCCCGCTTGATCGGCATAGGGCAACGAAGAGAACTTGAATGTCCAGGCGCCGTTTTCACCCATAGCCCACTCAGCCTGGGGAGCAATGCCGCCATCCTTTTCGGCGTCACTCCACGACAAGCCATCAAGAGAGCGCTGAACCTTGAGCTTTACCGAGCTTTGAACCTGGTCGAGCGTCGTGGGCGCAAGGCCTGTGCCATAGTCGTTGAAGCGCTTGGTACCCGATATGTCCACCGTATTCAAAGCGTTGGTAAAGGTCTGACAGGACGCGCCGGGAGCATTTGCGCCAACCCCCACGGCAACCAGCTGAACCTTGCCGTCGACGCTTGAGCCCACAAGCGTGCCTTCTGCCTTGTAGCTGCCAACAACTTTTTCAACAAGGCGATAGGTATATTCCTTGCCGTTGACATCTGTCTTAGGCAGGTTCTCGAACGTTGCCGTCGCATCGGCGCCCGTACCTGAAATGGTCGCTTTCAGCAAGGAAGAAGCGAGCTCGCCTGCGTCGTTGGCAAAGGGACTGTCGACATCAGCGCCGTACTCGGACAGCCATTTCCAAGAACTGTCATCGTTGGGCGTGGTGGAGCGCTGCAGCGCATAGGTAACTGACCAGCCATCGCCTGCAGCGTTCGTGCCGGGGCGCGTTACCCACTCGTTGTCGTTGTCGATCCAGGTTTTCTTCGCCGTAATCGCAGTCGCATCGAGGGTGTTCGTTATGGTGGAAATGCACTCTGTTCCACCCTGGTCATTCCCCTTCGAAGAAGAAGTCTGCGAGGGTTGATAGGGGTAATAGCTGGCATATGTGCCATCGTCGTCGGGAGAGGAAACCTCTACAACCTTTTCATTGCTCGAACCAGCGTTGTATACCAGCTTTTTCTCGACTGCACGCCAGGCAAGGGTATGGATGGTGCCATCTTCGGCCTTTGCCTGCGCGGGCAGTTGCTTCCAGGTATACGAGTACTCGCTCTTGCCTTGATTGTCCGGCTCCTTCGCAGACCACGTCTGCTCAAATGCCTGCACGTAGCCCTTGTACATGAAATTGGGCAGGGCATTGCCCTCGCCATCAACGATACCAAGCTGGTCTTTTAGAACAGCACCCGCTTCGCCCCATTCGCCATCGTCGACCTTTGCCTGCAAAGCAACGGTCACATCAGGGCGCTGTTTCCAGTCAAGGTCTTCGTTGTCCTTCCAGACCTTTGAAACGGTGAGCTCCGTGTCAAGGTAGTTGACAATCGAAGGAACGGGAACAGGCGCATCGGATTCATGGTTGTCGGCATTGACCGTGCCGCCGTTGGCGGAAACGAGATACCTGGAGCCCGCATCCGGGATCTCTTTCACCGTATAGCGCCAAGCCTTCCCATCAGGCGCGTACTCTTCCAGGTTCGAAATGGTGTAAACCCAGGCATCGGTTTGGGAATCCTTATCCCATGAAAGGTAATTCGCAGCGGCAGGATCGTCGCTTTGCAGCTTGATAATCCCCTTAGAGGCATCGGAGCCAAGGCCCAATGCGCCCAGGGCAAAGCCAACCAGTCCCGCAGCTTCACCCTGGGAATCAGGCGTGCCATCTTGATAGGAACGTGTTACCTCAAGGGTGATGTTCTCTGGTCGAATGCCGAAAGCGTTGCTTTGGTCTTGCCAGGTTTTCTTGCCCTGCAGCGAAACAGTTGCATCTGCAGGATAATACGAGTTCCGGAACGTGACATCAGGCGTGGTGTCGTTTGCCACGGCAGTGGCAGAAGGTTGTGCAAATGTGCCTGAATCAAGAAGGCTTGGTCCCTCGAGATCGGTCGAGGCAATGCCGTTACCCACGAAGCCGCCCCAGGTGAAAGTATCGTCAAAGGTCTTGTCGCCTTTGGCCACAAGGGTGCCGTAGCCATCAACCGAATCTTCAACAATGTAGTACACCCAGTATTCGCCTGACGGTGTGTAAATGTCCACATTGTCGAAGGTGTAGCTTCCCTCGCCCGTCGTTGCGCCATCACCAGCGCTCAGAACAACATCACCCGCTGAAAGGGTGTGCGTTGCCACAGGTTGCGCATCGCTTTTGGTACCGTCCTTCGTGACGTAATAGCGGTACAGGGTGAAGGTGGTATCGGGAACCTTGTCGCCTGCGTCAAGCCCGTCATAGAGCTTCTTTACTGTAAGCTTGCCCTTCTCCGATACATAGGTGTTCGTAATAAGGGAGGATCCGGGCATGCCCTGCTGCACCCAATACACCTTACCTGCAGCAAAACCAGCAGAAGTGTTCGTCAGATCGTTTGCTGTAAAGCCACCTGGCTTATTCGCCAAACCATCGATCACCTCAACGGCGCGGTACTCATAGAGATGACCGTTTCTGTCGTATTTCGGCAGATCGTTTTCGGCAGAAGCTTCGATGTCATCGCCGTTTTCGCCATATTGGGTAATGGAATAGCTATAGCCCTGATCGTTTTTCGTCAGCTTTTTTGTCCACGCAACAGCGGTCTTGCCATCAGCGACGCCTTGCGCCGATGCGGCGCTGTCCACGCGCTGAACAGCATAGCCACCGTCTTCGGTTTCAGTTATGGCCAGGTCGCTCCAGGCAACAGGATCACCCTTTTGCCATGCGCCGGATTCATCGTAAGAACCGTTTGCAAGCCTGCGCTGCAGGTACACCGAGATATCAGGCAAATCAACATCATCGAAGCCATACGGCACGTTTGCCCAGTGCTTTTCGCCCTCTGCGAAATAGGAATTGGCAATCCGATAGTTCAAGGTGCCGTCTTCGCGGATTGCGTCTACCGTACCACCCTGCCCATCTTCGCCTACGACTTCGGTGCGCTTAGCCGCTGCAACCTCATCACTTGCCTCGTCCCACTTGACATTGCCTGGGTCTTCGTCATTGGCGCTGAAGGTATACCACGGATCATCGTAGTCAAGGTTTGCCGTTGAAGAGCCAGGAACACTGGTGAAAAAGCTTGCGTAATACACGATTTCCTTGCCGTGGCTATCGTACTTGGGCAAATTCTTGACAGTTGCTTTGCGGTTGTAATCGTCTATCGATTCCCACATGTAGGCATCAGGGATAGCTACCTTTTCGAGCGTGGTTTTGGGATAGCCATTACTGTCCATAGCCAAATTGCCCTGGGCATCATATTCGTAAACTTGGCGCCACACCTTAAGGTATACATCGGGACGCTGCCGAATCTGCTCGTTCACATATCCGTCGTACCATTTAGTAAAGAAGGTAACGTCTTTGGTCTCAGCACGCTTATTGTTGTACGCCACATCGACCGAATCGGCAAAATGCCATTTCGAATCGAAGGACATGGAGCGATCTGTCTCGGAAGAGACATAGTCGGCAGAGTCCTCAAGCCAAGACTCTTCGACAGTCCAGTCAACCACGGCGCCTGCCGAATCGTATTTCGGCAACGTGGCGAATTGCACCTGAGAATCAGAAGCTGTGCTATCTACGCGCACGCAAAGCTTGGCACCCTCGTCGCCGTCGACCCTATTGCCATCCTTGTCAGCAAGCCAAATAAAGGCAGGATCGGTTTTGGTGTTGTATATCGTTTTCGAGGATAAATCGGAAGAAGTGCACACGTAACTCTTTTCATTAACACCCAAATCCCCCACATTTACGTACACGTCGCCGTTTTCATCCGAATGGAACACATTGCCTTCGCGTGAAGAGGACAGCACAAGGCACGCTTCTGGGCGGTTACTGGGGTTAGACCCTTGATCCGTCCAGGTCTTATTGGCGGTAACGTCCACTACGCCAACACGCCTGTTGCTCACCTCGAGCGAATCCAGCGAATCGTTCTTACCGTAAGAAACATCAAAGGCATAGCCCTGGTTATCGCTGGAAGAAACAACCATGCGCTCGTTCCGTGGATTGTCAGGATTGGTATCTACCCAGTTGATCAGCAATTGCTGATACTCGGTGCCAGCAGCGCCAGATGCAACTTCATCGCGGGTCAGCACCAGGTAGTTGTTGTTCGCATCTTGCGCATCGTCAACCGAAAGCTCGCGAATGTAGACATCTTTGGTCTGGTCAAGTCCACCAACCCCGACAAGGAGCTCGGAATACCAGCCGTTATCCTCAAACAGCATGGTGTCGCCGATCTTTTGATCCTTGGCATATACGACCTGACCGTCCTTCTCAATATCATGGGCCGCAAAGACGCCCACCCTCACAGGCACACGTGCCGATGTGTTGCCGCCATCGCTCCAAGTTTTGCTTACCCGCACCATGGAGGCGTCCTCGCCGGGTCTGTTCTTGATTATCGTAAGATTCGGGACCCCATCAGCGAAAGGATCGTCGGGATCCTCTTTGTAGTTGCGATGGTACTCGTGCTGGCGAACGTAGCCCTCGCTGCCCTCCATGACCATATAGGTGTATTCAGCGCCATTTTCATCGTACTTGGGCAGGCCAGTGAAATCCATGCTCCACGGCGTGGTCTCCTGGTAGGAGAAGGCAGTTCCGTCATCAAGGGTAACCTTGGTCGGTTCGTCTTGCGCAGTGCCAGTCAGGGTGAACTGATGCAAGACATTACCGTTCCTTGTAAGCGTGACGCTGACCGGTTTGGCATCGTAGCCAAGGTTGCTCGTGTCCTGCGTATATTCGCCTGTACTCTCGTTCCACCAGTACTTTTCCGCACGGGCGGTGGTCTGGTCTATGTACTTATTTACCAGCACGCCCTTTTCTTTGTCGTAGTAGCCCTCGAAAGTAAGAGGAACATGTTCGCCAGACGCATCGGTAATGGAAGACATTACCGCAAACACACCCGTCATAAGGCTCTGACCGGTTGCATGATCGATGTCTTGGGCAAAGAAGCTGAACGAATCCGGCTTTTCGGCGTAGGACTCATTCCAGCGGTAGACCCATTCCTCGCCGTTCGCATCGAAACGGGGTACTTGAGAACTCACCGTTTGTGTAAGGTTTTCCGCGGTCCAACCGGTGACCACCTTGTTCTGATCCTCAAAAGGAACATCATCACAGTACGAGAAGCCATACGGGAATTCATTGGTTTCCCCCGTATCGGGGTCGGTAACCGTGTAAGTGTCGCCGTTTGCCACCCAATAGCCTAGATTCTCATCGAAGCGGGCGTGCTTCTTTAGAATACGCTCGAGTTTGAACGTCACCGATATATCGGCAATCTGATCCTGGAAAGATGCTGCGTCCCAGGTCTTGGTGAGTTCAGCCGTGGTTGTCTCGGATCGACGGTTGATGATAGTGCCACCCGAATACACCGATTTGTCGCCCTCGGCGCGGACGAAGTCCTGGGTTGCATCGACCTTGCCAGAAAAGTCGTCATTGTAGTAGTTTGGCGCAGTGTCGCCCGTAACCGTACCGTCCTCGGCATCGATCCCGGAACCAAACAGGCGCTCATAACCCGCCGGCTCATCTTCGCGCAGGAAGTACACATAGGGATAACCAGCAGGATCGTATTTGGCAATGGATACATCTTTATACTTGCTGCGCAAGAGAGCACCCAGATCTATCGTGCCATCGGGGGCATTTCTGCTCTGTTCCGCCGTAAGGCTGATGGCGATATACGCACCACCATCTTCGCGCACGGTCACTTGGGATGCAGTATCGGGGCCTTCCCCGTCTTTAGCGGAATAGCGCCACAGCGTGTAGTTAGTGTCGGGGCGTGCGGAAGCATCGTCGTCGAGCCACTTCTTCGTAAAATCAACACGCGTGGTGCCCCTATGGATGACGGATACCGTGCCATTGTTGTATGCCGCGGAAACGTCCGAACCGTAATTCGGCGTATTGGCGTTGTTGTACGTTACCTGGTAGGAATCGGTATAGGTTGAGCTTGTACCGTCACCGTTGTCGATCGTGGTGGTGTGCTTTTCTTCATCTTGCTGGAAGCTATAGACAAACGTCGATCCATCGGGGTGATACAGAGGCCAACGAGCAGGACCGAGCGCGCCTGATTTGCCATCGTCGGAGATGCTCAACTTCAGGGTGCCAGTCGTGATGGCTTTATAGAGTTCGCCGTCTTTGCCTTCGCTCCCCTTTTGCACCAGCGTTTCTTCCACAGCACCGTTTTTCACCTTTTGGGTGATGATGGAAGAATACCTACCCCATTTTTCAAACCATTTTTTCATGCGCTCATCGTTTGGCATGGCGGCAAACTCGTTTGCCTCGTCACCGATATGCAGGCTCAAATTGAACGTAACATCGCCAAGAAGCTGCAACACTTCTTGGGTGTCGGTAACGTAGTTGGGGTAACGATCCCAGGAGGCAACCACATAGGCACCGTTATATACAACGTCATTGTAATTAAAGCCCTCGTGCTTGATTGCCCACGTGATGTTTTTGGCGGTCTGGGTATAGACGGGATTCTTGTCTTCGTCAAGAGCAGGATTTCCTTCATCATCGCGAAGGAGGGTTTTGGTTATAACCTGCGAATACAATTCATTTGCAGAAACGGAATACGTATTGGTCTGCGTCTGCCTTACCTGAATGATGCGATCATTGTCGGGATCCCGCAACGCCTCGAATTGTTCCTGGGTCATGCCCAGCAGACGCTTGGCATCTTCCGAAAGAACGCTGTTGCCCGCATCGTCGGTCTGGAAGAGACAATACTGCTTGTCGTCGCCTTCAACCTGGAAATAGATCCGATACTCGTAATTATTCATGAGCTGGCTGGCGGAAGGACGCATGGCGGAATTGCCGTCGGCCCACACCGTGGTAAATTCCGCTTTGCCCCCACGCTCGGAGGAAAGGAAGGTTTCGGAATCGACCGGTGCGGCAGCATCGCCGGAATTGGATGCGGCGGCAACTGCCCCTTCGCTACCAAGCGTGTTTACAAGTCCTGCCATAAAGGCAAGCATCGCCTTAGAGGGAATGGAAAGCTTGACGGATCGATCGCAGGGCGCACCTTGCTGCAGTTCCCAACCGATTTCGCTCTCATCGTCTTGAGCAAGCTGGGAGTCGAAGAAAACGGGAACGCTCACGCTGGCAGACAGAACAGTGCGCGTGGCGCCTTCCGTGTTGACTTCTACCGCGGTAGCCTCGGTGTCAAGGGCGGGTTTGCCCGTGACGGCATCGACCGGAGCGCAGAACTCGAACTTGAGCTTCCCGTTGCTCCATGAAGCCGTGGCGATCTTCACCGTAGTGGCATTGCCCCCATCATCGTTCTGGAACACGTCGAACTTGGCGGTTTCGTCCTGAACAGCAAAGCCCTCGGGCAACGCCTGGGTGAACCAGTCGCCTGGAACCACAGCATCGTGCGCTGGCGCGGATTCATCGACACCAGCATCCGCGCGGTTCCATTTGGAGGCATCAAGTGCAAACGAAAGGTCCAAGCTTGCAGGGACGCTCGCAGGAAGCTGGACGGCCCGCTGGTCGCACTCTACGTTTTCCTGGGATGGAGCTTCGGTTGCCTTGCTTTGGCCGGGAGCCTGCTGAAGCGAATCCTTTAAGGCAACAGGGTCCACCACAAGACCTTTGGACGTCAGGTTAAGGGCGTTAAACTGATTGGTCCATTCGATCTTTTCAAGAGCTTGTTTCCGGCTTTCATCCTGAACAGTTCCGACATTATTCTGCTGGGTTCCATCGGCGTTGCGCGAAGGATCCATTGCCGTTAAGTCATTCTCTGCAACCGTGGCGTTCGTTCCATCGGCAGGGCCAGAAGAAGTACCAGCATCGGTGGGATCAGCTGAATCCGTGCTGTTTTCGGAGCTTGAACCCTGCGCGGCGTCTGAACTGGAATCGAAGCTGGAATCAGTGTCCGTAGCAGCAGAATCGCCGCCATCGGCGGACGCATATTCCTGTGCCGCTTCAGTTGCCGCCTGCGCCTGACGCATATTAGTCAGGTTGCTGGTCAACGTCGTGGGCAAGCATAGGGTGAACGCCATGAAGACGGCAAAAACCTTGTAGCCCATCGATTCTTTCAGTGTTCGCTTTGCGTGATGCGAGTTCATATGTTGTGCCCTTCCGCAAGCCAACTATGCATTACATAGCCGGCCGATTCGCGCAGAGTAGAGGCTCTTCCGATAACGAGTGCCCTCTCTGCGTACGGTGATTCAATGATTCAATCATCTGCCTGAATCTCTGGACTGCCACACCGTCCCCTCCCAAAAACAAGGGATGACGCTGATCACACTGCATGACCGGCGATAGTATCCTGCTGCCCAGAAATACGCAAGTTTTGTCATTTTATAACTTTTACCGATCTTGAGGCATCTTTCCTTGCCCGTATCCAGATATGAGCAAATCAAAGTCCGTAAGACACCCGAACAGGTGATGCGAAGCACCTGAGGCAGACAGTAAGAAAGCGGGCTCTCACCTGCGCGAAAACACTCTATGCGCGTTTCCTTCATTGCCGCCTCACCGTATTCCATGGCTTCACTGCAATACTGCGCCATAATCGGATGCTTGCTGCTTATCCCCTATCGCGAGAAAGCCCCTAAGGGCACCATGTAAGGCAATCAGATGAAATATGGCTCCCACATCGCCACGGTTGGATAGGATGGGCGATACGTAACCCACTTCGTACATTCAATGCTTTTCTAAACCCCTTGCCGAAAGGAATGCAATGGCTGAACCTACACCCCGTGATACCCTGCTCGATCATGCATACGAGATCGCGGACAAATACGGCCTTGCAGCCCTTTCGGTAAGGGGGCTTGCATCAGACTGCAACGTGAGCGTTGGAACCATCTACAATCATTTTGCTTCGAAGGGCGAGCTCACCACAGCTACCACAGCGCTCTATTTCAAGCGCGCGTTCTACACCGATTTCTGCCACCCCACGAAAGGTGAACGTTATCTGGATTTCTGCAAGCGCATGTTCGATAGCATGGAAAAAACCATCCGTCATTTCAGGGAGCACTGGCTTAAAGACTCCGAGGCACTGCCCACGGCAGAGAAGACCATCGCGCGATTCCGCGAAGAAAAACAGTTCGACCATATTTGCGAGGGTATGATCATCATCTTCAAAAACGACCCCTCCATCAGGCACGATCTTCCTAGTCATGTCACCGCAGAAGCCGTTTCCAAGTTCACACTGCGCAACATCATCGCCGAATTGCGAAGTGAACAACCCGATTGCTCCCTCCTGTTTACCATGCTCGAACGAACCCTCTACGAACAATAGGGTCAACGTGAAATGCTGCATCTGAACATTAGCCCGTAGATGTTCAGATGCCACGCCTTCAAGATTGTTCTTGTCAAAGCAAAGCAATCAACTGCAAAGCACAATCTTGAAAGGAGCAAAAGATCATGGGAATCCAAGGTACCCCCAACATGGGAATGGTGATCTTTGCCGCTATTATCATTTCCCTCGCACTCGTCTTCTACACCATCGGCGTATTTGCCGAGCGCCGTTCTGGCACTTTAAGGCCAAAGCATCTGGCTTTCTTCTGGACTGGCTTCGTGTTTGACACTGCGGGAACCACCATCATGTCTATGGTCGCAGGCGAAACCGGTGGTGCAGGTTCGCCCCTCCATGCAATCACGGGAGTACTCGCGCTTTCGCTCATGCTCTTCCATGCGGTTTGGGCAACTGTTGTTGTTCTTCGCGGCAACGAGCGTTCCAGGGCCAACTTCCATCGTTTGAGCATTGGCGTGTGGCTGTTCTGGCTTGTCCCCTACGGCGTTGGCGTCATGCTCGGCGCACCGATGTTCCCGTTCTCCGATTCGACGGCACTTACCATTACCGCATCCTTTGTTCTGGTTCTGGGCATCTTCTTCTGCCTTAAGGCCAACAAAACGCGCCTGCATCGATAGCGTGCAACGCTACCCCGAAGACGGCCGCTGGTTTCCTGGCGGCCATCTTTTTGTTTCACCACAGCCGCAAAGCCCAAACACTTCGAAGAGTGCGAAGCCGTATACGCTTTCCCGAGCAGAACCTGCCCCTGCAAGAAAGCACGAAACCAGGAATCCCCTTTCCGCCCAACGAAGAAGCTGCCCCTCCGCACACTCGCGGCGCAATAAGGCTCGCCTGCAGAAGAAGCCCACAGCAATGGAAACAATGCAAATAAAGTCACATTCCGTTTGATCGCTATCGCAATTAACTTAAGCTAACAACCGAGAATGCAACGGTTTCGCGCCCTAGGCGACGAGACAACGAATAAGGAGCTTGCTATGTACGACAACGGCCCAAAGCCCGGACGCAACGATGAATGTTGGTGTGGAAGCGGAAAGAAATACAAGAAATGCCACGGACCCATTGATAGCCGCCTCGAAGGTTTTTATCTTGATGGGTACGAAGTGGTGCCCCGTTCGCTCCTTAAAAGCCCTGAAGAAATCGAGGGCATTAAGTGCTCGGCCGCTATCAATATCGGGGTACTCGATTATGTTGCCGAGCATATTAAGCCAGGCGTCACCACCGCCGAAATAGACAAGTGGATCTATGACTACACGGTTGAACGTGGAGGCATCCCTGCCGATCTTAACTTCGAGGGCTACCCCAACAGCGTTTGCACCTCGATCAACAGCGTAGTATGTCACGGCATCCCCAGCGACGACGATGTGCTCAAAGAGGGCGATATCGTCAACGTGGACTGCTCTACCATTTTGGACGGATACTACTCCGACTCTTCGCGTATGTTCTGCATTGGCAAAGTGAGCCCCGAGCGCAAAAAACTTGTCGATGTAACCTATGAAGCTGTTCAGCGCGGCCTAGCTGCAGTAAAACCCTGGGCAACCGTAGGCGACATCGCCCACGCCGTGCAAACGTATGCCGAAGAAAACGGCTTTAGTGTAGTGCGCGAATTCGGAGGTCACGGCATTGGAAACGATTTCCACGAAGACCCCTTCGTCTTCTTCGTGGGCGAACCTGGTGAAGGCGCGGTCCTTGCACCGGGCATGTGCTTCACCATTGAGCCTATGATCAACGCAGGCGGCCCCGAACTGAATATGGAAGATCCAAACGGCTGGACCGTCCGTACTAAAGATGGCTCGGATTCCGCCCAATGGGAGGTGCAACTCGTTGTAACCGAAGACGGATACGAGCTTATTTCCTGGTAAACGCACAATAGCAAAAAGATTTACGCTCACCTTACCCTGGTTCTCCTATGGGCAAAATGCTCCAACAAAACCAAGATTCCGGCTTCCGGCCGGAACGGTTTTAGGCCGATCTGTAAAATGATGAGGTCGAAGTGATGAGAGTTTACCTGT
>OLPN01001846.1_pt1 | contig 17962 bp, 11 predicted proteins | sample 1672601 | NCBI WGS metagenome assembly OLPN01 (sample SAMEA3136704, study PRJEB25190) | human gut metagenome | reverse complement strand
GTAGTCGACGGCGCGGCTTTCGCGGATAACAACCACCTTGACCTGGCCGGGATACTGCATTTCATCCTCGATTTGCTTGGCGATGTCATGCGCCAGAACAACGGCAGCAGCTTCATCGATCATCTCGGGAACAACCATAACGCGAATCTCGCGACCCGCCTGCATGGCGTACGTACGCTCAACGCCCTTATGGGCATTCGCGATTTCCTCGAATTTCTCAAGACGCTTTACATAGCTTTCGAGGCTCTCTTTGCGAGCGCCAGGGCGAGCGGCGGAAACGGCATCGGCGGCTTGAACCAAAACATCGAGCACGCTATTCGGCTCGACATCGGCATGGTGCGCCTCAATCGCGTGAACGATTTCGGGCCTTTCACCGAAGCGACGAGCAAGGTCGGCACCGATAACGGCATGGGGTCCCTCGACTTCATGGTCGACAGCTTTGCCGAGGTCATGAAGCAGACCCGCACGCTTGGCAGGAACAGGATCAAGGCCGAGCTCAGAAGCCATAACGCCGCACAGGTACGCAACCTCGAGCGAATGGTTCAGAACGCTTTGGCCAAACGAGGTGCGGAATCGAAGGCGACCAAGCGTGCGAACAAGTTCAGGGTGCAAGTCATGAATGCCAACGTCGAACGTCGCCTGCTCACCAGCCTCTTGAATTTGCTGGTTCACGAGCTTTTCAGCCTTCGCGTACATCTCTTCGATGCGGGCAGGGTGGATGCGGCCGTCGGCGATAAGGTTTTCCATGGTAACGCGACCAATCTCGCGACGAACGGGATCGAAGCACGAAATGGTAACGCACTCAGGAGTATCGTCGATGAGCAGATTCACGCCCGTAAGCTGCTCGAAGCTGCGAATATTGCGGCCCTCGCGACCAATGATGCGGCCCTTCAGGTCGTCGGATGGAATGTGAATGGTTTTCACCGTAGTTTCAGCCGTATGATCGGCAGCGACGCGCTGAATGGCGAGACTCAAGATCTCGCGCGACTTCTTATCGGCTTCGGCCTTGGTGCGCTGCTCTGCCTCGCGAATAATGGCGGCGCTTTCATGTGTAACCTCATCGCGAAGGTTGTCGAGCAACTCCTTCTTCGCTTCTTCAGGAGTCATGCCGGCGACATGCTCGAGGCGCACATTCACTTCCTGAATGGCGCTATTCAAATCGCGCTCGCGACGCTCAACCTGGCCTTGCATAGAAGAGAGCTGATGCTCGCGGGCATCGAGGCTCTCGACGCGGCGGTCGACGGACTCCTCACGCTGAGAAACGCGATTTTCAGCTGCACGAACTTCCTTCATGCGCTCTTTGTGCTCAGCTTGAGCTTCCTGCTTCATTTTGAACACTTCGTCTTTAGCTTCAACCACAGCCTCACGACGCATGGTTTCCGCTTGGCGCTTCGCCTCAGATACCACCTGTTCAGCCTCTTCATGGGCGCGCTTGGTGGACGAATTTGCGACGTAGCGGGTAATAAAATAGCCACCGGCGATGCCAACGGCCAAGCCGACGATCAAAAGTGCGATTTCCATCGGCCTCCCCTTTCTTCTAATTTCATATACGAAGACAGGCTGCCGGCAAAGAAAATGCCGGGCATATGCCTGGCATGAGTGAATACACAACAGTAGCGCTAACGCCGAGAAAAGAATCGGCTATGCAATTGTTATATATCGAGAAAGTGCCTTATGGGCACTAATGCACTCAAGCCCTTTCATGATACACCGTGCTCGAGCGTTTTCCCTCCACCGTTTTGAAATAAATCGCTCACGGTCCTAATTCTCCTCCATAAAACGACGAGTCGCCGCACTCGCAACCGACGTAGAGTAGCCCTTCGTTACAAGTTTGCGATATGCGGAGGCCTGAATATTTTTAGACCGCGGCGGCTTTCGGCGCAAAAGCGCGAGAGCGCGCTCGATTTCTTGTTCGTCGCTCGACTCGCTGCCAAACGAACAACCAACGACACCATCTTCAGCATTGACGTTAACGCGGAACGGATCAAAATCGTCGACGGAAAAGAATTCTTCTGGCCACCCCGGAATGTCGCTTGCGGCAATTCCTGCCCTTTCGAGCTCGTCTTCTATACCCTTGCGCCCACGCCCTTGGGAGACACGCGTACGAATAAGCACGGCTCCATAGCGCGTATCGTCAATAAGGCCGCAATCGAGAGCGCGCCGCACAGCCGATTCCGCCACTTCTCGCGAGAACCCGTCGCGCACAAGCCGATCGGCGAGCTCGCGAGAACCGCGCTCTCGCGCACAGGCAAGACGAGTGACTTTTTCAAAAGCCCTCGTTTCGTCTTCGGTGCGCTCAGCCATGATTGGCTCAAGGCTCAACGATGCATTCTGCAAACGCAAGCGAGCGCGAGACTTCGGCTGGAGCCCACTTTGGTCGAGCGAACCGAAGCAGGCGCCGTGCGACTTACGAGCTGTGCATGCCTCTTGCCCCGCGTCATCGACGCCAAGCGAAGACATGTCACGGAAACGAGTTTGGGGTTTCGTCACCCCTTGACCTGCGTCGCCAACGGTGTGCAAAAGTTCATCATTGATACCGGTTTGAGATTTCTTCAAAAGCTCTTCTGCATATTGTTTATCGATATACGGCATATCGGCCCCAATCGCTACGATAAAGAAAACGCCCGCTTTGCCATGGGCAAAAGCGGGCGCAAAAGGCTTATTCCTCGGTTTCGCTGAAAGGCTTGACCGTGGGAATCTCGAAATGGTCTCGAACCTTCTGCTCGATTTCGTCGCGAACATCGGGATGGGTGCGCAGCATTTCCTTCGCAGCCTCACGGCCCTGGCCCAGACGATCTTCGCCATAGGTGTACCAAGCGCCACTCTTTTTCACCACGCCAGCTTCGACGCCCATATCTACAATGCAGCCCTCACGAGAGATGCCCTGGCCATACATGATGTCGAACTCGGCCTGCCTAAACGGAGGTGCAACCTTGTTCTTCACGACCTTGGCGCGCACGCGGTTGCCCACAGGATCGTTGGTCTTATTCTTGAGCGTTTCGATTCGACGAATGTCGATGCGAACGCTCGAGAAGAACTTAAGAGCGCGGCCGCCCGTCGTGGTTTCGGGATTGCCGAACATCACGCCGATTTTTTCACGCAGCTGATTGATGAAGATGCACGTGGTATTTGACTTCGAAAGAGAACCGGCAAGCTTGCGAAGTGCCTGAGACATAAGACGAGCCTGAAGGCCAACGCTCGAGTCGCCGATTTCACCTTCGATTTCGGCTTTAGGAACCAAAGCGGCTACGGAGTCGATGACAATACAGTCGATAGCATTGGAGCGAACGAGCATATCGCAGATTTCCAAGCCCTGCTCATGAGCACCTCGTCGATATCGACGCCCAGGCGCGCGGCATACGTTGGATCAAGGGCATGCTCGGCGTCGATAAAGGCGACAACACCACCAAGCGCTTGCGCCTCGGCGAGGATCTGCAATGCAAGCGTCGTTTTACCGCTAGATTCAGGACCGTAAATCTCAACAATGCGACCACGCGGAACGCCGCCAATGCCGAGCGCCGCATCGAGCGGCAAAGCGCCCGTAGGAATAGCAGCAACCTCAAGGTGTTCGGCATTGCTTCCAAGCTTCATGATGGCGCCCTTGCCAAACTTCTTCTCGATTTGTTCAGTCGTGAGCTCGAGCATTTTATCTTTGTTTTGAGTCTGAGCCATTGCATCTCCTTGCCGCCGGCATAGCCGGTTTATGTACCGCGCTCATTATTACGAACAGATGTTCTTACGTCAAGTACGATGTTAAAATAATTCGCATCGACGTGAAAGAAACCGTTAAATGCATTCAAGCACGATAACCTTGCCAGAATCTTGCCCGAATGCCGCATTTTTAAAAACGAAATATCGCCTATTTCCACCGGTTTCCCTTGAAGGTTCCTTTGCGTTTCCCTCAGTTTCCTCGCAACATGCCCTCTGAAATACCGCGTTTTGCCCGTGACGGCAAGGTGCTACAGCGCTTCAAGAATCATTTCAAGTGCGGCCTGGGTCGCTTGCGCTCGCACGTTTTCGCGATTGCCCTTGAAATGGAATTCCTTCGCAAATGCGTTACCACTGGAAGAGATGCCAATCCATACCGTGCCCACCGGCTTTCCGGGTTCTTCGCCACCGGGGCCCGCAATACCCGTAACGGAACATGCCACATCAGCGCCGAGTTCGGATGCGGCACCGCGCGCCATGGCTACGGCAACGTCTTCACACACGGCGCTCCCATCGACGAACGCATTTTCAGGGACGTCAAGGCTCTTCATTTTCACGTCGTTAACATAGCTCACCACGCCGCCGCGCACCACAGCCGAAGACCCTGGCACCTCGGTGAGCGATGCGGCAATAAGACCACCCGTACAGCTTTCGGCCGTTGCGACTGTCGCTTTCGTCGCCAGCGCCTTCTGAACAACGGCGCACGCCGCGTCAACGCGAAGCTCGTTCTCGAAGCCATCTTCGGCCTGCGCGGCAAGGTCGTCATTGTTAACAACGCGCGCGCGGCGGCCTTTGGGCTTAAAGCCAATAAGATGGCGAGCCTTCCAAATGTAGTCGGCCATGGAGATAATTGTGAGCACGAGGGCAGCCGCCATGACAAGCCAGCTCAAAATATAAAGCGCGACGTTAAGCTCATGCGAAATCATGCCCGTAATCGCGGGGCTCTCCTTCACAACGAACAGAACGATGGCGATCATTTGGAATACCGTTTTGAACTTGCCGTACCACGAAGCGGCGATAACCTCCCCCTTGCTTGCGGCGACCATGCGCACGCCGCTCACGATGAATTCGCGAGCAACGATAATAAGCACGGGCCAACTTGGCAGCGACCCCAGTTCAATAAGCACAAGCAGCGCTGCAACGACGAGAACCTTATCGGCCAAAGGATCCATGAATTTGCCGAAGTCGGTAACTTCGCCTCGAGAACGAGCGAGGTATCCATCAAGCCAATCGGTGCACGAGATCACGACAAAGATAATCGCGGCAATCCATGCCTTCCAGGGATTGAGGAACGCAAGTCCCATTGCGTCGGGCCATGGGCTAATTAGCGCTACGACAAAGACGGGTACCAAGCAGATGCGAATCATGGTTACGACATTCGCGGGGGTAAGAATCTTATCAACCGTGCCCTGGCCCGCGGGCGTCGGCTTGCCAGAAGCGTAGGATTCCTTCGAATCATGAGCCATGAACGACATCGCCTTCCATCTCGTACACAAGCGTATCGGTTATGCGAACGCGCACAATGTCGCCAACTTTGCCTTCTTCCAAATACACCACACCATCAACCTCGGGCGCTTGGCACATTGCACGGCCGTAGAGCTGGCCGTCTTCCTCGCGTCCAAGCACGAGCACGTCCATCTCCTGCCCGATGCGCTCCGAAACGTGGGCCTCGCCAATAGCGTCTGAAATATCGCGCAGGCTTTGAGCACGATCGATTTTGACGGCCTCATCGATTTGGCCATCCATCTCGGCGGCGCGAGTGCCTTCTTCCTGCGAATACGGGAAAACGCCGACGTAATCGAACTCGACCTCTTCGAGGAAGTTCTGCAGCACGTCGAAATCGATATCGGTCTCACCCGGAAAACCGGCGATGAGCGTTGTGCGCAGCGTAATGCCAGGAACGCGCTCACGAATGCGCGCAACGAGCTCGCGATGGGAGTTTTCGTCGCCACGACGGTTCATCGCGCGAAGCACAGGCTTACTCGCATGCTGAAGCGGCATATCGAGATACTTGCAGACGTTCGGCTTGGAAGCGATAACATCGAGCAGCTCATCGCTTACGCCCTGCGGCTCAATATACATAAGACGGAACCATGTTTGAGGGAACTCGTTGGCAAGCGTTGCAAGAAGCGTGGCGGTATTGGAAGGCTCATCGAAATCTTCACCCCAGCGGCCCGTATCTTGAGCGATAAGCGTAACCCGCCGCAACTCGTTCAGCGACTGAAGCGCGTACCGTTTCAAGCGGGAAGCTGTGATAGCGACCGCGAATGTACGGAATAGCGCAGAACGAGCAGAAGCGATCGCAGCCATCTGAGATTTTCACATACGATGCGGGAGAACCCGCCCAGGGCGATTGGGCATCGGGGGACATCGACGCTTGAGGCGCCGCATCGCCCAACACGCCCGCAAGAACCTCCACGATGTCGTCTTCCTTGCTGCACGGCACAAATGCTTGCGCCTCGCCAAGCTCGCTTGCCAAGTCGTCGCCGTATCGTGCAGGCATGCAGCCCGCCACGACGAGCTTTGCGGACCCCTCGATGAAGTTCGGCAGGTCGCATACCTCAAAAATAGCCTCGAGGCTCTCTTCAGTTGCCGCCTGGATGAACGAGCACGTATTCACGACCACGACGTCGGCCGTTGATGCATCATCGCACACCTCGTAGCCGGCCGCGGTCAGTCGTTTCGTCATCTCGGCGGTGTCAACTTCATTTTTGGCGCAACCAAGCGTCACGAAACAAACGCGCGGCGCGCTCTGAGCCAAAACATTCACGTCAATGTTAGACATGCGAATACCCTTTAGCGTTATCGATAGTTCACGTATTGCAGAGGCTGGCCATAATCTTGGCCCTTCAAAAAAGCAATAACCTCTTGCAACGTGTCGCGCGAAGCCGAAGAAACGCGCAACTTGTCGCCCTCGATAGTAACTTTGCACTTGAGCTTCGTGCCGCGAATATCCTTCGAGATTTTGCTCGCGGTTTCCTTGTCGATGCCTTCGATAATCTCGGCAGTGCGACGAACGCTCTGACCAGCGGCAGGCACGATGTCGCCCCATTTCACAGCGGAAAGGTCGACGCCGCGCTTGATGAGCTTGCTGCCGATGACGTCGATAACCTGCTTGGCGACGAATTCTGCCGGGGCTGCGACGGTCAATTTGCGGCCACCTTTGTCCAGGGTGATTTCCGCACCGGAGTCTTTGAGGTCATAACGCTGGGCGATTTCTTTCGCCTGGCCATACGCATTATCGACTTCTTGCATGTCGACGGTGGAAACAACGTCGAAACTGGATTCTTTTGCCATGGTATCCCTTTCTAAAACAAGAGGTGAGTACTAGCCTTCAGTGGAGCTGGAAGTAGAGCTTGTAGATGCGCTATTCGACGAGGAAGAAGCGCTGCTCGTAGACGAGGCCGCATCGGGATGGGCCTCATTCCATGCCGCGAGAATGTCGCTGAAGTTCACCTCGTAGCGCAGAATGCCGTTCGTGACATACTGCGACAAATCAACTGCTTGCCCATCGACCGTCACGGTAAGCCCATCGTAGGGGCTCGCGACAATCGTGAGCGAATCGGTTACATCGTAGCTGTCAGACGCGCCCCCCGACAGATTTTCGGCAACCAAGCATGTGTTGCCTTCATAGATTTCGACATACGGCGTTTCGCCCTTCGCGACCGAGTACGCAACAACGGCCTTAGTGGGAGCGGTTTCAGTCTTTTTAGTCGTCGTCTCCTTGGTCGATTGCGAATCGGAGCTTTCGGAATCGGAAGATGTATTCGACGAAGAGCCCGAAGGTGAAGATTCGGGAAGCCCCGTGATGTTCATCGGCGTGCTTTGTTGGGCGCTCGACGTTGCTTTCGAGCCCACGCCATTCGCCAAGAAAGCGATAACGACGACGAGCAGCAAGATAATAATGCCAGCGATGAGGAACGGGAGCTTTTCGCCGATGCCCGATTTATTTCTTCCGAGGTTGCTTGGAGCGGCATACACGCTGATCGAGTGCTCTTCAGGAAGTGCCGAACGCCTCGATTGGCGCGGCATGTAGGTTTCCTTTTCTTCATCCTCGGAACGACGCAGTCTACGTGTAGAGCCTGCAGCCGCCGGATTCGAGCGACGAGAAGAAGGACGTGCAGGAGCATCGTCCAAACGACGCGTGCGTTCAGGGCTATCGCCAGACGCCTGTTGACGCGTGTGGTTATACAGGCCCTGGCCATACGCATTGTATGAACCAACATGCACCGCTCCCGCGCGGCGGCTATGCGAAGTCGAGGGCGGGCGTTGCGCAATAGCACGTTCGGCCGAGGACAATTCACGGGATTCGGCTGCGCCGCGATCGATATCGTCGAACAGGCCCGTATCAAACGACGAGCCGCCGAACGAACGCGACTGCGAAGGTCGCGACGATGAGTCAGTCGAACGAGAAGTCCTGCTCGATCGCTGGGAATCGAGTCCCAGGCGTCGCGCACGGTTCCGGGAGCTTTCCGCTTCAATCGCCGCATATTCGTTAGAGAGCGCATCATCGCGAGACACGCGGTCTGCCGCAGCGGCACGCGCCTGCGAACGCTCGTCGGCATGAATTTCCTCACGCAAGCCATGGTGACGCCTGCCCGAAGGCATATCAAAACCAGTCGGGCGAATATTCTTGCGAGCTCGCTCAACTTGGTCTTGATATTGCTGCGACAAATAGGCGTCGACGAGATTTGTGGGATTAAGGCCAAGGTAGCGCGCGTATGCGTTGATCATATTGCGCGAATAGCCACGCGGGGGCATATTTGAAAGATCCCCAGCCTCAATAGACTCCAAAATATCAGGACGGATGCGGAGCTTGCGGGCGACGGACATTAAATCCTCGCCCGAGCGCTCGCGCGCCTCACGCAGAATATTGCCGAAATTCGATTCGTTCACTCTTACTCCTAGAATCCATCTTCCGCGGCGTCACGCGCCTCAAAAGCCTTCAAAGATTCAAGTTCCATTTCATCAACAAGCACGTCTCGGGGTTTGCTGCCGTTCGGCGGACCCACAACGCCCTTCTCTTCTAGCATATCCATGATGCGCCCTGCGCGGGAATACCCAACGCTCAATTTGCGCTGAATGTTCGAAGTAGAGCCGAGGCCACTCGCCACGACGATGTCTGCGGCATCCCACAAAAGCGGATCGTCGGCGCTCGAAGAGCCGCCGGAACCGTCGGGCATAGACGAGCCAAGGCTGATCACATTCGTTTGGAGGATCTCGCTATGGTATTCGGGCTCCCCCTGCGCCTTCAAATGGCTCACGACGGCTTCGATTTCCTCTTCGGAAACAAAACAACCCTGCAAACGCTGAGGTTTCGGCCATTCAGGCTTGCTGAACAGCATATCGCCCAACCCAATGAGGTTTTCAGCGCCGGGGGTATCGAGAATAACGCGAGAGTCAATGCCCGAAGCAACGTTGAAGGCGATGCGGTTCGTGATGTTCGCCTTGATAAGGCCTGTTACGACATTGGTCGACGGGCGCTGCGTAGCGACGATCATGTGGATGCCCGCCGCACGAGCAAGTTGCGCAATGCGGCTAATGGAGAGTTCGACCTCTTTGCCAACGTTCATCATGAGGTCTGCGAGCTCGTCGATGATGATGACGATATACGGCATCTTCTTCGGCCACTCGTCTTCGGGCTTTTCTTCGTCATCGAGCTGCCCGCTTTCAACCTTCTTGTTGTATTGCGAAATATTGCGCACGCCGGCCTTCGACATGACTTTCAGACGGCGCTCCATTTCAGCCACACCCCATGACAGAGCGCTCGCCGCTTCCTTGTTTTCGGTAACGACGGGCACGTACAAATGAGGAATGCCGTTATACGGGGTGAATTCAACGCGCTTCGGGTCAATCATGATGAAGCGAACCTCGTCGGGCGTGGCACGCATGAGAATGGACATGATCATCGCGTTGATTGCGACCGACTTGCCCGAACCCGTGGTGCCGCCGATAAGCAGGTGTGGCATTTTCGCGAGGTCGACGACAATCGAATGGCCTTCGACATCTTTGCCGATAGCCATTTCAAGCGGTGCGCCATGGGCGTCTTTGAGCACGTCGCCCAATAGCACGTTCTGTCGCGTGCGATTCGGCACCTCGATGCCGACATGATTCGTTCCAGGAATGGGCGCGAAAATGCGCACACCGGGCGCCGCGAGCGCCAAGGCGATATCGTCGGTCAAGCTCATAATGCGGCTTACGCGCACGCCAGAAGGCAAGTCAACCTTGAACAGCGTGACCGTGGGGCCGGCAACCCAGCCAACAACCTGCGCCATGATGCTGAAATCTTCGAGGGTGTTTTGCAGCTCAGCGGCAAGCGTGCGAAGCTCAGCCTCGTCGGCTTCGGTAGCAACTTCGGTATGGCGAATGAGACCAAACGCCGGCAAGGTGAAATCGCCGCGCGTCTCCCCTTCTTTATTAAACGCAGAATTGTCGATTTTCTTAGCTTTGGCCGAACCTGCAGCACACGTTTTCGACGCCCCAGACGCGGCGGAAACATCGCTCAAACGACGTGTCATCGGCTTTTCGGCAGCGCCCTCGTTCGAATCGGGCTGCAAAGCGTTGTCGACAGCCTCGGCTTCGTCTTCCCAAGGAAGCGGCTCACGCTTCGCTTTCAGCACCCGTGTTTTCGCAGAAGGCGCAGAGGAGTTGCAATCTGCCTGCTTTTTTATCCGGGAAGGCGCGGGCTTCGCGCCGAAAAGTTGAGTGATGGCTTCGTCTTCGGCGGCATCGAGGGCATCACAGGCACCCTCGGCCGCATGCGCTACGCCCATGCCAGTGGCAACACCAGCAGCCCCCGCCGCAGCATTTGAAGCAGCGCTCACGACATCGTCGGCAGCGCCGAAAGCGTATTCAGCTGGCCAATAGGTATCGACCGTGGGAACAGGAACCTGGCCAGGACGACGGCCTTCGAGCAATTGTGTCGAAAGCGACTCCGATGCGCGGCGAGGGCGCGAAAGGTCACGAGGCACATGCACAGGCTCGGCACGACGAATGCGTGCTGGCGGCACCTCTCGTTGGGCCTCTTGCGCAGCCTTCGCAGCAGCGGCAGCTTCGCGTTCCTTTTTCGTCATGCCGAAGCCGGCAAGCAAGCCGCGCTCTTCGCGACGAGGGGCTCGAGCCTCGGGAGACTCGACCTGCGCCTGAGGACGATTTTCGTCAAGTGCAGCATAGGGATTATCGTTCTCGTCGGCAGCTTCGTAAGGAATGCCAGGAAGTTCGTCGTCTTCCGCATCGCGTGCGGCACGCAGGCGCGCATTGAATTGCGAACCCTTCTCGCGAAGCGATTCGAATGCGCCCGTAAGCGAAAAGCCGATGATGACGGCTCCAGCAAGCGCGACCCCGAGAAGGAGCACGATGCTCACGGCTTCGCCGAACAGCTGCAGAAGTGCCCATGCAATGCCAGAGCCAACGTAGCCACCGCGCGAGGCAAGCACATTCGCGTCGAAAAGCACAGCGCCATTGGTTGAAGCACCAGGCGTAAGCAGCGAAAGGGACGACATGAACGCAAAGAAGAGCATGGCAAGCCCCACGCCCAAGCGTAGAGGCAAATCGGCGCGATCGACGCGAACAATGAGGCTCGCGCCCACGATAACCAAAATGAACGGCAGCACATACGCGCCAATTCCGAGCGAAAGATGCAGCGCACTCGAAAGAGCGCTCGTCAGAAAGCCAGAAGGCTGCAATAGAACGGCCAAGAAGAGCACGACGGCAAGCACGGCGACAATGACGCCGGCGATATCGCGCTTGGTGCGATCGTCGAAAATACGCGGCTCGCGATCGATTTCCTCAAAGGGGGCTTCCTCTTCGACGGCGCGTGCCCGCGCCCTGCCGCGAGACGGAGCATCTTTAAGTGCGACGCGATCTTCGGCGTCGTTCTTTCCCTTTTTCCTTTGGGCAGAAGCGCCTTTGGCGCTATTCGATTGTGCGGTGTTCTTCTTTGAACCGCGGGCCAATGGCGTGCTCCTTCAAATACTGCGTTTACGATGCATATAAATTCGGCAGCGGCCGAGTCGCCTGAAAGGCAACCCGGCCGAAATATTCATACGGCTTGCACTGACGTGCGAAACCTGAATTATAGCGCAGCGGAATGTTCATTCCGCGAAACGTTTACACCTCGATAATCGTCGCGATGACCATAGGACGCTGCTTTGTGCGGTCCCACAGAAGCGAATGCAAGGAATCGCGGCACGCCTTCTCAAGGTCTTTGCCCTTCACGCCGCGCTCAACGCTGCGACGCAGGGTGCATTTGACGCCGTCGGTCGCCTCGCGACGAAGCTCAGCAACATCGCCGCCCGTGATGCCGTGCATCTCGACGCGCACATTGCCCAAAATCTGGTGGCGCTTATGATCGACAGCGGCGCAAATGCAAGCGAAGCCGCAATTGGAAAGTGTCGTGCGCTCATCGAGCACGTCTTTCGAGGTATCGCCCACAGAAAGGCCGTCAACGTAGACGATGCCGTTTTCGACGGGCTCACCGAATTTAACGATGCCGTTCGTCATCTCGAGCGTATCGCCGTTTTCGCACATAAAGATATGGCTCGGGTCAACACCCGTGGCCTGAGCGAGATTCGCATGAGCGCGAAGATGCATCGACTCGCCATGCACCGGCATGAAGTACTTCGGCTGCACGATAGAAAGCACGAGCTTGAGCTCTTCTGCACTCGCGTGGCCCGACACGTGAACCATGGCGCGGTGCTTGTCCCACACATCGCAACCAATCTTGGAAAGCTGGTTCACGATGCGCGTAACAGCTTTCTCATTGCCAGGAACGGGCGTCGCAGAAATGATGACCGTGTCGCCTTCGTCAATCTGGATGGTCTTATGCTCGCCGTTCGCGATACGGGCAAGCGCCGAAAGCGGCTCGCCCTGGCTGCCCGTGCACATAATGACAACCTTCTCGGGCGGAATACCCTTCAGGTCATAGGCGTCGATAAGGTCGACGTCCTGAATCTTCAGATAGCCCAAGCGACGTGCGATATCGGTGTTTTGAATCATCGAACGGCCCGTGACCACGACTTTGCGGCCGCACGCGACAGCCGCATCGGCGATCTGCTGCAGGCGATGGATATGGCTCGCAAAGCTCGCGATAATGACGCGACCTTTGGCGTTCTCAATAATGGGACGCAACGTCTTGCCCACTTCAGCCTCGGAAGGCGTGAAGTTCGGGTTCGTGGCATTCGTCGAGTCGCTCATCATGAGGTCGACGCCCATTTTCGAGAAACGCGCGAGCGCTCCGAAGTCGGTGCGAACACCGTCAATCGGGCTCTGGTCGAGCTTGAAGTCGCCTGTGTGCAGCACATTGCCGGCGGGAGATTGGAAGAACACGCCGAGCGCGCCTGGAATGGAGTGATTCACCGCGAAGAAATCGACCACGAAATTGCCGATTTTCATCTCGTCGCCGGGATTGACTTCGCACAGCTTCGCCTTGATGCGATGTTCCTTGAACTTGCCCTCGATAAGGCCGAGCGTCATCTTCGTGCCGTAAATCGGAACCTTCTTGGTAAGGTCTTTCATGAGGTACGGCAAGCTACCCGTATGGTCTTCGTGGCCGTGGGTAATGATGATGCCACGAAGCTTATGCTCGTTCTCAAGCACATACGTGTAGTCGGGAAGAATGAGGTCGATGCCCGGATGGTCGTCATCGGGGAACATGAGGCCAGCGTCATCGAGAATCATGTCGTCGCCGCACTCGATGACGGTCATGTTCTTACCAATGCCGTCGAGACCGCCAAGCGGAATGACCTTCAGAGTCACATCGGGGTTGTTCTTCACCGCACGGCGAGAATTGCTGCCAGAGCGAGGCTTGCGCGTGCGCGGTTTGTTGAACGATTCGGGCTCGAGTTCGGAGCCTGGTGTAAGCTGCGGGCGCTTGTGCTCGAGCGAGACGTGCTTGGTGCGCGTCGTGGAACGACGACGATTTCCGTTCGAAGCCTTCGATGACTGCTCGGCCTGATTGGCAGAGACAGCCTTGGCGTCTTGCTGGCTGCCGTTTTGCGCGGCGTCTTTCTTAGGACCGCGGCCGCGCCCCCCGCGAGAGCCGCGAGAACGGCTGCGATTTTTCGAACCATCGGTGCCTTCAGCGTCATTTTTTGCCGCAGAAGACTTGGCAGCAGCAATAGCGCCGCCAAGCGTGCCGGAAGACAGCTCCGGCAAGTTCTGTTCGTTAGTCAAGTTTCATTCGCTCCTTAAGCATAGTGAAACGCACATAAAGGCGCCCAAAGGTCGCACGGCGTTTCGGTATTCCAATGAACACATTGCCCGGCAGCACCAACGCGCGCCAGCGCAATGCAACATCCATACAAAAGAACGCGGTATGCGCTCGAAGACCAACCACCTATCGCACAATGCGAGCCGCAGAATAATTGGCAGTTTGGCCAGACGTCCAATAAAGCGGACGTAAATCAACAACGCAATATTGTACGCCAAAGGCATAACCGCCGCCAAATCGGCGGTATGATGATGCGAAGAAATGGTGAATTGAGACGAATCGTCGGTTCGCCCCGAGCCCTCAGCGGGCGGAGAGGCGCGGCAAGACCGCGGACCGCTATCGCTCGCTACGCGCGGTCCTCGCTGCGCTTCATTTTGAAATGAAGTGCACGAAATGAGCGCAGAGGGTCTCACACGCCCCTCCGCCCGCTGAGGGCTCGGGGCGAACGTGAGCGAGATTCATTCAATGGGGGGGCTGGACGAGAGTTTCCATTGCAAATCTGCCTATTCTCGTGGCCGTGCTTTGCTGTCATCTTTTTGCCGCACAGCACTGATAGCGACCATCGAAGCTCGTTCTCGCACTTCACCTCAAAGCTAAACGAAGCCGGGCGAGCATAGAGGCAGCGCTCGAAGGGCGCGAAACGGTAGCGACCCGTGGTCGCAAGCAGCGTCACGAGACCAAAAACTGGCAATTGGGCCGAAATACGAAACGACCCCGCATAAGCGGGGTCGTTAGATGCGGAAGTCTTTAAGCAAAGATGCTCGTGTAGCCCATGACGAAAATGGCCACGATGAGCACAGGGATGCCGTATTTGATCCACGGTTTTGCCCAGGCGGGGAATTTCACGCCTTTCCCCTGGTCGGCTTCAGCAAGGAAGTTATCCCAGCCCCAGCCGAATTTCTGCGTGCAGAACAGCACGAAGACAAGAGCGCCCAGCGGCAGCATATTGTTCGAGACGACGAAGTCCTCGATGCTCTGAATATCGCCGATTGAGGGAATCGAGATATCAGAAAGCACATTGAAACCGAGCGCGCACGGCAAGCTCAGCAGCACGAGCAAAATGGCGGTTATGGTAACGGCACGGCTGCGCCACATGCCGAATTTGTCCATCGTCCAACTTACGAGATTCTCGAAAACGGCAATAACCGTGGAAAGAGCCGCAAAGCTCATGAACACAAAGAAAAGCGCTCCCCATACATTGCCCAGAGGCATTTCCGCGAACACGGCGGGAAGGGTGACGAATACGAGCGAAGGGCCCGAATCGGGCGTGACGCCATACGCGAAGCATGCGGGGAAAATGATGAGGCCCGCAAGAATGGCAACGACGGTATTGAGCGCCGTAACCGAAATGGCTTCGCCCGTCAGGCTGCGCTCGCGGCCAATGTAGCTGCCGAAGATCTCCATTGCGGCAATGCCGAGCGACAGCGAGAAGAACGCCTGCCCCATTGCGGCGTAGACCGCCTGCCCAAACGTCGCCCACTGCTCAGCAGGCGTATTGCCGGCAAACAGCTTACCGAAATCGGGAATAAGATAAAACGCAATGCCCTCGCCCGCTCCCGGCAAGGTAACCGTGCGAATGCACAGTGCAATCATGATGACAAAGAGGGCGGCCATCATGATTTTCGTGATGCGTTCGACGCCTTTTTGCAGGCCTAGGCGGCACACAAGAAAGCCGATGAGCACAACGACGACCATCCATCCAATAAGCTGCGCAGGGTCGGCCAGCATGCCTGAAAACGTCGCGGCGATCGCATCGGGGTCGGTCGTGGACAGTTCACCCGAAGCCATTTTGGGAATGTACGCAAGCATCCATCCTGCAACCGTCGTATAAAACATGAGCAGCACGTAGCAGCCGATTTGGCCCCACCACGTAAACCAATGGAAACGGCGATTCGGCTCCAAAACGTCATAGGCAAGCGCACCGCTCTTCTGGCTCGCACGGCCCACGGCGAATTCCATCACCATAACGGGCAAACCAAGAATAACGAGGAAGATGAGATATAACAGCACGAATGCGGCGCCGCCGTATTCGCCGACGATATAGGGGAAGCGCCAAACATTGCCCAAGCCAATCGCGCAACCTGCAGCGATAAGCAAAAAGCCGATACGCGACGCAAAATGTTCGCGCGCAGGTGCGGCTTGCTCGTTAGAAGCCATCGGAAACCTCTCTATATAAATAGGTAGAACAACGATTGCGTCACAGAACGCAAACTCTAAAAGTATATCCAATAGCCAACTCTCTGCGCGAAAAAAGCCGCCCCTAGGGGCGGCTTTTCGATAAACGCAGCAGAAAACGCAATATGACAACGACTCTACCACTCAAGGCGCTCATTGAGAAATGGCTCGAACCATCGCATCACCAGCATGTTGAGACTCGCGTCGCTCTATCGAAGCAGCGGCTCTTAAGCGGTAGCTACAGACCCTTCGACGATCTTGCCTTCCTCATCAACGCGAGGCGCGCCAGCAGCGATTTGCTTCGCAACGAGCTTACGCGCGAGCTTCACCGAGGCAACCATGCACACACCCATAACGACCGAGATCACCATGCCGAAAATCCAGGCGGGAGTAAAGCTCAAAGCCGCGTCGAACGCCTGGCCGGAAACGATGGCGCCCATAATGCCGCCGACGCTCTGCACGGCGACCATGATACTCGTGGCCCTGCCGATATCGAGACGGCCGAATTCTTTCGTCATCATAACCGAAGGACCAACGGTGCATACGCACGTGCCGAACGCAAAGAACACTGCACCAAGAATCGGACCCCAGTCGGTCGTGTTGAAAATCATGAAGAAATTGGCCGCGAAGCACGTAAAGGTGCCGATAATGGTCGAAGGAATGAGTCCAAGACGGTCATACATCGAGCCGAGCGCAACCTTGCAGAACACAACAAGCACCAATTCGGCGGAAAGCACCGTAGAAGCCCAGGCGATATCATGGCCGCCCGTCACGATGGTCTCACCGTTCATGACAACGGAAGTCATGTTCGAAATCGTGTTCACGACGATCATCGCATTAATTGCGCCAACCAGCATGAAGCCCAGCGCAAGCAGCCAGAACGCAGCGCTTTTCTTCATGACCTTCCAACCAATGGCAACCGTGACCTCGGGGTCAGCCTGTACAACCTTTTTCTTGCCCTTGCTCTCGATCGCTTTAATTTCGTCCTCGGTAAGCTCAGCGCCATAAGGCTGCAGGCCTTTATCGGAAGGGTGCGAACGGAAGAAAATCACGGCGATAGGAAGTGAGCCGACCAGGCAGATAACCGCAAGTACCACGAAAGCAAAGCGCCAACCAGAGGTGGCGATGATGTTGCCGACGATCGGCGAGAGAATTGCGCCGCCGAACGCGGAACCGCACAGCGCCAACGACACGGCGAAACCGCGCTTCAAGTTGAACCAGTTCGTGATAATAACCGAGACGAACAGGCGGGCACCGGCAGTGATAATGGTGCCAGAAAGCGCAGCAAGCAAGTAAATATGCCAGGGAGCGCTTGCGACCGAATACCCGAAGAGCATCACCGTCGCAAGAGCCGTAATGCCAACCGCGATAGCGCGTGCATTGATTTTATCGAGCAAGAAGCCGATGATGAGCGTGCCCACAATCGAAATAAGCGACGCGAGCGATGTACCCGTGTTGTATTCGCCGATCGTCATGCCCAAATCGCCCACGATTTGCGCCTGAAAAAGCGACATGCAGTTCACGAAGGCCGTGTAGCACGTAGCCATGATCATAAAGCCGCCGATGACGATCCACCAGCCGTAGAAGAATCCCTTTTTCTCTTTGCCGCCCGTTTTCGACGCGCCGTCTTGCGCACCATTCGCGACTTGTTCTTCCGCCATTGTTCTTCCTTCCAATATGGCCCCCGCTTGTACAGAAAGCCGGAGATATAATGTGTAAAGGTACGACGAATGGGCACTTTAGTCAACTAAAGTTTTCAACTCATTTACCTTTTAGCTGATTTTTTTGACATTTGCCATGAAACGCGTAGAATTGCTCGCCGAACTCTTCAGAACTTCAGCTTGCCCGAGGCTACGGCCCAGGCGGAAA
>OLPN01001837.1_pt1 | contig 18044 bp, 14 predicted proteins | sample 1672601 | NCBI WGS metagenome assembly OLPN01 (sample SAMEA3136704, study PRJEB25190) | human gut metagenome | reverse complement strand
ATTTGCTGGCAAAAATACCGGCAACGGGGCCGAAGCACAGGCCGAGCAGCGCATACGGGGTTAGCGTGGCGAAGCTCACCACGTCGGCGCCCATGGCGACGCCGCAGGCTTCGTCTTGCGCGATGGCAGGCACGACGCCGTTCATAATGGCGAACACGCCGGTCATGGTAAGCAGCGTGGTAAGCAGCAGGCCCCACGTGCGGCGCTGCTTCAGATAGTGGGTAGACACCATGGGGGCGTCTTTCTTCTTTTCGATGTTCCAGAACACCACGAAGAACACGGCGGCAACGACCACCAGCACGGCCACCATCACGAGGTCGGCTTTGGCCAGCTTCTGAATCTCATTGATGGCCAAGTAGGCGGAAAGAAACGCGATGCCGAGCGTAACCACGCCGGCCCAGTCCATTTTCGGCGAGCCTTCGGCCTTGCTTTCCTTCGAGCAGAACCACACGAGCACCACGGCAAGCACGGCAACGACGGCCATGCAGATGAATACCGAGCGGAAGCCGAAGTTGCCGGCAAGCCAGCCACCCAGAATGGCGTCAACGCCTGCGATGCCGCCATTGACCGAGGTCAGGATGGCCATCAGCTTGGTATAACGGGCCTCTTCGGTCACTTGCGTGTGCAGCATGATAAGGCACATAGGCACAACCGGGCCGGCAACGCCTTGCATGATGCGGCCCACCATGAGCATGGTCACATCTTGCGCGGCAGCGCTCACGATACAGCCGATGGCGGTAATCAGAAGCATGCCGCTGAGTACCTTCTTGCGGCCTACGATGTCGGCCAGGCGGGGAAGGAACAGCGAGAACAGCGCGGCGGCCGTGAAGAACACCGTTTGCGTGTTGCCGATTTCGGTGGCGGTGGTGTTCAACTCGTTTTGCATCGCCACAAGCGCGGGCGAGAGCATAGAAGCGTTGAGCTGGAAGGCGAAAATTGCCACGAGCAGTGCGGTCATGAGGGCAACGATGTTCTTGCCGCCCTCGTCGAGAGTTTTGGGTTTGGTAGATTCAGCGGCCATGCGAACTTAGCCGATCCTTTCAATAGCGTCAGTCACGAGGTTCCAGAATTTGTCGAAGTCGAGCTTCGTTGCCACTTGGGTGTGGCATTCCTCGGCAGAAGGCTCCGGCCCGCGCAGGTCGGCAACCGTCATGCCCAGCGTGAGCTCGCTGTGGATTTCCACGTCGAGCGGGCAGCGGCGCGTTTCCACGCACGTGGGGTCGATGAGGTAAGCAACCGTGCAGGGGTCGTGCACCGGCGGATCCACGAAATCTTGGTTGTCTTGGTAGGTCTTGCGGAAGAAGTCCATGAGGCCCGAGACGAACGTAGCGAGCGGTGTGCCAACTTCTTCGATCCTCTTTTGCGCGGCGGGCGTGCACAGCGCTTGGTGCGTGAGGTCGAGGCCAACCATGGTGAGCGGCCACTTCTCGTTGAACACGATGTGGGCGGCTTCGGGGTCGACTTTGATGTTGAACTCGGCCACGGCACTCCAGTTGCCCACGTGGTAGCCGCCGCCCATAAGCACGACTTCCTTCACGCGCTCAACGATGCGCGGCTCCATGCGCACGGCCATCGCAATATTGGTGAGCGGGCCGGTGGGAACCAAGGTGATGGTGCCCGGCTCGCTTGCCATAATGGTTTCCACGATGTAGTTCACCGCGTGCTTCTGCTCGAGCGGGCGGGTGGGCACGGGCAGCTCGACGCCGTCCAGGCCGCTTTCGCCGTGAATCGACGCAGCCACTTCCTGCGGACGCACGATGGGACGGTCGCATCCGGCGTACACGGCCACGTCGGTGGCGTGCGCCTTTTCGAGCACCGCGCGGGCGTTGTAAGTCACCTTTTCGAGGCTTTGGTTGCCTCCGACGGTGGTCACGCCCAAAAGCTCGATTTCGGGGTTGCCAAGCGCGAGCAGGATGGCGACGGCGTCGTCGTGTCCTGGATCGCAATCCAGGATGATCTTCTTCGTCACGATTGCTCCTTTAAAAGAGGGGTTGCTTCCATGCCTTCGACAAAGTATCAAGAATATTCGTCCAAAGGCATAACTTTGAATTTTAACGCATTCGAAATGAATAGGACGCGAAAGTTGGAAGTATGTATACGATGCTGACATGATTCGCTGTCGCGTCGAGTAGAAGTTGCTGAACGCCGCCTGCTAAATGCTTGTGCTAAACGCTACGAGCATTTAGCAGGGGTCGTATATGTCGAAAAGGATAGGGGGCGTTGCTAATGGACGAGTTTGACGAGGAAGCGCTGCGTGAGCGATTGATGGACGAATGCGGAACCGCCATGTTCGGCGGTTTTCCGACGGCGTTGTTGGATGTTGCGGATATTGAATCGGCTTCGGGCGACGAGCTGCTCGAAATAGCAGAACGCCTTGGGATTGATCCCGAGGAATACTAGGCCTGCGAAAACCTGTTAAATGCTCGTAGCGTTTAGCAGGTTGGGACGTGTGTTAACGCTACGAGCATTTAACAGGTGGCGGCGATTCCGCCCGGGCATTCCGTCCGCTCGTGGGGAACTGATGGGCGCGCGGCGGCGTTTACGGGCGACCTGGTAGAATGGCTGAATTGAATTCGGTACAAAAGCTCGCCTGGCGCCGCTACGTTGCGCGCGGAGCCAATCAAATATGAGCGCATCAATCAACGAACAGGAGTCCCGCATGGCGGAATTCATTTACACCATGTACAAGGCGCGCAAAGCGCACGGCGACAAGGTGATTCTCGACGACGTTACGCTGTCGTTTTATCCCGGCGCGAAAATCGGCGTGGTCGGCCCGAACGGCATGGGCAAGTCCACGCTTTTGAAGCTGATGGCAGGCATGGAGGAGGTCTCCAACGGCGAGGCGCGCCTCACGCCTGGCTACACCGTGGGAATCCTCCAACAGGAGCCGCCGCTTGACGAGGACAAGACCGTTCTCGAAAACGTGCAAATGGCATTCGGCGACGTGCTCGCGAAAATCGACCGCTTCAACGCGATTTCTGCCGAGATGGCCGACCCCGATGCCGACTTCGACGCGCTCATGGAAGAAATGGGCAAGCTGCAAGAAGCCATCGACGCCGCCAACGGCTGGGATCTTGACAGCCAACTGTCCCAGGCCATGGACGCGCTGCAGTGCCCCGACCCCGACATGCCGGTGAACGTGCTTTCCGGCGGCGAGCGCCGTCGCGTGGCGCTGTGCCGCCTGCTGCTCGAGGCCCCCGACCTGCTGCTGCTCGACGAGCCCACCAACCACCTCGACGCCGAGTCGGTTCTGTGGCTCGAGCAGTTCCTGCATCGCTACCAGGGTGCCGTGCTCGCCGTGACGCACGACCGCTACTTTCTCGACAACGTGGCCGAGTGGATTTGCGAGGTCGACCGCGGCAGCCTGTACCCCTACAAGGGCAACTATTCCACGTATCTCGAGACCAAGGCCGCCCGTATGGCCGCCCAGGGCCAGCGCGACGCGAAACTCGCCAAGCGCATGCAGAACGAGCTCGAATGGGTGCGTTCGTCTCCGAAGGCTCGCCAGGCCAAGAACAAGGCCCGTCTGGAAAACTACGATCGCATGGTGGCCGAGGCTTCGCAAAGCAAGAAGGTCGACTTCACCGACATCCACATTCCCGTGGGCCCGCGCCTGGGCGCCGAGGTGCTCAACGTCGAGCACCTGCATAAGGAATTCGACGGCCGCGTGCTCATCGACGATTTGTCGTTCAGCTTGCCGCGCAACGGCATCGTGGGCGTTATTGGCCCCAACGGCGTAGGCAAGTCGACGCTGTTCAAGATGATCGTCGGCAAAGAACAGCCAACCTCGGGCGAGCTGAAGCTCGGCGAAACCGTGCAAATCTCGTACGTCGACCAGAACCGCGAGGGCATTGACGGCAACAAGACGCTGTGGGAAGTCGTGTCCGACGGCCTCGACTACATGCAGGTGGGCGAGACCGAGGTTCCGAGCCGCGCGTATGTGTCGGCATTCGGCTTCAAAGGATCTGACCAGCAGAAACCCGCTGGCGTGCTTTCCGGCGGCGAGCGCAATCGCTTGAACTTGGCGCTTACGCTCAAGCAGGGCGGCAACTTGCTGTTGCTCGACGAGCCCACCAACGACCTCGACGTCGAAACGCTCGAGAGCCTCGAAGAGGCGCTCATGGAATTCCCGGGCTGCGCGGTTGTCACGAGCCACGACCGCATGTTCCTCGACCGCATTGCCACGCATATTCTGGCGTGGGAAGGCACCGACGAGAATCCCGGCAACTGGTTCTGGTTTGAGGGCAACTTCGACAGCTACCAGAAGAACCGCGTTGAGCGCCTGGGCGAAGAGGCCGCCAAGCCGCACCGCATCCATCGCAAGCTCACCCGCGACTAAGCAACTCATTTTGAAGCGCCGCTCTTATGGGCGGCGCTTTTTGACGGAAAGGCACATGCTCCATGTCTACAACCATTAAGGGCATCGTATCGGCGATGCGCGCATGGCACGACGGCTCGTGGGACGATATCTGCGATTGCTGTGGCATGTGCTGTTATGAGCGCGAGGTCGACGAATATGGCGACGTCGCCGTCGACCTTTCGGCGCCGTGCGAGTTCCTTAACGAATCCACGCGCCGCTGCAGCGTCTATGAAAGCCGTTTCGACAAGTGCGAGCGTTGCTGCCGCCTTACCCCGCGCATCGCGCTTTTCGGTGACCACTTGCCGCCAAGCTGCGCTTACGTGCGCGCGTTTCGCCGATAGACGAGTGGCGTCTTCGGCGCCGTTTTCGGAATCGCTTGATTGACCGTGAAACTCTGTGTGTGGAATGCGCGCGTCGCGTGCTATTTGGATTTCGTCGAAAACGCACGCTGTGCTTGTTGCGTACCACGTCGTTTCCCCAACCTCCCTGTTTTGAGGCGCCCTTTACAAGCGCCTCGATGTGCTTTGATACAATGAAGTCGTTCTGCAGATGCACGTCAAAGGGGCTTTCATGAGCAACGATCCCATCTCGACCGACGAAACGCAAATCACGCTTACGCTGCCCGAACGGGTGGGCATGGAGCAAATCGTGGGCCCTTCCGATTGCGTGTTGCGTGAGGTGAAGCGGGCGTTTTCCGCGCGCATCACGGTTCGAGGCGATACCATTGCGCTTTCGGGCGATGCCGCGGAAGTGCAAAGCCTCACGGCTCTGTTCAGCAATTTCATTAAAATGGCCGCCGCGGGAAGCGACCCGACGATCGATGACGCGCGCCGCGCCGTCGAACTTTTGCGGCAGGGTGAATTCGCGCCGAGCATTTTGCGCGAAGATATTCTGCTCACGTATCGAGGCCGCGCGATTCGTCCGAAAACCGCGGGCCAGAAGCGCTATGTCGACGCGATTCGCGAAAACACGGTAACGTTCGGCATTGGTCCTGCAGGCACGGGCAAAACCTATTTGGCAATGGCTATGGCGGTGGCCGCGCTCAAGCGCAAGGAAGTCAATCGCATCATTCTCACGCGCCCCGTGGTCGAGGCGGGCGAGAACCTGGGCTTTCTGCCAGGCACGCTTACCGAGAAAGTCGATCCCTACATTCGCCCGCTCTACGACGCGCTGTTCGATATGACCGATATGGAACGAGCCCGCGAGCTCATCGAAGGCGGCGTTATCGAAATCGCGCCGCTCGCATTCATGCGAGGTCGCACGTTCAACGATAGCTTCATCATTCTCGACGAAGCGCAAAACACCACGCCCGAGCAAATGAAGATGTTCCTTACGCGTTTGGGCTTTAATTCGAAAATGGTTATCACGGGCGACGTGACCCAGGTCGACCTGCCGCACGGCTATTCCGGCCTCAAGGGTGTGCGCCGCATTCTTGAAGGCGTGGAAGACATCGCCTTTCGCGACCTTACCGGGCGCGACGTGGTGCGGCACAACCTTGTCGCACGAATCGTAGAAGCCTACGAAAGGGCCGCCGAAACTCGTTAGCCCTTCTTGCTCTGGCTTTATCGATGAAAGCCGATGGCTCGCCAGCCGTCGGTGCGCGACAATTCGTCGAGAGCAGATACCTGAGCTCGCACGAACAGCCCACTGGGCTGTTCGGCTCGTGCGGACGGCTCTCGCCAAACCGCCGCGCAGCGAGCGAAGTATCATCGGGATCATCGTGGATAGGCTCTCGCATTTTCTTATTCTTGCCGAGGCATAGAATTTTCGCGTTGGGCATGCCTGGAGCAACTTTTCCGCACGAGCCGAAAGCCACTTAATGTGGCTTTCGTGCGAGTCAGGACTTGTTGCGGAAGGTATACCAAACGCGTAAATTCCCCAGTACAATACGCATAGCCACAAAGCCGCGAACTGAGCTGTTCGTCGATGAGAGAAAGAGAGTCATTCATGACCGAAGAATTCCGCAGTGGATTCGTCACCTTGGTAGGTCGCCCGAACGCCGGCAAATCTACCCTTATCAACGCCGTGGTGGGGCATAAGGTTGCCATTACCTCGAACACCGCGCAAACCACCCGCCACCGCTTCCGCGCTATCGTCACTCGTGAAGACATGCAAATGATCATGGTCGACACGCCGGGCATGCACAAGCCTCACGACGCGCTGGGCGAGGAACTCAACACCTCCGCCATCAAGGCCATGGAAGATGTCGACGTGGTGGCGTTCCTCGTCGACGCGAGCAAGCCGGTTGGCACGGGCGACGAGTGGGTTGCCCGCCAGGTGCGCGAAGTGCGCGGCGCTCGCAAGATTCTCGTGATTACCAAGGCCGACCTCGTGAGCAAAGAAACCGCCATCCAGCAGCTCGAGGCGGCTCGCGCTTTGGGCGCCTGGGACGACGAAGTGGTGCTTTCTTCCAAGAACGGCTTCAACGTTGAAGGCTTCGTACAGGCCGTTGCGAAATGGCTGCCTGAAGGCCCGAAGTGGTTCCCCGAAGACATGGACACCGACCAGCCCTTCGAGGTGCTCGTTGCCGAGTTCATTCGCGAGAAAATCCTGCGTAGCTATCGTGACGAGGTTCCTCACTCCATCGGCGTTGTGGCCGATCAAATGACCTACGACCGCAAGAAAGACATGTATCGCATTTTCGCGAACGTCTACGTCGAGCGCGACAGCCAGAAGGGCATCATCATCGGCAAGGGTGGCGAGGCCATCAAGAAGGTCGGCATCGAAGCCCGTCGCGACCTTGAGCAAATGCTCGGCTGCAAGGTATTCCTCGACATGCAGGTGAAGGTGAAGAAGAACTGGCGTCGCGACTTGAACCAGATTCGTCGTTTCGGCTACGGGGAAGGCATGTAAGCCATGGCGAAGTACTGTTCGTGGTGCGGCGAGCCGCTCGAGCCGGGCGCGCGCTATTGCGCTGAGTGTGGCGCACGCGTGCTCGAGAGCGTGAGGGTCACCGGCAAAGGCGACAGCGACCCCATGCGCGGGCTCGACATCGTGGGCGGCAATCCCATTCCCGCCAGCAAAACCACCAAGCTCGACTTGGGCACCCTCGAGGCGCTCAAGCTTCGCGATAGCTTGCCGGGCGACGACGAACCCACGCATGCTAAGCCCAGCCTGGCGAGCGCTTCTGCGGCGCATTTCGGCGGAGCGAAGACGACTTCCCTCGAGATTCCCGAGGTCGTCGAAGCCCCCGAAATCATCGCCGTGCCCGAGGTGGGAGATGCCTGCGGGCCGGTGGCCGATCGCGGCGCTTCGGGCGCTTTCGAGAAGGTAAGCGATCATGACGCCGAAGCGCGTTCCGCGGCAACTGAACAAGCAGGCTCCGCCGACGCTGCGGATTCGTTCGATGCCGATGAAGAGGTTGAGACTGAGGCTTCTTCTAAGGCGTCTGAGGTCGATGTCACCGATGCGACCGATACCTCTGAACCTGAAGAGGCTTGCAAATCAGAAGAAGCTCTCGCTGATGAGGCGATTGAGGTTGCGGAAGATGACGAGCCTTCGGACGCGTTGCGGGCCGAAGCGGCTGGCGGCGAAGTGGATGCGGAAACGCTCAAGGACGACGCGGCGACCGAAAGCGTTGTACATGGTGAATCGGACGATGCATCTGGCGAGCAGCCTGCGTGCGGCACCGATTCCGAGCGCGACCATGCGGAAGGCGAAGTTGACGTCGAGGCCGATGCGGCAAAGGTCGCCGAGGCCGATGCGGCCGAGCCTGCCGAAGCCGACGCGTCCAAACCTGCCCCTTCCAGCGAGGGGCCTTCCGATGCCGCGCCCAAGCCGGCTGCCGTATTCGATTTCGACGACGAACACGAAGCGGTGCCCGTGATTCCTCGCGAGGCTCAGGCGGCTGCTGCCAAGCCTGGCCCCATCAGCTTTGACGGAACCGATACGCTCGTGCTGCCAAGCGATGCGCAGCCTAAGCATTTCGGCCTTGATAGGCCCGATTTGCGGGAGCGAAAACGCAAGCGCATTTTCATCGCCCTGTGCTGCGTGATCGCGGTTCTCGTAATTGCGGCATGCGTGCTTGCCTATGTTCGCTTCGGCGGGCAAGCGGGCCAAGATGCTTCCCAACAGCAGTCCCAAACACAGCAGGAGGCTCCGGCGGCCTCTTCCAAGGAAGGCGAGAAATCCGAAACCAAGGCAGATGACGATGCCGCGAAGGCTTCTGCCGAGGCCGAGGCGCTTGCACGCGAGAAGTCGACGCCGACCGAGGAGCAAATTTTCCAAACGCTGTCGAGCGAGTATTCGGCGCTTGATGGCTACAGCAATCGAATTGTGAGCTGCGTTGACGATTTCAATAGCTGGTACATTGCGCGCGACATGAACAAACGTCAGGCGTCGCAGGCGACGGCCGAAAAGGTGAAGAGCGATCTTGAGGCCGCCAAAGCCGAAATTGAGAACCTGAAGGTTTCCAACAGCTCGCCGTATGCGACCGATGCCGCCAACCTGATTGAGCTCTACGATTGCCAGATCGGCCGCATTACGTCGTTGACCGATGCGTGGGCGGTAAGCGTGCAGTACGAAGTTCCCTCGGAACACCAAGACGAGATTCTCGCGGCATTGTCGGCGAACTACGTAAGCGGCAACAACCCCTACCTTGAGCGCTACGACGAGCTGTACCCGTCCTCGAAGCCGGTCTTAAAATAGCGTTCTCAACTGCAGTTATATGGGCTATCTACAAAACAGATAGCGAATCATCGATTATTCCAAGAATCGCCCGTCGAGAAAGCGGGCGATTTTTATTGACGCCTTCAATCCATCAGGTAGTATACGCAGCTATGAATACGATTTCCGCACATATCATGGCCATGAACGCATGCGAGATGCCTAAGCCTGGGTGCCTGCGTTCGTGCGCTGACACTCAGGCGTAACGCCCGCGGCCCAGCCGCGCATACCTTGCGGAACTGCTCCATTTTCTATCTCTTTATTGAGGCATCATGATTGTTTTAGACCATCTTTCGAAAACCTACGTCGGCTCGGCCGGCGCGCACGAGGCGCTATGCGACATCAACTTGCATGTTGAGTCGGGCGACGTGTTCGGCATCATCGGCCAGTCGGGCGCGGGCAAGTCGACGCTCGTTCGCTGCATCAACCTGCTCGAGCGTCCCACGGCGGGCCGCGTGCTCATCGATGGCGCCGATGTGACCGACTATTCCGGCAAGCAGCTCATCGATTTGCGCCAGTCCATTGGCATGATTTTCCAGAATTTCAGCCTGTTCGCCCAGCGCACGGTGCTGCGCAACGTCACGTTCCCGCTCGAACTGCATGGCACGCCGAAGAAACAGGCCGAAGCTCGCGCGCTCGAACTGCTCGAACTCGTGGGGCTTTCCGGCAAGGCGAACAATTACCCCAGCCAGCTTTCGGGCGGCCAGCAGCAGCGCGTTGCCATTGCGCGCGCCCTTGCTTCGAACCCGAAGATCATGCTGTGCGACGAAGCCACGAGCGCGCTCGACACGCTTACGACGCACTCGATCCTAGGCCTTCTGCGCGATATCAACAAAGAGCTTGGCGTCACCATGGTCGTTATCACGCACTCCCTTTCGGTTGCCGAGCAAATTTGCAACAAGGTAGCCGTCATTGAGGCCGGCAGCATTGCCGAGCAAGGCAAAACCGCCGATGTGTTCGGCAATCCGCAGAGCGCCGCAACGCGCCTGCTCATTGAAGCCGACCAGGGCTTCGCGTGCGCGAAAGGGGGCAATTAATGGAGGCGATCAACGCATTCATCGCTCAGTATGGCGCCCTTATGGCTCAGGGCACGTGGGACGCCATCGTCATGACCGTGCTCTCGACGCTGTTCGCGTACGTCATTGGCATCCCTGTGGGCGTTCTGCTCGTTTTGACCGAGCCGGGCGCCCTGCATCCGCACCGCATCTTCAACAGCGTGCTTGGTTGGATAGTGAACATCATGCGCTCCATTCCGTTCATCATCCTTATCGTGTTCATGATTCCGTTCACGCGCGCCATCGTAGGCACTTCGCTTGGCGTGGGCGCGGCTATCGTGCCGCTCACCGTGTCGGCTGCGCCCTTCGTTGCGCGCATGGTCGAGCAAAGCCTCGCCGAAATCGACGGCGGCCTCGTCGAAGCTGCGCAAAGCTTTGGCGCGAGCACCTGGCAAATCATCAGCAAGGTGCTTCTGCCCGAAAGCATGCCGTCTTTGGTGCGTGGCCTGTCCATCACGTTCATCACGCTGTTCGGCTTCGTGGCCATGGCCGGTACGGTGGGCGCGGGCGGCATTGGCGACATCGCCATTCGCTATGGCTACCAGCGCTATCAAGACGACGTCATGGTCGTGGCCATCGTGTTGTGCGTAATCATCGTGCAAATCGCGCAGAGCATTTGCTCGGCCATCGCCCGCAAGATCGACCACCGCGTTCGCTAATCATTTTTTCGCATAGTTTCCCCAGGTCACATGCTGGCCTTGGGTTCGTGCACCCATATTGCGTTCATTTCCTTTAGGGAATTTGAATAGGGAAGGGAAGCGCCCAGGCGCTTCGAAGGTGCGAGCCGTTTGGCTTGCAAGAAGGAAAGGGTTTCGCTATGAACCTGAAAAACGTTGTGCGCATCGCTGCATGCGCCGCCGCCACGGGCGTGCTCGCCGTGGCACTCGCCGGCTGCGGGTCTTCGTCCTCGCAGCATCAAATTGCCGTTCCGTCCGACGCTACCAACGAGGCTCGCGCGCTTTTGCTGCTGCAGGACGAGGGCTTGCTCACGCTCAACGATGGCGCGGGCCTCACGGCTACCACAAACGACATCAAAGAAAACCCCTATAACATCCAGTTCGTCGAAACGGAAGCCGCGAGCGTTCCCCGCACGCTTTCCGATGTTGACGCTGCGGTGATCAACGGCAACTACGCCCTGGGCGCGGGCCTTGATCCGTCGACCGCATTCGCTGCTGAGGGCGCCGACTCCCAGGCAGCTCAGGAATACGGCAACGTCGTTGCCGTTCGCTCCGGCGACGAGAAGTCTGCCAAGACCGAAGCTTTGCTCGCTGCGCTGCAGAGCCAGAAGGTTTCCGACTTCATCACGAGCACCTATTCTGGCACCGTCGTGCCCGTGTTCACCGTCGTTGACGACATTCCGCAGGCCACCGGCGACGACACCACCATCAAGGTTGGCGCTTCGCCCACGCCTCACGCCGAGATTCTGAATGCCGCGAAAGACCTGCTCGCTGCTAAGGGTTGGACGCTCGAGGTCGTTGAGTTCACCGACTACGTGCAGCCCAATGTCGCCCTGTCTGACGGCAGCCTCGACGCGAACTACTTCCAGCACCAGCCCTACCTCGACAACTACAACGAGGAAAACGGCACCGACCTCGTTGGCGTCGCCAAGATTCACTTTGAGGCCATGGCCCTTTACGGTGGCAAGGCCGCAAGCCTCGACGACCTGAAGAAATAACCTTAGGCAGTCACTCTGTCGCCCGCAAGCCGCTCTTCGGAGCGGCTTGTTTTGCGTTTGGGGCGCGCAAGGTGCCACCTTTCGATTCTGTGGAAGGGGCTTTTGCTGGGGCTTTTATATATTCCGGCCCTGCGCGAACGCGGCCATCGTTGCAGGCAAAAGGGTTCCTGCCAGGAACTTCTGCGCATTCCGCACCCCATGCGTGGACATTATCGCCGTTGCGGGCAAAAGGGTTCCCAACTAGGGAGCCCTTGTTCGTGCCGCTGCTCGTGCTACTGTTTGTTGTCGAAGAGGTTTTGGTGCTGCACGATTGCCAAATCGGCAACCGCTTCGGCAGAAGAGCTGTCGGCGTCGTCGTTCCAGTGCCATACGCCTTCCGCGTCCATATAGCCGTTCAAATTAATCGCCGGCAGCGATTGCTTCGTGGCATAAAGGAATGCGAAGTACTCGTTGAGCGGCAAACCGGCCGCTTTCAGGGTAGTGGCTGCCAGATAGTTCAGGCTCGTGTCGCCGCCGTGCCGCACATGGCGCGAAAGTTGCTCGTCGTTCGTCCACAGCATGTAAGGGGTCACGTAGCGCTGCTGCGCATCGTCGACGGTGGGCTCTTCGTCGGAATCGCCCGTAGGTGCGAGTTGCTCGACGAATCCTGGCTGGTGGTCGCCGAACAGCACAACCACAATGGGTTCTTCGCGCTGGGCAAGCTTCGCCAGAAATGCCGCCAAATCGGCATCGGCGCGCGCGATTGCCGTCACGTATTCATTGACCTCGGTCGATTCCTCGCCGTTCATGTCGATGCGCATCATGTCTTCTTCTGCAATTGTTCCCGTGTCATAGCCGCCGTGGTTGGCGATGGTCACGTCGAAGATGAACTGCGGCCCTTCGCCTTCATCCATGATTTGCAGGATTTTGTTGTAGGTCGCACCATCCGACACCATGTCGCGGAAATATTCGGCGCCATCGAAGCTTGTGATGTCGAAGAATTCGTCGAATCCGAGCTGCTCGTACACGCGATCGCGGCGCCAGTTCTGTGCGTCGGCGGGGTGGATGGCGCTCGTGGCATAGCCGATCGATTTCAAATACGACGCCATGTTGTCAACGCCTTCGAGGTTATAGAGCATATAGGGGTACACGCCCGGCCCCAAAAGGCCCATGCTCGATCCCGTGAGGAACTCGAACTCGCTGTTGCACGTGCCGCCGCCCATCGCCGATACGTAGACATCGCCCGTGGCAATGGTTCCCGCGTACGTCGAGAAGGGAATGGGCCCGCCGTAACTTTCCGCCAGTTGTGGATACGTCGAAATGTCGGAATACGTTTCGTTCATGATGGCGATGATGGTGGGGCGCACGTCGGGGTCGGTGGCTTCGGCGGCGCTTACCACATGCGGGTCATCGATGAGCTCGTCGACGGTTTCCGTCATGGCCTTTTGGCTGCGAAGCTCGGCGGCGCGCGTTTCGGAATAGCCTTCGGGCTCGTGCGGCGAGATTTTTTGGGCACGCTGCGCGAAGCACAAAAGCGACCCTTGCGCCTGATAGGAATCGAGGCTGCTCCACACGTCGACGTTGACGTTCAAGTCGTTTTCGATGTTGATCGTCGAGAAACCGACGCAGCACACAGCAAGGGCCAACGCGCCAAGGGCGGTGTTCGCGATGGCGGCTTTCCGCGTGTGCAAGGCGCTCGGCACAACGGCAATTGCCGCGAATGCGGCGAGCATCACGGCGATGCAGAATGCGAGCGTGTTGTCGATGGCATATTCGTAGCCGCCGCCGACCGACGCCGCGGTGTGAATGGCGAGCACGTCGGAAGGCAGAACGGGCTGGCCTTTGAACTGCGCGACGAAATGGTTGGCTACGCCGCTTACGAAGCATGCCACAAGAAACGCGACCATGGCGCCCTTCGTGCGCTGTCCAAGGAAGTGCAGCACGGCGTATATGAGCGCCAAAACCACGAGGCTTAAAACCATCCATTGGGTTCTCATCTGGTTCAATATGGTGTTGTACGGCGCTTCCATCAGCCAAAAGCCTATGGGCACGCATGCGATGGTCACGATGGGGCGCGCGCGGTCGAGCACGCTGCCGAACCGCCCGCGCAGCTGTGATCGAAACGCCAGGGCGAACGCGAGCAGGGCTGCGCACGCGAGGAAAAAGCATGCGATGGGCGGTGATATATGTAAGGCGAGCATAGGTGGCTCCGTTTCTTCCAAGTCGGGGCTTGAAGGAAGCGACGAGTGCGCATGCCTTCGCTTGGGCATTGGGCGCGTTTCTGCGCGTTGTGGGTGCTTCTCGATTTCGAGGGGCCGCACGGGCTATACTTTATGAAGTACAACCCCATGCCGCCAACGTGCGCGGCACAAACAGCCGAAACCGGTCGAAGGACGTATTATGCCAAAGAAAATCGCCGTAATCGACGGCAATTCGCTCATGCATCGCGCATACCACGCGGTGCCGGCCACGATGAACGCGCCCGATGGCACGCCCACAAATGCCGCGTTCGGCTTTCTGTCCATGTTCCTGAAATTCTATGAAATGGCTCGCCCCGATGCTGTGGTATGCGCGTTTGATGCTGGGCGTCCGGCATTCCGCATGGAGGCGCTCGAGCAGTACAAAGCCCAGCGCCCGCCGATGGATGCTGAGCTCAAGGCGCAATTCCCCGTTATCGAGCATTTGCTCGAATCGATGAACGTGCCCGTTATTCGCGTGAAGGGCTGGGAAGGCGACGACGTGCTGGGCACGGTGTCGGCCCGCGATGAAGAGCTGGGATACGAAACCCTGCTCGTGAGCGGCGATAAAGACGTCTACCAGCTCGTAACCGATCGCACGCATGTGGTTACCACGAAAAAAGGCATCACCGATGTCGCGATTTACGGTCCCGCCGAGGTCGAGGAACGCTATGGCGTGACGCCCGCGCAGTTCCCCGACTTCTTGGGCTTGAAGGGCGATTCGTCAGACAACATTCCCGGCGTGCCCGGCATTGGCGACAAGACCGCCGCGAAACTTCTGCAGAACTACGGCAGCATCGACGGCATCTACGACAACCTCGACAAGCTCAAGGGCAAACAGCTGCAAAACCTTACCGAACATAAGGAAAACGCGTACACGAGCCGCCGCGTGGCGACCATCGTGCGCGATGTGGAGTTCGACCTCGATTTGGAGGGCGTGAAATTCCCCGATTTCGACAGCGCGAAGGTCGCCGAGGCTTTTGGCGAGGTGCGCTTCAATGCCCATTTGGCCAAGGTGCTCGCCCTTGCCGGCGCCGACGAATCGCTTGCCGCGCCCGCCGCGCTCGAGTTGCCCAGCTTGGCCCCCGTTGTAGGCGACTACGCGCACGACGCGTTGAAAACCGCCATGGAGCATGACGTGTGCTTGGGCGTAGAATTTCTCGTTGAGGCGCAGGAAAGCTTGTTTGCCGAGCCGCACCGCCTGTTTGTCGGCCTGCCCGATTCGGTACTCATGTTTGAGGGCGAAGATGCCCACGAGACGTTTGCGGAAATCGTGCGTTCGGGTCATTTCTGCGCGCTCGATTGCAAGCGCGCGCTGCAGGAAATCTATCCAGTCGATTCCGCGGAAGCGGCGCTCATCGATGCATCCGAGATGCATGCAGCGCGCTTCTTCGACATTGGTTTGGCCGCATACCTGCTGAATTCCAATGTCACGAAATATGAATACAGCTCGTTGTGCGACGCGTATTTGGGCGCGGCTTTGCCTGAGTGCGAAGACGAGCGAGCGCAGGCTGCGACGCATGCCCTCGTCGCGCACCGTTTGACCGATGCGCTGCGCGAGGCGCTCGAGCGCGACGGCTCGCTCGAGGTGTACGAGCGCATCGATTTGCCGCTCGTCTCGACGCTCGCGCAAATGGAACGCGTGGGCGCGCGCATCGACGTCGACAAGCTCGCCTGTATGGCGCAGGAAACCACGACTGAGCTCGAGGGGCTGCGCGCCGAGATTCATGAGCTTGCGGGTGAGGAATTCAACGTCGATTCGCCCAAGCAGCTCGGCCATATTCTGTTTGAGGTGCTCGAGCTGCCGGCGGGCAAGAAGAACTCGCGCGGCTATTCCACCGACGCAAAAACGCTCGGCAAGCTCGTGGACGTGCATCCCATCGCGGCCAAGGTGCTGCGCTATCGCGAGCTCGCGAAAATGAAGTCCACTTACCTTGATGCCCTGCCGCGCATGCGTCGCATCGATGGCTTGGTGCACACGAGCTTCAACCAAACGGTCACCACTACGGGCCGTTTGTCGTCGAGCGATCCGAACCTGCAGAACATTCCCGTGCGCACCGATTTCGGCCGCCGTGTGCGTGCTTGCTTCGTGCCGCTGCGCGAGGGCGACGTGTTCGTTTCGGCCGACTACTCGCAAATCGAGCTTCGCCTGCTCGCGCATCTGTCGAGCGACGAGCACCTGATAGATGCGTTCTGCTCGGGCGCCGACTTTCATGCCAACACCGCCGCGCGCGTGTTCGGCATTCCCGTGGAAGAGGTCACCCCGCAACTGCGCAGTCGCGCGAAGGCCGTGAATTTCGGCATCGTCTATGGCCAGCAGGCGTTCGGCTTGGCCCAAAGCCTGGGAATCGGTTTCAAAGAGGCTCAAGATATGATTGACCGTTATTTCGAGGCCTATCCGCGCGTGCGCGCCTACCTTGACGAGACGGTTGAAGAGGCGAAGGAATGCGGGTTCGCGACCACGATGTTCGGCCGCAAGCGCCATATTCCCGAGCTGAAGGCGAGCAACAAAATGCAGCGCAGCTTCGGCGAGCGCACGGCGATGAACCATCCCATGCAGGGCAGCGCGGCCGATATCATCAAACTCGCTATGAACGAGGTTGAGCGCCGCTTGGTCACTGACGGCTTTGAGGCGAAACTTATGCTGCAGGTGCACGACGAACTCGACTTCAGCGTGCCGGCGGGAGAGGTGCAACGCCTTTCCGACATGGTCGCAAGCGTCATGGATTCGGTTGTGGAGCTCAAGGTTCCGCTGATTGCCGAAGTGAGCAGCGGCGAGAACTGGGCCGAAGCGCACTAACGGTTGTTCGGCTGAAGCGGCGCGAGGGGCAGGTGAGGGCGGCCGCGGGGCCGATAGGGGGCACAGCAGGCTATCGCTCGCTGCGCTCGCTATGCGCCTGCTTGGCGGTGTTTAGCTTTGAAATGAAGGGCAAATTTGAACACCGACGCCCTCTATCAGCCCCGCAGCCGCCCTCACCTGCGAAAGTCGAGTGAAGCCCCATTTGGGACCGTCTGTGCTCAAGCATGGTTTTCGTTTAATGTTAAGCGCAGCCAGGCGAGCGCATAGCGAAGCCCGCAGGGCGAAGCGGTAGCGAGCCGTGGTCCCAAATGGGGCTTCACTCGGCTTCCGCCGGAGAGAAGAGGAAAACTTGTGACGAGTCCACAAAACCCCTCTTGTCAAACGATTTTCGCGGCGTATAATAGCGGAGTTTGCTGTATTGGCGCGACTTGGCGGTAACCGTTTCCCACCGCTCACGTGCGCTGTACAAACGGCAAGCGAAGTAAACGTAGAGGTTCGTGTGAGCCTCGCAAAACCAAGGAGAAACATACATGTACGCTATCGTTAAGACTGGTGGCAAGCAGTACAAGGTTGCTGCTGGCGACATCCTCGTCACCGAGAAGCTTCAGGGCGAAATTGGCGACAAGGTTGAGCTGCAGGCTATCGCTGTTGTCGACGGCACCAAGGTTGTTGCCGATCCGGCTGAGGCTGGCAAGACCAAGGTTGTTGCTACCATCGTTGATCAGTTCAAGGGCGACAAGGTCCTCGTCTTCAAGTTCAAGAAGCGCAAGAACTACAAGAAGCTGCGCGGCCATCGCCAGCTCCACACTCGTCTGAAGATCGAGAGCATCGGCTAGTTAGTTTAGAAGGTAGGTAGATTACTCATGGCTCATAAAAAAGGTCTTGGCTCCACCCGTAACGGCCGCGACTCTCATTCCCAGCGACTTGGCGTGAAGCGCTTCGGTGGCGAGCACGTCATCACCGGCAACATCATTGTTCGCCAGCGTGGCACCCACTTCCATCCTGGCGAGAACGTCGGCCGTGGCAAAGACGACACCCTGTTCGCACTGTGCGAGGGCACCGTGGATTTCACGAAGCGCACCCGCCGCAACAAGGGCTATCGCCGCTTTGTGCATGTTCGTCCTCTGACCACCGAGAGCGCTGAATAGCCTCACGCAACCAGAGGGGTTTCATAAGGGGAGGAAAAAGCTCGTCGCTTTTGCGGCGGGCTTTTTCCGTATTTGAGGTGTGTGCGCCGTATTGGCGCAGGTGCATGCGTATAATTCGAGAACAC